>WNGJ01001846.1_pt1 | contig 25403 bp, 28 predicted proteins | sample 5400611 | NCBI WGS metagenome assembly WNGJ01 (sample SAMN13153375, study PRJNA577476) | soil metagenome | isolation source: 40 cm soil or saprolite under Garry oak tree replicate 1 | place: USA:California | collected 2016-06-15
GCCGTCAGCCCGAGTCTCCCAGGAGAGCCGCGCCACCGCCGCGTGGCGCCAGCGGCGATCCACGTTGAGACTCAGAAGATGATTGAGGAAGTCGTAGCGCGGTGCGATGGCGGTGAACATGCTCCGCACGTAGGAGCGCCTCGCGTCGCCGCCGCGCGCCACGGCCACTTCCACTGCGGGAGACGGCGTCATAGCCGCGAAAGATAGGCCGTCCAGGCTGACCGGCGCCAGCGACCAGGACCTCGCGGCGCGGGCGAAGCAAGGTCACGAAGCGGGGTTCCGCGAGCTGGTGCGCCGTTACGAGCGGCCCATCTTCTCGCTGCTCTACCGCATGGTGCGCGACCGCGCGCTCGCCGAGGACCTGGCGCAGGAGACCTTCATCAAGGTGTTGAACGGCATCAAGTCCTATCGCCCCGAGTTCAAGTTCTCTTCCTGGATCTTCAAGATCGCGAACAACGCCGCGATCGATCACCTCCGCAAGCGCAGTGTGGACACGCTGTCCATGGACGGCGCCCCCGACGCGACGACTCCGGACGCCCTCGCGGCGAGCGCCCTGCAGCTCGGCGACCCCGGGGAATCCCCCCTCCAGGCCGTCGAGGCGCGCGAGCTCGGCAGCGCCATCGAACGGGCCATCGCCCGGCTGCGGCCCGAATACCGCGCCTGCATCCTGCTGCGCCATGTGGAGGGGTACGCCTACGAAGAGATCGCCCAGATGCTGGACTTGCCGTTGGGCACGGTGAAGACCTATATCCATCGGGCGCGCAACGAATTGCGCGGTTATCTCGAGGACCGGCGGGCCTGAAACCCGGAATTCGTGTGGGCCGTAGGAGAACACTGATGACCGAGACGCACCTCCAGCACCTTACCCCCGACGAGATCGAGCTGTGGGCGCAGGGCCTGCTCCCCGCCGCCCGCGCGCCCCATCTGGCGCAATGCGTGGACTGCCTGGCCACGGCGGAGCGCGAGCGCAAGCTCTTCCTACAGCTCGCTCAGCTCGAGCGGTTCGGGCCCTCCGCGGGATTCGCCGACCGCGTCATGGCTCAGATCAGGATTGCGACACCGTCGGGAGGATTCAACGGGCGGTAAGGGGCGTCACGCTCTCACTTCGGCCCCCACTCCCACCCCCAGCATTCGCGCCGCGCTGCCGTCCCGCACGGCGATCTCCACCGCTCCACCACTCCCCACGAACGCCACGAGCTGTCCGCGCGGCACGTCCCCGAAGGTGCGATGCAGCGTCCCCACATCGGTTCCGCCGACCTTGAGACGCACCCCCGGCTCGACATCCGCGCCCACGATGTTCGTGACGAGGGTGCCGAAGCGGTCCACGTAGACCACCTCTCCGATCCAGACCGCCCCGTCCCATCGGGCTGCCGGCAGGGGGGAACGGAGCGGGTCCGTGATGACGTGGCCCAGGTGGGTGAGCGCGGTCCCGTTGGCCATCTGCCCGGCAGCGGGCGCGAACAGGTCGCGGGCGTGAAAGGTGGGCGCGGCGCCTCGGGGGACGGGCAGCTCGACGAAGCGGGCGTCGGCCGGGAGCGGCGACAACACGCCGTTGTCCGGGGCAACGAAGAACTGGCCCGCTGCCTCCGCCGCGAGCGCACGCCGCTCGGTGCCCACGCCGGGATCGACGACGACGAGGTGGACGGAGCCCTGCGGGAAGCGGTGCCACACCCGCGACAGGATGTACTGGGCCGCCCGGATGTCGCCCGGGGGGACGTCGTGCGTGATGTCGATCAGCAGGGCCGGATGGGCGTGCGACGCGAGCACCGCCTTGACCTCTCCGACGTAGCTGTCGCGCGTGCCGAAATCGGTGAGCAGCGTGATGATCGGTGGCATCAGGCCCGTGCACCCCGCCAGGCGCCGCTGCGCCAGAAGAGCGTCATCGCCCCCCCGCGGGCCACGGCCGTCACGGACAGGGCGAGCCAGATGCCGAGCAGCCCGACGCCCGTGGACCACCAGGCGGCGAGCGGTACGCGCAGCGCCGTGAGCGCCGTGCTGACGAGCTGCGGCCGCAGCGTGTATCCCGCGCCCGCCATGGCACCCTCGAGGATCAGCTCGAACGTCTGGCCCACCTGCGCGAAGGCGATCACTCGCAGATAGAGGCTCCCGTCCGCGATCACGGCCGGATCCGAGGTGAAGAGCGCGACGAGGGCGCGCGGCAGCGTGAGGAACAGGGCGGCGGTCGTGAGCGTCACCAGCAAACAGTAGCGTAGGGCGAGCCGGACCGCTTCCCGCGCCCGCTCTTCCAGTCCCGCGCCCAGGTTCTGGCCCACGAGCGCGCTCGCCGAGAGGGCCAGCCCCGAGATGGCGATGAAGCCCAGTCCTTCCACCTTGTGCCCGACGCCGAGCGCGGCGAGGGCCGGCGTGCCGAAGCGGGACGTGAAGCGGGTCAACCACATGTAGATCACCGACAGCAGCACGCCGGCGAGCGAGAGCGGCGCGCCCACCCGGACCATCGTGGGCACGGCGCGCCAGTCGGGAAGGCCGAGCCGCAGTAACCCGCGCCGCAGCGCGATCGCTACGCCGATGACGAAGCCGCCACCGCGCACCATGACCGACGCCGCCGCCGCGCCCACGACGCCGAGCTTCGGGAAGGGCCCCAGGCCCGCGATGAGGAGCGGGTCGAGTCCCACGGACAGGAGCACCGACGCGGCGAGCAGGAGGAATGGCGTGCGCGTGTCACCGGAGGCGCGGAACGTCGCCTCCACCGCGAAGAATCCGAACACCAGCGGCCCGCCGAGCAGCCAAGTGCCGAGGTACGCGTGGCCCAGCCGGGCGACGTCCGGCGGCACCGTCATGAGCCGGAACAGCACGTCCGTTAGCGCCAAACCGAGCAGGCTCACCACCGCCCCGGCCGCGAGTGCGTACAGCACGGCGGCTGCCGCGGCCCGCGCGGCGAGCTCGGGGAAGCCTTCGCCGTGCCGGCGGGCGGCCACCGCGATCAGCCCCACTTCGACCATCTCCCCCAGGCTCAACAGAATCCAGACGTAGAACCCGCCGGTCGATACGGCAGCGAGCGCGGCCGGCCCGATCAGCCGCCCGACCCACACGCTGTCGATGAGGTTGAAGCAGAAGTGACATGCCATCATCGCGACGGCGGGCACCGCGAGCCGCAGGATCGCGGAGCGCAGCGGCCCAACCGTGAGGAGACCCGGCGGGCGGGGGAAGGCGCTCAGCGGTGCGCCAGCCGCTCGCTCAGCCGCGCGGCGATCTCCTGCAGAGCGGTCGCGGCGGGAGACGACGGCTCTGCGACGACGATCGGGCGGCCGGTGTCGGCAAGGTCCGGCATCCGCGCCTGGAGCGGCACCTTGCCGAGCAGCGGCACGTCCAGCTCGTCGGCGAGCCGCTGGCCCCCGCCCGCGAGGAAGATCTCCGTGCGCTCGCCGCAGTGGGGACAGACGTAGTAGCTCATGTTCTCGACCACCCCGATCACGGGCACGCCCACACGCTCGAACATCTTCGCGCCGCGCAAGCTGTCGCCGACGGCCATCTCCTGGGGCGTCGTGACGATGAGCGCGCCCCGCATATGGACGGACTGCGCCAGCGACAGCTGCGCGTCCCCCGTGCCGGGCGGGAGATCGACGAGGAAGTAGTCCAGCTCGCCCCACGCGACGTCGCGCAGGAACTGCTGGATCACCTTCATGATGATGGGCCCGCGCCAGATGGCGGGCGCATCGCGCTCGACGAGGAAGCCGAGCGACATCAGCTTGACGCCGTGCCCCTCGAGCGGCTGGATCTTGCCGCCCCGCACCTCGGGCTTCGAGTCCACGCCCATCATCCGCGGGATGTTGGGGCCGTAGATGTCGGCGTCCATGAGGCCCACGCGCGCCCCCCTGCCCGCCAACGCGGCGGCGAGGTTCGCCGACACCGTGGACTTGCCGACCCCGCCCTTCCCCGACGAGATCGCGAGCACGGCCCCGAGGTTCGGCTGCTCGATCGGGGTCGGCGGCGGCGGCACGGCCCCCGGTGCCGCGCGGGTCGCTCCCGCTCCGCCGCCCGAATCGGCCAACTTGACGGTCACGGCGGTCACCCCCGGCACGGCGCGCACCACCTTGCGCGCCTCGCGCGCCAGGCTGCCCGGGTCATCCCGTGCCAGGAGAAACGTGAACGTGACCGCGCCGTTATCGTCTACGGCGAGATCCTTCACCATCCCGGCCGAGAGGACATCGGCGTCCTTACGGGGATTCTTGAGAGCCTTGAGGGCGCGCTCGACTCGCGCTTGCAGTGTGTCGGATGGGCTCACGGGCGGGAATGTACCCGAAGGCGCGGGAGGGGGTCAACGCGAGACGGAACCGGCTGACCGCCGGGCGTGTTGTACGGTGGTGAAGACTTCGATCCTTTTGCTGTTGTGCCTCGGCGCCTGTACGCCGCTACATCCCCGCGTATCGCTTGAACCAGGTGCCTCGCTCGCAGGGTATCGGGTGTTCGTCGTCGAGCCTGTCAGCGACGAGACTGGGGCTCGCTTCGATTTGGACGTACCACCTGACGGTCGTCGCGAAGGTTCCCGAGGACTCCGCCACCCCCGCCCTCGTCATCAGTAGCAAGCTCCTCGGCTTCAAGGGCATGCCGATCACGCTGCAGCTCCCCGGTCCCGGCATCACCCAATGTGAGCTGCTGAGCGAGCTCAAGGACGGGCAAACGGGGCGCCGGATCGGACAGATCGTCGCGTCCGACCTGGAAGAGGGGATCAGGCCGATGACCGTGCTGAACGAGTGCGCCCACGACGTGGGGGACGCGATCGCCCGGCAGCTGCGCCGCTAGGCAGCCCCCTCACCCACCCCCCGCAGCCCGCTCGCGCACCGCCACGATCACGCAATCGATCGCCACCCGGTCGGCGACCCGCACCGCACCGCCACCCGCGCGCACGGGCTCGATGGCGTAGTCCCGCTGCTTGACCGCGAAAGTGGCGGTCGCCCGCAGCGTGTCCGGCTGGATCACCACCGCGACGTCTACCGTAACGTCCCGGCTCACGCCCACGACCGACAGTGCGCCGCGCACCCGGTACCCACCCGCGATCGGAGTGACTTCGCGCGACGCAAAGGTGATCTCGGGATAGCGCGTCACGGCGAGCACCTGCGATCGCATCACCTCCGTCACCTGGCGGATCTCGGTCGAGTCGGGAGGGGTCAGGACCTCGAGGCTCGGGGCCGCCACCGTGATGGCGACACGCGACGCCGTGGGCGCCCGGGGATAGTAGACGATCCGTCCCGTCACGCCCCGCGCCCGGATGAGATGCTCATGACCCAAGAATCGGAGCATGCCGGACCGCCCGACGTGGACCTCGACCTGAGTCTCGGGCGAGAGGGTGTATACGGTGGAATCTTCGGCCAGGGCGTGCGCGGGCGACGGCACCACGCCAAGCAGCGCCGCGAGCAGGGCAATCATCCTTTTCGCAGGTACGTGCGCGCCGCCTCCAGTACGCTCCGCTGCACGTCCGCCATCGAGCCGTCGACCGATGCGCCCGCGGCCTTGCGGTGACCGCCGCCCGCGAACGCGTGCGCCAGCTCCGCGGCGTCCACGTTGCCGAGTGAGCGAAAGGAGACTTTGATCCGCCCGTTGGCCAGCTGCCGAAACAGCAGGGCGAGTCGCACCCCGGCGATCGAGCGGGGGAACTCGACGATGCCGTCGAGATCGTCGGGCGTGGCGCCGTGGCGGGCGAGGGCGTCGGGGGGCACGGTGACCCAGGCCAGCCCGACATCGGGCTCGACCACCAGCGTCTGCAGCACCTCGGCCGTGAGCCGGACGCGCCCCTCGGGCGCGCTCGCGTATACCGCCTCGTAGATCGACTCGGGATCGACGCCGTGCAATAGCAAGGCGCTCGCGACCTGGAGCACCCGGGGGCTGGTGTTGGCGAACCGGAAGGCGCCCGTGTCGGTCAGGATGCCCACGTACAGGGCGCGGGCGGCGTCGGGCGTGAGCTCCCAACCGAGGGCCGTCGCGAAGTCGAAGACCAGCTCGGCGCTGGCGGAGGCCTCGGGGGCGACGAGGCGCGGCCCCGCCGGCAGCGAGCCGGGGCTCACATGATGGTCGATGCACGCAGTCGGCCCACGCGCCTTGCGAACCCCCGGCGCCAGGTCGCCCAGGCGCGACAGGTCCGAGATGTCCACGACGACGATCACGTCCGCCGCCTCGATCTCCTTGGAGGCGCGCTCGCACGCGTCGGAGCCCGCGGGCACGAGGAAGTCGAAGCGTGAAGGGATGGGCGTCGGGTTGGCGATCGCGACCTGGACGCGGCGCGCCGTGAGGAGGTGCCACAACGCCACCTCGCTCCCGACGCCGTCCCCGTCCGCGTTCACGTGCGTCGTGAGCGCCACTCGGCGCCCGGGACCGAGCACGGCTGCGACTTCCTTGGATGCGCGCACGCGGTCTGGAGGAATAGGAACGGTCACAGATGCAAAATAGGTCGAGGAGAGGTGTCGAGGAGAAGCGTCCAGAAGCACCGCTGAGGGGACACGTGCACCGGGGGACGCCTCTTTCTGAAACTCCTTTTTACCCGTAGTTTTCCCCCGGGGCATCCACTCCCGGTTCCGATCATGCGCCCAGCCGAGAAGTCACCCCGAAAGACACGCAAGCGCGCGCCCCCCACGCCCCGCGCGGCCGGCGCACCTCGCCGGGGGCAGGCGCGCGTCCTCATCGCCGACGATCACCCCGCTGTGTTGACCGGAGTCCGCGCCCTGCTCGAATCGCGCGGATGGGACGTCGTGGCTGAAGCCAGGGACGGGCAGGAGGCGGTGCGGCTGGCGCGGCGCCTGCGTCCCGATGTGGCGGTGCTCGACGTCGTGATGCCCCTGCTCGACGGTGTGAGTGCGGCTCGCGAAATGGCCCGGAGCGTGCCGGGCATCGGTCTGATCGTCCTCACGGGAATGCCCGGCGAGCCGACGGTGCCGGAAGCATTGAATGCCGGGGTGCGCGGGCTCGTGCTCAAGACCGAAGTTGCGGAAGACCTGGTCGAGGCCGTGCGCGAAGTCGCGCGCGGGGTCACCTACGTGAGCCCGCTGTATTCCCGGACGGTCGGCGCGCGCCGGACCGAGGGTCACGCGCCGCGCAAGCCGCTCTCGCCCCGGGAGCGCGAGGTGCTCCAACTGATCGCCGCGGGGCAAACCACCAGAGAAGTCGCGGCGCGCCTCGGCATCTCGGTCAAGACCGCAGAAGGTTACCGCGAGAGTATCCTCGAGAAGCTGCAGGTGCACGGCACCGCGGGCCTAGTGCGCTACGCCATTCGCACGGGTCTGATCAGCGCCTGATGCCACCCGCGTAGGACCCCTAGGGCCGCTTCGCCAGCATCGAGCTCCGCACCCCGTACGCGAAGTAAATCACGATCCCGACGACGAACCAGATGATCAGGCGTTGCCAGGTGCGCCACGGCAGCGAGGCCATGAGATACAGGGCCGAGATCGCCCCGAGCGGGGCCACCGCCCACACGAGGGGAGTTTTGAAGGGGCGCGCGAGAGCCGGCTCCCGCACGCGCAGGAACAGCACGCCAGCCGAGACGATCACGAAGGCGAGCAGCGTCCCGATCGAGACGAGGCTCCCCGCCTCGCGCACGGTGAGCAGGGAGGCGACGAACGCGACCGCGATGCCGGTGACGATCGACGTGACGTAGGGCGTCTGGAACCTGGGGTGGACCTTGTTCACGAATTGCGGCAGCAGGCCGTCGCGCGACATCGAGTAGAACACCCGCGACTGGCCGAGCAACATCACCAGGATCACCGAGGAGAGACCGGCGATGGCGCCGAGCTTGATGAGCGTGGACATCCACCCCAGCCCCGCCCGGTCCGCCGCCACGGCGATCGGATCGGGGACGTTGAGCTCTTTGTACGAGATCACGCCGGTCGCGATCCCGGATACGATGATGTAGAGGACGGTGCAGATGAGGAGCGAACCGATGATGCCGATCGGCATGTCCTTCTGCGGGTTCTTCGCCTCCTGCGCCGCGGTGCTCACCGCGTCGAAGCCGATGTAGGCAAAGAACACGATTCCCGCCCCCGTCATCACGCCGGTCCACCCGAACTCGCCGCGCGTGCCCGTGTTCGGCGGGATGAAGGGGTGCCAGTTGGCCGGGTTGATGGCATGCGCGGCACCCACGATGAACAGCAGCACCACGGCCACCTTGACGAACACGATGACGTTGTTGACGTTGGCCGACTCCTTGATGCCGATGACGAGCAACGTCGTGACGATCGCGATGATGATCACGGCCGGCAGGTTGAAGACCGCCGTCACGTGCGGCAGGGTGTTCGGATCGACCCCGCGCGCGGCGAGACTCTGCAGCAGCGCGTCGGTCACCGCCTTCCACCCGCCGCCCGGCACCTCGATCAGGGGCGTGCCCCGCGCGGCGGCGAGCGCCCCTGGCACGTCGAAGCCGACGTCGTGCAGGAACGACACCACGTACCCCGACCACCCGATCGCCACGGTGACCGCCCCCAGCGCATACTCGAGGATCAGATCCCAGCCGATGATCCAGGCGAAGATCTCCCCCAGGGTGGCGTAGCCGTACGTGTAGGCGCTGCCCGCCATCGGCACGAGGGAGGCAAATTCGGAGTAGCAGAGTGCCGCGAAGATCGACGCCACGCCGGCCAGGACGAAGGAGAGCACGACGGCCGGGCCGGCGTTGAGCGCCGCGACCGTGCCCGTCAAGACGAAGATGCCGGTCCCGATGATCGCCCCGATCCCGAGCATCGTCAGGTTGAGCGCGCCGAGGGCGCGCTTCAGGCTGTGGTCGGTGAGGGCCTCGGCCTGCAGAGCGGTGACGCTCTTCCGTCGGAACAGGTCCATGACATCCTCTAGCGAGGGAGGGAAGGACGGTCCGGCTCGACGCGCGGGCGCTAGAGTAGACCCGGCCTCGGAGCCTGTCAAGCTACACGCTGTAGTTGGGCGACTCCCGGGTGATGATGACGTCGTGCGGGTGCGATTCGCGCAGGCCCGCCGAGGTGATCCTGATGAACTCAGTCTCCCTCCGGAGCGCCTCGATGTTGCAGACGCCGCAGTAGCCCATGCCGCTCCGCAACCCGCCCACCATCTGGAAGATGACGTCGGCCACCGGCCCCCTGTAGGGCACCCGCCCCTCGATCCCCTCGGGCACGAGCTTGCTCGGCGACACCTCGCCTTCCTGGAAGTAGCGGTCGGCGGAGCCCTCTTCCATCGCGCTCAAGGACCCCATCCCGCGGATCACCTTGAAGCGCCGGCCCTCCAGCAGGAAGGACTCCCCCGGACTCTCCTCCGTGCCCGCGAGCATCGAGCCCATCATCACGCACGCCGCGCCGGCGGCGAGGGCCTTCACGACGTCGCCCGAGTACTTGATGCCGCCGTCCGCGATCACGGGGACGTCGGCCGCGCCGGCCACCGCGTCCACGATCGCGGTGATCTGGGGGATGCCGACGCCCGTCACCACTCGCGTGGTGCAGATCGAGCCGGGCCCGACGCCGACCTTGACCGCGTCGACCCCCCGCTCCACCAGCGCCTTCGCCCCCGCCTCGGTCGCGACGTTGCCCCCGACGAGCTGAGCGTCGGGGAACGCCTCGCGCAGGCAGGCGACCGTCTCCAGCACCGCGGCGGAGTGGCCGTGGGCCGAATCCACGACGATCACGTCGCACCCGGCGTCGAGCAGCGCCCGGGCCCGGGGGAGGGCGTCCTTGTTGCCGCTCACCGCCGCCGCCACGCGCAGCCGGCCGTGCTGATCCTTGTTGGCGTCGGGATGCTCGCGGCGCTTGAAGATGTCCTTGACCGTGATGAGCCCCTTCAGCACACCCTGCTCGTCCACGACGGGCAGCTTCTCGATGCGGTGACGACCCAGGATCCGCTCGGCCTCGTCGAGCGTGGTGCCGAGCGGCGCCGTGACCAGGTTGTCCTTGGTCATCGCGTCGCGGATCGGGCGGTCGAGCTGGCGCTCGAACTGGAGATCGCGATTGGTAATGATGCCGATCAGTTTCCCCGCGCCGTCCACGATCGGCACGCCGGAGATCTTGAAGCGCGCCATGAGCTGCTGCGCCTCGCGCAGCGGCCGGTCGGGGCCCAGGGTGATCGGGTTCAGGATCATCCCGGACTCGCTGCGCTTGACGCGGTCCACCTCCGCCGCCTGGCGGTCGATCGGCATGTTCTTGTGGAGCACGCCCACGCCGCCCTCGCGCGCCATGGCTATGGCCATCCCAGCCTCGGTCACGGTGTCCATGGCGGCCGAGAGGAGCGGGATGTTCAGAGGAATCTGGCGGGTGAAGCGGCTGCGCACATCCACGCTACGGGGGTGCACGCTCGAATGCCGCGGCACGAGCAGCACGTCGTCGAAGGTGAGGGCCGCGGCCGGGCGGAAGGTTCCCATGGCGAAAGTTACGCGGGGGGCTGGCGTTCCTCAACGGGCGGCGGCTGCTCCGCCGGCTTGTGCGTCGCCTCCTCCACCGCCGCCTTCCCCGCGGCCGCGACGCGCTCGAGGAACTTCCCCGCCGTGGCCACGGCGTCCATCGTGCCCTTGATCATCGTGACGGGCACCCGGCCGGCCCGCATCGTGTCTTCCAGCGTCTCCGCCACCTTCTGGAAGGCCGGCGCGCCGGCAGCCCGCTCCGCGTACTTCGATTCGAGGAACTCGATGAAGTCCAACACCTCGTACGCCTTCTCATCGGGGAGCGCCTCCAGCTTGCGCCGCAGCCGCTCCAACAGGATCTCGTTCATGGCTGAGACTCCACCTCAAGCGAGAGCAGGTCCACCACGGGATTGCCCAGGTAGCGGCTGCGGCCGGCCCGCACGCGGGCCGTGACCTGAATGACCGTCAGCGGCGTGAGTCCTTCCACCTGCGAGCGCTTCCCGTCCGGGACGAGCACGTAGGCGAACCCGCGCTCCGGCAAGGGACCCCGGACGAGCAGGTAGCTGCCTCCAGCCGGGATCTCGGGGCGCAGCTCGTCGGCTTTCTCGAGCGCGATGAACTGCACCGTCCAGCGCACCGTCTGCCCGACATAGCGCTGCGGGTCGGTGCGCAGCTCGGCCGCGCTCACCCCCACCAGCACCCCCGCCGGCGCGGCCGCGAGGTCCGCGGTCTTCACCCAACCCTCGAATTGCACGCGCGTCCAGTCGCCGGACCGGGAGAGCACGCGCATCGGCGTGGTGGGCGCGATCATCCCCGCCGGCGGACCGTCGGGAGCGCGATACAGCGTGGTGCGACGCACCGGTTGCGCGCGCGACGAGTCCACGGCACCGGAGCTCGAGTCCGGCGTCCCCACGCCGGGGCCATGCCCCGGCGTGGCCCCGGGGCGTGGCCCCGGGGATGGGGCCGCGGCCACCTCTGCCACGGGCTCCAGCGACCCGCGCGGCATCCAGCCGGCGCGCTGCACGTGCACCCAGCGTCCCCCCTCGCCCCCCCCGCCCCCCTCCGCCGGTCCTTCCTCGCCGATCCGCGAGAGGGCGAAGCCTTGCGGCAGCTTGGCGAGCAGGGCGCCGCCGGGGCTCGCACGCAGGTTCTCCTCGGGCGCGCGCGTCACGGCGAGATCGAATCCCGGCCGCGCCGTCGGCCCCACCGATGCAAGGAAGATCCAGCCGTCGAGCGTCACCGCCTGCCAGTCCCCCTGCGTTGTGCCACCTACGAGCGCCGTCCCCGCGAGGACGCGAGCCAGCCGTTTGCCGCCCGGCTGCTGGTAGAACCACTCCTCGCCGGTCGCCCGAAGGCGCGCCTGCGCGAGACAAGGATGGGGGACGAGCGGCGGCGCGAGGCACAGGACAACTGGAAGAGCGCGAAGGGCTTGGCTAGATTGCATCTCCTTCAATATGGCGAAGCCGCGCGGGCAGCGCACCCCGGTCGCCCTCATCGTCCTCGACGGCTGGGGGTTCCGCCCCGGCCGCGACGGCAACGCCATCGAGCTGGGAGACACGCCGACCTGGCACCGCTTGTGGACGAGCGCTCCGCGCACGCTGCTCAACGCCTCGGGCCAGGCCGTCGGGCTCCCCGAGGGCCTCATCGGAAACAGCGAGGTCGGCCACCTGAACCTCGGCGCCGGCCGCGTGGTGCCCCAAGACATCGTGCGGATCTCGCAGGCGATCGAGCGGGGAGACTTCTTCCGGCTGCCGCCCCTCACGGCGCTGTGTCGCGCGGTGCAGCGAGGCGGCGGTACCCTGCACGTGCTGGGACTCGTCGGCACGGGCGGTGTGCACGCGCTGGACACGCACCTCGTCGCCGCCTTGAAGCTGGGACAGCTGTGCCAGGTGCCGGTCGCGGTGCACGCGTGGCTCGACGGCCGCGACACGCCGCCGCAGTCGGGACTCGGGTTCATGGAGCAGCTGGTGGAGAGCCTCGGGCTAGTTAGCCCCGGGGCGACGCCCCGGGGTCAACCGAAGGCGGTCATCTCCACGGTCATCGGCCGCTACTACGCGATGGACCGCGACAAGCGGTGGGATCGCACCCGGCTCGCGTTCGACGCCATGGTCCGGGGGATCGGCGAGCCGGCACCCGATGCAGTCGCCGCGGTGCGCCAGGCCTACGCAACCGGGGAGACCGACGAGTTCGTCCGGCCACGGGTGATCACCGGAGCGCCCCGCATCCAGAGCGGCGACGGCGTCTTCTGCGTCAACCTCCGGGCCGACCGGATGCGACAGATCGTGCGGGCGCTCGCGATCGAGGGGTTCGACGCCTTCGACGTGAGCGATCGGCCCAAGGTCGAGGTCGTCACGATGACGCGGTACGACGAGACGTTCCCCTTTCCGAGCGCGTTCGCGCCTGTGGTCCTGTCGCGCATCGTGGCCGAGGTGCTGTCGGCGCGCGGGATGACTATGTTCCGCACGGCCGAAACGGAGAAGTACGCCCACGTGACGTACTTCTTCAACGGGGGATTCGAGACGCCCTACCCTGGGGAAGAGCGCCTGCTCGTGCCGTCGCCGAAGGTGGCGACCTACGACCTGTGCCCCGAGATGAGCGCGGCCGGAGTAACGGACGTGCTGTGCAAGGCGATCGAGGCGGGGGACCACGACTTCATCCTCTGCAACTACGCCAATGGGGACATGGTAGGGCACTCGGGGGTACTGAGTGCGGCCGTGAAGGCGGTGGAGACCGTGGACCGCTGTCTCGATCGCGTGCTGGCGAGCGCGGAGCGCGGCGGAGCCCGGCTGGTGGTGACGGCAGATCACGGCAACTGCGAGCTCATGATCGATCCGACGACGGACGGCCCACATACGGCGCACACCACCAACCCGGTCCCGCTGGTGATGGTGGGTGACGGGGTGCGCGGACGCTTGCGCCACGGAGGCGCGCTGTGCGACGTGGGACCCACGGTGCTCGGGATGCTCGGCGTGGAGCCTCCACCGGAGATGACGGGGCGGGACTTGAGGGAGGGGAACTGATGGGCGGTCAGGCGGTCGGGCGGTCAGACGGTCGATTCACTCGGTGCGCCGCGAGGGCGGTCGCGGCCGTGCTCCTCCTGTCCGCCCGACCGCCCGACCGCCTGACCGCCCAAGTCGGCCACCCGCCCAATCGCTCGCCCTACCGCGACATCACCCTGGGCGGCAGCTTCGTTCCGGCCGTGGGCTACTTGAGCGGCGACCGCGGAGTCGTGGGCGTCGGTCCGTCCAACGGGAAGGTCTTCGGGGTCCGCTACGAGCGGCCGCTGTCGCGCATCTTCGGCGCCTCGCTCAGCGTGGCGGACGCGCTGACGTCACGTTACGTCGTGGACCCCACGAAGGACTCGGCGTCCCGCACCAGCGGCCCGGTGGACAACAGCGTCGTGCTTCTCGATGTCGGCCTGCACATGGTGCTGACGGGGGGGAAGACGTGGCACGGCTTCGCCCCCTACCTCGGCGTCTCGGCCGGGGTCGCGGTCGCGAGCGCGGTGCCCTCCGACACCAGCCAGTATCGCTTCCGGACGAAGTTCACCTTCGGGCCGCAGCTGGGGCTCCGCTGGTATCTCTGGGAACGGCTGTCGCTGCGGGCCGACGCGCGCGTGCTGTTCTGGAGGCTCACCTATCCCCTCCAGTTCCGCGACCCGTCCCCCGTGGACGGCAGCCGGGCGCTGCCGGAGACCGGCGCGTTGACGGAGTGGACGCGGCATCCCTGGCTGAGCGCCGGCGTCGGATGGACTTTCTAGCGGACGGCGTCCGCCGAGCCTTCACCCTGCTCTTCTCGGGCGACGCCGAGGTCTACGGGGTCGCTTTTCTCACCATGAAAGTCGCGCTGATCGCGACGGTGATCGCCTGCGCCGCAGGCATCCCCGCCGGGTTCGCGCTCGCCACCCGCCCGTTCTGGGGCCGGCGGGCGGCGCTGACCGTCGTGAACACCGCCCTCGCCTTCCCTACGGTGGTCGTGGGCCTGCTGCTCTACGGCCTGCTGTCGCGGCGGGGGCCGCTGGGAGGGCTGGGGCTGCTGTATACGTGGCAGGCGATCGTGATCGGCGACGTGCTGCTCGCGTTCCCCGTCGCGGCGGCGCTCTCGGCGGCGGCCGTGCAGGGCGTGGACCCTCGCATCCGGCGCACCGCGCAGACGCTGGGCGCAGGCCCCTGGCGTACCGCGTGGACGGTGGCGCGCGAGGCCCGCTTTGCCCTGGCCGCCGTGCTCACGGCGGCGTTCGGCCAGACGGTGGCCGAGGTGGGAGCGGCGATGATGGTGGGCGGCAACATCCGCGGCTCCACGCGCACGCTCACGACCGCCGTGGCGCTGTACGCGTCCCAGGGGGAATTCGGTCTGGCGCTCGCTCTCGGGATCGTCCTAGTCGCCCTGGCGCTGCTCGTGAACGTGGGCCTCCAGCTGCTTCAGGGCCGGGGTCGTGCTTGAGCTGCGCGGGGTGCGCCACCGCTACGACGGCAGGCTGGTGCTGGAGCTCGACGCCTTCCGCGTCGCCCCCCTAGCGCGGATCGCCATCGTCGGGCCTAACGGGGCCGGCAAGAGCACGTTGCTCCGCATCCTCGCGCTACTGGAGCGCCCCACGGAGGGTGCAGTGCTGATCGACGGGCGTCCGGCGACGCCGCTGCGGCGCCGCGTCACGCTGGTGGAGCAGCGGCCGGTGCTGTTCCGCGGCACCACGCGTGAGAACCTGGGCTACGGGTTGCGGGTCCGGGGAATGAGGCGCGGCGCGGTGGACAGGAAGGTCGGGGAGGTCACGAACCTGCTCGGGATCGCGCCACTGCTCGAGCGGCGGAGCCACGAGCTTTCGGACGGCGAGGTGCAGCGCGTTGCGGTGGCGCGCGCCCTCGTCGTCGAGCCCGACGTACTGCTGCTCGACGAGCCGGTGAGCTCAGCCGACCGCGCCGCCGCCGCCACGCTGTACCGCGCCCTGGCCGATGAAGGCCGGCGGCGCCCGTTCGCCGTGTGCATGGCGTCGCATCTGCTGGAAGACGCTTACCGCTGGACCGACGACATCCGCGCGCTGGCCGACGGCCGCCTGGCGCCCGTGACGCCTGAGAACCTGTTCCGGGTCGAGCTGCCCTCGGCACGGAGTGGCGACTTGAAGCACGTGTCTGTGGGACCCATCGCGATCGCCGTCCTGACCGACAAGAGTGGCTCCGCCATCCTCGCCGTCCCTCCCACCGACATCCTCGTCAGCCGAGAGCCGGTGGCGTCGTCGGCACGCAACGTCCTGCCCGGCCGCATCACGCGGCTCGCGCGCCAGCGGGACGGCGCCGTGCAGGTGACGGCGGACGTCGGCGTGGACCTCGTAGCCGTCGTCTCCGAAGATGCGGTGCGCGAGCTGGGGCTCACGCCGGGCAGCCCCGCGGTGTTCGCCTTCAAGGCGAGCGCGGTCCGCGTGTTCTGACATGCCGATCAGTTATCTCACTCGCACCGTGGAGTTTACGGCGACCCACCGGATCCGCCGCCGCGACTGGCCGGATGAGCGAAATGCGCTAGAGTTCGGGCGTGCCGCCGCGGACCACGAACACCGCTATCAGTGCGGCGTCACGGTGAAGGGGCCGCTCGCCGCCGCAGCGGGCGGCGTAATGAGCCTCGTGGCGCTCGACCAGCTGCTCGCGCGGGAAGTCACGGCGCGGCTCGACGGCCGGCACATCAACGAGGCGATCCCCGAGTTCCGCGACGGCGAGCGGCTCGCGACGGGAGAAGCCCTCGCCGTGTACCTCTGGGAGCGGTTGGCCGGGCAGCTTCCTCGTGGAGTGACGTTGCACGCGGTGCGGGTGCAGGAGGGACCCCATATCTATTCCGAGTACTTCGGGGAAGCCTGACTCCTCGCCGGCGCGCGCGCCGGGGACGCGACGGGGCCGCATGCAGGCCGACTCCGCCGCGGTCGAGGAGGTGCCGGTGTGGCTCGAAGTGAACGGCGCGCCCGCCGTGACGTGGATGTGCACCCCCGACCAGCTCGAAGAGCTCGCCACGGGCTGGCTGCACGGCGAGGGCTACATCGAGACGCTGGACGACCTCCTCAAGCTCCGTCCCTGCGCCCCCGACCTGGGTTTCTGGGCCGACGTGCGGCCCGAGCGGGTCGCCGCCGTGCGGGCGGAGGACCGCCGGCGCGTGCTCGCGTCCGGGTGCGGCGCCGTGTCCACGCTGCTCGCCGACCCGCACAGCCTGCGGCGGGCGCCGGCGCGCCGGGAGCCGCCCGCGCCGGAGCGGTTGCGCGCGCTGTTCAAAGAGGTGTTCGCGCAGGGCGAGCGCTACAACGAGACCGGGGGCATCCACGCGGCGGCCCTCACCGACGACGAGCGCCTGTTGTTCCACGCCGAGGACATCGGGCGGCACAACGCGGTGGACAAGGTGATCGGGGCTGCCGTGATCGCGCGCCAGCCGATCCGCGGCAGCGGGCTCCTCGTGACCGGCCGCATCTCCGCCGAGCTCGCGTTCAAGGCCGCGCGGGCCGGCCTCGGCTACGTCGCCACGCCGAGCGTCCCCTCGACTCTCGCGCTCACGATCGGCCGTCAGTCGGGGATGATCCTGATCGGCCGGGCCGTGAGCGGGACGCCCCACGTCCACCGCCCCGACGCATGACGCGCGACGCGCTGCGGACGCTGCTGCACGACGCGAAGACGATTGCGGTGGTGGGCCTGTCGCCGGACCCCGCGCGACCGAGTCACGTGGTGGCGCGCTACCTGCGCGCGGCCGGGTACCGGATCGTGCCTATCAACCCGCGCCACGCGACGCTCCTGGACGAGCCGAGCTATCCCACGCTCGCGGCCGCCGCCCGGGTGGCACCGCTCGACATCGTCGACGTGTTCCGGCGCAGCGAGTTCGTGGGACCGATCGTGGCCGAGGCGATCCCGCTTCGGCCCCGGCTGATCTGGCTCCAGGTCGGAGTGCAGGACGCGGCGGCGTGCGCCCGCGCCGAAGCCGCCGGTATCCCCTGCATCATGAACCGCTGTCTCATGGTAGACCACCAGATGCTGCGGCCGTGAGGCGCCGCCTCGCGGCGCTCGGCCCCGCCACGATGACGCTCGTCACGGGACTCACGCTGGCTGCCCAGACCCCCACCCCCGGCGAGGCGCGGCTGTACCTGTCGATGTTCGCCGGGTACCGAGGCGGCCGGGCGCTCTGGACGATGAACGGCCAGCCGCTGCTCGTATTCGTCGCCACGGGCGACAGCGCCGTTCCCAACGGCCCGGGCCAGTACGACACCATCGACCTGCGACGCCGCCTGACGCCAGGGTTCGTGGTGGGCGCGGCGGGAGCATACTTCCCCGGGCCCTCCCTCGGGTTCGAAGGTGAGATCGCCTTCCTCGGCTTGGGCACCGAGAGCTCCTGCGCCATCCGCCAGTATCAGCCTCCCCCCACGAGCGACATCGATCCGGACCTCTGCGCCAGCCTGCAGGGGCAGTCTGTGTCCACCAGCGCGGTGTCCTTCTCCCTCGGGCTCGTCGGCCGGCTGAGCCCGGGCCGGAGCACCTACCCCTACGCCCGAGTCGCCGCCGGCGTCGTGGCCCGGACTCGCGGCACGATCGCCATGCTCGGCGTCTATACGAACGGCAACGGCACCCCGGTCGAGGCGGACGTCCTCGAGGATTCGAGCCCCCACAACACCGCCGCGCACGTCACCTTCGGGGCGGGCCTCGCGTTCGCGCTGGGGGCCGGGTACCAGCTGCGGCTCGAGGCCCGCGACGTGGTGACCGAGCTTGACCGCGTCACCGGGCTCGCCAACGCCGACAATCCGGCGACCGGCTCGCTCGCGCCGCCACACGGCGGGCGTTGGTACCACAACCTCGCGTTCGTCGTCGTCCTCGACGTGATCTTCGAGAAGCGGCGCGGCCGCCGCTACTGAGGCATGCGCGGCGCCGTGCTCGCCGGTGGCGCCGCGCGGCGCTACGGCGGCGTCCCGAAAGGGCTCCTCGAGGTCGGCGGCCGGCGCATCCTGGATCGCGTAGTGCAGGCCGTCGCGGGGGCGACCGGAGAGCCGCCGCTGCTCGTCGCCAACGACCCCCGCGCCTCGACGTGGCGCCCCGAGCTGCGCACCCTGCCCGACGTGCGGCCGGGGTGCGGCAGCCTGGGCGGCATCTACACCGCCCTCGTCTCCGGCGCCGGCGCGGTGCTGTGCGTGGCGTGGGACATGCCGTTCGTGACGCTCCAGCTGCTGACGGCGTTGGTCGAGGGCGCGGCGTCCTGCGACGCGTATCTCCCCGAAAGCGGCAGCCGGCGCGGCCTGGAGCCGTTGTGCGCCGTGTACGGCCCCGCCTGCGCACCGGCGATCGAGCGCCGCCTGGCGCAGGGCGAGCTCGAGGCCATCGCCTTCCACCCCGACGTGAAGGTCGGTACACTACCCCTCCGACAGGTGCGCGAGTGCGGCGACCCGGCGGAGCTGTTCTTCAACATCAACAGCCCCGAGGATCTCGAGCAGGCGGAGGCGCTGTGGCGGCGACGCGGATGATCTCGGTGATCGGCCGCAAGGACGCGGGCAAGACGACGTTGCTCGTCGCGCTCGCCGCGGAGCTCTCCCGCCGCAAGTTCCGGGTCATGACGATCAAGCACGGCACTCACACGGCGGACCTGGACACCCGAGGCAAGGACACCTGGCGGCACTGGCAAGAGGGGAAAGCTGAGCGGGTGCTGCTCGAGGCTCCCGGAGAGCGCGTGCTGTTCGAGCGCACGCCGCGGGAGTCCGAGCCCATCGCGCTCGCCCGCCGCTATCTCGACGGCGCGGACATCGTCCTGGTGGAGGGCTTCAAGCGGGCGCCGCTCCCGAAGATCGAGGTGTACCGGCTCGCCGCCGGCGCCGATCCCCTGTTCGATCCGGCCGTGCACGATCCGGCGGACTGGGTCGCCATCGTGACCGACAACACGGCCTACCGCGCGCCGTTTCCGGTGTTCCGCTTCAACGACACGGCCTGGCTCGTCACGATCGCGAACCTCGCCTGGGACCGCGCCAAGATCCTGCCACCGTGAGATGCTGACCCCGACGGAAGCCGCGAAGCTCATCGTAGAGCACTGCGCGCCGCTCCCGCCCGAGCGCCGGCCGCTCAAGGAGGCGCTCGACCTCGTGCTGGCGGAGGACGTGGCGAGTCCGATCGACCTGCCGGCCTGGGACAACTCCGCGATGGACGGCTACGCCGTGCGCGCGGCCGACGTGGCCGGAGCCACGCGCGAGCGCGGGGCGACGTTGCGCGTCATCGAAACGGTGCCGGCCGGCGGGTTCCCGGAGCGGACGGTCACGCCGGGCACGGCCACGCGGATCTTCACCGGGGCGCCCCTCCCCGCCGGCGCCGACAGCGTCATCCGCCAGGAAGACACCGAAGGGCGGCCCGAGGACGGCGTCACCGTGTTCGACGACCGCGACGCCGGGCACAATATCCGTAGCCGCGGGGAGGACATCCGCCGGGGGGACGTGGTCCTCACCGCCGGGAGGGCGCTCGGCCCCGCCCAGCTAGGCGTCCTCGCATCGATCGCCCACGCCACACCCCTCGTGCACCCGGCTCCGCGCGTCGCCTTCCTCGGCTCGGGCGACGAGATCGTGGACCTCGATCGCGCGGGCGAGATCCTGGCGGGCCGGAAGGTCGCGACCTCGAACTCCTACACGCTGTTCGGCCTGATCCGGCGGGCCGGCGGCATCCCCCTGGACGCAGGTATCGCGGGCGATTCCCGCGAGAGTCTGCGCGAGCACCTGGCTCGCGCCGCAGACGCCGATCTGCTCGTGACGACCGCCGGCGTGAGCGTGGGCGAGCACGACTTCGTCCGCGAGGTGCTCACCGAGCTGGGATACGATATGAAGCTGTGGCGGGTGCGGATGCGGCCCGGCGCACCGCTTGGCTTCGGCACGCTCGCGGGCCGACCGTGGATCGGATTGCCCGGGAACCCCGTCAGCACGATGGTCACCTTCGAGCTGTTCGTCCGCCCCGCGATCCGCCGCCTGCTCGGTCACCCCCTGCCGTTCCGGCGCGCCGTGGCAGCGTGCACCGCCGAGCCGATCCGGCTCGGTCCGCCGCTGCGCCATTTCCTGCGGGCGGTCGTCCAGCCCGAGGGGCCGGCCGGCGGACTCACCGCGCGCTTGACGGGCCCGCAGGGTTCCGGCATCCTCACGTCCATGGCGCGCGCCAACGCCTTGCTCATCGTGCCGGAGGACCGACCCGACGTGCCCGCGGGCACCACCCTTCAGGCCATCGTGTTGGACGACCCGCAGCACGTCGCCCTCCCACCGTTCTGATGGGTCCCGAGCTGCGCCGCGCCGTCCGCCTGCTCGGCAACGCCTTGCTGGTCGGCGCCCTGTACTGGGCGAACGAGCACACGCCGCCCGACATCCGCCTCGGGATCCTGTACACGGTCCCGGTGCTCCTCGTGACCTGGCAGGAGGGGCTGCTCTGGGGCTCGGCGTTCGCAGCGGGCACCACCGTGCTCCGTTACGCCACCGGCCTCGATCAGATGCCGCCCGACACCGCGGCGCCCGCGCGGATCGCGAACGAGGTGGCGTACCTCCTGGTGCTGGGTGTGGCGATGACCGGCCTGGTGCAGCTGCGCCGCACGCAGGGACAACTGCAGCGGCTCGCCGCCCACGACCCGCTGACTGGCGCGCTGAACGCCCGCGCGTTTGCGGAGCGGCTCACCCAGGAGCTCGACCGCAATCGCCGCTACAACCGGCCGCTGGCGTTGCTGTACCTCGATCTCGACGATTTCAAGGCGGTGAATGACCGCCACGGTCACCAGACCGGCGACGCGGTGCTGCGCCTGGTCGCGGACGCGACACGCAGTGCCGTGCGCCAGTCGGACATCATCGGGCGCCTGGGCGGCGACGAGTTCGCCGTGCTCATGCCGGAGACGGAAGGGCCGGTGGCGCACGCCGCCGCCACCCGGCTGGCCAGCGGCATCCGCACCGTGTTTCGCGGGACGCCCTCCGTCACCGCGAGCATCGGCGTCGTCTCCGCCCTGGGCACGGCGACGGGGCCGGACGAGCTGCTGCACCGCGCCGACGCGGCGATGTACGAGGCGAAACGCGCGGGGAAGGACCGGGTGATCCAGGTCGCCTTGTGACCGGTCTCATCAAAGAGCTGCTGCTCATCTTCACGTCGGTCCTGTTCATCGTGGATCCCTTCGCCGCCGTGCCCGGCTTCCTCGCCATGACGGCGCGCGATACCCCGAAGATGAGGCGCGTCATGGCGCGGCGCGGCGCCTGGACCTGCGCCGCCACGCTCACGGTGTTCGCGCTGGGCGGCCGCCTCATCTTCACCCTCTTCGGGATCACCCTGGGGGCGTTCAAGATCGCGGGCGGCGTGCTCATCGGCCTCAATGCGCTCGAGATGGTGCAGGCACGCCGCAGCCAGCAGCGGGAAACCCCGATCGAGCAGGCCGAAGGGACTCAGAAGGAGGATGTCGGGATCATTCCGCTCGGCGTGCCCATGCTCGCCGGGCCGGGCGCGATTTCGACCGTCATGGTGCTGGCCTTGGGCTCGCGCAGCGCGGCCAGCACCGCCGCCCTGTACGTCTCAGTGGCCCTGACGGCCTACGTCTCCTATCTCGTCCTCGCGGCGGCCACGGCCGTGGAGCAGCGGCTCGGCCAGACCGGGATGCGCATCCTCACGCGCCTCATGGGTCTCGTGCTGTGCGCGATCGCCGTCCAGTTCATCGTGGATGGGATCAAGATGACGGGGTTGGCGGGGTGAGCGGAGGCTGAGGTCTATCGCGCCACCGCGACGCGATCGCCGCCGGCGGCCTTGGCCTCGTACAGCGCGCCGTCTGCGGCTTTGAGCAATGCCTGGAGCGTGCCGCAGGTCGGGTCGAACGTCGCCACGCCCACGCTGACCGTGACCGCAACCTTGCGTCCTCCGGCCGCGTGTTCGGCGAAATGCGTTCGTGCGTCGGAGCGGATCCGCTCCGCGACGATCCGGGCATGGCTCTGGTCCGTGTCGGGCAGCACGACGCCGAATTCGTCGCCGCCGTAACGGCAGGGGATGTCTTCGGCGCGGAGGTGCCGGCAGATCAGCTCACCCAGGGCCCGCAACACGGCGTCGCCCACGGCATGACCGAACCGGTCGTTCGCCGCCTTGAAGCCATCCAGGTCGAGAAGGGCAACGGACGACGTGGCGCCATGGCGGCGGCGGCGCGCCACTTCCCGCGTCAGCACGGACTCGAGGCAGCGACGGTTGAACAGACCCGTGAGCGCATCGGTCAGCGCATCGCGTTCGAGCGCCGCTAGGGCGGCGCCTTCGATGATGACCGGCTGCGTCAGGCGCGGGTGGACGTTCAGGAAGTAGTCGAGCATGGCGACTTCGTCGCCCACATCTCGTCCGACGCGGTCGGCCAGGTTCCGCCGGTGCCGCGCGAGGGCACGCCACTGTCGCTCTGCTTCGGCGTCCGGAAAGTCGAGGTGGGCCAGCTGCCGCAGGCGGCTGGCAAACGGCGCGGAGGTCTCGAGCGTCGTGGCGGCGGACAACGGCTGGGTGGCCCAGCCCGGGATGCTCCCAGCGCCACCCTTCCGGGTCGCCATCCCCCGGCGCTCCCGCAGGGTGCGACGGTCGAAGCCCAGCCGACGCTCGGCGGGCACAGGGTTATCTGCTTGGCGCCGGCGCCCCAAACGCCGGTCCGCGCCGCCACGGCGTTCCTTGCCCGCATGCCCGGCGTCCATGGCCCCGAATTCCCCTGTCCGCCGCTCGCCGATCATGTCGCCCTCCCGCTCACAGATCACGATTCCCAGGGCGCTGCGGAGGACGCGGTGCATAAAGTAGACCGTATCGCAGAGCGCGTCGGGCGTGCGCTAAGTGGATTGATCCGCAGAGGTTGTCACGTGACGCCGACTCGAGGCCACCTGCCACCTGCTCCGTTCTGGTGCCGGAGAAGCGTAGTGGGCGCTTGGGAATGCTGCGCCCGCGCTACAGCGCGAAGCTGCGCTTGACGGGCCCGCAGGGTCCGGGCATGCTCACTCGATGGCGCGCGTCAACGCCCAGTGGTGATCCGCATCCTGGCCCTCACCCTCCTCGGGGCCTGGGCGCCGCTCGCCCCGCTCCCGGCCCAACGGGGCTGGACGGCTCGCCTGTCGGGCCAGGGCATCCTTGTCTACACGCATGTCGACCCCGTCCCCGGGGGAGGCACTCTGAGCGAAGCGCGGCTCGTGCAACCGATTCTGATGCTCGACCTCGGCGCCCTGCGACAGCACCTGTCACTCCACACGACGGCGGATTTCGAAGGCTGGACCATGCCGCACGGCGAGCTCGCTCCCGGCGATTGGGGTGAGGGCTACGTGGATCGCCGCCACCCCCATACCTACGTGCACGAGCTGATGGTGTCGGCCGCCGACGTCTTCGGCCGACTCGATGGAGCGGCGCGCACCACGCTGGCCGTCGGGAAAGGCTTCGTCCCCTTCGGAACCGACGACCCGATGAGCCGCCCGGTGGAGCGGTATCCGGTGAACCACCATCTCAGTCAAATCCTCGAGCGCGCGTTGCTGATGGCGGCGGTCCAGGTCGATCGCCTCACCCTCGAGGGAGCGCTGTTCAACGGCGACGAGCCCGAGAACCCCGGCCAGGCGCCGAACCTGGAACGCTTTGGCGACTCCTGGTCGGCGCGCCTCACCCTGCGGCCCGCCGCAGGATTCGAGTACCAAGTCTCGATGGCGGATGTGTTTTCGCCCGAGAGCCGCGTGGGCGCGGGCACGGACGCCCGCAAGTGGAGCACCTCGCTCCGCGCCGAGCGGCGGGCGGGCTCAGTCGGCTGGTACGGGCTGGCCGAATGGGCGCGGACGTCGGAGGCGGGCGGCGTCTTCATCTTTCACAGCCTGCTCATCGAAGGCGCCGCTCGTACCGGACGCCACCAGCCGTACTATCGGCTCGAGCGCACCGAGCGGCCGGAGGACACGCGCACCCTGGACCCCTTCCGCAACGTGCGCCCGGTGCTCGACAACTCCATCCTCGGGATCGATCGCTGGTCGATCCACACGGTCGGCTACGGCGTGCGGGTGGGAGTGCAAACCAGCCCTGTCGAGGTGCGGCCGTTCGTGGAGAGCTCCTACGGCCGGATCGCGCGCGTCGGGGGAGGACTGTTCGATCCCGCGGCCTTCTACGGGCGCGACACCTTCTGGTCCGTGACCGTGGGTGTGCGAGCCAGCTGGGGGTTGCGCGGCCACCGCATGGGACACTACGGGGTACCGATGGAGGCAATGGAGACTATGGACCATGCGCCCTGAACGCCTCCGCGCCTTCGGGTACGGCGTGGTCGCCGTGGCGTGCACGGCGTGCTTGTGGGACAACGGAGCCGCGCCGTTGCCCGACGGCGGCGCAGGCCTACAGCCCACTCTCGTGGCCTCAGTGGCGATCCCACAGAACTACGGCATCCATGACACGTTCATACGTGACGGGCTGGCGTTCGTGTGCGCCTGGAATTCCGGCGTGATGATCTACGACGTGGGAAACGGGATGAGCGGCGGGACTCCGTCCAATCCCCAGCTCATCTCCACTCTTGTGACGGCGGGAGGCCAAGCCCACAACGCCTGGTGGTTCTGGAACCCGAACACGGGCGAGCAGAAGTACCTGTTCGTGGGACAGGAGGGACCGGGTACCCTAGGCTCAGGCTCTTCCGGTGACATCCACGTCCTCGACGTCTCCGACCTGCGTCATCCGACCGAAGTCGCGCTATTCCACCTCGCCGGCGCAGGCACGCACAACTTCTGGATGGACGAAAGCGCTCAGATACTCTACGCCGCCTACTACAACGAGGGGGTCGTGGCGCTCGACGTGTCGGGGACGCTCTCGGGCGACCTGTCCAGTCGGTTGATCGGCGGCATTCGCCCCGGGGGCACGGGCGACACCTATATGTGGGGCGTGCAGCCGTACAACGGATCGCTGTACGCGATCGACATGTTGAGCGGCTTGTGGCAGCTCGGGTTCGCTGCCGGCACGTTCAGCGTGCAGGGCGGAGGCAACAACGTGCCGGAGCGCTACAGCTCCGACCTCGCGGTCGCAAACGGATTCGTCTACACCGGAACCTGGGGATCAGGGAGAACCACCGGCGTCGCGGGGAACGCCGTCAAGGTCTGGAAGCTCGACCTCTCCGGCAAGCCGGCGCTGCAGGACTCGATCGTCACAGCGGG
>WNGJ01004955.1_pt1 | contig 25387 bp, 28 predicted proteins | sample 5400611 | NCBI WGS metagenome assembly WNGJ01 (sample SAMN13153375, study PRJNA577476) | soil metagenome | isolation source: 40 cm soil or saprolite under Garry oak tree replicate 1 | place: USA:California | collected 2016-06-15
CCGACTGGCCCATGCCGTCGCGGATCACCTTGCCGCCTCCGAACTTCACCTCGTCGCCGTATGACGTGAAGTCGCGCTCCACCTCGATGAGGAGATCGGTGTCGGCCAGGCGTACCCGGTCGCCGACCGTGGGCCCGTAGAGATCGGCGTACTGGCGCCGGGGCAGCCGCAGGCTCATGCGCCGGCCCCCTGGAACCCGCCCTCGATCGCGCGTCGCACGCTCTCGGCGCGCCGTCCCTCGCCGGCCGGCCCGTCCGTGAGCGCGTTGAGCCCGTAGACCTCGCGCGCCCCCGCCAGCTCCACCAGGGTCACCACCTTCTCGTCGCCGGGCTCGAACCGCACCGCGGTCCCCGCCGGCACGTTGAGCCGCATCCCGAACGAGCGTCCCCGGTCGAACCGTAGCGCCTTGTTCGCCTCGAAGAAGTGGAAATGCGACCCCACCTGAATCGGCCGGTCCCCGGTATTGGCGACCGTGAGCTGAAGCGTCCGCCGCCCCACGTTCGCCTCGATATCCCCCTCCCCCAGCAGATACTCACCCGGAATCACGCCCACCCCCCCGAGAACCAAGAGGAGGAGCAAAAGCACGCCCGGCAGAACCACGAATGTCCGCCGACTGGGGGAGTGCGGGGGCCATTTCGGGGCCCCCGCAGATGAAAGGTTTGAAGAAGTAAACCGTCGTACGCGCGCACGGGAATCATCACCGGATCGCGTCTGGTAATCATCACCGAATCGGATGGTGTATGGTGACCAGCTTCGTCCCGTCCGGAAACGTCCCCTCGACCTGGACCTCCTCGAGCATCTCGGGCACGCCCTCCATCACGTCGTCGCGGGTCAGGATCGTGATGCCGAAGGCCATGAGGTCGGACACCGTCCGGCCGTCGCGGATCCCCTCGAGCACCTCCGCGGTGATCAGGGCCAGCGCCTCGGGGTAGTTCAGCTTGAGGCCTCGCGCGCGGCGGCGGCGGGCCACCTCGGAAGCGGTGAAGATGAGGAGCTTGTCTTGCTCGCGGGGGGTCAGGTGCATGGCGGGAGTTTAAACCGTCAGGTGCTGCCTGACCATATCCTGCCGGAGATCCTTCGTCGCGCCCCGGGACACGATGGTGCCCTTGCGCATGATCGCGTAGGCGGAGGCCAGCCGCCACGCGAACTCCAGATATTGCTCCACCAGCAGCACCGAGATGCCCTGGTCGCGGATGCGCTCGATGGCCTCCTCGATCTGGTCGATCACCGACGGCTGGATCCCCTCGGTGGGCTCGTCCATCAAGAGCAGCTTGGGCTTCGCCAGGAGGACGCGGGCGATCGCGAGCTGCTGCTGCTCGCCCCCCGAGAGCACGCCGCCCTTGCGCGCCAGCAGCACCTTCAGCTTGGGAAACAGCTCGAAGACGTGCTCGAGCGGATCCCCACCCCCGTTGCTCCCCCGCCGGGTGCCGAGCACCCCCACGCGCAGGTTCTCCTGCACCGTGAGGTTCGGGAAGATCTCCCGGCCCTGGGGCACGTAGCCGATGCCGCAGGCGGCGCGCTCCTCCGGGCGGCGCCCGCCGAGGTCGCAGCCGTCGAAGGCGACGCGGCCGGACCGGACGGGCAGGAGCCCCATGATCGACTTGAGCAGGGTGGTCTTGCCCACCCCGTTCCGGCCCATCAGGCACACCACGCTACCCGGAGGCACGTCGAGCGAGACGTCCCAGAGCACCTGGCTCTCGCCGTAAGCCACGTTGAGGCCCCGCACCTCAAGCATGGGCGGCCACCGTCCTCGATCGGCTCCGGCCCAGGTAGACCTCCCGCACCCGCTCGTCCTGCTGGATCTCGTCCACCGACCCCTCGCACAGCACGCTGCCCTCGTGGAGCACCGTCACCTTGCGAGCCAGGCTCCGGACGAACTCCATGTCGTGCTCGATCACGAGCACCGCGCGCTCGCGCGCGACCGATTGGAGCAGCTCCGCCGTCCGGGCGGTCTCCTCGTCGGTCATGCCGGCCACCGGCTCGTCCACCAAGAGCAGCTCGGCCTGCTGCACGATGACCATGCCGATCTCGAGCCACTGCTTCTCGCCGTGGGAGAGCCCGCCCGCCCGCTCCGCTCCGCGGCCGCCCAGCCCGATGGTCTCGAGGGTCTCCTCGACCCGCGTCCGCTGGGCTCCGTCGAGGCGGGCCCGCAGGGTCGCCAGGACCCCCTTGCTCGGCCGGGCCAGCGACAGCTCCAGGTTCTCGCGCCCGCTCAGGTTGGCGAAGATGGACGGCGTCTGGAACTTGCGGCCGATCCCGAGCGAGGCGATCTCGTTCTCGCGCCGGCCGGTCAGGTCGGTGTGCTTGCCGAAGATCACGCGCCCCGCCACCGGCTGGACCTTGCCGGAGATGACGTCGAGCAGCGTGGTCTTGCCCGCCCCGTTCGGCCCGATCACTACCCGCAGCTCGCGGTAGTCCATGAAGAAATTGAGGTCGTGCAGGGCCTTGAAGCCGTCGAAGTCGACGGTCACGTTCTCCAGGTAGATGATCGAGCCTTCCGCCGCCGCGGTGAAGTTCATGGCGGAGCCTCAGCGCGCCTGCATGTGGGAGACCCCGGTCGGCGTCTTGGCCTCCTCGGACCCCTGGCTCTCCTCCGGGCGCGCGCTCAACCGCACGCCCGCCCCACCGCCCGGCCCCAGCCGGGCGAGCAGCTTCTGGGCGGTGCCCACCACGCCGTCCGGGAAGAACAGCACCACCGCGACGAAGAGTCCCCCTAGCACGAGGAGCCAGAGATCGGGATAGTGGGTGGTGAGCAGGCTCTGCAGCCAGTTCACGCCCAGCGCCCCCACCACCGGACCCAGCAGGGTCCCCCGGCCTCCCACCGCCACCCAGATGATCATCTCGATGGACGGCAGCACCCCGATCTTGGCCGGGGTGATGATGCCGACCTGCGGCGCGTAGAGGGCGCCCGCGATGCCCGCGAGCCCGGCCGAGACCACGAACACGAAGAGCTTGAACGCGGCCGGAGAGTAGCCGGAGAAGAGCACGCGGGTCTCGCTGTCGCGGATGGCGATCAGCACCCGGCCCGCCGGGGAGCGGGTGATGTAGCGGCACAGGAGGAAGGCGCCGCAGAGGCAGAGGGCGGTGGCCACGTAGAGCCCCCGCTGGGTCGCGGCGCTGTTCAGGGTGAAGCCGAAGACGGACTTGAAGCCGCTCAGCCCGTTGGTGCCGCCCAGGTTCATCGCGTTGCGGTTGAACATCAGCCACGTGCTCAGCGCGAGGGCCTGGGTGATGATCGAGAAGTAGACCCCGCGGATTCGGCTGCGGAACGTGAAGTAGCCGAACACGAGCGCGAACAGCGCGGGCACCACCACGACCGCGAGCAGGGTGAACGGCACGCTGTAGAACGGCTTCCAGAAGAGCGGCAGCTCGGTCACCCGGTTCCACACCATGAAGTCGGGGAGCACGTTGCCGTAGACGCTGCGGGTGCCGATCTCGAGCATCAGATGCATGCCCATCGCGTAGGCCCCGAGCCCGAAGAAGACCCCGTGGCCCAGGGAGAGGACTCCGGTGTAGCCCCAGATCAGGTCGATGCCCAGCGCGAGGATGGCGTAGGCCAGGAACTTGCCGAACAGGTTCAGGGTGAAGTCGGAGACCCGCAGCGGCGCCGCCGCGGGCAGCGCGTTGAGCGCGGGCAGCACCACCACCAGCAGCACCGCAAGCCCGCCGAGCCCCCAGCCCTCAAGACTCCGCATAGCGCCCCTTGGTCGCGAAGAGGCCCGCCGGCCGCCGCTGGATGAACACGTCCACCCAGCGCGCCCGCACCCCCAGGCAGGCGGCCATCCCCCGGTTCTGGGTGACCGCGCGGATCCGCAGGCCCGCGTCGGTGCGAAACAGGAGGAGGTACATCGCGCCCACGCACACCGTGGCCAATCCGATGATGAAGAGCCGGTTGTACGGGAGCTGGACTCCGATCATCACCGGGATGCCGCCCGAGAGCCAGCGGGGCGAGGTCACGTCCACGTTGGCCGCCCCGAACCACAGGCGCAGGCCCTGCTGGATCATCAGGCTCACGCCCCACGTCAGGAGCAGCGTCTCGAGCGGACGGCCGTAGAGGAAGCGGATCACGCCCCGCTCCAGCAGGAACCCGGCGCCGGCCGACACCAGGAAGGAGAACGGCAGCGCGACCAGGAAGTAGTAGTCGAAGTAGGCCGGGAAGTGCGCGATGAACCAGCCCTGCATCAGGAACGTGGCGTAGGCTCCCAGGGCCATCAGCTCGCCGTGGGCCATGTTGATCACGCCCATCAGCCCGAACACGATGGCCAGGCCGAGGGCCATCAGCAGCAGGATCGAGGAGAGCGAGAGGCCCTGGAAGGCGATCTCGATGGCCTGGGTGAAGAGGCCCCAGCGCTCGATGCGCTTGATCGACGCCCGCGCGGCGGCGGCGAGCGGTGCGGGCGCCTGCGTGTCTCCCGCGATCTGGTAGAGGGGCTCCATCGCGTTCGCGCTGCGGAGCCGTCCGAGCGCCTCCGCCGCGGCCACCCGCTCGGCCTCCCCACCGGTGCGTAGCCGGATCAGGGCGATCGCTTCCTCCAGCGCGAAGCGCACCCACCGGTCGCGCTCCTTGCCGAGCGCGTCCTCGAGCACCTGGCGGGTGGCCACGTCGCCGGTGTAGCCCATCTTGGTGGCGGCGGCGCGCCGGGTGGCCGGGTCGGGATTGACGAGGTCGCTCTGGCCCGAGAAGGTGTCGATCAGCGGGCGGATCGCGATGCGGAGGCTGCGCCCGGTCGAGACCTCCTCGAGCGTGGTCAGGTCCGCGAGCACCGGCTTGCCGTCGGGGCCGGCGATGGGCTCGCGTCCGTAGGCACGGAAGAGCGGCACCAGCGTCTTGTCCCCGTCGCTCACCTTGTCGCCCACGATGACGGTTTCCTTCTTGCCGCCCGGGAGGGGCCGCCCGTAGACGCTGCCCTCGCGCAGGGCCTCGAGCAGCGGCAGGATCTTGCGGTCGCCGGTCTTGCCGAGCGCCACCGCGGCGGCCTCCTGCACCGCCGCGTCGGCGGAGGCCACGTCGGCGATGTGCTTGGCGACCTCCGCGGATGGACCGGCGGCCGGGCCCGGGCCCGCCGGGGTTGCCCCCGCGCTCTGCGCCACTGCCGGGGCGGCGAGCCCCGGCAGCAGCGCGAGCGCGAGGAGAAGCGACTTCCACACGATGTGCTTACGCCTTCTTCTGGTAGGTACCCTGGTGCTTGATCCAGTCGCAGCCCTTGTCGGGGCTCGTGTACTGGCTCCACGGGTCGGCCTTCACCAGCCCCTTGGAGCGCGAGACGACCTTGAACTGGCCGTCCTTCAGGATCTCGCCGATGAGCACCGGCTTGTAGGTGTGCTGGTTGGCTTCGTCCATCTTGATCTGGCCGCCCGGCGCGAGGAACGTCTGGCCGTAGACCGCCTTCCGGACCGCGTCCACCTCGAACGACTTGGCCTTCTCGGCCGCCTGCTTCCAGATGTAGACGCCGAAGTAGGCCGCCTCCATCGGGTCGTCGGTGACGCGCTTGTCGCCCCCGGGCAGGTTGCTCTTCTTCGCGTAGGCCTTGAAGGCCTGGACGAACTTCTTGTTCTGCGGCGTCTCCACCGATTGGTAGTAGTTCCACGCCGCGAGGTGACCGACCAGCGCTGAGGTGTCCATGCCGCGCAGCTCGTCCTCCGCCACGCTGAAGGCCATGATCGGGCACTGCTCGGAGCGCAGGCCCTGGTTGGCGAACTCCTTGTAGAAGGGCACGTTCGAGTCGCCGTTGATCGTCGAGAGCACCGCCGCGCTACCGCCCGACGAGAAGCGCTTGATCTTGCCGACGATGGTCTGGTAGTCCTGATGGTTGAACGGGGTGTACTCTTCCGCGATCGAGTCCGCGGGCACGCCCTTGGCGAGCAGGAACGCGCGCAGGATCTTGTTGGCCGTCCGCGGGAACACGTAGTCGGTGCCGAGCAGGTAGAACTTCTTGTATCCGCCGCCCTCCTTCGACATCAGGTACTCCGCGGCCGGGATCAGCTGCTGGTTGGGCGTGGCGCCGGTGTAGAAGACGTTCTTCGAGCACTCCTCGCCTTCGTACTGCACGGGATAGAAGAGCAGGCCATTGTTGTTCTCGAAGACGGGCAGCACCGACTTGCGGCTGACCGACGTCCAGCAGCCGAACGTGACCGCGACCTTGTCCTGGAGCAGCAGCTGCTTGGCCTTCTCCGCGAAAAGATCCCAGTTCGAGGCGGGGTCCACCACGACCGCCTCGATCTTCTTCCCCATGACCCCGCCCTTGGCGTTGATCTCGTCGAACGCCATCATGCAGACGTCACGGAGCGACACTTCGCTGATGGCCATGGTGCCGGACAGCGAGTGCAGCACCCCCACCTTCACGGTCCCCCCGCCCTGCGCCCTGAGCACGGCTGGAAAGCCGATGCCCGCCGCCGCGCCCGCTCCGATCGCGCCGGCCGTCTTCAGAAAGTCCCTGCGTGAGACTGCTGCCATACGGGTCTCCTTTCGCTCCGAGCAGTGATGTGTGTCGCGGACCCTTCGTTGGGTCACGGCCTTGGCCGGTACCGGCGCGCTCACCACCGACCCCGCTGTCTCGGTGCGCCGCCCGGTCCCAGGAGCAAGCCGCGTGCCCCGGTCCGGGGTGAAGTCTTTCCCGTGGTTACGTTCGTGTGTCGTGCCGTGAGACCAAAAGGACTGCCTACGCAGTAGGCAGTCCGATCGGTGTGCCCGCGATTTCAGCAGCGACTACGACTTGGCGGTGCGGACCTGTCCCACCTCCTCGGTGAGCAACAGGGCCTGGGCGACCTCCGACATGGGCTTGCGGGTGTCCATGGCCGTCTTCTGGATACGCCGGAACGCTTCCGGCTCGCTGAGGCCGAGCCGGGTCATGAGAATGCCCTTGGCCCGCTCGACCAGCTTCCGGGACTCGAGCTTGCGCTTGAGCATCTCGTTCTCCTTGCGCATGGCCTCGATCTCCCGGAACCGGTGCACCGCCACCTCGAGGGTGGGGCCGAGCTCCTCGGCCCGCACCGGCTTCGCGAGGAAGCCCAGCACCCCCGCGTCCACGGCCCGCGCCACCACCGGGGCGTCGGTGTGGCTCGTGAGCATGACCACCGGACACGGAGAGACGGTCATGACCTCGCGCGCGGCCTGCACCCCGTCGCCGTCGGGCAGCCCTACCGCCAGCACCGCGACGTCCGGCCGGTACTTGTCCACGAGCCGCAGGACGTCCTCGGCCCGACTACCGTTCCCTACCACCTGCCCGCCCTGGGCCGTCACCGCTTCGGCCACCGCGGCCCGTGACGCAGCGTGATCATCGATGATGAGCACTCGCCAATGTGGTTTCATGGCGATCCAGGGCAGCAAGGGAGGTGCCACAGCCGCTGTCGAGCGAAACCGCGCGCTTGCGAGACGCGGCCCCGAGACGGCTGCTCAGCCGACGATCAACACGCCCATCGCCTGAGCAGCGCGGCCTCGCGGCGGTAGAGACCACGGCACATCTGCCGCCTAGATGTCGTAGTAGAGGGCGAACTCGTACGGATGCGGACGCAGCCGGACGGGATCCACCTCGTTCTTCCGCTTGTACTCGATCCAGGTCTCGATCAGGTCGGTCGTGAAGACGTCGCCCTTCAGCAGGAACTCGTGGTCCTTCTCGAGGTTGTCCAGCACGATGTCGAGCGCGCCCGGCAGCTGCTTGATCTTCTTCTGCTCGGCGGGAGGCAGCTCGTAGAGATCCTTGTCGACCGGCTTGCCCGGGTCGATCTTGTTGGCGATGCCGTCGAGCCCCGCCATCACGCACGCCGCGAAGGAGAGGTAGGGGTTGCACGTCGGATCCGGGGTGCGGAACTCGATGCGTTTGGCTCCCTCGGCCTTCGAGTACATCGGGATGCGGATGGCGGCCGAGCGGTTGCGCTGGCTGTACACCAGGTTGATCGGCGCCTCGTAGCCCGGCACCAGACGCTTGTAACTGTTGGTCGACGGGGCGATGAAGGCGAGCAGCGCGGGAGCGTGCTTGAGGATGCCCCCGATGTAGTAGAGGCACATCTTCGAGATGTCCGCGTAGCCGCCCCGTTCGAAGAAGAGGTTCTTGCCGTTCTTCCAGAGCGACTGGTGGGTGTGCATGCCGGAGCCGTTGTCCTGGAACAGGGGCTTGGGCATGAAGGTCGCGGTCTTGCCCCACTTCTTGGCGGTGTTCTTCGCGCAGTACTTGTACCAGCACACCCGGTCCGCCATCTTGGTCAGGGTGTCGAAGCGCATGTCGATCTCGGTCTGGCCGCCGGTCGCCACTTCGTGGTGGTGCACCTCGACCCGGATGCCGACCGACTCCAGCGCCAGGACCATGTCGGACCGGATGTCCTGGAACTGGTCCATGGGCGGCACCGGGAAGTAGCCCTGCTTGTAGCGCGGCTTGTAGCCGAGGTTGGGCCGGTCCGGCGTGCCCTCGGCGCCGGAGTTCCACGCGCCCGCGTTGGAGTCGATGAAGTAGTAGCCGTAGTTGTAGCTCTGGTCGAAGCGGATCGAGTCGAAGAAGAAGAACTCGAGCTCGGGGCCGATGAAGATCGTGTCCGCGACCCCGCTCTTCTTGACGTAGGCCTCTGCCTTCTGGGCCACGTAGCGGGGGTCGCGGGAGTAGGCCTTGCCGGTCACTGGGTCCTTCACGTTGCAGATCAGGACCATCGTCGGCACCGCGGTGTACGGATCCATCTGCGCGGACGTCGGGTCGGGAATCAGCAGCATGTCCGACTCGTCGATGGTCTGGAATCCGCGGATCGAGGAGCCGTCGAAGCCGAGGCCGCTCTCGAAGATTCCTTCGTTGAGCTCCGAGACCGGGATCGAGAAATGTTGCCAGAGACCGGGCAGATCGATGAACCGCAGATCCACGATCCGGACACCCTTCTCCTTGGCCATCTTCAGCACGTCCTTCGGCGTCATCCGTCTGCCTCCTTCGTCGGCTCGTCGTGGAGTCGAAGAAAACGGGGACCGACGGACTCACCGTCCCGTCGGGCACCCAACGTTAGTGGTTTGGCACGGACCCGTCAAGGCCCCCGTGCCGTCTAGTGCCCGGTGCGTGCGTCTCCGTAGGCCGAGGCCCCGCCGAGGGTGTAGGCCGTCTCCGAGTGCTGGGACAGATCGAGGCCCGCCGCCTCTTCCTCGTCGGTGACCCGGAGTCCCATGATCCCGTCGAGGACCTTCAGGATGACGGTGGTCATCACGAACCCGAGCACCCACGTGACCAGCACCGCGAGCAGCTGGACGCCGAGCTGCTTCGGATTGCCGTAGAGGAGCCCGTCGCCGCCCGCGTCGTTCACGAGCCTGGTGGCGAAGATCCCGGTGGCGAGGGCCCCCCAGGTGCCGCCCACCCCGTGCACGCCCACCACGTCGAGGGAGTCGTCATAGCCGAGCTTCGACTTGAGATTGCACGCCAAGTAGCAGATGGTCCCGGCCACCGCGCCGATCACGATCGCGGCCATCGGCGTCACGAAGCCCGCCGCGGGGGTGATGGCGACCAGCCCGGCCACCGCGCCGGAGGCCGCGCCCAGGACGGTCGGCTTGCCGCGCGACGACCACTCGGTGAACATCCAGCCCAGCGCGGCCGCGGCGGTCGCGGTGTTGGTGGTCATGAAGGCGTGGGCCGCGAGTCCGTTGGCGGCCAGCGCGCTGCCCGCGTTGAACCCGAACCAGCCGAACCAGAGCAGGCTCGCCCCCATCACTGTGAGGGGCAGATTGTGCGGGGGCATCGGTTGGTGGCCGTAGCCCTTGCGCTTGCCGATGACCAGGGCCGCGGCCAGGGCCGAGCTACCGGAGGAGATGTGCACCACGGTACCGCCCGCGAAGTCGAGCGCCCCCAGGTTGCGGAGCCAGCCCCCGACCCCCCAAACCCAGTGGGCCAACGGATCGTAGACGACCGTGGCCCAGACCAGGATGAACACGAGGAAGGTGGAGAACTTCTTGCGCTCGGCGAAGGCGCCGGTGATGAGCGCGGGCGTGATCACCGCAAACATCATTTGGAACAGCATGAAGGCGGTATGCGGGATCGTCGCCGCGTAGTCTGCGTTCGGCGTCGCCCCGACCCCGCTGAGCCCGACCCACTCGAGGCCGCCGATGATCCCGCCCTTGTCGGGGCCAAACGCCAGGCTGTAGCCCCAGAGCACCCATTGCACCGAGATCAGGGCCAGGATGATGAAGCTCTGCATCAGGGTTCCCAGGGCGTTCTTCTGCCGCACCATCCCTCCGTAGAACAGGGCGAGGCCGGGAGCGGTCATGAGCAGAACGAGCGCGGAGGACATCAGGACCCAGGCGGTGTCGCCGCTGTCGATCTTGGCCGGCGCAGGGGCCGAGGAGGCCGCCGGAGCGGGAGCTGACGGGGTGGACTGGGCGAAGGCGGCCGGCACGCTCACGAGCGCGATGGCGCACAGCACGAGCGTGATCGCGACTGATCCTGTCCTTCTCATCCGTGCGATGACCTCCCTGTCGGCGGATCGAGTGAAGTGTGGAGGGCGCCGGCTCAGAGTGCGCTCTCGTCCCGCTCGCCGGTCCGTATCCGGACCGCCGAGTCCACCGGTTGAATGAAGATCTTCCCGTCGCCGATGTTGCCCGTCTTGGCGGCTTCCGCGACGACCCCCGCCACCTTGTCCGCGAGATTGTCGGGAACCACGACCTCCACCTTGATCTTCGGAAGGAAATCGACCGTGTACTCTCCGCCGCGGTAAAGCTCCGTGTGACCCTTCTGCCGACCGAACCCACGGACTTCAGACACCGTCATGCCGATGACCCCGATTCCGGTCAGGGCCTCCTTCACGTCATCGAGCTTGAAGGGCTTGATGATGGCCTCGATCTTTTTCATGTGAGCCTCCCGGGCGGGCTGTCTGCACTCGTCGTGCCGCTGGACAGACGCCTGCCGGGACTCAGCAAATCAAGGAATTGCAGGTAGGACCCTTCAGGGGATGAGGGGGATGTGCCTACTAACTAGGCAGGGCCTTCTGAAGTGCCTTTCGGCTAGGCAACATGGGCGAGTTGGGCCGAGCGTCAATCTCTCCAGACCGCGTCCTCGACAGCGACGGCATGCTTGACGGGCGCCATCGCCTCGACGGATGCCGGCACCGTGGCGCGCAGGGCCGCCCACAGCTCCTTGAGATCCGCCGTCTTGGCGGCCAGCAGCACCCCCGGGATTTGAGGGCGCTCGAACTCGGTGAAGCTTCCCGAGCAGACGACCACCTTGGGTCGGGGGCTGCGCCGGCTCAGTCGCTGGAGAAAGTCCATGCCGTCCATCCGCGGCATACGCAGATCCAGGACGATGACGTCGGGTCGCACGGCGCCCAGCACGGAGAGGGCCTGGTAGCCGTCGGTCGCCTCGAACAGATCGAACTGTCCCTCGAAGGCCATCCGGTACAGCCTCCGCCAGGCGGGATCGTCGTCAACGAGCAGTATGCGCGGCATGGTGCACCTCCGAGTGGGTCGCAGACGCAAGACTGCTGCCAAGGTTGGGCGCCTTGTTTTCCAGACACTTGGCCTGTCTGGCCTCATGCCCCGCGGCAAGGGCATGACAGGCTGAGCGGACAGGACGTCTTGCGGCGAACGTCAGGTGCGGCGCTGCGGAATCCCGTGGCGGCGCATCTTGGAGTACAGCGTCGGCCGGCGGAGGCCCAGTACCTGGGCGGCGGCCTGCTTGTTCCACCCGGTGGACTCGAGCGCCCGCACGATGGAAACCCGCTCGATCTCCTCGAGGGATCCCGGTGGCGGCGCCGACCCCTCCGGCGAGGCGTTGGCCTGGAGAGGCTCCGGCAGGTCGGCAAGCGCGATTTCCTTGCCCCGGGCCACGAGCACCGCCCGCTCCACCGCGTGCTCCAGCTCCCGGATATTGCCGGGCCAGGAATATGAGAGCAGCCGCCGGTAGGCCTCGGGGTCGATGGTATCGACCTCGCGGCTGTGCTTGAGCCGGAAGCGCTCCAGGAAGGATTTCGCGAGGAGCGGGATGTCCCCCGAGCGCTCCCGCAGGGACGGCAGGGTCACGGTGACGGTGTTGATCCGAAAGTACAGGTCCTGGCGCAGACGCCCGTCGCGCAGCGCCGCCTCCGGCTCGCGGTTCGTCGAGCAGATCAGCCGGAAGTCGACCGGCACCGTCTTGGCGCCGCCCAGCCGCCGGACCGTGCGGTCCTCGAGGACCCGCAGCAGCTTGGCCTGGAGGTCGAGGGGCATCTCGGTGATCTCGTCGAGGAGCAGCGAGCCGCGGTGCGCCTCCTCGAGCAGACCCGGCTTGTCGGTGGACGCCCCGGTGAAGGCCCCCTTGACGTGACCGAAGAGCTCGGACTCGATCAGGTCCTTCGGGAGCGCCGCGCAGTTGATCTTCACCATCGGCCCGTCGACCCGGGTGCTCTTGGCGTGGACCGCGTTGGCGGCCAGCTCCTTGCCCGTCCCGCTCTCGCCCACGATCAGCACGTTGGCGTCGGACGACGCTACCGACTCCAGCATCTCGAAGACCCGCTTGATGGCCGGGGAGGAGCCCAGCATCTCCCCGTAGGCCGCCTGCTCCGCGAGCTTGCGCCGCAGATCGGAGGTCTCGGCGAGGAGCCGGCGGCGCTCGAGCGCCTTGCTCACGAGCATCAGCATCTCGTCGGCGTCGAAGGGCTTGGCCACGAAGTAGAAGGCGCCCTGCTTGGTCGCCTCCACCGCCTTCGAAATGGACCCGTGCCCGGTCATGATGATGACCTCGATCGACGGGTCCTTCGCCTTGAGCAGCCGCAGCAGGTGCAGGCCGTCCCCGTCCGGCAGGATCAGGTCGACGATGGCGAGCGCAAACTCGCGCGTCTCCATGCGGAGCATGGCGCCGACCGTGTTGGCCGCGGTCTCCACGTCGTGTCCCTCGCGCTCGAGAGTCAGGCGGAGATTCTCCGCGATGACGGTCTCGTCGTCGACGACCAGGATGCGGGGCTTCATGAATTCGAGCCTAGCACAGGCGGATTTTTTCCGTGTCACCCACGTGACACTTTGGACTCCCGCGACGACCTCTCGCGCTGGCCGGTGCGCGAAAAGCCCGCGCCTTGACAGGCCGGAAGGCCGCGAGCAATATGCGGGGCATGCATTTCGGCGTCTCGCTGCCGGGTCGTGGTCCGCTCGCTACTCCGGAGATCCTCACCAAGCTGGCCGAGAAGGCGGACGCGCTTCGATACACCTCGCTCTTCGTGACCGACCACGTGGTCATCCCGACCGCCAACAACTCGACGTACCCTTACTCCCCCAGCGGCCGGTTCGCGACCGACTGGACCAACGGCTACCTGGAGCCCATCGCCATGATGGGCGTGCTGGTCGGCCTGACCTCGCGCATCAAGCTGGGCACCAGCGTGCTGGTGGTCCCCTACCGCAACCCGGTGGTGACTGCCAAGATGCTCGCGACGCTCGACGTCATGTCGGGGGGGCGCCTGATCCTGGGGGCCGGGGTCGGCTGGATGCGCGAGGAGTTCGAGGCGGTGCAGGCGGCCCCATTCGACGAGCGCGGCCGGGTCACCGACGAGTATCTCCGGCTCATGCGCGTGATGTGGACGAAGGAGCCCGCCGAGTTCACGGGCAAGTACTACCGGCTGCCGTCGGTGAGCGCCCTGCCCAAGCCCCGGCAGGCCGGGGGCATCCCGATCTGGGTCGGGGGCCATACCGACGCCGCGCTGCGGCGCACCGGCGAGCTCGCCGACGCCTGGCACCCCATCGGCATGCGGCCCCCCGCGATGCTGCACCCGCCCGAGTACGCCCTGAAGGTCAAGGCCATCCACGGCTGGGCGCGCAAGGCCGGACGCGATCCCAAGGACATCACGCTCTCGCTGCGGGTGCCGCTCGAGCTCGCGCCCCGGCGCGGAGCCTGGACCGGCGGCGACCAGCTCGGCTTCCGCGGCACCGCCGCGCAGGTGATCCAGCACATCAAGGCCTACCAGGCCCTCGGCGTCTCACACTTCGTGTTCGACCTGGCCCCGTCCGATCTCCGCGGCCAGCTGAGCCTCATGGAGCGCTTCGCCGAAGAGGTCCGTCCGAAGGTTCTGCGGGCTCCCCGCTGAGCGCCCAGATGCCGTCGACGCTGGCCGCTCCGCTGCCGGGCCCTGTCGCCGGTTTCATCTCGAGCGCCCGGGTCGGGCGCCTTGCGACCGCCGACGCGGGCGGCCAGCCGATGGTGGTGCCGATCTGCTATGCGTTCGACGGCACCGCGTTCTACTCCGCGGTGGACGCCAAGCCCAAGAAGTCCCCGCCCGAGGGACTCAAGCGCATCCGCAACCTTCGCGAGAATCCGCGCGTCTCAATCGTGATCGACGAGTATCAGGAGGACTGGACGAAGCTCCGTTACGTCATCATCCAGGGCCGGGCCGATCTGCTGACCGACGGGCCCCAGTTCGCCCACGGGGTGGACCTTCTGGTCGCCAAGTACTCCCAGTACCGCGCCCTCGGCCTCGCCCGCGAGCGCGGCCTCATGATCCGCGTGACCCCGAGCCGGGTGTCGGCATGGCAGTACTCGAGCTGAGCCCGGTCGATCGGGCACTGGACCGCGTGGCCGAGGGCCGGGTGCCCTCCGCCGCGGAGGCGACCGCCCTGCTCGACACGCCGGCTCCGCGGCTGCCGGCTCTACTCGAGGCGGCGATGGCGCTGCGCGATCGCGGTCACGGCCGCCGCATCACGTTCTCGGCCAAGGTCTTCATCCCGCTCACCACGCTCTGTCGCGACTACTGCGGCTACTGCACGTTCAGGAAGGATCCGGGTGAGCCCGGCGCCTTCACCATGACGCCCGAGCAGGTGCTGGCGCTGGCGCGGGCGGGTGCGCGGCTCGGCGCCAAGGAGGCGCTCTTCTCCCTGGGCGACAAGCCGGAGGCCCTCTTCCCCGAGCACCGGGCCTTCCTGCGCCGAATGGGACACCGGAGCACCCTCGGCTACCTCCGCCAAGTCAGCGAGCGGGTGCTCGAGGAGACCGGCCTCCTCCCGCACGCCAACCCGGGCCTGATGAGCGAGCGCGACCTGGCCGCCCTGCGCGAGGTCAACGTCAGCATGGGCATCATGCTCGAGAGCACCTCCGAGCGGCTGCTCGCGCCCGGGGCCGCTCACGATCGCGCCCCCGACAAGGTGCCCGCGCGGCGGCTCCGGACCATCGCCCGGGCGGGCGCGCTCGGCATCCCCTTCACCACCGGTATCCTGATCGGCATCGGCGAGACCCACGCCGAGCGGGTCGAGTCTCTCCTCGCGATCCGCGACCTGCACGAGCGTCACGGGCACATCCAGGAGGTCATCGTCCAGAACTTCCGCGCCAAGCCCACGATCCCGATGCGCGGGTGGCCCGATCCCGGGTCCGTTGAACTTCTCCGGACAGTCGCGGTGGCGCGCCTGCTGCTGGGACCGGCGATGAACATCCAGGCGCCGCCGAATCTGTCCGCCGACGGGTACGAGCGGCTCGCCGCCGCCGGCCTCAACGACTGGGGAGGCGTCTCGCCCCTCACCCCCGATCACATCAATCCGGAGCGACCCTGGCCCGGGCTGTCCGAGCTGCGACGCCGCACCGAGTCGGCCGGTCACGAGCTACGCGAGCGGCTGGCGGTGTATCCGGAGTACGCGACCCGCGACGGGTTCCTGGACCCACGGCTCCGCGATCGTGTGGCGCGCCTGGTCGATTCCGAGGGCCTCGTGAGACCCGATCTCGAGGTATGGAGACACTGGTAATGAAGAACGAGAACCCGACCCCGATCGCCCTCGACTGGGCTTCCTCCGACGTCCGCCGCATCCTCGGTCGTCTCCTCGACGGGGGCGAGCTGTCGGTGGACGACGGCGTCCGGCTGACCGAGACCCACGGGCGCGACCTCCAGGCCCTCACTCTGGTCGCGGACGAGATGCGCCACCGCCAGGCGGGCGACGTGGTCACCTACGTCGTCAACCGCAACATCAACTTCACGAACGTGTGCATCAAGCATTGCACCTTCTGTGCGTTCAGCCGCGACCACCGCGAGGAGGAGGGCTATTTCCTCCCGATGGACGAGGTGGTCCGTCGCGCCATCGAGGCCTGGGAGATGGGCGCGACCGAGGTCTGCATCCAGGCCGGCCTGCCCCCGAAGCTCGACGGGAGCTACTACATCGATCTCTGCCGCGCGATCAAGGCGGCGCTGCCCGAGATGCACCTGCACGCCTTCTCGCCGGAGGAGATCCTGTACGGCTCCACCCGCTCCGGGCTGCCCATCCCGGAATACCTCGCCGAGCTCAAGAAAGCCGGGCTCGGCACGCTCCCCGGCACCTCGGCCGAGGTGCTGGACCAGGACATCCGCGATCTCATCGCGCGGGGCCGCATCACGGTCGAGCAGTGGATCGAGGTGATCACCTCCGCCCACGCCCAGGGCATCCGCACCACCTCCACCATCATGTATGGGCACGTGGAGCAGCCCATCCACTGGATCCGCCACATGGACCTCCTGCGCCGCATCCAGAAGGACACGGGTGGCTTCACCGAGTTCGTGCCCTTGTCCCTGATCCACCAGGAGGCGCCGATGTACCGCCGCGGGCTCGTGCCGGGGGTCCGCCAGGGTGCGACCGGCCTCGAGGTCGTGAAGATGCACGCACTCGCGCGGCTCTTCCTGGGGCCCCTCTTCCGCAACATCCAGTGCTCGTGGGTGAAGGAAGGGCCGAAGCTCGCCCAGATCCTGCTGGCCGCGGGAGCCAACGACATGGGCGGCACCCTGATCAACGAATCGATCTCCACTTCCGCGGGCGCGTCCTACGGCCAGCTGGTGGCGCCCGCGGAGCTGCGCCGGCTCATCCGGGACGCGGGACGGCTGCCCGCCCAGCGCACCACCACCTACGACCTGCTCCGGGTCTACGAGGTGGAGGACGCGGCGGACGACTCCCCGCTGGACCACGTCGAGAACGCGGAGGCCCGCTTCGGCTCCTACCGGATGCTGGCCTCGTCCGGCAAGTTCCGCTTCCTCCATCCCACGCGCGTCCAGGACGGCTGAGCCGCCGGGCGTACGCATTCGGCTGTTGAGCGCGCGAGGCGCCTTGAGTAGAATTGGGCCTTGGTTTCACGCGGGACGCGACCATTCTATGCGGTCGGCCTAGACGGTCCGGCCCTTCACTCTCACATCCAGCACAACGGAGGAATGCACATGGCGAAATCGATGACGAAGTCCGCCATCATCGCTCACCTGGCCCAGAAGACGGAGCTCAGCAAGAAGCAGGTCGTCGACGTGATGGACCAGCTGCTGTCGCTCGCCCAGAAGGAAGCCAAGAACGTCTTCGTGCTGCCGAACTTCGGCCGGCTCGTGCTGGCGAATCGCAAGGCGCGGATGGGGCGCAACCCGCAGACCGGAGAGCCCATCAAGATCCCCGCCAAGCGCGTGGTGAAGTTCCGGCTCGCCAAGTCTCTCAAGGACACGGTGCTTGGCAAGAAGTAGCACGGGCCCCGCGCCCGCTTACCGGCCGCTCGCCGCACCGTGGGAGACGGCCCTCGAGCTGTTTCGCTTCGCAGGCGCATGGGCTCCAGCCCCGGCGGACGTTTCCGCCGGCTGGGGCGCCTGGGAAGAGCAGCGGCTCGTGGGAGCTCTCCTGATGGAGCGGGCGGGCGGCGCGGCGATGCTGCACGGTCCGGTCGTGGTCGCCCCGCCCGGCACGCCCGCCGAGGACGTGCTGGGTGTGGCCGCCGCCCTGACCGCCGAGGCGCTGGCCCTCGCCGGCCCGGGCGGCATCCCGCCCGCTTCGCGGACGGCCCGGCCTCGGCCTCTTCGGCTGGCGGGGCGGCACCGCGCTGTGGAGCACCGCCGGTCGCGGCGGCTCCCGCTCCGCCCTCGCCCGCGGCGAACACTGACGGCACGAGCCGCGGCATGAAGATCACCGCGCTCGCGGGCGGCACCGGCGCCGCCAAGCTCCTCCGCGGTCTCGGTCGCGTGATCGACCCGCGCGATCTCACCGTCATCGTCAACACCGGGGACGACGCGGAGATCTGGGGCCTGCACGTCTCGCCCGACCTCGACACCGTCTGCTACACGCTGGGCGGCGTCATCGACGAGCAGAAGGGCTGGGGCCTCACCGGCGAGACCTTCCACGCCCTCGACCAGATCGCGCGCTTCGGCGAGCCGGTGTGGTTCAACCTGGGCGACCGCGACCTCGCGACCCACCTCCACCGCACCCGCCTCCTCCGCGAGGGCCGCACCCTCACCCAGATCACCCGGGCGATCGCCCAGGCCCTCGGAGTCTCCGCCACGCTGCTCCCCATGTCCGACCAGCCGGTACGCACCCGGATCCTCGGCCCCGACGGCTGGCTCGCGTTCCAGGAATACTTCGTGCGCGAGAAGGCGCAGGTCGAGGTGCGGGCGGTGAACTACGCGGGGGCGCCGGTCGCCCGCCCGGCGCCGGGCGTCCTGGACGCGCTCGGCGGCGCCGACGCGGTCCTGGTCTGCCCCTCGAACCCGATCACGTCGATCGGTCCGATCCTGGCCGTGCCCGGACTTGTCGAGGCGCTCCAGGCTACGGGGGCCACCGTGGCCGCGGTCAGCCCGATCGTGGGCGGCGACGCGGTGTCGGGTCCCGCCGGCCGGCTCATGGCCGCGGCCGGTCTTCCCGTCTCGGCGACCGGCGTGGCGCGCGCCTACGGAGGCTGGCTCGACCTGCTGGTCTTCGACGAGCAGGACCGGGCCCTCGCCCCCGAGATCCGGTCCGCCGGCGCGGCCGCGGTCGTGGCCCCCACCATGATGTCGAGCCGCGACGCCGAGGTGGCCCTGGCCCGGCACGTGGTCGCCGCGCTCGAGGCCGCGCGCGCCGCGCAATGAGCGTGATCGCGGCGGTACCGGTCAAGGACCTCGTGAACGCCAAGCAGCGGCTCGTGCCGGCCCTCTCGCCTGCCGAGCGGCGCGAGCTGGCGCAGGCCATGCTCGGCGACGTGCTCGAAGCGCTCGTGGCGGCGCTCCCCGGCTCGGTGGTGGTGGTCACCACCGACGCGGAGGTCCAGGCCCTCGCCCGCGCCGCGGGCGCCGAGTGCTGGATCGAGAGCGCCAACCGGGGCCACACCGCGGCGGTGGCCCTCGCGCAGGAGCAGGCCGCCGCGCGCGGCCTCGCGCGCTTCCTCACCATCCCGGGCGACGTGCCCTGCGTCACCGCCGACGAGGTGGTGACCCTCTGTGGCACGCTCGACGAGGCCCCCGGCGTCGTCTTCGTGCCGTCGCGGTCGGGCCTCGGTACCAACGCGGCGCTCCTCGCCCCGCCGGGCGCCATGCCCCTCACCTTCGGCGAGCCGTCGTTCGCCAATCACCTGGCCGCGGCCCGCGCCGCCGGGCTCTCCCCACGCGTGCTCGAGCTTCCCGGGATCGGGCTCGACGTCGACGCGCCCGACGACCTCGCGGTCCTCCTCGAGCGTGGCCCCCACACCCGGAGCGCGCGACTGCTGCGGGGCTTCCCCTCCGGCGCGCAGCGCGCGGGAGCCCGGTAGCCGTGCCCGCCCGCTATGAGGTGATCGCGCTCGAAGGCCTGCCCGAGATCCGACGCGGCGAAGAGCTGGCCCCGCTCATCGTGGAGGCCGCCCGCCGCCAGGACACCCCGATCCAGGACCGCGACCTCCTCGTGGTGAGCCAGAAGATCGTCTCCAAGACCGAGGGGCGGGTGGTACGGCTGGCCGACGTTTCCGTCTCGGACGAGGCCCGGACGGTCGCGGACGAGATCGGGCGCGACCCGCGCCTGGTCGCGGTGATCCTCGGCGAGAGCCGTCGGATCGTCCGCAAGGCCAAGGACGTGCTGATCGTGGAGACACACCACGGCTTCGTGTGCGCGAACGCGGGCGTCGACCAGTCGAACGTGGACGCCGACACCGCGTGTCTCCTGCCCGAGGACTCCGACCGCTCGGCGGGCGCGCTGCGCGCCCGCCTCCGGGCGCTCACCGGCCACGAGCTGGCGATCATCATCGCGGACACCTTCGGGCGGCCGTGGCGTGAGGGGCTCGTCAACGTCGCGGTCGGCCTCGCCGGGCTCCAGCCGATCGTCAGCTACCTCGGCCAGGAGGATCCGGCCGGCCACGTGCTCCAGGCCACCATCCTGGCCCTGGCCGACGAGCTGGCCGGCGCCGCCGAGCCGGTCATGGGCAAGCTCGATCGAGTGCCGGTGGCCATCATCCGCGGGCTCGACTGGCCGCGCGGTGACGGCTCGAGCCGGGCGTTGCTGCGCGACCCGGCGCGCGATCTGTTCCGTTAATCCAGAGCCAAGGGAGAGCGCATGCGGATCGGCATCGTGGGCGGTACCGGCAAGGAAGGCGTGGGGCTCGGGCTCCGGTGGGCCCAGGCCGGGCACGAGGTGATCATCGGCTCGCGAGACGCGGAGCGCGCCCGCGCGAAGGCCGCGGAGCTCCACGGACCGGGCCGCCAGGTGGACGGCAAGTCCAACCGCGACGCGGCCGCGGCGGCCGAGGTCGTCGTGCTCACCGTGCCGGCCACCGGGCTCTCGGCCACCCTGCCCGAGCTGCGCGAGGCCTGTCGCGGCAAGGTGGTGGTCAGCACCGTGGTCCCGCTCACCTTCGGCGGCGGCCGCCTGTTCACCCCGCCGCCGCAGGGCTCGGCGGCCGAGGCAGCCCAGGAGATCCTCGGCGCAGAGGCCCGGGTCGTCGCCGCCTTCCATCACATCGCGGCCCACGAGCTCTCCGCCGGCGATCACGCGATCGCCTGCGACCTCCTGCTCTGCGGTGGCGACGCGGAGGCCAAGAAGCTCGTCTCCGACCTGGGCGCGTCGATGGGGCTCCGGCCGGTGGACGTGGGAGCCCTCACCAACGCGGGGCCCATCGAAGGCATCACCGCGGTGCTCGCCACCATCAACCGGCGCTACAAGCTCAAGAACTCCGGGATCACGATCACCGGGCTGCCCTGAGGCGCCGGCCTCCGCGGGCGAGCCCGAGGCCGAGCGGCAAAGCGCCTCGCCTAGCCGCCCAGGATGGCGCGGAGCACGCGCTCGGTGTCGCTCAGGTCCTCGAAGAAGTGATCGGGGCCGTCCGCGAGCAGCGCCTCCCGAGGATACTGGCCGGTGGCGACGGCCACCGCGACCGCCCCACAGGCTCGCGCGCAGTCCACGTCGTGCGGGGTGTCGCCGATCACCACCAGGTCGGCGGGCAGGAACTCCCGGCCGAGCAGAGCGTGCGCGCGGCGGGCGGCCAGCGACGGCAGATGGCGGCGGTCCATGTGATCCGAGCCGTAGGCCCCCACCCGGAAGCGCGGCCAGAGGCCGGTCGGCAGGAGCTTGATGCGGGCTCCCTCCTCGATATTGCCGGTCACCAGCCCCAGCACCGCCTCGGATGACCGGGCGAGCCGCTCCACGACGGCGGCGACGCCGGGGAGCGTGACCACCCCCTGCCCGTCGCCGATCTCGGCGGTCAGCCCGCCCACGTACGCCTCGAAGAAGTCGTCGAGCCGCTCGTGCACCCGCGCCGGCTCCCAGCCCTCCGCGCTCATGACGTCGTGCACGATGCGGGTGTCGGTGCGCCCGCGGAGATCGTAGGTGTCGATGCCGCCCGCAGTCCCGAAGACGCGCTCGAAGGCCGACCGCATCGCGCGACGCCCGGCGCCCCGGGAGGTGATCAGGGTCCCGTCGATGTCGAACAGGACGAGCTTCACGAGCGGGCGGGCCGTCCGGGCTAGGTGTGCAGCGGAGCGGCGAGCGCGCGCAGGCGCGCCACGATGGGCGGCAGGCGCTCCAGCACCGCGTCCACGTCGGCGGTGGTGTTCCAGCGCCCGAGGGTGAAGCAGAGGGAGCCGTCCGCCTCGTCGGCGGGGCAGCCGATGGCGCGCAGCACGTGCGACGTCGTCTGGGTGAGCGACGCGCAGGCCGAGCCCGAGGAGGCCGCGATGCCGGCCAGGTCCAGGTCGAGCAGGACCCCGTCGGCCTTCACCCCGCGGAGCACGAGGCTCAGGTGGTGAGGCAACCGCGCGCCCCGCGAGCCGGTGAGCCGGCAGTCGGGAATCGCCTCGAGCAGGCCGCTCAGCAGGCGGTCACGCAGGGCCGCGAGCCGGGCGGCCTCCTGGTGCGCGCCCTCCACCCGCATGAGCTCGGCGGCCACCCCGAAGCCGACCATGCCCGGCACGTTCTCGGTGCCGGAGCGGTAGCCGCCCTCCTGGCCTCCACCCAGCACCTGCGGATGGACGCGCACGCCGGGACGCACCCACAGCGCGCCGCTGCCCGGCGGCCCGTACAGATCGTTACCGGAGATGGTGAGCAGATCGATCCCCATCGCCTCGACATTCAGCGGCACGCGTCCCAGGGCCCCGACGCCGTCCACGTGGAACGGCACCCCCGCCCCGCGGGTGATCCGGCCGATCTCCTTGAGCGGCTGCAGCGTGCCGATCTCCGGGTTCGCGGCCGCGATGGAGACGAGCGTCGTATCCGGGGTCAGCACCGCGCGGAGCATGCCCGGATCGACGCGCCGGTCCCCGTCCACCGGCAGCGCGCAGAGGATGGCCCCGGACTTCTCGAGGTCGCGGCACGCGTTGATCACCGAGATGCGCTCGACCGCGGAGAGCACCACGCGGGTGGCTCCGGCGCGCGCGCGCAGCGCCACCCCTTTGATGGCCAGGTTGTTCGCCTCGGTGGCCCCGGAGGTGAACACGATCCCGCCCGCCGCGCCGCCGCAGAGGCGCGCCACCTTCACCCGCGCGGCGTCGAGGGACTCGCGCGCCTCCGCGCCGAGAGAATGGCGCGCGGAGGGGTTGCCGATCCCCGCCTCGAGGAACGGCCGCATCACCGCGAGGACCCGCGGATCGACGGGGGCGAAACCCGCGTAGTCCAGATAGACGCGCTCGGGCTCGACCGCCTCGGGCGCCACCGCTACCGCGTCTTCCGGACCACGAAGCGGTAGACGATCCCGCTCCGGGTGATCTCGAGCAGGTCGTGACCGGTGTTGCGGGCCCAGCTCCGCATGTCGGCCTCCGAGGCGGGATCGTCCGACCGCATCTCGAGGAGCTCTCCGACCCCCATCTGTGCGATGGCCTCGCGGGTCATGACGATCGGCATCGGACAGAACAGCCCGATGCAGTCAATCTGCCTGTCAGGATTGACGAGTTTGGACCCCAGGACCATCGGAACCTACCGTACCCCAGCCATCGTCACCCCGTCAAGGAAGGGACCCCGGGAGCGCTCCGGCCGAACCGGTGTGAAATTCCCTCACCGCCGAGCCCCGACGCCGATATTCTGGAGGCGGCTCGATATGCCAAAACGCCCGCCCGCTCCGGAGACCCCCGCCGCCCGCCGCATCAAGCGCAAGATCCTGGTGGCCATCACCCTCACCGCGTTCCTGCCGATGCTGGTCGTCGCGTACCTGGTCTACTCCTACGCGTTCCCGCTCCTCGACGCGCAGACGCAGGAGCGCGACCTGCCGTGGATGCTGGTCATGCTCTGCGGGACCGGGCTGCTCATGGCCGCGGGCAGCTTCATGCTGTGGGACCTGGCCACCTCGGTGGTGCGCCACGCCGACGCGAGCATCGGCAGCCGACTGGTGTCCAAGCCGGGCACGTCGACGCCGGTGGCGAGCCCCGAGACGGCGGCGGTCCAGCAGTACGTGCAGCAGAGCGACGAGGTCGACTCCCTCATGCAGTCCTTCTCGCGCATGCTGGTCACCATCGAGCAGCAGGCCGCCGACGTCAACGAGTACGCGCGTCGCCTCGACACCGCCTACAAGGACCTCGAGTCCACCAGCGCCCAGCTCAAGGAGTTCTCGTTCAAGGACGAGGTCACCGGCCTCTACAATCGCCGCTTCTTCTCCATCCGGCTCGAGGAAGAGGTCTCCCGCTATCGCCGCTTCAACCACCCGGTCTCGGTGGTCCTGCTCGACCTCGACGGCTTCAAGGCGGTCAACGACGATCTCGGGCACGGGGCCGGGGACGAGACTCTGCGGGCGATGGCCGACATCCTCCTCAAGCAGTCCCGCGGCATCAACGTCATCTGCCGGTACGGCGGGGACGAGTTCGCGGTGCTGCTGGTCGAGACCTCGAAGAGCGGGGCCCGCCTCTACGCCGATCGCATCCGCTACGTGCTCTCCACCTGGGCGTTCGCCCACGGCCGCCGGGTGACCGCGAGCTTCGGCATCGCCTCCCTGCCCGAGGACGTGGCCCCCGCCGCCGACGAGCTCATTCGCGCCGCCGACGAGGCGCTCTACGCGGCGAAGCGGGCCGGCAAGAATCGCGTCTCCGTCCACGAGGACATCGGCGCCGCCCCCGGAGTCCGGCCCGGAGCGTGAGCGTGACTGGCACGACCACCGCACCTCTGGGATCCGGCAGCCGGCGCGTCCTCATCGTGGACGACGAGCTCGACATCCGCGCCACGCTCCGGGCCGCCTTCGGCTCCGCCGGCTACGAGTGCCGCATCGCGGGCAACGGGCAGGAAGCGGCGGTCATGTACGACAGCGAGCGGGCGCCGCTGACGATCACCGACCTCAAGATGCCGGTGATGGACGGTCTCGAGCTCCTCCGCCACGTGCGGGCCCGAGACGCCGACGCGGCGGTCATCATGCTGACCGGCGCCGGTGACGTCTCGGTCGCGGTGGAGAGCCTCAAGCAGGGGGCGAGCGACTTCATCCTGAAACCGGTCGACCTCAACCAGATTCTCCTCTCCGCCGAGCGCGCGCTCGAGCGCCGCCAGCTCCTGATCGAACACCGTGAGCATCACGTCCTTCTCGAGTACCGGGTGGCGGAGGCCACCCGCGAGCTGGCCGCCGCCCTGGGGGAGCTGCAGCAGACCTACCTGGCGACCCTCGAAGCTCTGGGCTCGGCCCTCGCCACCCGGGAGGTCGGCACCGAGCTCCACTCCCGGCGTGTGCACGCCTACTCGATCGCGCTCGCTCGGGCGCACCGCCTCCCGGAGGAAGAGCTGGAAGCGCTCGGCCGCGGCGTCCTCCTGCACGACATCGGCAAGATCGGCATCTCGGACGCGATCCTCCTCAAGCCGGGCCCTCTCACCCCCGAGGAGTGGCAGGTGATGCGACGGCATCCGGAAGTCGGCCGGCAGCTCCTCGAGCGGATCCCCTTCCTGCGCGACGCGATCCCGGTCGTGTACCACCACCACGAGCGGTGGGACGGGACCGGCTACCCGCTCGGCCTGGCCGGGCCCGCGATCCCGTTGGGCGCCCGGATCTTCGCAGTCGCGGACGCCTTCGACGCGCTCACCTTCGACCGTCCCTACTCGAAGGCCATGCCGATGGAGGCCGCCCGGGAGCGGATCCGGGTCGCCGCCGGTTCTCATTTCGATCCCGACGTGGTGGGCACGTTCCTCGCCATGCCGCTCCACATCTTCGAAACGGCCCGCGCGCGCTCGCTCGACCGCCCTACCGCCTAGTCGGACGATCGATCGCGCGGCACCCCGGGACCGACATCGGTCAGCGCGCCGGCGTGTGCTCGATGTGCTCCAGGAGCTGACGAGCCCGGGCTGCCGCGACCGCCAGGTCCTCCGCGGAGACGCCCTCCT
>WNGJ01002437.1_pt1 | contig 25381 bp, 27 predicted proteins | sample 5400611 | NCBI WGS metagenome assembly WNGJ01 (sample SAMN13153375, study PRJNA577476) | soil metagenome | isolation source: 40 cm soil or saprolite under Garry oak tree replicate 1 | place: USA:California | collected 2016-06-15
AGTATTGAAGAAGGCTGTTTCGCGGGATACGCGCACGAACAACAAGCCCTAGTTCGAACGATGGTGAATGCGGCTTCGGACCTGATCTACATCGCCCGTCAATCGAACCCTACCGAGTGGGCCGTCCTGTACGCGATGTTTTCGATTGATCGACGCGCCGTGATTACAAGTGGTTACGTAAAGGTGGGGCTCATCTCACAGGACCAAGCGGACCAGTGGAACGCCGAGGCGAGCAAGATGGAGCAACGGGTGATGGCGGAGTTTGAGAAGAGAGGCATCACGCCAGCGGCCAAGCACAATCAGAACCGTAGGCATCCACCCCAAACGTGGTCTGGGCTAACGGATCGCGACATCATCAACAAAGTCGAGCGCGGATGGTACGAGAATTACTATGTGCCTTTTTCGGATGCTACTCACGCCAACATCATGAGTGCCGAAACAGAATTGAAGCAGGTTCAGGAAGGTAAAGTCCAAATCGGCCCTCGGTTCTTAGCCCGAATTCTGTCGTATGTGATCATCGCGTTAGCAGACACGTTGATGATGGCCGCAACTGCAATGAATCAACATTTCAAACTCGGACAGGACGAGAAGTTAGCAGCACAGGATAGGGCCATTCATAACGCCCTTGATGAATACCGAAGCACGCTTCCACCCGGCGACTTCGAACAAGCCTGACACGCGCTAGTCGCGGCCTCATCATCGTCGAAACCAGCGCCAGAATGCCAAACGCCGCGTCCATCCTTTAGTTGTCTTCAACTTGTGCGGAGGCGTAGCGAATGTCCCCTCGTCCAGAAGCAACTGGGCTAGTGATCGAGGCATTTCACCGCTCCATTCCCGGACGGTCAGCCGAAGAGCAGAAACGGTTCCCAAGACCGAAGTCGCGAGAACGAACCAAAAGTAGGGGCGAATAAATTCGTAAAAGACGAACGGTCCTGTGGCAACAGCAAAGAGGATAGTGGTTGTCGTGTAGCGGCTCATCCACCGAAGGCGATCTGCGCTCTTCTCTCCGTGTACCTGAACATGAAACGCATACAACAAGCCTCTGCTGGCCGCATCCCAAACCCATTTTGGTTGTCCGCCCCCGACGAACGAGGTATTAACACCAACATTCGGGCGATCACGTGTCCTCACCTGAAGAACAGCACCGTCATGCTTGTTAAGTCGGGCGAATCGAATATTCGCTCGATGCGGTTCAACTGAGACCAGGCGGAATTGACTTTCGGGATTGTTGGCCTCCAAAAGTGCAGCATCAGCGATGATGCTCGCGGCTTCGATGCTGACTCTCGACTGATCAAGCCAGCCAATGGTTTCGGGGCCTGCATTCCAGATTGCGACCGTGACGGTGCTAAAACCGTCAGCTTCGCCCAATGGGAGGAACGACCACTTCAGCGTTGTCCTGTTGGTCAATAGCCGGATCAACCAAGCTGCAACCGTGACCGCCAGAGGAAGCGCGGCGAGCAGTTCGTTGTGGTACGAAGTTACGAACCCTACGACTTGACTCATCCCATCGCGATCTTAGAGAGTCGTCAACCCCTACTGAACCGTTGAGGCTTTCAGGTCGGACACAGGTCGCAGTGCCCTTCCGGTCGATGCTTGGCTTGAACCGTCCTCAGCCCGTCGTTGAGCGTCGCTCGAAGAGCCTCTACCTTTCGGTGCATCGCTTGGTACTCTTGCACGGCTGGCTTTTCGTCCACAGTCGTCAGGCTGTCCCACACGTCTGAGATCAGCTTGCAGGTGGAAGCTTCGTCTGGGGGAAGGGGCACGACTGCGTACGTGCCTTGGTTAATCGCTTGAATCCAGCCGCTCTGAACCTGCCAAGTCTGGTTGGGGAGCGAGAGGAAGCCCCGTGCGACTAAGTTCAGCATTGAGGGCAAGGCAGTATTCGCTCCAAGGCCAAGACGCATCGGCTCCTCAATATTGGTGAACTCCACGAACCGCGCGTCAATCGGTGGTAGCTGTCGCATCAAGCCATTCCAATCATCGATCTCTTTTCCAAGCTTCGGAAAATGCGCTCGAAAGCTCTTCGCCTTGGGAGTGCTGAAGTCGAATCCATGCGTTAGTCCGACAACCTGCTCGGCCCATCCCGCAAAATCTTGCAGGTCTTTCACATGAGCTTGCTGCACCGAACTCTCGGAGTGTCCTAGCTCTGCCCAGAGGTACATCGCGAAGAGAACGACACTGGCCGTAACCGGGGCGCTGACTTTGATGACGGATACAACGGGCAGCACCGCCAACAAGACGCTCGTGACGGTCGCGACAGCCGAAATGACGATCCGAAAGCCGCTAGCGTGCCCGCGAATCCATTTCGGCATTGGTTTACAAGAAGTGGTGCGTCCTTTTAGTTCTGCTCCCTAACGCCGCTCGGCCTGCCACTTATCGTTTGATTAGATGTTGAGGTTCGGCTTCTGCACTTCGAACACAACCCGACGACCTTCCGATATCGCCTTGGCGTAGGCGTTGAAGTGCTCGTCAGGTAGGCCCGCGTCGTGGGCTTCGAGTGCTGATCGAAGGGCCGGAGCAACCTCTTCGACAGGCTTCCCGCCGTGGCTCGCCGTCACGTCGTCGATCGCCGCCTGAAGGTCGCTTCCGATCTTGTTAAGTCCGCCTTCAACGACTCGCTGCAAAGTGTCCCGGAATTCACGATCAAAGTCGTTTATATCAGCCATCTAATCGCCTCCTAGTAGTGGATTTGGCTGACATCGTAAGAGGCACAATTGACAGCTGTATGTCGCAGATAGGGTCTAGCTTGCTAAGACCTTCGTCCGCTCGCTGGGGCCTCGGCCTGGGTCGGCTGTGGGCAGTTGCGACCAGTGCTGATCGTCGAGGACGCGGCCTCCCTGCTTCGAATAGCGGCCTCCCCATTGCTTGAAGAAGAAGGCGACGCCCTCGGCAAGGCACCGATCTCGTAGCTCACGGACCCATTCGATCTTCATAGGCCGATGTTTCGCGCCGGATTCACCCCCGGCAATGAGCCAATCGATACCGGTCAGGTCAAGTCCTTCGAGCCGTCCGAGCAATGGTTCAGCACTGATGAAGCGAACCGCCGATGGCACCTGCCGCAGGTAGTCGGCTCGATGGACCCAACGACGATTCTCTATCGAGACGCCCATCCAGACGTTCTCCGGCCACGGCAGCGATGCGGCCAAAGACGCGAGCCGCTCGTGACGCTTGGTCAAGATTTGAAATTGGTGCCAATGGCATTGCTGCATGACCGCGAAGATTTGCTGAATGAACTCGACCAGAATGTCCTCGTGAAAGAGGTCGCTCATGGAGTTCACGAAGATGCGGCGAGGCTGACGCCATGTCAGGGGGAGGTTTAGTCGCTTCGGCCAGAGTTGTAGGTCGAATCCTCTTTCGTAGGGATGACCTGGAGTGCCGCGAAAGCGTTCAGCAAACGTCTCGGCGTAGCAGTGGGCACAGCCTGGACTAACTTTGCTGCAACCCGTGACCGGATTCCACGTCGCGTCGGTCCATTCAATTGCGGAGTGGCTCGCCACTGCCGCATTCTAAGCGGAGTGCTGAACCCTTGCCGCAACCGGCTTCGGCAGATGCAAGAGGCTGTCGTCGTTGAGTCGCTTGGTTCCCCTCACATCGTCGAAGTCCAGCCGCCCTTGCCCGTGGAGCCGCTTCACGGCATCTCGGTACTCGACCGTTGTCCAGCGCATGAAGTGATCCATGACGATGTGAACGTTTAGCTCTTTACGCCCGAAGCTACGCTTACCGATGCGCTCCATGATGACCTCTTCAAGCTTCGTCATGTCGCGATGCGTCCGCCAATCCGTATGCTGAAAGAGCGTGCCCTCGGTCCAACCTTCGTGCATGTACTGGTTATAGGCAGCACACATTTGGTCGTTCATCAGCAAGAGCGCGTCAGGGTGCCGCGAGCAGAAGACCATGTAGTACTTGATCGCTGTCCCTTCGCTCTCTTGGACAGGGCACGACCCGACGTAGGGCAGGTATTGAGCCAGACGCTTTTGGTACTCCTTCACCACATTGGCGACGCGCTCAGCGGGCATTCGGCTTTCATCCGAGAGCATCGCGACCCAGTAATCGCCACCGAGTACGCGCGTAAGGCGGTCATTGAGCGCTTTCACTTGGTCGGTTATCCGACCTGATTGGATCGCATCCTGCGCGGCCAAGCGATGAATGGCCTTGGGACTGACATTGATCAGGATTTCCGTGCTGTACGCCTTGCTCCGCATCAAGAAAATCTTCAAAGTGTCGAACTCGCACCCGGCTAGACCGAACGGATCGAGATAAACGAAAACCGTTTGGGTTTGGAGCAGCGGCCCCAACTCTTGAAGAAGCTTTCGCGCGTTGCCGTGAATGCAAATGGCCCTGCCGTCGTCGATGCGAGCCTTCAAAGCCTTCTCCAACTTCCGGTGGTGATCGCCTTTTCGATTGACGAAGATGCCAAGGTACTGATCGGGCACGTATTGGTCTGCGGCATCGCAGAGGATCAGGGGAGAACCCTTGGTGCCATCTTCGAAGTGGCCCGGTCCTGCGAAAGCATCAACGAGGATGATCTTTTGGTGAAGCGTCGCCACCTTAGATAGGTAGGGCACGAGGTAGCTCGCAAGAACTCGGTCCTTGATCTTCTTCGACCACACCCGCTTGGTCTGAAAAAACTCATCCTCAGAGGATGTCGGGAAGAGGGTGAAGCCCCGAGTCTTTTCCTTTTTCAATGCCGCTCCTAGCGACCCGTTACGAGCTTGGCCAAATGTGCGTTCGCCAGTTCTAGCAAACAACATTTTGAGTGTCAAGGAGGAACCTTTGTTCGGGGGTTTTTCCCCGGGGATCCACTTCATTGGGGATAGCTTCCGTGGAAAACTCGTCGAAAACGACTTCCCGCTTGACATACTGAACGGCGTGAAGATCGAGGTTCGAGCCGTTGGCTTAAAGAAGATCAGAGAGGCGCACGGCCTGACCCAACGTCAGCTTGCCCAAGACCTGGGCATCTCGCAGAACTACATCCCGGCCATCGAGAGTGGGGCGCGTAGGCCGGGTCCGAAACTTCAGGAGCAGTTCACCAAATACTTCAAGTGCGCCTTCGAAGACCTCTTCGAAATTGTCCTCGTGGACCCAGAGTCAGGGCGCGAGCAAGTCCTTCAGCGGAAATGACCTGTCGCCGATGCGGTACGGACGCTGACGAGAACGAGGAATGTCGTCCACGAGTGCGGCCACAAGGTGATCTATCGCGCCATCTGTGATGACCACGGCTTTTCGTCGCCGATGGTTGGATCAAACACTTCGGCGTTCATCGCCCAGATCGGCGGGGAACCTTGTCCGTGGTGTGGCGGTCAAGCCTATAAGGAGGGGCCGTCAGAAAAACCTCCACCGGGCGTCGTCCTGCGAACGAGCGCGCCGAAAATCGCCCATCTCCTCATCTTCCAAGACAAGAGCTAACCCATATGGCTCACGGAAGTCGTCGGCATGCAGCTACGTGGGTGCATGTTGGTGATCAGAGCGCCGACATCGATAGCGCATTGGTGCCCCTGATTACCCAAGTGTGGAAGGCGGGAATTCAAACCGATGGCTCTTGCGAGGAGGGGGAAACGACGCCCGACTACGCATGGATCGGGTTTTCTTCAGCCGAGCACCTTTGTCGTCCTATTGGCAGCATTGGGCCGCCGGGACGCAGCTGGAATAGTCGCTGCTGGCGAGAAACTTCCACAGCTGGTGGTCAGCGCTTCGGAGCTCCGGGCCTCTGTGCGGTGGGCTCCAGAACCCGCTCATCGGAGGTCTCGGGATCCACTAGGACGATCTCGAACAACTCCTCAAACGCGCATCCGAAGTAGTTGAGCAGGCGTTCCTGGACATTGCGTCCCGGCCTTCTAGCTCCGGCTTCAAGAGCTGGGACGTAGTTTTGGCTGATCCCAATGTCTTTGGCGAGTTGGCGCTGAGTGAGGCCGCGCTTCTCTCGCATGCTCTTCAAATAGCCGGCCCGAATCTCGACCTTCACAATGTAATCGTCCTTAACGTATTAGGCTAAGGCGTCAATCTTCGAAGATGCGCTTAAGTCACGCCAGCCAAGAGCGTATTTGTAAGCCAACCCATGACCGGACCGTCCTTGGCGCCGTTTGTGGTTACGAATACATCATTGCAGTTTGTGACCGCTCGCATGGCGGCCCTGGCATCTGCGAGGACGGCATCTGGAGCAACGAACGCTAGCGCCTCCACGAGCTGGTTGAGTTCGGCCACACCCAGCAGATCACCCAGCGTCCGGTCGTCAAGGCTGCCGGCGTGTGCCTTCGCGAACGCGTCTAGCGTCGACTGATGAATAACATAGAGGGCCTTCGCGGAGGAGTCAAAGATCGGAACGCGCCCCTTACCCGAAACGGTCATCTTGGTCTGCAAGTCCCTCAACAAGGTCGCGTTCGGATCGGCGCCCGCCGGCACGTTGTATGAGACGATCTGCGCTCTTGGAATCATGACCTGCGCGACGGGGGTAGCAGCGCCAACCAGGCCAGAGAGCCGCAGGGTGCTCTCAGTCGCTGCCTGGAGATTCTCTCGTGCGAAATAGAATGCCAGCACAGTTCCTACCCACGTCCCGAACAGGGGCAGCACTGATGAGAACACGAGGCGTGCCATCTCGGGTCGGCTCTCGCTTGTCGCAAAGCCAATGGCAATGGCGGAGGCCACCGTGATCCCGATGATGCTCAGGCCCACGATAGCCAAGGCCAAGAAGCTGCGCGTCCAGCTGTCAGAGGGTCTCACAGCATCCATTCTCTAGCCTCCCCAGACTCGCCTTCCCTCTACTACCAATGAGGAAGGCCGAGGAAGCTCATAGTTACTGCCCACAGCCACCCTCTCCTGACCGAGATCTTAGAGTAACCCCACGAGACAGTCTTACGAAGGCTATGGAGCGCCGGGTCGGTGCCGTGCCTGGCTAGACTTCGTCATAGACACAGCTTTGCAACTCCCCGGGAGGTCTCTACCCCGGTAACTCTCGGCAGGACGCCGACGCGGGAGCTGCCTACAACGGATGAGCTTGAGCGCGGATGCTGGCCCGGAACCGGGCAATCCGCCGTTTGGCGCGCGATTGCCTCTATCGCGACCCGGCGGTTCTTCGTGTTAGGAAGCGGCTTTTCGATCGGACCGTAGCTGTATAGGGCCCATCGGATCGTCCCACTGTCATCTGGGTCGCCTCCCAGTCGTGAGGGGCTTCAACAGCCTGCGCTCCTAAGTCTTCGTCGTACGTTTGTTTGTCCACTTTTCGGAGTGATTGGCCCAGAGATGATGACGATATGGATCAGTCCGGCGTGGCCGCTGTTGGAATGCCGAGCCTGCTAGCAGAACCTGGCCATGCGACCGCAACCCGTCCTGCCTGACTAGAACGACAAGTGTCATTTGGAAGAGCCGGCGAGGTATTCGCCGGCTCTCCTGACGGTCTTCAGGCTGCTGAGTCGAAGAAGCGGTCCCATCCGCGGAGCAGTTCACTTTCCGAAGTGGACGTAACGAGAAACCATGCTGAGGGTGGTGTGTCCCAGGACGCGTTGAAGTCGGAGCACATCCATCCCACCCGAGAGCGCCCTCGTGGCGAACGTGTGCCGAAACGTGTGTGGTGACACGCGGCCTGGCTTGATGCCTGCTCGTTGGCCGAGGCGCCGGATCAGCAACTGGACGGCCGCTGGGCGCAATGGTTGTCGGTCGTCCCGGCCGAATCCAGACCGCTCGGTGACGAACAGCGCTGGGCATGAAGTGGTCGGACGCTCGTGCGTCACATAACGTCGAAGCTTGCGTGCGAGGACCGTGGTCAACGGGACGGCCCGCTGCTTACTCCCTTTCCCTGCCCGCACGTCGAGATATGGGCCATCCGGATGGTCTACGCGGAAATCAGAAATCTCGAGGGCAGACAACTCCGAGACGCGCAGCCCGGTGCCGAGCAGGACCTCGAGAACAAGGCGGTCGCGCGAACTCGCCAGGCGGAGCATCGCATCGAGCTCGGCCCCGGTGAAGACGCGCGGTTCCCGAACCGGCTCGCGGGGGGATGGCAGACGGCCAGCGCCACGATCAAGGGAATAGCCCTCGGACACGCACCAGCGATAGAAGGCACGCAGGACCCGGTGATAGGCGTGGAGGGACGCGGGAGTGAGCGGGGTCCGCTCGGTGCTGACCTTGCCGTCGAAGCGATGTCGGGGCCGGCGTCCGGCGCGCTGGAGCTGCTCGCGCAACTCGCGCACGTGCTCGCGCTGGATCTGATCGACGGTGCGGACGCCCTGGCGGGTCAGGGCCGGCAGGATGCGTCCCTGAAAGAGGTCACGGTACCAGTCGATGGTGGTCTGACTGCGGTTGCTCAGCCGCAGCTCGGAAAGCCAGTCGCGTAAGGCAACCTCGAGGGGCGTGCCGCCCCTGCTTGAAGGAGCGCCGCCGGCGCTAGACGCGAACGTAACGCGGGGAGTCGAAGCCATGGATAGATCACCCTTTTGCACTTTTGCAATCTTGTAGATCATTTGACTTCGACCATTTTGGCCGCGATTTCGGGGTTTGTGTGCGGGACGAAAGTGGACCGAAACCGAATTGAAAACCGGGGGAAAACGGAGGGGAAATGCCTGCACCAGGATTCGAACCCGGGACCAACTGATTAAGAGTCAGCTGCTAAACCAGCCGAGCTATGCAGGCGCACCGGTAATTCTATTCGCCGAAACGTCCGCCGCGTGCCGCCGCAACCACGGACGTCCACCGGCGTTGTTGTCAAATTGTTGTCAAAGTTAGAACGCTGATCGGTTGGCGGAAGGGCTAATGACGAGCCTTCCTTGTGCTCTTCAGGTCACGCGTTGCTCGCAGCTGGCTGACTCGGCCGGCGCGGTGGCTTGTGTCGACACCCGGACGTAGAGCAGGTCCGCGATGCTGCCTCCAGGTCCTCTCGATGAGCTCACGCCAAACGCACTAGAATGAGGCGCCGCGCGATTGTGGAGGCATCCGTGGCCGAGCGGCCGCAGTGATAGAGTTGCGCGATCGCATCCTGTCCTGGCCGACGTAAGCCGTCCCTGGAGGTGCATCAGGATGATCTCCGGCAGCAGCTTTGAGGGCGAAGCGGCGGCTGTTCCTGGAAGGATCGCCCGCATCGAGCCTGGCAAGGGTAGTCACGGCGGCGGTGGCCAGAGCGTCGGTCCCAGCCGATCCATCTACGCGACGGCCCTCGACGGTTGGATGACTCTCGGCGAAGTCGCCGAGGAGGTAGATCCAGTGCTGGCTAACGTCGTGTTGGCTACCGGACTATTAACGCGAGCCGCGATGGAGGCCCAGGCCGACGAGCTCGCGTATCACATCGCTGACGTGCTCAAGAGAGCCGAGCTGCAGCCAGCGGCCGTCGACAGGATCGTAGAGGTCCTCAAGGCTGATCTGCTTCCGTTTCCGTTCCACGAGGCGGTGCGCTTGTACAATGACGCGATTTCTCATCTCGATCGGCCAAATCGCGAACTGCTAGAGGAAGCACCCGATCGGTTTGTAAGTGCCGCGATGTCGGTGGCGGCGGACGTGATCGCGGGGGACTTCGATGAAGCAGCGGCTCGCAGCGCCGATCTCACCCAAGTGAAGTTTTCGCTGCCGCAGGTCGACAGTGACGGCGAGTGGCGCATCCTGGCAACCCTCGAACGTCCGTCGCTGATCCCGGAGCAGGCGAGTATCTGGTGCTTGACTCCGAAGCGCAGGAGGGTCGGGGATCGCTTGATGATCCAAGAGGCGACGTATGGCGGCCAAGTGTTCCTGACGAAGTTCCGTGCACGGATAAAGCCGGGCGCGGTGGTGAGCGAGAGTCGCAATCTGGACGACGAGCACCCGGTCGGCTACTTGGCGGCAATCTTGCCGAAGGGACCAACAACGAAGGCCTACGCGATCCGGCTTGTTATTGAGGGGAGGCCAGGCGCTGGCTTCGCGAACAAGATTGCTTCCTACGAAAAGGAAATCAGCCAAGTAGTTCAGACGGCGGCTGGGGTTGCTGCGGGGTTAGCCGGAACCGTCGGTAACTTCCCTGCTACGGTCGCATTGGGGCTTCTATCGGGACTCACCCCTTTGGTTATCAACGGTCTCACTTCAAAGCTCGTCCAGTTACTTGGTGAGGCGATCCTGCCGACATGGATCGTCCTGCACACAGCAAGTCTGGGCCCAGACGGCCGACCGATTGCACTGGTGCTTATCGGCTCGCCAGACTTGCCGCGCGCGTTCCTGCTCAGCGGCCGATTAGTTGCGGGGACGGGTCTACTTGAGGTAAATGGCGACTACACGAAACGGCACCTCGTAGATTTCTGGGTCCGCGGTCGATACCTGCAGGGCCCCAGCCAAACGCCATCGACTTTTGGCTACCCATCAGGGGTCTTCGACGCTGTGGGACGACACGCTCAGCCGGTAGTGGTCCAGGACTCCCATGAGATTTCCAATGCAGCCCGGGTGTTCGTTCCACATCTATCTGCGCCGTGGCGAGCTGGCAGTCGATCCCCGGCGTACGTGAGCGCGATCAGAATCGAAACGTATTGGGCTGACCTTTCGAATCCCGTGCGCTGACCAGAGATCGTGCTCGCGGATCTTCACGGACGGCCGAGGCTCGGCATGCGAGGTCTGCCAGACCCTGAGCGCGCAGCAAGCGTGACATCCGGGCGTCGAGATCGGAGCGAATGATGAAGGCAGTCCGTTTCAACCAGTTCGGGGGCCCGGAGGTCCTCGAGATCGTGGATCTCCCCGATCCACATCCGGGTCCCGGCCAGGTCCGGATTGCTGTGCGCGCGGCCGGCGTCAATCCGAGCGACTGGAAAAAACGCAAGGGCCTCATGGATGGGGAGCTCCCGCAGACCCTGGGCCACGAGGCGGCGGGCGTCGTCGACGAGCTCGGCGAGGGCGTTGCGGACGTGGCCGTCGGCGATCGCGTGTTCGGCTTCTCCGGCGAGGGGGCGGCTCAGGCCGAGCTGGCGGTGCTGTCCTACTATGCGCCGATCCCGCCATCGCTCGACTTCCCCGGCGCCGCCGCGCTGCCGGCCGCCATCGAGACGGCTACGCGCGCGCTTGACCAGCTCGGCGTCGGGAGCGGCAGCACGCTGCTCGTCAACGGCGCCTCCGGAAGCGTCGGCAGCGCCGCGGTTCAGCTCGCGGTGGTGCGTGGCGGGCGCGTGATCGGCAGCGCCAGTCCGGCAAACCACGAGTACCTTCGCTCACTGGGGCCGAGCCCGTCGCCTACGGCGAGAGCCTGGTCGAGCGGGTTCGCGCGCTCGCGCCCGACGGCGTCGGCGTCGCGCTCGACATCGCCGGGAGCGGCGTCCTGCCCGAGCTCATCGAGCTCGCGGGTGCGCGCTGTCTCGGCGGGGCACAAACCACAGAATATTCCGTTCCGAAGCGCATCCCGACTAGCGCGCACCCTTAACCGCTGAAAGCGTGTTAGGTCCAAGGGGTTGGCGAAAAAGTCGCCGAAGGGTTCGCTCGCGGCTGATGGGAGGGTGAGACCTTTGATAATGGGACAGGAAAGGGATCACCGGCAACGACCGTGAAGGCGGCCACCAAGGCTGCAATTGTAAGGGACACGAGCCCACGGGAAAGCCGCGAGCGGGCGTTCAAGAGCGTGCTGACCTTGTGGCGAGCGCTCCAGCCTGCGAGCTGGCGTCCTTTCTCCTCTGCTTGCACCCTTGAGCGCACAGATATTGGTCCGGGCGCCAGGTCGACTCCAGTTGGCTGGTGGTAGACACCGAGTCGATCAATCTCCAGGGCGATGATGGTCGCCCACGCCAGGAAAAGGACTGCAGAGGCGGCAGGCAAGAGGAGCAACCAGTAATGCCAAACAGCGTGTTTCCGGACGTAGCCCAGTTGGTAGCCACCGACCGTTATCACGATCGCGAGCAGGGCTAAGGCGACTTGCACCAGGCGGTTCGCTTTGTCTTCGGCGGTCGCCGCCCGCCTCTCAGCTTCCTCTCTCGCCTGACGGGTGACATCAACAGCCACCTCCTCTTCTGCCACAGGTTGACTCAACCAGGCAGGCTCTGCATACGCTGGAGGGACCACACCAGAATTCTCAGGAGCCCACTTATCGGGTAGGAGATCCCACCAAAACTGGAGTACCGGATTGGGCCAGCTTTCGTTCTGAGGGGGCCGATTCATAGCCGTGTCGCGAGGTGATCCACTAGGGCTGGCAAGACAGTCTGCTCGGCGCCTTTAAGGAATAGCCACTGGCCCCCCGGGTTGGCCCCCAGGAAAGATCAACCCATCGGGGCCTTCGATCCAATCCTGCGACGACTGGGATACCCCGAGACCTTCGACGAGCATGATCGCCTGGTCGGTCACAGCGTGGTTTGAGGCGACCCTTTCGAATCCGTCTCCGGACGGGTCGACTGCCCGCCAGTCCACAGGCTCGAAACTCCCCCGTGGACGACGCCAGATGAAGACCTGAGCGCCCACCGTCACCACGCGCAGGTCTGCCACATTTCGCATCCGCGATTGCAGAAGGACCGGTGCGACCGATACTTTGTCAAATAGCTGCTGCGGGACTTCCCTGGTCTGCGGTGCGATCCCCCAGCCAGCCGACACAGCTTTGGTGACGATCGGTCCCTTTGCTGCCAGCCATTCAGCTGAGGCCGGACGGTTGGTGACGATCGTTGGAGGAACTGCGATTCCGAGGTCGGCCGCAGTTGCCAGCTGATGCAGTTTGTTCTCCGCAAGAGAAGCCACGTGGGGATGGTCAACCCAGCGAGGCCTAGTCGCGAGCAGCGAGCCCAAGAGCAAGTCGTATCCCTCTGCCGCAATTAACTCGCCTTCCTCGACCGACAGGTCACCTGTTGCCACCCGCCCTGGTCGACGCCACCAGATCGTCGAGTTTGCCGTGATGACTTCGCCCCGGTCGATGGTGAGCCCGTTGCCCATTCTCCAGTCGATCGCTGACTCACGAAGCGTGTCAAGGCTCAGCCGAGCTGCGGCGACGCCCCTTGCGAGGAGTTCGGCGACTACTAGGTCGCCGTGAACATCACCGGGCCGAGCGATCGCGAGAACTGATATCTCGCGCAAACATCCTCCGAATGTCTACAGAGTGCTGCTTTCCAAGATTGCCTCGCCGCGCTCTTTAGTGATTACGTCCGGAGGTGGAGGCGGCGGCGGGGAAGGCTTTGTGGGCGGGGCGATTGCCTCGCCTCGCTCTCGCGTCTGAACTCTTGGATCAGGCTCCGGTTCTGGTTGAGGGCGGGGTACTTGGATGGGCTCCGGCCGATCCAAGACTTCGCCCCGCTCAGTCGTCACCGTTGACCCGGCAGCTGCGGCCAGGCCGGCGTCTACCGCAAGGACACCAAGGAGGCTCCTGGGCTGGGTCCCTTTCCTTTCCATCGGTGCGCAGTCTAGCATTCACGCCTTTGCGGGCCCCGGTTCGGTGAAGGCCAAAACTGCGTTTGCGGTCAGCGTTGCTTTCATTCACGGACTGAAGGTACTAGCTGAACTGTTGACTTCCGGTGCAGCCGAGGTTTAGACAGGCCAAGATCATGGCGAGAAGTGCGAACCTGATGCGCGCTGACCCAACTCTCATGTCTAGAGGGGCTCTCCGGACTCGGAGAGGCGCTGCCTTAACTCCATCGCCTTCTGGCGAAAGTCTGGGGATAAAGCTTGCTTCGCAAGCCATCCCTTTTCAGGTGGCATGCCATTTTCCGCCATTCGGGGCACTAGCTCAGCAACTGCCTTTATCATTTGCTCGGCCCATTCCTTCGGGATGGACGCGTCAGGAGAGAGCAGCTTGCCTTCCCCCAGTCGACGTATAGCGCTCGATTCTTAGCGATCGCCATGATTGCAGCCTGACGAGCCGCTTCATCCACTCCAGCCTCGTCGGCCTTTATTGCTTCGAGGTCGCCGCTGGCCCATTCGGTGAATTTGCTGCCATACATGTAGTCGAGCAGGCTTATGTTTGAGGCCTTCGGCGAGTGGTCGTAGAAACGTCGCCAAAAGCGTGCCCAATCTACGGATTCGCCGAGAGCTGTGAAGATCGCGAATCCCCAGCCGCCCTCGCTCAGCGAGGGATGACTGAGTCGGCCTTGGCAGGCTTGACAAGGACATCGGCCCTCCCGAATTAGGCGAATGGCAGCGGTTCGATCGAACATCGAACCTGATACTAGGTGACCCGGCGGCCTGCGTAGCAACCTCAGGTATTGGCGGCCCTAATGCCCAGGCCGGGCGCAATCAGGCTAGAGGCGGAGCTTCCTCGCCTACCGAATAGACCTTATTACCTCGTCGCCATAATGGTTGATCATTTTTACGGCGATCTTCCCCGATTTGGGTGGCGGGAACCGCCGGCTGGTTGTGGAGTACAAGCTCGCCCACGCTGTCTCGTCGATATCAGCCGGTCTCTGGTTCACGAACGCACGCGGCAGCCGGAGACCGATGCGCCGAATTAAACCGTCGATCTAATTGCAGATGACTCTTGTTAGGCCCCAGCCCCGCCTACAAGTCTCTGTCGAGTCGCTCAGTTTGCACTGGAAGCGATTCCTTCTGCTTCGAGAGAACCCGACCAGCCGGCGCCGCTGGTCTCGAGCTTCTTGATGGCCTCCATGTCAAGCGGCTGACGCGATAAGTATTGGACCAACCCCTCCATGGCGTAGCAATAGTCTCCGAGCCGAACGCTGAGCCGGCCCTGACCATTCCGGCGCCGGATCGTGAGCACTAGCCCGGATACCGGACGGTATTCAAACGCGCGACGCACCAGAGAGACGAGTCTGTTGTCCTTTAGCCAGGCCTCAGACCCATCGACTAGGAGGGTCATCCCGTAACGGTCGATGACCCTTTCGTTCGTCACCTCGATGCCAGTGAGGCCAAGCTCGTCCTGGATTTCGGCCGCCCAATGCGGATCGTCGATGTATTCCGACGCCCAAAGTAGCTGGTCGCCAACGTTCTCATCGGTAAGCGTGGCGCCCGTGAGCGCCGACGCAACTTTGGCGCTTCCAACGGCTGATATGAGACCTTCCGACAAGCCTCGCCTGAGGAACTGCTGCCACTCGAAGACGCGAGCCACCACGTCGGGTCCCGATCCGGTAAGCGAGGCGAACACGAGCGCTCCAGCAAGGCCAGGCGCGCCCGCTTCTCGTAGGATTTCGGCGCACAGTGCCCGATCCTCCGTGCCAAGTCTTCCCCAGACTCCATCAGGCGCCGTTTTCCCCAGAAGTCCTTGAAGGAGCAGGGCCAAGAGCTTGATCGCTTTTCCCGGCGCCAGGTGTCCTTCCGCCCAGCATCGATTCACCGCCGTCAGCAGTGCACCGTAATTCCGCACCGGTGCTATCGCCGAAATCAAGCCAAGACGCGAATCCCGGATCGCCAGAATCCAGCGCTCCAGCACATTAAAGAGACGAAGTTGAAGTTTCACCTCCGGTGTCCATTGCTGGCCAGAGCCCGCGGCCACGTCGAGCTCCGCATGGCCGACCAGATGCAACATCGGCTGGCCCGGCACTTGATCCAGCATGATCCGAAGCAGACGAAACACGTCGTCATCTAGATAATCCCCGCCTGACCGCCAGCGCAGGTATCCATGCGTTCGACGATCCACTAATAGTTCCTCATGCTGCAGCCTGTTCCAGAACTCCTTGTCGCCCTCTGCAGCGACATCGTCGCCCTCCTCAAGAGCGGCTTGAGCGGCACGACCCATCTGATCGAAGTCGAAGATGCATTCTTGGCTGAGCTGCCACAACATCTGTCCGACAGGCGTGGCGAGGTCGGTTGCATCCAGGCCCGCTACCGCCGGTGCCCCGATGGCGGGCGTACTCAACGCCCGTGCTAGCCCCGCTGGGTCGTCTATAGGAATGGCATTGGAATGGAGACCGGAGTCAAGATCAACCAACCAGATGAGCACCGGGATGGTAGCGGCGGGCCACGGTTTCGTGGTCACGTCGCTCGTGAGCGGTAGGGAGTCCGTTCCGTCCGTCAACTGCAGGCGCGGCCCTCTCGCTCCATCGATCCTTACCTCAATCAAGCGCTCATGACGCCAGCGGGCCGAAAGCAGTCGCAAGGCTGGCTCAGCTCCCTCATCAGTGGGGCGGAACTTCAGGTTCTGCAGGTCGAGCCAGGTACCCGATCTCTCCCGGATCCCAGGAGGAGCGAAGCAGTTGATCACCGCGTCCGGCGATGTCCGGCAGAGTACCTCCACCTCCATGTTCCCTGAGGCGGCCACTGCGCAAAGCGCTCTCGTGGACAGGTTTGGCGATCCGCTGAAGATCAGGCCGGATTCTCGGCCGACCACACCAATGAGCTTGGCGTGGATAAACTCGCTCCCCTCGAACCAGTGGACCGTGCTCCGATCCTGCCAACTCCCAAGCGCGTGCTGCAGCTTGCCTCCGTCGACGCTGGTCGTTCCCGAAACATAGAGATGTAACCGACCCGGCTTGAGAGCCGACACCAGCTGGAGTAGCGCCTGCGCTCCCTGGTCGTAAAAGGGAGCCAGCACATGAAGACTCTCAACGCCAAAATCGACCATGCCCTTGATCTGGTCGATAAACGGCTTGGAATAGTTCGTCGTCAGTAACGATCCCTCAGGGCGGCACGAACCAATCCAGGGGACCCGGTGGATTGCGTCGTGCCAACGTTGCGTCACCACGTCCTGGGCGAGACCGGCCACGATGTCCTGCATCCAGTCTCGCCAGACGGCTATCGCGGCATCGCCGTTGGGCGTGCCAGAATCAAAGGCGACGAAAACCTCCTTGCCACCATCCAACCCACTCAAGCCCAGGTTGCCGGATCCAACCAGCAACACGCCCTGGCTCTTGTCCCCCATAAAGTAGGTCTTCGGGTGGAAGGCACCCGTCGGCCATGGGACGCCGCGAACGAGATAGTCGCTATTAATGCGCCGCATACTCCAACCTTCACCCTGTCTCGCCGCCGAGTCGTAGACGACTTGAAGGCGTCGGAAATCGGCAAGCACGGTCGCATTGAGCGGGGGCTGACCGAGCCGGAAGAGGAGGAAGTCTTCGAAGTCCCGCGGCTCGAATGTGTAGGTCGTCGCCCAGAACACCTGCCACCTGGCCTTGAAGTAATCGAGAAGTCTAATTTCAGCCAAGCGTCGCCGCCACAAGCTTCTGACCATCCGACGTCAGCGCGCCACCGCCGTTCTTGACGGTGTCCCAGAGCCCAAGATCTTGACTTAGAGAAGCCAGCGCATGACGCCGATTGTCGCCGGTTTCAAAACGCCAATTTTCCATAGATGGGAAGAACCGCAGGCGCCCACCGCTCCATCTGAAGCGAAAGGTGTTTAGGGGACTCTTGGAGTAGGCGACCTCGAGGTGCGCCGAAATGATGTGTCTCCGGATGATCCACTCGAGCGTGTCCTTCAGCGACGGTTTCGATTGGAGGTGATCCCGTAACATCGCTCCGAACGAGAGGAGGCTCGGTTGTCGTTCCGAGCTCTGGCTCCCTATGATCTGCCATCCACTCGGCATCGACCCTGCCGAAGGCATTCGATCAAAGAGGACGAAGATTAGTGCCAGCCCCGCAATCGGCTCCTTGGTCTCGATTGCCCATGAGCGAACCGACTCAGGCGCTTGGTCCGCGAACGCCTGGATGCAGGCTCGGGCGAAACCCTGGGCGGGTCCAGATGGATCGACTGGGAGTTTGTCCCCACCGGGCAGGGCCAGTGACCGAGCGATCAGCCGCGTGTCGATCAGATCGCTAATCTCCGCCGTGCTCAGGCCGTCCGGAGGCTGCAGCTCGCAACCGGCACGAACGAATGGCTCCCACATTACGGAGAGGCCCTCCTGCCAGTACTCCTTCGCGGTGAAGGCGCCCCACTGTGAGGCAAGCTGGCCTCTGGTGTCATTCACTGACCCGTATCGCTCTAGGTACTCCCATAGGCCACGCCTGAAACCTGCGGCGTCCACCGGCACCTGGTTGTCCACTCGCATTGCGTCCAGGAATAAAGCAAAGCTTCTGCGGCGCTGGACAGTCTCGACCTCCGGTTGGCCGGCCTTCTGCTCGAATAGGGCCATTCGCAGTACATTTCGTTCCTGCGGATGGTCGGCGAGTCTGCAGAGGCAGCCGACGGTGGCGAATTCCTCTAGAACCTCTCTAGGTATCGCCGCAGGGCCGGTGAAATGGTCCCGGTAGTAGACCGTTCCGGCTACCGCATCTTTGTAAGCTTCGGCGATGTCTTGTGCCAGCTCGTTCCGAGCGAGCACATCAACCGGCGTCAGCTCCTCCCCGAGTTGAGCTGAACCTTGTAGCACCGCCAACCCAAGCGATCCCAGTGAAGATCTGTAGAACAGCCCGTAGCCACCGAGCTGACTCTCCACCGACTCGCCGCGCGGCAAGAGATCCTTGTTGGCCGAAACCGCCGGGAAGGCGCGAAGCCGCCCCTGGACGGACGACGCACTGTCGCCGCATCCAGGTTGCTGACACAGACGCACGGCCATCGCAAGCTCGAACTCACGAGCCTTGATGAACCGAGATAGCGCTTCGTTAGTGGCTGGGAGCTTGCGGTCTTCGAACTCTTTGAGGAGGAAACAGTAGTAGCTCAGGTACCGGGCCCGAACAGACAGCGCGAGTACGCCGGGCAGAAGCAGGGGCGTAATCCTATCGGCCGTGATCGTCGTGAGGCCGAGCGGATCACGTCCCGAGGTGACGTGGAGTAGGCGGGCGATCCACCGCGGCACGCCGGTGGTCTCCTGCTCGCTGACGATGACTTCTAGATCGGCCACCCCTCTGATCCTAGCCAGCCTGGCCCCCACCTACCGGACCTACCAAGCGGCGCCGGGCCCACATCAGGCTCGCTAGACGGAGGTCCGTGGCTGGAGAATCTGCTCGCGCCCCGTCTCGGAATCAACTAGCACCACATCGAACAACTCCTCGAAGTGGCATCCAAAGTATTTCACAAGTTGTCGCTGAAGCTTTGGGCCAGCACGACGTGCCCCGGCTTCAATGGCTGGAACATAGTTCTGAGAGATTCCGAGGTCATGAGCGAGTTTTCTTTGGGTGAGTCCGCGCTTCTCGCGCATCGCCTTAAGGCGGCTGGCACGGACTTCGACTTTCACTGCTTCGCATCGTTGGGTGTCGCCGCACTTTTGTCAACAGGATTGGTACAGGTAGCCTTCGCCGCCCGGCAGGCTCGCATCTGGGCTAGACAGCATGGCTACCACCGGACAAGTGATCGCGAGAGTTAGGGCGCATAGCGCGTGCCACCGCGCCATGAACCTCAGCCTGGCGGTACGTTAGGTGGCGCAAGGCCATCCCTTCCCCTACTCGACGTCGACGTACTTCATTGTGATCCGAAGCAGGTGGTCGTAATCGCCCGACGTGGCCTCGTCCATGTACGGTTTCACCAGATCCGACCTGCCCGCCTGACGGAGCGCGCGCGCTACCTTGCCCATGATCGCGAAGGCGTTGCCGTCCGTGCCGACGAGCTGGACTACGGGCCTCTCCGTTGTCATTTGCGATGTTCCTCCTCATGAACCCGCCGATTTCGTTTGCGTTGCCGATCGGCCCCCCGAGCCACGTCGTGCGGGTGGTGGGCCGGTGACGGAATGTCCCCGAGCGCATTGGCCGGGCTCACGGCATCGAAGTCGCGGATGACGCTCACCTTCCCCGTATACCGCTTCACCATTCGAAGCGTTCGGTGTCCGAGGTACTGAGCGATCCGTACCTCATTGAGTCCCATCTCAGCGGCAAAGTTCCCAGCGGTATGGCGAAGCACGTGCGGCGAGCACTTCCCGGTCCAGCCTGTCTTCGCTTTCAGCTGGACGAAGTGCTTCTCGACGGTCCGCCGGTTCAGCGGTTGCCCCCACCGGTGAGTCGAGAAGAAGATGTATTCGTCGTCGGGCTGACGCCGGGTTCCCCAGGCTTGTTTCCAAAGCGTTGGGGCCTCGCGCTCAAGGTAGCGGCGCAGCACCTTCTCGGTGGTCGCTGAGATCGGCGAGTGGCCACCGCTGTGAGTCTTGCTGATCGTGACCTCGAAATACGGCTGCCCATCCTGCATGTGGCGTAGGTCGGTCCGCCGTAAGCGAAGAGCATCGCCCACACGCAATCCGGTGTCGAGCAAGACAAGCAACAGCGTCTGGTATTGGAGGCTCACTTGGGCAAGCATCGCGCGGAGTTGGGCCGGCGGCAGGGGCGCTGGCGTCGTCACCGGAACTGGCGGGGGCTTCAGATGCCGACCGAGCGGCGTGACCAGGTCACCTTCCTGCCAAGCCCAGTTGAGCCACGCGCGTACCCTCCCGATTCGACCGCCCTTCGTTGCCAGACTGAGCGGCCCATGACTTCGCGTGGGAGTGTCCAGCGCATCCAGATATTGGTCGATATCGTCCACAGTCAGCGAGTCCATGGACCGCTCGGACCCAAGGACTGTAAGGAACTCGTCTGTTGTCTCCCGGTAGCTGACCCGCGTCTCGGCGCTCAGCTGCCCTCGGCGCCGGTCGCGAAGCCAAGCGTCGCGGCCCTCCCGAAGCGTCACGATCCCACGTCCCTCGGCAACAGGTCGGATGGCGAACAGTTGAGCACCTCCGCGAGTCGGCGCAGGGTCTTCGGCGTGGTCGCCCTTCCGCGCTCCAGGGCGCTCAAATGGGTTGCGCTCAACCCTGCCGCCCGGGCGCAGTCCGCCTGGGTTAGCCCCTGCCGCCAGCGGGCCTGGCGGAGTCGAGTCCCGTCCAGCGGAACCGCTCGGTGTCTCAGCCATTCGTTCTTGTCACTTCTTCCAGAAGGCGCGCGCCCCGGCGCCAAATCGCGCTCGGACCCGACACTGTAACTCGATCTCGGCTGAATGTGGGACGTCGGTTCCCCCGGACCCCCCGACCGCCCGCCTTGAGGGCCAACTGTGGTAGTAGGCGGGCCCCCGTGCGGCGTTGCGGGCGCCGCCTCGTCGTTCCTTCGGCTCACAGCCGGCGAACCGGGCGGAATCGCCACAGGAGGCGGCGTGTGGCGCACGTGGCGGGTCGTGTCGGGCGAGGTATCGCCTTCCTGGGCACTCATCCGCAGACCGCGGCCTTAGCCACTCCTGCCGAGGATGCGCGACCGGCAGGCCAGGAGGTCGGTGGCCTCGTGGAGCCGCCCGACCGCAGGCTCGCCCCGACCGAGTGGCTTGCCGTCCTTGGTCTGCAGATCCACGATGGGCCCGGCAATCCAACCGACCCCGCGGCCTCCGGGGTGCCAGCGGTGCTCCACCCGCAACGTGTAATGAAACTCGCGGAAGTCGTGGGCGTAAAGAGGACCGATGCGCACGAGATCGCCTCGCTGAACGGAGCGGAAGTCTTGCAAGCAATGCCCTCCAGTGAATCGCCGAATCTGGTGGGTCACCCGTCGTACACCTAGCGCGCCAAGCGCTTTAAGCCAGTTTCGAGAGCAGGCGAGGTTAAAGCAGACGTGGCCGGCCGTTCCGGACCAGCATTCCGCGCCCCCACAGCTAGCGCAGCGCTGTTCCACTTCCCCCAATCAGGGCTGCCCCCAGTTCGACGAGTTTGCGGTTGTAAACGCGGACGTCATCGGTTTCGAACGTCGTGCCACCGTCGGAGTCGAGCCAGTAGGGCTTGTCCACCTAATGCGCTCTCGGCTCCTGCCGTCCAGATGGCGGCTGCTCGTCTCGGGGTTCGTATTGGGTGTGTCCGGTCTTGATGTAGTGAGCGACTGCCGGTAAGCGAGCTGCTTCCGGGTTCGGCGCATCGAGCTTGGCGTCGCAGTCGCGGCACTTCCAGCGGATCGGCAGGCCGTTGTTTAACATCGTTTTTCCTCCCCGTGTTCAGGCGTCATCGTCTACGCGGCCTCGGCCTCGACATCCGCCACAACATCAGGAGCGAGCGCGACCCACGGCGGCGGCTGCCCGTGCCGTCCTATCTCCTCCATTCCGACGCGGGGAGACCATTTCCCGGGGACCCGCGCCCACACACTCCCGAGGGGACCCTCCAGGCGAAGACCCTCCTGAGTGGCGGTCCAAAAATCCGGATGCGGGGAGACCGCGCCCCGGAGAGCGGCGTGTCCCACCTTGTGAATCACACGTTCCCGCCGGCCGTCGGGAACCACGAACAGGACGTGAAGGGCCTCGGCGCCAACTCGGCCGGCGAGGTGCAGTAGGTACCGCCGATACTTTTGCCGCAGCCACCCCTGCCGCTCCGTCCCCCGATCGAGCTCGAGGAAGAACCGGGTCTCGATCGAGCGCAGGCGCAGCGTGCCAGCACCGTCTGGAGTGAGCTGCGGCAGGCGGGCGTGCACATCAGCGTAGTAGGCGCGGCAAGCTTCCTCCCCGAGCCACTCGAGGTGGCCGCCCTGGCTGCACGCCGCCGTCAGGAGGTTCGTGAAGAAATCGTTCACCGCGACCGTATGCCGTAGATGGAGATCACTGCCAACGTAGCTCCGGTATGCGCGCTTCAGCAGGGACCGACCATCCCGGTCGACGACGCGTGCCCCTGCTGCGGTTAAGGCGTAGACCGGTGGCGCCGAACCGCGCTGCGGACGCGGGAGACCGGTCGTTTCCTTGATAAGGCCGAGACGCTTCAGATATGCCACGTGAACCTGACACCTCCGAACCGATCCGAAGAACAAGTCCGTCAGATGTTTGCGCGTCAGCGCCTTGTGGTCAGCGAGAGCCTGGAGCATGAGGACGTGTCGTTCCGTCAGGCGGTAGCGAGGTGCAGAAATGACAGAGCACTTGCGAGAATGCTCCACGTTTGGCGCCTGCTTCAAGGGGGCGTCGCTTCTCAGGACGACGCTCCAGGCGACGGCCGAAACGACGAACTTTCTGATTCCACATTGAAGTCCTCCACCGCCCAGTCAGCCGCTTCGCCCAGGTGCAGCCGCTGCCGGATTTCGGCTTCGACCTTATGCCGGGGCTGGGCATAGCGGGCGCGCGAGGAGCGCCGGATCTGCTCCGCCACGTCGGCGTCTCCAAGCGGAGGCGGCGGCAGCGTGAGACCGACAAACGCCGGCCTGGTGGAGCCGTCGACGCAAAGCCGGATTGCTGCCCGATGTCGGTCCAGGCTGCGCAGGTCCGTGGCGGTCACGACCGGGCCGAATTCGCGACCCAAGACGGTCGCGTCCTCTTGCGAACACTGGAAGACGACGCGGGTCCGGGCATTGGCGAGCACCGCCTGGCGGACGGACGGCGGCAGCTGGCGGAGGTGCTGGTGGGCGAGGACCAGTCCAAGCCGGAAGCTGCGGGCCTCGGCCAGCACGTCCTCCAGGCTTTGCGGCAGGCTCAGGTAGTTTGGAAACTCGTCCAGGATCAGATGGAAGTCCGGCCGCGCCGCTTCAGGAACGCTGGCCCGCGTCTGCGCCGCCTGCCACACGGCCGAGAGCACCAGCGCTCCGAGCAGCCGGCTCGTATCTTCGCCCAGGAGTCCCTTGGCCAAGTTGACGAGCAGGATCTTCTGGCCGTCGAGGATGGCGCGAAAGTTGATCCGGGTCTGGCTCTGGCCGAGGATATTCCGCAGGCTCCGCCGAAGCAGGAAGTCCCGCACCTTGTTGAGGAGCGGGGCGATCGCCTGCATGCGCTGGGTATCGGACAGCTGCTCGTAGTTTCGCCAGAAGGGTCCCAGGACCACGGGCTCGTCCACCGGGAACCGGCCCCGGAACTCTGGACTCGAGAGTAGAAGCGGGACCTCCGCCAGGGTAGCGCCCGGTTGGTCGAGGAGGGTGAGGATGGCGGCCTTGAGGATGTCGTCCGACCGTGGTCCCCAGTAGCGGTCATACAGCTTGCGGAACAAGGTGACGACGTAGTCGCAGACGATTTCGCGGTCAACCTCTTTGCCGATCTCGCCCCAGCAGTTAAGCGCATTCAGGCCGACCGGGAAGAGTGTGTCGGAGGGGTCGATGAGGACCACGTCCGCCACCCGGTTCGCCGGGATCCGCGGCAGGACGGCGTCGACGAGGTCGCCTTTGGGATCGAGGATGCCGAAACCCCGCCCATTGACCGGCTTGATCGCAACCGGTCGCACCCCATCGTGACTTCCGACGAGGGCAATGACCTTTCCCTGGGTGGCCGCCTCTTTGGGCACGAGGCTTGCGGCGTGCGTTTGGGGCATGAGGCGCTTTACCGCCGGCAGCGGCAGGTGGAACAGGTCGGCGAGCTCGATGGCGCGGGCGGCGAAGGTTGACCACCCGAGCGCCCGATCCCGAAAGGCGCTGTCGAAGGCGCCGGGCCGGAGGGGCTTGATCGAGATCAAGCTTCGGCCCCAAGGCAAGCGGTCGAGCGTTGCTCGCAGCGACATGAGGCGGGCGCTCGCCTGCCGCACGTCGGCTGCCTCAGTGAAGATTCGCAAGCACGCCACGAAGTCGGCAGGCAGGCCTCGCTCTGGTGCTGCTGCCCCCGAGCCCAAACCGAGGGCTGACGTCATCGCGTCCAGGACGAGCGCTGTTGCGGATCTGGCAGGATTCGTGTCCGGCTGCGTGGCGCACGGGCGCACCACAAGCTGCACCCCGGCGCGTTCCTGCGACGCAAGTCCGGACAGGACAAGCAGCAGCGGCAGCATCGGGTCGCCCGGCCCGGTCGGAGTCCCCGGCGCGGTCAGCTGCCGGCGGACAGTCAACCGCGCGCGGCTGTATGTCCCCGGCTCCCGATAGGGGTCATCCGCCGGCCTCAGGTGAAGCGCCGGATACATCGCTTCCAGGTGGTCGCGGACGAGCCGCGTCGCCCCTGCATCCGACCACACGAAGCAGCGAATCCGGCGGCAGTCGGCGTGCCATTCGACGGCCACGCCTGGCCGGTGCCGGAACGGTCCCAGTTTCGGCAGGTACCGCAAGGCGCCGAAGAAAGCGATTGCCAGCTCCGGCTTCCACTCGCCCACCGCTGGTTCCAACTCGAAAAGGTGACCCGTCGCCGTCATCCCGGGTACCCGTAGGCTCGTGCTTGACGAAGCACAAGGTCGACGTACCACCAGGCGTGGTTGTAGGCGTAGATCGCCCGCGGGATATTGCCCGGCGCACCGGCGACTCGAAGATAGGCGGCCGCGGCGAAGATGGCATCCCTCCGGTTATTCACATCCGGCTGAGGATTCCCGCTCGCCCATCGGTAGCGAGCCCAGCTGGAAGGGATGAACTGCATCGGCCCCTGCGCCCCGGCCTCGTTGGGATGGTAGGCCGCGGGATTGCGGCCGTGGTCGCTCTCGACTTTGCCAATCCCTGCCAGGATCTGCCAGGGCACGCCGTAGGCTGCGCCGGCGGCCTGGTAGAGAGCCAAGTAGTCGGGCGGAATATCGGCAAGTGCCCCGACACGTGGTGGCCCCGCAGACGCAACCACCACCCCAGCCGCGGCTCCGCCCACGACTCCGGAGCCCAGCGTGATCCCAAGAAAGAGCAGGATCAGGTTGCGCCCCACGCGCTCAAGTCCGCGCAAGCCGGTCCTCCTCAGCCGAGCCCACGATGCGCAGCGCGGTCCGCGAGCCGCGGGCGATCAGGATCCCCTCCCCCACCGGCGCATTAATCAGCAGCAGCCGCTCCGGTTTGGTGAGGCCGAACGTCTGAGCCAGTTCCGGGA
>WNGJ01005665.1_pt1 | contig 25378 bp, 25 predicted proteins | sample 5400611 | NCBI WGS metagenome assembly WNGJ01 (sample SAMN13153375, study PRJNA577476) | soil metagenome | isolation source: 40 cm soil or saprolite under Garry oak tree replicate 1 | place: USA:California | collected 2016-06-15
CGAAGTGGAATTCGCCTGGGCCCAAATAAGACACGCTTCTTCAACATATTAGAGGCTCATGACACCGGATGCACAGTTTTGCTGCACCCGCTCCGGCAACGCCAAGCCCCGGCTTCAACCCTGCATGTGAGGTGGTGAAGTTTTCGTGATGTCAAACGGCGAATTTTACCGGTCGGCGCAAGGAAACCTCAGGCCGAAACTTCAAGCCGCCGGCGCATGTTGCGAAATCGCCCAGTCGCGCAGCCACGAGCCCACCGCGCAACCCGCCAGATACAGGGCGAACATAATGAGACCGAGATCCAGCCAATAGCCGGGGCGGCCCGGGATCAGGTGCGCGAGCGCCGCCGCGACCAGCGCCGCCGCCAACCCCGCCAGCCACCACGCCATCGGCCTGGAGACGACCGGCCCCCGATGAACGACCGAGATCCAGCCCATCGCGAGACCGAGCAACAGCGAAGCCAGCAGCCAGCCCCAATGAAACATCACCAGATATGCCATTCGCCGTTACCTCACCACGAAATCGATGCGGCGGTTCTGCGCCTTGCCTTCGTCGGTATCATTGGATGCGACCGGCTGGGCGCTGCCGTAGCCGACCGCGGTAAACCGGCTCGCCGGCAAGCCGACTTTGATCAGATAATCCGCCACCGCCTGGGCACGCTTTTCCGACAAGGCCTGGTTGAAGCCATCTTCGCCGTCGCCGTCGGTGTGGCCCGCGATCTCGATATTGACGGACGGACAGCGCAGCGCCGTTTCGATCAAACGGTCGAGCAGTCCCGCTGAATCCTGGTCGATGGCGGCGCGACCGGATTCGAAGCGGATTTTCCCCCTCGCCAACAAATCCGAGAACAGTTGCTGACAAACGGTGGCATCGACCGGTGCGGACGCCGGCTTGACCGAGATGTCGGCTTTGAACTGCCAGCCTTGCGGGAAATCCTTGCCGAGACCGGCCCGGATTTGAGCCGCCGCTGCATCATAGAACGCATCGCCGGAGAGTTTGACCTCCCGGTCGGACACCACCAGCGTCCCCGTCGACAGGCGCGACAGCGCGCCCAATGCCGGCACCACCGCGTTGGCGAAGCCGGAAGGAGCGCCGACGCTGGCCTTGAGATTGTCGACCACCTTTTCGCTGAAGAATTTGCGGCCGGCCGTCGTCGTGAGCGCCCCCTCGACGTTGCTGTCAGGCACATAGCCGGTCAGCGTCAGCGTCGATGCGACCGGATCCTTGTAAGCCTGAAAGACATAAGGCGGCGCCTTGATCTCATTGGCGGCGACCGAGAACCCCTCGGGCAGATTTTTCAACGCGGTGGTGATTGCTTCGCGGCCGCCAAGTTCGCGCGCCATGCCGGAAAGGCTGACTTTGGTGTCCGAAATCGTGATCTTGCCGTCCTTGAGCTTCCCGATCTGATCCAGCAGCAACAGCGCGGCGTTGTCGAAACGCGGCGGCGCGCCGCGCGACAACTTCATCTGGTCGACCACCTCGACCCCGCCGAGGCTGGCGCGTGCCGCCTCAAGCAACTTGCCCTTGCTGGCCGGCAAAGGCGAATTGCCCCCCAATGTCACCCGGACGACGTCCCGTTCCGCCGACCAGACGAACGGTTTTGCTTCAGGAACAAGGCGGGTTTCATCGTTGACAAGCCGCGCACCGGGCACGGCTTCCACCGACGCAACCGCGCCGCGACGGCCCTCTTCCGAGAACGCGTCCGCCGCGAAGGTGACATCGCGGCCGGCGACAGCGATCCGCGGTCGATCCAGCAGGGTATCCTTAACCGCGGCGGCGCTGCGGGCCGCCAGATCGGCTTCCAGCGGCGCGGTACTCGTCCAAGCTGCAATCGCCCAAAAAACGCCCAGTGGAATGACGCCCGGCCACCATTTGCTACTCCACTTGAAAAGTCCGTGCATTCGATGTCCCGCGGGTCTGGAACGGAGAGAAAACAAACCCTTGCCGGGCTGTCAAACTGGAAATGAGCGGAATGGTCCGGGGCAGAACCACCGTTGCGGCTAACTGTTTCTTCAGCGGTCCCCGGCTAGCTTCGAAACCACGCTCAACCGGCCAGCCACACGTCATGAAGCAGTTTCGCAACAATGTCATCCGCGCCGGGTTGGGAGCGCTCTACTTCACCGGCGTGCACCATCTGCTGCGACCTTTGTTCGCAGGCGTGGGCGCTATTTTCATGCTGCATCACGTCCGCCCCGGCCGTGAGGCCGAGTTCCAGCCCAATCGCCACCTCGAGATCGCGCCGGAGTTTCTACGCGCGATGCTCGCTCACCTTCGCGCGCGCGACATCGATATCATCAGCATGGACGAAGCGTGCCGGCGGCTGATCGAGCGTCGATTTTCGCAGCGTTTTGCCTGCTTCACGCTCGACGACGGCTATCGTGACAACCGGGATTACGCGCTGCCGGTGATGCGGGAATTTGACGCGCCGTTTGCCGTCTATGTCGCGAGCGATTTCGCGGAAGGGAGCGGCCGGCTGTGGTGGGTCGCGCTGGAGGGGATCATCGCCAAGGCCTCTTCTGTGGAAGTCGCGATCGGGGGGACGGCGAGCCGCCTCGATACCTCGACGCCGGCGGCCAAGCAGGCGGCATTTGACCGCCTGCATGACTGGTTGCGCGGATTGCCGGCGGAGCGTGATATCCAGCGCGAGATCGGCGCGCTGTGCGCCCGTCACGGCGTCGATGAAGGCAAGGTTTGCCGCGAGCTGTGCATGTCCTGGGGGGAATTGAAGCCGTTCGCGGACGATCCGCTGGTCACGATCGGCGCACATACGATCACGCATTGCAATCTCGCCAGGCAGAGCGAAGCGATCGCTGCCCGTGAAATGGCGGTTAGCCGGGCGCGGATCGAAAGCGCCTTGCAACGCCCCGCCGTCCATCTGGCCTATCCCTATGGCGACAAGATCGCGGCGGGTCCCCGTGAGTTCGCACTGGCGCACGCGGCCGGATTCAAGACCGCGGTGACGACGCGGCCAGGCATGATCTTTCCCGAAAGCGCCGATCATTTGACCGCGCTGCCGCGCGTCTCGCTCAACGGCAATTATCAAGAGGCGCACATTCCGCCGGTGCTGACCTCGGGCGCCGCCACCGCGATGTGGAATGGCTTTAGGCGTATCGACGCGGCGTAGGCTTGCCTGGCATAGCGCTTCTTATGTCCAGCGGACGAAGTCCGCGACGGATTGGGGGGTCCTTCTGCGCTGAGAGATACCCCTCCACCCGTCCGCGACGCTTCGCGTCGCGGCCACCCTCTCCCACAAGCGGAGAAGGAAAGAGCGGCCTTCCTTGACTCATCTTCCCCCCGCGCTCAAAACCGCTGGCAAAAGCAATGGAGGGCAACATGTTCAAGGATCTGTTTTCACTCAAGGGCCGCGTGGCGCTGGTGACCGGGGGATCGCGCGGCATCGGCAAGATGATCGCGGCCGGATTTCTCAGCCAGGGCGCGGCGAAAGTTTACATCACCGCGCGCAAGGCCGGGCCCTGCGAGGCGACCGCGAAAGAACTGAGCGCCGAATATGGCGGCGAATGCATCGCGCTGCCGATCGACATTTCCACCATGGCCGGCATCGAGATGCTGGCCGGCGAAGTCAAGAAGCGCGAACCGAAGCTGGATATTCTGGTCAACAATGCCGGCGCGGCGTGGGGCGCGGACTTCGACGAATTTCCCGAAAGCGGCTGGGACAAGGTGATGAACCTCAACCTCAAGACGCCGTTCTTCCTGACCAAGGCGCTGGCAGCCCCCCTGCGCGCGGCCGCGACCGCGGCGAGGCCCGCCAAAGTGATCAACATCGCATCGATCGACGGCATCTTCGTCAACCCGATGGAGACCTATTCCTACGCCGCCAGCAAATCCGGCCTGATCCATTTGACGCGGCGGATGGCCGTGAAACTGATCCGCGACCACATCGTGGTCACGGCGATCGCGCCGGGACCGTTCAAATCCGACATGAACAGGGCGGCGCGCGACAACGCCGATGAAGTTGCGACCCGGGTGCCGTCAGGCCGCATCGGCACCGACGAGGACATGGCGGGCGCGGCGATCTATCTCGCCTCCCGCGCCGGCGATTATGTGGTCGGCAATACGATCGCGGTCGATGGCGGCATCGTTTATGCCAACGCCGGCATCAAGGGCGATGGGTGGGACTGAGGACCCGCATTGCACCGGCGCTATTCGTATTCGAAATCTGCCCGCGGCGCGTTGGGCAACTCGCGATCCAACGCTTCCCGGTATCGCAGACATCCACGCAGAAATTTCGGCCACGGCGGGACCGCAACATCGGGCGCAATCGGCTCGGGCAGCAGTCCCCAAAGGCCGGGATGATGCCAGCAAAGGTCGTGGCCGGTACTGTCCCGATGGGCGCGGATACCGGCCCGTAAGCGTTTGACTTCCGCAACAAGCTGATCGCGGTCCAATCCTTCAAGATCATGGTCGGGATCCATGCCGACCTCCTCCGGAATATTAGAACGCGATGACTTTTCTTCGAATCGTCATCCCGCTCTATCTTTTTGTTTGAGCATTATCTTTTCGGAAAACCGGCATCCACTTTTCCGGATCATGCTCTAGATTTACGTCTCGATCTTCACATATTCGAAATCGCCGGGCTTGTTGTCGATACCGACCTTGGGCGGCGAGATCCAGGTGGCGTAGCTGCCGATCTCGGTGACGGGCGTCATCAGCGAACCGATAAAGTCGCCGTCGTCGACGGACGGCAACCAATCGCCCTTGCGCTTGTTCCAGGTCGCATCGTCGATCAGCATACCGTCCGGCGTGGCGTGGACGTCCTTGAACTCGCCGATCTCGCGGTGGAACGCCACGTTCGGCAGCGCCAGCTCGAAGTCGTAGCCGGCGGTCGAAACGATCTTGTTCCAGCGCAGCAAGCCCTTGACGCAGTCCTGGGTATAGTCATCGCGTAGCCGCATATTGAGCGCGGTCAGCGCCGGCTCGTCGACGCGCTTGATCTCGCCGTTCACCAGCTTGAGCACCGGATAGGTGCTGTTCTGCAGGCGGTGATCGTCGTTGATCTGGGTCTCGTGGTAGCGGCCCTTGATGCCGGCATTGAAGGCATTCGCGGCGTTGGTGGAGACTTCCGAGCCGAACAGATCGAGCGACAGCGAGTAATGCAGGTTCAGCTTCTTCTGGATGGTCGGTAGGTCGATCACGCCGAGCGCGCGCACCTTGGCGATATCGGCGGGATCGCTGATCCCGGCCGCCTTCATCGCCTCGCAGGTTCGCTGTATGACGCGGCTGATGCCGGTCTCGCCGACGAACATGTGATGCGCTTCTTCGGTCAGCATGAAGCGGCAGGTGCGCGACAGCGGATCGAAGCCGGACTGCGCCAGCGAGTGCAACTGCATCTTGCCGTCGCGGTCGGTAAAATAGGTGAACATGAAGAACGACAGCCAGTCCGGCGTCGCCTCGTTAAAGGCCCCTAACATGCGCGGGCTATCCGCATCGCCCGAGCGGCGGCGCAGCAATTCGTCGGCCTCTTCGCGCCCGTCACGGCCGAAATATTTCTGCAGCAAATAGACCATCGCCCAGAGATGGCGGCCCTCCTCGACATTGACCTGGAACAAATTGCGCAAGTCGTAGAGCGAGGGCGCGGTCTTGCCGAGATGGCGCTGCTGTTCGACCGATGCCGGCTCGGTATCGCCCTGGATCACGATCAGGCGGCGCAGCGTGGCGCGATGCTCGCCCGGCACTTCCTGCCATGCCGGCTTGCCGTAGTTCTCGCCGAAGGGAATGACGCGATTTTCTTCCTGCGGCGCCAGCAGGATGCCCCAGCGATAATCCGGCATCTTCACATAGTCGAACTTGGCCCAGCCGCGCGGATCGACCGAGTAAGCGGTGCGCAAGTAAACCAGCGACTGCTGGAAACCGTCCGGCCCCATGTCGTTCCACCAGTCGATATAACCGGGGTGCCAGCCTTCCAGCGCTTTGAGCACCTGCCGATCCTCGCTGAGATTGACGTTGTTCGGAATCTTGGTCGAGTAGTCGACGTTCATGATGTTCATGGCGTGCTCCTTGCGGACATTTGAAGACATTTCCGTCATGCCCGGCCTCGCGCCGGGCATCCACGTCTTCTCTTCCGCAGCGAAAAAAGACGCGGATGGCCGGGACAAGCCCGGCCATGACGCAAACAAACTTACTAGACTCTCGTCATATCGAATTGCGCCTTCTGGCCGGTGCCGTAGCGCCGCAGCGCGCCGTCTTCGCCGACTGCATTGGGGCGCTGAAAGATCCAGTTCTGCCACGCCGTCAGGCGCGAGAAGATTTTCGATTCCATGGTCTCGGGCCCGACGAAGCGCAGATTGGCTTCCATGCCGGTGAGGCTGTCGGGCGAGAAGCTGGTGCGCTCCTCGAAGAACACCCTGATCTCGTCACCCCAGTCGATATCGTCGAGCGCGAAGGTGACGAGGCCGAGTTGCTCGGCCTGCTCGGCATCGATCGCCTCGCCGATCCTTGCCTGGGCGCGCTCCAGATCGGATGGATCGGCCTGAAAGCGCGACTGCAGCCGCGTTAGCCCATGGCTCATCGGATACGGTCCGAAATTCATCGCGGAGAGTTCGATCATCGGCGGGGCGCGGTTGTCGCCCTCTTTCTGACCGATCAGCATGTAGGAGCGATCGGCCGCGAACACGAGTTCGGCCAGCGTGCCGACAAAGCAGGAGCCCGGCTCGACCAATGTCACCAGCGTGCGCGAGGTGACGTCGATGCGTTTCAGCACCCGCTTCCAATATTGCCTGATTTCGTTGACCAGCCAGTGCGCCTTGTTGGCTTCTAGGAAAGCGTCGCAGGCCAGCACGTTGGCGCGCTCGCCGTGCGATTTGAACACCAGCATCGCGATCTCGAGTTCGTTGATGCGCAAGTGCAATATCGCGTCGTCGAGTTCGCGCGCCACCTGCAGCGGCCAGAACGCCGCGCCTTGCGCGATCATGCCGTCGATATCGGCCGGCGGGGCCGCCTCCGGCGCATGAATCGAAATGGTCGCGATGCGCTCGGCGCGATTGATATCGACGCTGACAAAGCCGTAGCGGATGCTGCTGTCGTCGAAACGCCGTGTGAGCTCCGTCAGCGCGACGCCTTTTCCATGGCCGTTGCGCTTCGACGCAGCGGCGAATTCCCGGGCGCGCTCGGCCACCTTGGCCTCTAACTTGCTGTTCGGCACGATTTCATCGACGAGGCGCCACTGCACCGCGCGCTTGCCCTTGATGCCTTCCTCGATGGTGCAGAAATAATCGGCATGGTCGCGGCGCACCTTGCGCTTGTCGACCACCCGCGTCAGTCCACCGGTGCCCGGCAACACCGCCAGCAGCGGCACTTCCGGCAGTGCCACTGCGGCTGCGCCGTCGTCGGCGAGGATGATGTGATCGGTCGCCAGCGCCAGTTCATAACCGCCGCCGGCCGCGGTGCCGTTGATGACGGTGACGAAACGCTGCCCGGAATTCTCCGACGAATCCTCCAGGCCATTGCGGGTCTCGTTGGTGAACTTGCAGAAATTGACCTTGTGGGCGTGGGTGGCGCCGGCCAGCATGCGGATGTTGGCGCCGGCGCAGAACACGCGGTTCTTGCCGGACCTCACCACCACGACCTTGACGCCGGGATGCTCGAAGCGCAGCCGCTGCACCGCATCGGCGAGTTCGATATCGACGCCGAGATCATAGGAATTGAGCTTGAGCTGATAGCCCTCGAACAGCCCGCCATTCTCATCGACGTCCATGGTCAGCGTCGCAACATCGCCCGCGACATCCAGCTTCCAATGCCGGTAGCGCGACGGATCGGTCTGAAAATCGATGTGCTTGGCGCCACCCGCAAGGACGCGATCTTCACTGGCCATGGGCCATCCCTGAGCTGTAACGTTTGATCTTACTATGCACAATAATGCATGTTCTTGGAGCGGTCTAGCCTGAAACACCGAAATACGGCATTTTGTTTCATGTTCGGCCGACGGTTCCGATCGCCACCCAATCCGCCTCGGACAGCGACGATTGCACGAATTTGACCTTCAGACGGGCCGCGAGCGCTATTGCCGGGAAGCCATCGGCAAAGCCGTCGCCAGCAACGGTCGTCCTGCGCGCGAGCGTATCCAGCTCGGCCAGCGCTTCGCCGAAAATCCGCGCGGCGGCGTGCGGCTTCTGCATCCGCAGCTTGAGATTGGCGTTGGCGACCTGGATGCAAGCCCGCAGCAATATCCGCTCGCGCCCGCCCTGGGGCGCCGCGGCCCACACGGCTTCGAGAACTTCATGCGATTCCCAGAAATAGCCGGCGTCGTTAACCGCGATCCCATAGCGTAGCGCCGGATGCCGCGCCGGAACGAAGCCGCCGAACCGCGACGGCACCAGCGCCTTGACCCGCCATAGCGTATCGTGATCGGCCTCTGTGGTCTCACCGGGGACGTAGGCCCAACGTGGCAGCGGCAGGCTGGCCGCTGACGGAGGGATGCTCATCTGGGCAATGCCGACGCCGCGACCGGCGCGTTACCCGGCCCGTGCGCGCAGGCCTTCATGCGTGGACAAAATGCATCCTGCAAATTCCGAGATGGCATTGAGCGTCGCCTCCGGCGCCTCACGATGCGGCGAGTGCCCCGCGCCCGGAATGATCGTCACTTCGACCGGGCAATAGCACTCCGCCTCGGCGATCTCGATCTGACGGATGGTCCCGTATTGATCATCGGCGCCTTGCAGGATCGTAACCGGAACGCGGATGTAACTGAGGTACTCGGATATGTTCCAACAGCGAAACTTTGGATCGAGCCACGCGGCGTTCCAGCCATAGAACGCGTTGTCGACATCGCCATGCCAACGCTTGAGCTTCGCCTTCAGGCCCGTGGCCTTGCTCTCATAGGCCTGCTTGATCTCGGCAATCGAAGCCACCGAAATATCTTCGACGACGAAATGCGGGGCGATTAACGCTACGCCGCGCACGCGGTGATCGCCGGTGCCACCGGCGTAGATCGTAGCGATCGACGCGCCGTCGGAATGCCCCACCAGGAGACCGCGGCGAAAACCAATTCGGTCGAGCAGCTTCGGCAGGATATCGAGCGCTTCGATCTGCATGTAGTCGAGCGGGCGCGGCAAGGCGACCTTTGTCGAAGCGCCATAGCCGGCGCGCGAATACACGAACACGCCGGTGCCGGTGGCGGCGGCTAGCCGGTCCGGAAAATCTCCCCACAGCCCGACCGATCCGAGCCCTTCATGCAGCATGACAATGGTCGGCGCAGCCTCCGGCGCGGGGCCGATCATGCGGTATTCGAGATCGGCGGCGCCGATGCGAAGGAAGCCGTTGGGGGAGAGACCTTGCATGATATCAGCTTTCCGAACGTGATGCAGATGCCGCAACTCTCATGCGGGTCGTCCGGCGTTCGCCGGGACGACTCGTGGAGGCGGCCTTGCTTACTTTTACTACCCAGCCCCATCGCGCAACTTGAACCGCTGAATCTTTCCGGTCGCGGTTTTCGGTAAGCTATCGACGACATCGATCCAGCGCGGATATTTCCACGGGCCGATCTTCTGCTTGACGTGATCCTTCAGCGCCTCATGCAGGCCGTCGGTTTTGGCGTCCGCGCGCAGCACCACGAACGCCTTCGGCTTCAGCAAGCCTTCCGGATCGGCTTCCGGCACCACGGCGGCTTCCAGCACCGCGGGATGGGTGATCAGCGCGCTCTCGACCTCGAACGGCGACACCCAGATGCCGGACACCTTGAACATGTCATCCGAGCGGCCGCAGAAGGTGTAACGCCCGTCGGCGTCGCGAATATATTTGTCGCCGGTGCGGGTCCAGTGCCCCTCAAACGTCTGCCGGCTCTTGCTGCGCTGATTCCAGTAGCCTTCGCCGGCGGAGGGCGCATCGACCAATAATTCGCCGACTTCGCCATCGGCAACATCGGCGCCAGCTTCATTGACCAGCCGCACCCGATAGCCCGGCACCGGGCGGCCGGACGAGCCGTATTTGATGTCGCCGGGCGCATTGGAGAGAAAAATATGCAGGAGCTCGGTCGAGCCGACGCCATCGAGGATGTCGACGCCGAAACGCGACTTCCAGGCATTGCCGACCGATTCCGGTAACGCCTCGCCCGCCGAGGTGCAGATGCGCAAGCGTGAGCCGCCGCGCTCGCTCTTCAGCGTCTCATCATTGAGCATCGCCGAGAACAGCGTCGGCACCCCGAAGAAAATGCTGGGATTGTACTTGTTCATCAGCGCGAACATGACAGCGGGCGTCGGACGCTGCGAATTGAGCACCGTGCTGGCGCCAACCGACATCGGGAACGTCAACGCATTGCCGAGGCCATAGGCGAAAAACAGTTTCGCCGCCGACAGGCAAACATCATCCTCGCGGATGCCGAGCACCTGCTTGGCGTAGGTCTCTGCCGTCGCGGCGAGATTGGAATGCAGATGCCGCACGCCCTTGGGCATGCCGGTCGAGCCCGACGAATACAGCCAGAATGCCGGCTCGTCGGCGTGGGTCGCGACGGTCGCATATGTAGTGCTTTCGCCTGCGAGCTCATCGGACAGTTTCTTGTAGCCGTGGGCATCGTGGCCCGCGACGACGACGTGCTCCAGATCCGGCATCCGCCCGACCATGTCCTTGACCACAGGCAGCAGGGCTTCTGAGATGAACAGCACCCGCGCCCGGCAATCCGCCAGCACATAGGCGTATTGATCCGACGTCAGCAACGTGTTGAGCGGCACCGGCACGATGCCGGCGCGGATCGCGCCGAGAAACACCGCCGGAAAGTCCACGATGTCGAGCATGATCATCGCCACCCGCTCTTCGCGGCGAACGCCGAGACGGCGCAAGAGATTGGCGACGCGGCAGCTTTGCTTTTGCAACTCGCCGTAGGTCAGTTCGGAAACGGTGTCGGTGAATGCGAGTTTGCCGCCGCGCCCTTCATCGACATTGCGGTCGAGCAGCCAGGTCACTGCATTATAGGCACCCACGCGTCTTCTCCCGAATTTTCTGAATTATAATTCATAGAAAGGCACTGTGCGCGCTTGCTGTCAATCCTCTCCGGCATTATGTTTCCGAAACACGTGGCCTTCGCGGCCAAAACCGAACCGGGGACATGACCGAACATCGCGATCCCGAAACCGGCTTTCTTGAGCAGCTCGGCCAGCGCGTCCGCACCATGCGAGCGCTGCGCGGCATGTCGCGCAAGGTGCTGGCGAAGGTTTCCGGCATTTCCGAACGCTATATCGCCCAGCTCGAAAGCGGCAAGGGCAACGTCTCGATCGTGCTGCTGCGCCGGGTGTCGAACGCCATGGGCGCGCATCTCGAAGACCTCATTCCGTCGGGCGAACCGGCCCCCGACTGGCCCGTGCTGCGTGATCTCCTGCGAAAAGCCACGCCAAGCCAGATCGCGCAGGTCAAGGACGTGCTCGCAAATGGGGGCGCCTCGGCGCAGCGGCGGATGTCGTTCGCCGGCATCGCCTTGATCGGGCTACGCGGCGCCGGCAAATCCACGCTCGGCAAAATGCTGGCAAAGAAAATCGGCTGGAGTTTTGTCGAACTCAACAAGGAGATCGAGGCGCAGAACGGATTGTCGGTCGCCGAGATCATCGCGCTCTACGGCCAGGAAGGTTTTCGGCGGATGGAGCAGGCCGCACTCGGGCAATTGCTGGCGCGGAAAGAGCTGATGGTGCTGGCGACCGGCGGCGGCATCGTTTCCGAGCCCTTGACCTTCGACCTGATCCTGTCGTCGTTCTACACCATCTGGCTGAAGGCCGAGCCGGAAGAGCACATGGCGCGGGTGCGCGGCCAGGGCGATTTGCGGCCGATGGCGGACGACCGCTCGGCGATGGCGGAATTGCGCACGATTTTGCGCAGCCGCGAGCCGCTCTATGCCCGCGCCTCCGCCGTGGTCGACACCGCGGGCCTTTCCGTAGACGCCGCTGCCGCGCGTTTGATCGATGCAGTGGCGCCGGTGCTGCACCGAGATGCGCACGCGTTCGGCCTGCGCAGCGCGGCTTCGTGAGAGCCTGACTCGAAATGCAGCCAATAGACGTCATTGCGAGGAGCGAAGCGACGAAGCAATCCAGAACTATCGTACTCATGCGCTGGATTGCTTCGCTGCGCTCGCAATGACGGTCTCAAATTGCTCATTTCGTTAGCTGCATTTTCTGGTCAGGCACGGAGTCGAAAATTTCTTGATTTCTGCACCTCGCCCTTTTCGATCGTTCGCGATACTCATCAAGCATGAAACTGGTTTTCCTCCACGGCGCGCCCGCGACCGGCAAATTGACGGTCGCAAAAGCGCTGCTTCGAATGGCACCGGGGCGACTGTTCGACAATCACGCGGCCATCGACCTGGCGCTTACAATATTCGACTTCGGCGCTCCCGGATTCTGGGAGCTTGTGCATACCGTCAGGTGCTCGACCATGGACGCCGCCGCGGAGCACGGGGTTTCGCTTGTGGTCACGACCTTCTGCTACGCTGAGCCTGACGACCAGCCCCAGTTTGAAGAATTCGAAGAGATCATGCGACGGCACGCCGGGGAATTGCTTCCGGTGTTCCTGCACTGCTCCAGAGAAGTGGCCTTGCGCAGGGTCGGCAATCCCGATCGGGTCGAACGGCGGAAGATGACATCTCGGGAAAGCCTGATCAGGGACCTCGACAGCTATAAATTCTCGCAGGTGCCGCGACCGGACTGCCTCGAGCTGGATACCGAGGCAATGCCGGCGGAAGCGACCGCGCAGGAGATCATTAGGCATTTCAGGCTTTAGGCACCGTCGCGCGATGAGGCAACATGGGCAAGGATTTGGCTTGCCTGCGGCGGCGAGCCTAGTAATTTGATTTCGAAGGAATATTCGATCTCGCGATCGATTCCGTTGTCACGGAGGCCGCCGCCATGATGAGCCAGGAACAGAACGACCTGATCACCCGCACCGGGCCCAAGGACGCGTGCGGGAAATTGATGCGGATGTACTGGCAGCCGGCGGCGCTGGTCGACGAATTGCAGGGGCCGCGGCTGGTTAAGCCCGTCAAATTGCTCGGCGAGGATCTCGTGCTGTTTCGCGACGAGCAGGGCCGCTATGGCTTGATCGCCCGCCATTGCGCCCACCGCGGCGCTGATCTTGCGTTCGGCCGCCTCGAACATGGCGGCTTGCGCTGCGCCTTTCATGGCTGGCTCTTCGATGCCTCAGGCCAATGCCTGGAGACGCGAGAAGAGCGGAATCCTCTGGGCGTATCTGGGCGAAGGCGAACCGCCGGCGTTTCCGGAGATCGACTGTTTTGTGGCGCCGGATAGCCACACCTTTGCGTTCAAGGGCCACATCAACTGCAACTGGCTGCAGGCGCTCGAGGTCGGCATCGATCCGTCGCACGCCTCGTTCCTGCATCGCTTCTTCGAGGACGAGGATACCTCTGGCGCTTACGGCAAGCAGTTCCGCGGCGCCTCCGCCGGCAGCGACATGCCGATGACGAAGATCCTGCGCGAATACGACCAACCGATCATCAATGTCGAGCACACCGAATACGGCCTGCGATTGATCGCGCTGCGCGAGATCGACGATGAGCGCACGCATGTCCGCGTCACCAACCAGCTGTTCCCGCATGGCTTCGTCATCCCGATGAGCACCGAGATGACGATCACGCAGTGGCACGTGCCGGTCGATGACGAGAACTGCTACTGGTATGCGATCTTCACCAGCTATTCGACTGATGTCGACAAGAAGAAGATGCGCGACCAGCGCCTCGAACTCTATGAGCTGCCGGATTATCGCTCGCGCAAGAACAAATCCAACGATTACGGCTTCGATGCGCACGAGCAGTTAACCGCGACCTTTACCGGCATGGGCACCGACATCAACGTGCACGACCAATGGGCGGTGGAATCGATGGGCGCGATCCAGGACCGCACCCGCGAGCATCTAGGCACCTCCGACAAGGCCATCGTGCAGTATCGCCGGCTGCTGCGGCAGGAAATCGAGAAGGTCGCTTCCGGCGCAAAGCCGTTCATGTTCCTGGACGCCGCGCATGCGCGCAGCATCCAGGGACCGGCCACCATGGACGGCATCGGGCCGACGCGCGGATGGGAAGCCTTCTGGATGGAGGTCGACGTCAAGCGGCGGCGCGGCGCGCCATGGGCGGCGCCGGTGCCCCAGGAGATCGCCGACAAGGTGCCCCATCTCAGGGCGGTCTAGGGATGGCGTTTCCGTATCAGGGCCCGCTGGGGGAGACACGTTGAGTTTCGTCGAGCGTTACGGTCTCTGGTCGAGCGAGCAGAACGAGGCAGCGAGCCGCCTGCGCAAGATCGTCGAGGAACAGAAACTCGAAGTCATCCGGCTGTCGTTCCCCGATCAGCACGGGATTCTCAGGGGCAAGACGCTGGTCGCCAGCGAGGCGCTGCGCACGCTGGAGAGCGGATGTTCCATCACCACCACGATGTTCGCCAAGGACACCTCGCATCGGACGGTTTTCCCGGTGTTCACCGCCGGCGGCGGGTTCGGCATGAAGGAAATGGAAGGCGCCGCCGATGTCCTGATGGTGCCGGATCCCCTGAGCTTTCGCGTGCTGCCATGGTCGCCGGCGACCGGCTGGCTGTTGTGCGATGTTCATTTCGCCGACGGACGGCCGGTGCCGTTCGCGACCCGCAATCTCTACAAATCGGTTCTCGCCGGCCTCGCCAAGCGCGGCTACGATTTCGTCGCGGGCCTTGAAGTCGAGTGTCACATCTTCAAACTCGAAAATGCAAAAATGTCGCCGGAGGATGCCGGCCAGCCGGGGCAACCGCCGTCCGTCAGTCTTCTTTCGCACGGCTATCAATATCTGACCGAGCAGCGCTACGACCAGATGGAGCCGGTGCTCGATATTATCCGACGCGACGTCCAGGCACTTGGCCTGCCGCTGCGATCGATCGAAGTCGAGTTCGGTCCGAGCCAGTGCGAATTCACGTTCCAGCCGACGGTTGGGCTTGAGCCCGCCGATAACATGATCCTGTTCCGCAGCGCCGTGAAGCAGATCGCCCGCCGGCACGGCTATCACGCGACCTTCATGTGCCGACCGCGATTGCCGAATGTGTTCGCATCCGGCTGGCACCTGCATCAATCGATCGTCTCTCGCGGAAGCGGCGAGAACGCCTTCATGACCAAAGAGAACGGCGAGGTCTTAAGCGCGTTCGGCCGTCATTATCTGGCGGGACTGCTGCAGTACGCCCGCGCCTCGGCCGTGTTCACGACGCCGACCATCAATGGCTACAAGCGCTATCGCTCCTATTCGCTGGCGCCGGATCGCGCGATCTGGGGACGCGACAACCGCGGCGTGATGATCCGCGTGCTCGGCGGCGCAGACGATCCGGCGACACGTTTGGAAAACCGCATCGGCGAACCCGCGGCCAATCCGTATCTCTACATGGCCTCGCAAATTCTCTCAGGATTGGATGGCGTCGATCGCGCGCTCGATCCCGGCCCGTCGGCGGACACGCCCTATGAGACCAAGGCGAGCCTGCTGCCGAAGACGCTGCAGGACGCGGTGTCGGCGTTGAAGGACGATCCGTTTTTCCGCGAGGCGCTGGGCGCGGGATTTGTCGACTATTACGTTCACATCAAGAACGCCGAGATCGAGCGCTTTCAGGCGGAAGTTTCGGACTGGGAGCAGCGCGAATATTTCGAGATGTTTTGAAACACCCGTCCGGCTCATCCTGATCATTCTGCGCGCGGAAGTGGCGTAAAGGCAGGCGTACCTTCGCGGGCGGCAACCGCGTAGGCATTCAGGCCTGCTATTCTGTCCACGCGCGCGTCGGACATCATGCTCAATTTACGCATGCCGGGCTTCGCGATCGATCCGTATCGCTGGGCATTGCCCGAATACGAACCGGCCAAGCGAGTGGCGTTTCGCCCATAACTACGTGCAACCGAAACGGCCCGTTGCCTCGGGGCGCCGGCAGCAATCAACTCCTCGTCGTCCGAGGGCAGATATCGAACTTTGCAGCCGTTGACCTGGGTGTCCGGAGTTCGATAGGTCGTCGGATCGCCGTCGCTGTAAGACAAATCGACGAGGTTTGTCGCGAGCAGCGGAATGCCGTGCAGCCCAACGGCCGTGCCTCGCGCGGCCTTGACCTCGACCGTTCGCACAAGCGGATCGCAGCGCGACGTCGCCGGCGGATATTGTTGAACGATATCGCGCGCGTAAGACAGAATCTCACCGCTCTCGTAGACGCGGTCAACGGTCAGCCCCGTGGCATTATCATCTCTTAATTGCTTGTCGACCAGATGCGCTCCCGTGACGGGAGAGGGATCGAACGCAAACACCTTCGCGATCTGCGGGCCTCCCGATCTGGTCGCAAGAGCGACAAACTGCGCCAGACCGCCACCGAGGGAGTGTCCCGTCGAAACGATCCGCACCCTGGACCCCGCCCGCTTATAGCAATCGAGGTTCTGTATCAGCTTTATGATCCCGTCGACGTTTCGGCGGAGCTGGTGGTAGTAGTCGTCATAAGGCGAGCCGAACCGGTTAAGGTTCGAAAACCAGTCGCCCCCGGACAGCCCCACGGTACCGCGAAATGCAATGCTGACTTCGTTGCAAACATCGCGCTCGGCTTTGAGAGAGCGCGTCCGGGACCAGACCTGGAACACCGGCCCGCTGCCGAAATCCCAACCGCGCTTGAGAAACGCTGCCTGACAGGCGCTGTCCGATGGATCGACACATGTCAGATAGGAGTCGCTGCCGAACTGATACCGCCAACGCTTGAAGACCTCCCGAGCATGCTCTCTCAGTTCCTCGTGCGGGCCAGGGACGGCACTCTGCACTGCATAATCGGCATCGGCTCCGTAGCCCTTTTCATTCCACTTTCCGCGCCTGTCGTTCAATTCATTGATCGGTTGATATGCCACGGCGGCCTGGATCGCATAGGGCACATAATATTGCGCATACTTGTAGACATACGCTGCCAGAATGTCCTGGCCCCCGTGAGACTGTGCAACCGCGAGCTGCCCGGTAGCCAGCATCGACGCCGCTATTGCCATGAGACCAAGAAAAACCGTCCTGAAATTGGTGCGCATGGTCAATATCTCCCAAATCAATCTATACGTGTAGGAGACCACAATCGCCCAACCTTGACAATGGCCGCTCGGGCGCACGGAGGTTTGCGGGCCGTCTGCCGACGTCGGACGGGGCTTAAGCCGGAGGTGAGTCTCCTTGCGTCCGCGACGCGATGCGCCTCCTGGAAACGAGACGTGCGCCGAGCACAAGGACCACAAAAACAACGAAGGCGCCGAGCGCGACCGGCGCACCATAAAAAAACTTCCATCCCAAACGGACGGCATCATGTGCAGCGTTACCCACATCGCCGCCGTAAATCATGCACTCGGGAGGAACTCCGCCCTCATTCGGATTGCAATTCGGATTTACGAGAGGCCCGATTGTCAATATCGGTCCGAAATACGGCAGGAAGCCAAAGATCAGGCTTGCACCGAGCGCAAGCAGCAAGCGGCTTGAAAGCCGGGCCCAGCCCAGGATGATCAGGACATAACACGAGGCCAGCCAGGCCAAAACGATGTTGTCATCAGCGAATTTGCTGCCGATGAAATAAGCTGCTTGCAAGGCCGTGCGAATAATTTCGGTCGCCGAAGGTGGGCCGACAGCGCAAGCCAACTTCGAGTCGATTTGGCAACCGACCGCCCCGGCATAAGTACTGGCTGCAACGATCAGAACCTCGGGAAGCAGCGGAAGCAGGACGAGCGACAATAAGGCGCCCCTCCAAAGCCAGCGGGGAAAACTTTCTTTTGATTCGATGCTCATGTTATCGCGATAGGATCATGACCAGCAGATGCAACCATAGGAATACTCCTGTGCCGAATTACGCAACCCTAAAACGCATTTTCTTTTGTTGACCGCGGTGAGGACGAGCCGGGGGAGCGAATATCGGAGGCGCCCGCCATCAAATCCCGAGATACCGGTGCTGCAAATCCGGCTCCGCAATCAATTGCTCCGACGTGCCGCTCCAGACCGCACGGCCGCGCTCGATGATATAGTGCCGGTCGGCGATGCGGGTGAGGTTTTCAACGTTCTTGTCGATCACCAGCACCGACTGGCCGCGGGCTTTGAGCATCGACAGGCAGTTCCAGATTTCCTCGCGGATCAAGGGCGCTAGGCCTTCGGTGGCTTCGTCGAGGATCAAGAGGCGCGGATTTGTCATCAGCGCGCGTCCGATCGCCAGCATCTGCTGCTCGCCGCCGGACAGCGTGCCGCCCATGTTGCCGCCGCGTTCGGAAAGGCGCGGAAACAGCGCGTGGATTTTTTCGAGCGTCCAGGGATCGGGACTGCCAAGACGGTTGCCGGAAGCGGCGACAAGATTCTCGCGCACCGTCAGATTGGGAAATATCTGGCGTCCTTCCGGGACCAGGCCAATCCCGAGTTGCGCGATGCGGAACGAGGGAAGCCTGCGAACGTCCTGCCCGCTGAAGCGGATCGCGCCCGCGCGGGCCGGCGTCAGGCCCATGATGGAGCGGATCGTGGTGGTCTTGCCCATGCCGTTGCGGCCCATCACGGCCACCATCTCGCCCGACCGGATCTGCAGGGACAGGCCGAACAGCACCTGGCTCAGGCCGTAGCAGGTCTCGATGCCCTCGACTTCAAGCAGGGGCGCCAAGTCAGCCGTCATATCAGCCGTCAAGTCAGCCATGGCGGGTCACCACATGCTGATCGCCGAGATAGGCACGCTTGACCTCTTCATTGCTACGGATCGCTGCCGGGACGTCCGAAGCGATGACCCGGCCATAGACCAACACCGTAATGCGGTCGGCGAGCGCGAACACCGCCTCCATGTCATGCTCGACCAGCACGATGGTGACTTCGCGGCGCAACTCCTGCAGCAGTTTTACCATGCGCGCGGATTCCGTGACGCCCAATCCGGCCATCGGCTCGTCGAGCAGCAGCAATTGCGGTTTTGTCGCGAGCGCGACGGCGAGTTCGAGCTCCCGCTGCTCGCCGTGGCTCAGCTTCGACACCACAACGTCGGCGCGCTGTTCGAGCCCGACCCGCTTCAGCGCCGAAAGCGCCGCATTGCGGAGCTTGTTTTCCCTGCGGGCATTACCCCAAAAGTAGAACGAGTGACCATCATGCGCCTGCGCCGCCAGCGCGACATTGTCGGCTGCGGTGAAATCCGGCAGCAGCGAGGTGATCTGGAACGAGCGCGCCAGCCCGAGCGCGCTGCGCCGCCAGGCCGGCAAGCCCGTGATATCCTGGCCGGCAAAGCGGATGGTGCCGGAATTCGGCAACAACTGTCCGGTGAGCTGGCTGATCAGCGTGGTCTTGCCGGCACCGTTCGGCCCGATGATCGCGTGCAGTTCGCCCCTCGCCACATCGAGCGAGAAATGGTCGGTCGCGAGCACGCCGCCGAACCGCCGCACCAGGTTTTCAACGCGGAGCAAGGGATCAGCCACGGTTCAGCCTCCCGAGCAGCCCGACAATGCCGCCGCGCCCGAACAGCACGATCAGCAGCAGCAGCGGGCCCATGATCAGCGCCCAATATTCGGTGACTTGCGATAACGCTTCCTCCAGCAGCAGATAGACGATCGCGCCGATCACCGGGCCCAACAGCGAGCCCATGCCGCCCAGGATGACCATGACCATGAGATCGCCGGAACGGGTCCAGTACATCACGGCCGGACTGACGAAATCGGTGTTGTTGGCGAGCAAGGCGCCGGCCAGACCGCACAGGGTGCCGGCGATGACGAAGCAGACCAGCCGGTAGCGGTTGGCGGGAAACCCGATCGCCTGCATGCGCGCTTCGTTCGAGCGCAGGCCTTGAACCACGAGGCCGAAGCGCGAATTGACGATGCGCCAGATCAGGTAAACCCCGCCGAACAGACAGCCGAGGCAGAGATAATAGAACTGCACGCGGTTCGACAGGTTGATGAGGCCACCGAAATCGCTGCGCTTGTAGATCGTCAAGCCATCGTCGCCGCCGTAGCGCGCGAGCCCGGATGCGACGTAATAGGCCATCTGCGCAAAGGCGAGCGTGATCATGATGAAATAGACGCCGCGCGTGCGGAGCGAGAGCGCGCCGATCACGAGCGCGAACAGCGCCGAGGCCGCGAGCGCCACCGGCCACTGAATGAAGCCGGAGCCGATACCCTCATTGGCGAGCATGCCGACCGCATATCCGCCGATGCCGAGATAGGCGGCGTGGCCAAAACTCATCATGCCGCCATAGCCCATGATGAGATTGAGGCTGGCTGCCGCCAGCGCGAAGATGACGATGCGGGTGAACAGCGTCAGCACGAAGATGTTGCCGCTGATCGACGAATAGAGCGGCAGCAACAGCAGGCCGGTCGCCAGCAGCGCCGCCATCACGTTACGGGCGTTGAGCGAAGCGGTCATCTCCGGTTGGCTGGAAACAGCCCCTCCGGCCGCACCACCAGCACGATGGCCATCAACAGATAGATCAGCATTGAAGAGAGCGCCGGCGCCGCGGTGGAAGCCGCGGCCGAACTCAGGATCTTCCGCAACAGATCAGGCAGGAAAGCTCGGCCCAGCGTGTCGATCATGCCGACAAAGATCGCGGCCAGGAACGCGCCGCGGATCGAGCCGATGCCGCCGATCACGATGATGACGAAGGCAAGAATCAGGATGTTCTCGCCCATCCCGATCTGGACGGTAAGGATCGGCGCCTGCATCAGTCCGGCAAGACCGGCAAGGGCTGCGCCAAGCCCGAACACCAGCGTGTAGAGCAGCTTGATGTTGATGCCGAGCGCCCCGATCATTTCCCGGTTGGAAGCGCCGGCGCGGATCAGCATGCCGATGCGGGTTCGCATCACGACGATGTAAAGCATCAGGGCCACGGCAAGCGCGACCACGATGATCGCCAGCCGGTAGGCAGGATAAAACACGCCGGGCACCACCTCGATCGGCACCGTCAGCCAGGCCGGCAACGGCAATGCCAGACCCGCCGGGCCCCAGATCAGCCGCACCGCGTCATTGAAAAACAAAATCAGCCCGAACGTCGCCAGCACATGGTCGAGATGATCGCGGCCATAGAGATGCCGCAGCGCGACGAATTCCAGCACGATACCGAGCAAAAGCGTGGCGCCGAGCGCCAGCATCACCCCGACGACGAAATTCCCGGTCCACGCCACAAAGGTCGCGGCAAAATAGGCGCCCATCATGTAGAGCGACCCATGCGCGAGATTGACCAGATCCATGATGCCGAAGACGAGCGTCAATCCCGCCGCCAGCAGAAACAGCAGCAGGCCGAACTGCAATCCGTTCAGGAATTGTTCAACGACAAGCAACATGGGCGCCTGGACAGTTTCCACTTAACTTGAAGCTTGCAGGATCGGTTGAGCCAACGGGTAGCGCGAATGCGCGGCCGATGACAAATTCCGCGAAACCCTTCAGCGACCTAAACGAAAGTGATGGGTTTCGCTTCGCTCAACCCATCCTACGGCGGGTCTGAAGAACATCGAGTTGCAAGACACGTGCCGCAAAACATGTGCCGAAAGGAAAACAGCGGCAGCGCGCGAGCGCCGCCGCCGTCTGGGGCAACGAACGTGATCACTTCATCGGGCATTTGTCGGCGAAGCGATCCTGGCTGTCCTTGACGATGGTGGCCACGGTTTTCAGCGAAAGCTGGCCGTCGGCATCCTTCACCACGTCCTGCAGATAGAAGTTCTGGATCGGAATGTGGTTCTTGCCATATTTGAACGGGCCGCGCAGCGACTTGAAATTCGCCTTCTCCATCTCCGCCTTCATCGCGTCCTTTTTGCTGGTGTCGCCCTTCACCGCCAGCACCGCGCTGTTGATCAGTTGCGCGGCATCGTAGGATTGCGCACCGTAATAGGTCGGACGCAGGCCGGTGTACTTCTTGCGATAGTCGGCGACGAAGCGCTTGTTCTCATCGTTGGGCAGATCGTTCACCCATTCCTGCGCGCCGGGAACGCCGAGCGCATTGTCCTTCTGCAGCGGCAGCGACAATTCGTCGACGGTGAACGCCGTGTAAAGCGGGATCTGCGCCTTGATGCCGGCTTGCACATATTGATTGAGGAACTGGACGCCGGCAGCCCCCGGATAGAACACGAAGATCGATTCCGCACCGGAGGCGCGCGCCTTGGAAAGCTCCGCCGAAAAGTCGAGCTGGCTCGGCCACACCGTATATTCCTCGCCCTTGACCTCGCCCTTGAACGTGCTCTTCACGCCGGCCAGCATGTCCTTGCCGGCGGCATAGTTCGGGCCGATCAGGAACACCGACTTGACGCCCTTCTGGTTCATGTAGACGCCCATGGCCTGCGGCGTCTGGTCGTTCTGCCAGGACGTCGAAAACACGTAAGGCGAGCACAATTCGCCGGCGAGCTGCGACGGGCCTGCATTGGCGCTGATCAGGAAGGTCTGTGAATCCACCGCAGTTTTCAGCGAGGCCAGCAGCACGTTCGACCAGATATAGCCCGCGATGAAGTCCACCTTGTCGGACTGGATCAGCTTTTCGGTCTTCTGCTTGCCGATATCCGGCTTCTGCTGGTCGTCCTCGTAGATCACTTCGACCGGCAGGCCGCCCATCTTGCGGCCCAGGTGATCGAGCGCGAGTTCGAACGAATTACGCATGTCGTTGCCGATGACGGCGGTCGGGCCGCTGAAGGTCGAGACAAACCCGATCTTGATGGAATCCGCCGCCGTGGCAGGTGCGGCCAGCGCCAGAACTGTTGCGCCCGCCAACCAGAATGCCGTTCTCATATTCACTCCCCTCTCCTCGTTATGAACCTGTATGCCCAGCAGCCGAACGGCCTGCCCTTCGGCGGGCCTCCGAGCCCCGATTTCGGCGCGTCCTTTTTTTGGATCAGGTTTTTGTGCGCGAAATCGCAGGTCTGCAGCAAGCATGAACCGCCGGCTCCCTCTTAGAACCTTCGGCTCATGGCTCGTGTTTCTGCACCATAATTCGTATGGGCGGCGCAAGGCAAGAATTATAGTTCTGGTTGGCGGGCTACCATTGTCTCAGCCGCCCATCATGCAACCGAGCGTTTTTACGCAGGGGGCGCTCGCCCGCCTATTTGTCTCGATCCGGAAACCGGCGGTCAGCGTTCCCTATCCATAGGTCGGCTTCTGCGGCCAGCCCGGCGGGGAGTCTTCGAAATCCTGCTGGCGTCCATAAGGGGTCATGTCGAGCAGAGCGCGGGAACCCGTCAGCGCTTCGGTGCCGCGCGCGTAGGCCGAATAGGTGTGAAAAACATCATCGTCTATACGGAAAAAGACGCTCAAACCGTGCTCTTCGCCCGTGATCGCATTGGGGACCTTGTTGGCTTCCAGCTCGGCCTTGTTGCGGTAATTGTACTCGACCGGCGCGACCTTCTCGTCATTGGTGACGTGGAAGTCGTAGTTGAAATCGCTGCCGAACGACGAATACCAGGGGAAGGTCCATCCTTGCCGCTTCTTGTAGGCCTCGAGCTTGGCCAGCGGCGCGCGCGATACCATGGCGAATGTGGTGTCGCATTTGCTCAGCATACTCAGATCGCCGATGGTGTTGGCGTAGGCGGTGCAGCCCGGGCAGCCTTTTTCCCAAGCCGGGTCGAACATGAAGTGATAGATCACGAGTTGCCGGCGGCCCTCGAAAAGATCCTTGAGCGACAGTTCGCCACCCGGAGCTTTGAACATATAGTTCTTCTCCACCTTCACCATCGGCAAATGGCGGCGTTCGGCATTGACGCGGTCGTAGTGTTTGGTGAGTTCCTTCTCATGCGCCAAAAGCTTTTTCCGTGCGCTCAGCCACTGCCCCTCTGAGACGATCGGGGGATGCGGGACTTCGTTGGTTGTCATCTCCGTTCTCCTTTCACCGTTCATCAAATGAGATATTCGGCGCCATCGATAATGTAAGACGCGTGGCGGAAATCGCGGATGGTTGCGACCTTGTCGGCCGACCATTGCAGCAACATGAAATATTTCGGTCCTGAGCCTGGCTCACTGGGATCGAACACCAGAATCGCCGGGCGGCCTTCGACCAGTCCAGGCACCAGATGCCAGTCGCTCACCTTGGAGTAATTGCCAAAATATCTGGAGACCTCGGCCTTGCCGTTCATGCGCGTCTTGTTGACCAGATCGAGGCGCACGTCGTCCGCAATCATGGCGCGGATCGCGTCGAAATCCCGCGCGTTGAAATGCGCGACATAGTCGCCGAGGCGATCGCGATCGGCGTCCGACAATTTTGGCGGCGACCGATCGTCCGGCTCGTCGGCCAGTTCGCGAAGCTGGGTGCGGCCGCGATGCAGCGCCGCCTTCACCGCAGGCAGGCTGAAATCCATCACCTCGCAAATCTCTTGAAGCGAGCAGCCGAGCACGTCCATCAGGATCACGCTGGCGCGCTGCGCAACCGGAAGCCGCATGAAGGTACGAAGACTTGCGCTCGCGATCTGGCGGCTTAAGACGGTATCGGCAGGGTCGGCAATCATGTCCACTTCCTCACCTGATCGGAGCGCTTCCTGCCGATTGCGGCGGCGCAGAAAATCCAGCGCGGTGTTGTGTGCGATCCGGAACAGCCAGCCTTCAGGGTTGCCGATTGGACCCGCGGATGCATGTGACTCCACCGCCTTGATCAATGCATCCTGCAGCACGTCCTCGCCATCGATTACCGATCCGACCATGCGCGCGCAGTAGCGATGCAGCCGTGGACGCATCCGCGCCAGCAGGCCGTTGATATCCACCATCGGTAGCGACGGTTCGGTCACCGACTTCATTCCGCCTCCGGACTTCGAATGGCTAGCGTCTGAGTGACAGATGCATTGGCTCGATATCCCGGCAATGGCAGTGCGCCCCCACCCCCACCCAACTCGGGTTTACCCGCGTTGGGCATATCAAATTGTCGAAGTCGGATACATCCGACTTCGATTGGGAGAGGGCTGGCGTGAGGGGACACCGAGCATGTGGAGAGTCTCGATTCATGAATCGGCCTCTAGGACGCATCCAGCATTCGATAATTGCCGACGATGATAGCTCTACTTGGCTGCGGCGGCTCGATGCAACGCTCGCGAATTCCGCTCTGGAACGCCTTGAAAGCGGCCAATGTCAGCAACGCACTGCCAGAATCGGTTTCGCTCTCGACGAAATGCACAAAGGTATCGTCGTCGAGCCGAAGCGAAACATAGCGAAGGCCTTCCGGCTTTGTGGCCTTCAGTTCCGCAAACACCCCGGCAATCAGCTCGGCGTTTTTGTCGGCCATATCCGGCTTGGTCTTATACCTGATCAGCGTCCGTTTCATCATATTCTCCCTGGGTTCGCGATAAGAAAACCATCGGCTCTCGACCCCTAGACGTCCGGCACCGGCAAAAGGATTCGGCCGCAAAGAAATAATTTCCGGCCGAATCCCCCGCCTCTTCCCATTCGTCCTGTCCGTGAACCGCCGCATGACGCGGCCGAAACAAAGCGGAGAGATGCGATGCCGGAAGCTGACGCAAGAAACAAAAAGAATTGGG
>WNGJ01001570.1_pt1 | contig 25376 bp, 19 predicted proteins | sample 5400611 | NCBI WGS metagenome assembly WNGJ01 (sample SAMN13153375, study PRJNA577476) | soil metagenome | isolation source: 40 cm soil or saprolite under Garry oak tree replicate 1 | place: USA:California | collected 2016-06-15
GCGCCGAGGATGTTCGGGGTGCCCGCGGAGTACTTCCAGGGCAGCGCGTTGTACTCAACGTGGTTGGGGAAGACCCGGCCCTCGGCGATCATGTCGCCGCCGTACAGGAACGGCAGCGCCGGATTCAGCAGTTGCTCCCTGGCGTACAGCACCCCCACCCCGAACGGGGCCAGCAGCTTGTGGAAGGAGAACGCGAGGTAGTCCGCGCCGAGGGCGTGCACGTCGGTGAACGACCCCGGTACCAGCTGCGCCCCGTCGATCAGGAGCCACGATCGCCGTTCCCCGTTCGGCTGGCAATAGCCGCTCGCGTCGGCCAGGGCCCGAACGGCGGCCAGCGGATTCCGGGTCCCCAGGAAGTTCGACGCGCCCGTGCAGCAGACCAGCTTGGTGCGCGCGTCGATCAGCGACGCCAGGTGCTCCAGGTCCAGCTCGCCGGAGACCGGGTCGAACCGGGCCAGACGGCACTGCACCCGCCGGCCGAACCGCGGCAGGATCTCCCGGCACATCGCGTACCAGGGAACGTAGTTGGAGTTGTGCTCCATCAGCGTGGTCACCACGTTGTCCCCGTCGCGGAACTCGGTGAGCAGCGAGTACATGACCGCGTTGATGGCCTCGGTGGCATTGCGGTAGAGCGCGATGCTGGCCGGGCCGGGCGCCCCGATGAACCGCGCGATCGTGTCGTAGGACTCCTCGAAGCGCACGGTCATCGCGGCCGAGGCGCTGGACTGCCCCCGGTGGACGTTCTCGTAGTCCGGGCCGAGCGAGGCATAGAGGGACAGCAGCTCACGGGGCGGCTGAGTGCTCGCCGCGTTGTTCAGCGCGATCCGGCCGCGCCCGGGAAACAAGAAGTGCCTGCGCACCGCGCGCACATCGATCGTCCCCGGCCCCGGCTCACGGCCGGCTCCCCCCTCGCCAGCTGTCATCGCGTGATCCTTTCCCCCGCCCCATAGGATCCGAGTGTCGCCGGGCCGCCGCCAGCGACGCACCGGGAGAAACCCTGGATTCTAAGGACGGCACGGATGCCGGAACATATGGACACGAACCGGGCTACGGCGCTTGCATGGAGGGCAGGGACACAAGGCCGGCAATTCCGGGAGTCGCGGGGATGATCGTCAGCCGGGCGGCCGAGCTCAGCAGGCTCGACGACCTCCTCACCGCGCTGGCGGGCGGCGAGGGTGGCGCTCTGATCGTGCGCGGGGAAGCCGGGATCGGCAAGACCACGCTGCTCGAGGCCCTGGCCGCGCGTTCGGGCGACGCGGTCACGGTGATCCGGGCGTGCGGCGCCGAGACCGAGGCGGAGCTCACCTTCTCCGCGCTGGCCGACCTGCTGGATCCGGTGCTGGGCGAGCTGACGGCGCTGCCGGAACCGCAGGCGGCGGCGCTCATGGGCGCGCTGGCCCTGGGGCCGCCGGCCCCCGGTGACCGGCTCGCGGTCTGCGTGGCCGCGCTGGGCGTGCTGCGGGCTGCGGCGCAGCGCCGCCCGGTGCTCGCCGTCGTGGACGACCTGCAGTGGATCGATGCGTCTTCCCGCGAGTGCATCGAGTACGCCGCCCGCCGGGCCGGCGGGCGGCTCGCGGTCGTGCTGGCGGCGCGGGACCCGTGGTACCCGTCCGAGCACGTCCACCTGCCGGAGCTGCAGGTCGGACCGGTCGACGACGCCGGAGCCGCCGAGCTGCTGCGGCACCGGGCACCGGACCTGGCGCCGCCCGTCGCCGCCGCGATCGCGCAGGCCGCCGCGGGCAATCCGCTGGCCCTGGTCGAGCTGACCGCGACGCTGAACACCGGCCAGCGCACCGGTGCCGCGCCCCTGGACCTCCCGCTCGCGCCGGGCCGGCGGCTGCAGCGCGCGTTCTCGGGCCGGGTCCGCGCGCTGGACGAGCCGGCCAGGCGGGCGCTGCTGATCGCCGCGGCGCACGCCGGTCCCGAGCTGCCGGTGATCGCCGCCGCCTGCCTGGGTGCCGGGACCGCCGTCGAGCACCTCGGCGAGGCGGAGGCCTCCGGCCTGGTGCGGGCCGGCGCGGACCGGGTGAGCTTCACCCATCCGCTGATCCGCGGCATCGTGTACGCCGAGGCACAGGCGGCCGAACGCCGCATCGCGCACGCGGCGCTGGCCGCGGCGCTCGGCGACGATGACGACCGCCGGGTATGGCACCTGGCGGCGGCCGCGATCGGAACCAACGAGGAGGTGGCGGCCGGCCTGGAACGGGTCGGCAGCCAGGCGGTGGCCCGCCGCGCCTACGCCGCGGGCTCCGGCGCGCTGGAGCGCGCGGCGCGTCTCACCCCGGCCCGGGAGGCCGCGACCCGCCGCCTCATCGCCGCGGGCCAGGCGGCCGCAGGCGCGGGCACGGCGGATCGCGCGCTCGCGCTGTTCGCCGAGGCGGCCGAGGTGGCCGACATCGAAGAACAGCGAGCGCAGGCCCAGCAGCTGCGCGGCCGGATGATGGTCTGGCGGGGCCTAGGGGCCGAGGCAGTGCCCCTGCTGACCGGACAGGCCGGGCTGGTCGCGCCGCGACTGCCGGCGCTCGCGGCGGCGATGTACTCGGACGCGGCCAACGGCGCCACCACCATAGGTTCCTACCTGGAGGCGGAGAGGCTGGCCTGGCGGGCGGCCGGGCTACTCAATGACGGCACCGACCCGGGCCTGCGCGGGGCGGTGCTGGGGTTGCTCGGCTGGGCGCTCACCTTGCGCGGGAAGGCATCGCAGGCCCGCCGGGTTCTCGGCGAGGCGGCCCGCCTGGCCGAGGGCCTCGATCCGCTCGGCCCGGACTGGTCGTGGCTGCACTTCATCCTGCGGTGTCAGATTCCACTCGGGGAGTTCGAGCAGGCCAGGGCGAAAAGCCTGGAACTGTGCCGGCGGGCGCGGGAGGCCGGGGCGCTGGCCGCGCTGAGCGGCATGCTGCACGTCGCCGCGGATACCGCGTTCCGGCTCGGCGACTGGGACACGGCCGACGCCGCGGCCCTCGAGGCCATCCAGGTCGCCGGCGAGGTCGGCCAGCCCGCGGTGGTGGGCTGGGTGCTCACGATCAGGGCGCGGATCCTGGCGGCGCAGGGACGCTCCGAGGAAGCCCGCGCCGCGGCGCTGGCGGCGCTCCGGATCGCCGAAACCGGCCGGATAGGCGCTGGCCTGCGGTTCGTGCACGCCGGCCCGGCGCGTGCTCGCCCGGCTGGAGCGGCGGGCGGACCTGACCGCCAGCCCGGTCGCGCGGGCCGCCGCGGCCCGGTGCCGCGGCATGGTCGACGACGACTTCGAGCCGGCCTTCACCGCCGCGCTCGCGCTCGACGACCAGCGGCCGATGCCGTTCGAGCGGGCCCGGACGCTGCTCGCCTTCGGCCGCCGGCTGCATCGCGCCCGGCGGCGCGCCGAGGCGCGCGATCGCCTCCTGGCGGCACGGCACGGCTTCGACGAGCTGCGTGCCGCCGCCTGGGCCGGCCAGGCCGAGGCCGAGCTGCACGCGGCCGGGTCACGCCGCCGCCGGGAACCTGATGACGCCCTGACGCCACAGGAGCTCCGGGTCGCCGCGGCGGTGCAGCGCGGCGCGTCCAACCGTGACATCGCGGCCGATCTGTTCCTGTCGCCGAAGACGGTGGAATTCCACCTGCGCCAGATCTACCGCAAGCTCGGCGTCCACTCGCGGACGCAGCTGATCGCGGCGCTCGCGAAGCGGTTAGCGGGGCGGCCGGTTCCTGCCGCGGAGGTCATCGAGGAACCTGCTGGTGGCGGAGACGGCGGCCGTGGTCAGCCGGACGGCCTCGACCGCGCCGCGCACTGATGGACAGGAGCATATGCGCCCGTCACACCTTGCGGGTGACGCCGCCGTCGACGCGGATGATCGCCCCGGTGGTGTAGCTCGACGCCGCGCTGGCCAGGTGCAGGGCCAGCGGCGCCAGTTCCGCCGGATTCCCCATCCGCCCCAGCGGCACGAACGGGACCTCGGCGCCCTCGGGCGGCGCCCATCCCTTGCTGATGTCGGTGCGGAACGGGCCCGGCAAGATGGCGTTGACTCGCACCCTGGGGGCGTACGCCTCGGCCAGTCCCACGGTAAGCGCGTTCAGGCCCGCCTTCGCGCACGCGTACGGGAGCTCACCCACGCTGGCCGTCAGGGAGGCGGTGGTGCCGATGTTGATGATGGAACCGCCGTCGTGGGCGGCCATGTGCGTGGCGGCCAGCGCCGCCAGCCGGAACGGGCCCTTCAGGTTGACGGCCAGCGTCTTGTCGAACAGTTCCTCGCTCACCGCGTCGAGGCTGTCGTACAGCGGTGACATGCCGGCGTTGTTGACAAGAACGTCCAGCCGGCCCGCCCGCGCGAGCGTCTCGGCGATGAGCCGGTCGCAGTCGCCCCACCGGCCCACGTGACAGGCGATGGCCACCGCCTGGCGCCCGGTCGAGGCCCTGACCTGCTCGGCCGCGGCCTCGCACGCTTCAAGCTTGCGGGAGGCGATGACCACGTCGGCGCCCGCCTCGGCCAGCGTCTGGACGATGGCCCGGCCGATACCACGCGATCCCCCGGTGACGACGGCCACCGTGCCGGTCATGTCGTGCAGTGCGGCAAAAGAACTCACGAGCCGATCGTGCCACGGCCCGGGCTGAAACATCGTCGGGATTTGTTCCATATCGGGTGATCCGCCGGGAGAATTGAAGCGGCGATCAGCGGCCGCGGCCAGGCGAGGAGGCACGATGGCGTGGGACTTCGGGAGAAATATGCCGAGTACCTGGAGCACGAGATAGGCAACTTGTGATCGACCTCCACCGCCTCGGGCGGTGGATGGACGACCAGGGCCTGCCCGGCCAGGGCGAACCGATCGAGCACCGTATCGTGTCCGGTGGCACGCAGAACGAGATCTACGAGATCAGCCGGGCCGAACTGCGCTGCGCGATGCGGATCCCGCCGCCATCGGCGCCCGCCGATCGCGACGTGGGCATCGGCCGGGAGTGGCGCATCATCGAGGCGCTGACCGGCACCGGCGTCCCGTGCCCCGGGGCCGTCGCCCTGTGCGCCGACCCCTCCGTCCTGGGCCGGCCGTTCTACATGATGGGCTTCGTCGACGGCTGGTCACCACTGGATCAGCCCGGCTGGCCCGCGCCGTTCGACGCCGATCCGGCGGCCAGGCAGGGGCTCGCCTACCAGATGGCGGAGGGCATCGCGCTGCTGTCGAGGGTCGACTGGCGGGCGAGGGGCCTGCACGACCTGGGCCGGCCCGACGGCTTCCACGAACGCCAGGTCGGCCGGTGGACCACCTTCCTCGACCGGATCAAGGGCCGGGAACTGTCCGGCTTCGACGTGGCAGCCGACTGGCTGCGAGCGCATCGCCCCCTCGACTACGTCCCGGGCCTCATGCACGGCGACTACCAGCTCGCCAACGTGATGTTTCGGCACGGCGGGCCGGCCCGGCTGGCCGCGATCGTGGACTGGGAAATGGGCACGATCGGCGATCCCAAACTCGACCTGGCCTGGATGGTGCAGAGCTGGCCCGAGGACACGACCTCGCCGGCCACGGCATTCCCCGGCTACGCCGACCTGTCCGGCATGCCGCCCCGGTCCGCGCTGCTGGCCCGCTACGCCGAGGTGTCCGGCCGGCAGGTCGACGACATCGACTACTACCTCATCCTGGCCAGGTGGAAGTTCGCCGTGGTCCTCGAGCAGGGCTTCCAGCGGGCCGGGGACGACGTGAAGCTGCAGGCGTTCGGCCCGGTCGTGCTGGAACTCATGCGGGGCGCGGCCGAACTCGCCGAGAGCACGGCGTACCGCGCGTTACTCCGTGGCTCCCGCGACAGTGTCCCGATAGCGGCCCGGGCACCGCGAGAGACGAGCAGCCGAACTGGTCGTGGAGCACGGTCATAGGGACTCGCCGACCGCCCGGAGCAGCTCTCCACACGATCTACACACGATCTACACATTGTGTGCAGACCGCCGACAGATGCCCCTGATTCTGCTTATCCGAAGGTCTTTCGGTATTCCTCGTCGGGGTATCTGAGGTCCCAGGGTGGGAAGGGTGGCAGCGATGCGGCATAGACGAGATGTGCTTGACGCGTTTCCCTTAACCGACAGTCAATTTGAGTGTCTTCGATACATCCGTCACCGTAGCCGCCAATCCAAATGGGGCCGGACGGCAGCGACCAGATCACGCGGCGGATCCGCAGTCAGAACTAGCTTTGGGCTTCTCCATCGGCGGTTGATAAGACATCAGCGTGATGCCTCCTCATTACCTTTGGAGCGAAGACCTCACTGGGGGAGGTAGCCGTGGGGAACGCCGGTAGTGCGATCACGTCTGGCTGCAGAGTCGACCTAATCGGTGGGTTCAAGTTGCGGTTTCATGATCGCGTAGTGGAGCTTCCGCTAGGTGCGCAGCGCCTGATTTCCTATCTGGCGCTCGAAGGCTCTTGGGTGACGCGGGCCTACGCGGCCGAGATGCTATGGCCAGATAGTCGTCGGCGCCAGGCGGCCGCGAACCTCCGCACGGCGCTATGGCGGGTGCGCGGGCAGGTCTGCGATGACATTGTCTGGGCGGCGCCGGGTCGGCTGGCTTTGGCCGACACAGTCGCTGTAGACATGCAGGATGTCGCCAGGGAGGCCCGGGCACTCATCGACGCCCCTGTCGGCGGTGACGTCGAGCCGCCTGCGGTGAATGCTGAAACAGTATCGCGGCTGTCCAAGCGTCTGCTGCCCGGCTGGTACGACGACTGGGTCGTCTTGGAGCAAGAGCGCTGGGATCAGCTCCGCTTGTATGCGCTCGAGGCGGCCGCGGAGGCGCTGCTCTGCTGCGGCCAGCATATGCTCGCGCTCGAGGCGAGCCTGGTGGCGGCGCGGTCCGAGCTATTCCGCGAAAGCGCCCACCGGGTCATCATCCGCGTCTACCTCGCCGAGGGCAACTGGGGCGCTGCGATGCAGCATTACCAGGATTATCAGCGAATCCTCCGCCGTGAGCTGAACCTGGCCCCGACCACGGCAATGGATGAGCTCATGCATCCGTTGATCACGTCTCAGACACGTTAGTGATGCTAGCTGCCCGATGATCGGCAGATGCCTGAAGACACGAGGCCTTCCCGGCGGACCAGCATCTTCGTCATCCGCGCCTCGATCGAGGCTGATGGTCAGTTCCTCGCGCGCATGACCGTGATCTCCGACTGGATGGCCGGCTCCGCCACGCCGCGTGCTGTTCCCAGCCCAGAGGAAGTTGTCCGTGCCGTCCAAGCCTGGCTAGAAGCCGTTATCTCAGGCGAAGCCGAGCCGCCACCCTGAAGTCGCCGGCTATCAGCCGGATCCGGCGGCGCGCCAGCACGCTACCGATCCCGATATCGGCGTGGGAGCATACGGCCCGTCCACGGAAATAAGGACGCGTACGAACATCCCGCTGTGACTCTCCCAGAACGATGCTCATACACAGCGCCCGCTCCACATGGAGCACAAGCGGCGCCTCACCTCTTAGAGGATTGGGGAGGGGCTGAACGTTGGATCCCAGGGCAGTGCTCACCGGTCTCGGGCCTGCGCAGAGTGCGATGCTCGGCGATCCCGGGATATGCGTGGCTGTGCTGGATGGCCCTGTCGATTTGTCCCATCCCTGCTTTGCTGGCGCCAACGTCAGGCGACTCGACACGCTGGTGGGGGATCCGGCTGGCCGGGGGCGGATGTCGCTCCACGGCACCCACGTTGCCAGCCTGATCTTTGGCCAGCCGGGCAGTCCGGTGTCCGGGATCGCGCCGAAGTGCCGCGGCTTGATTCTTCCCATATTCCGCGACATCCGGGAGGGTCACCTCCCCCAGCTTGATCTGGCCCGGGCCATCGAGCAAGCGGTACAGGAAGGCGCCCACGTCATCAGCGTCAGCGGGGGCGAGCGGTCACCAAACGGTCAGCCAGATGCCACGCTGCGGCGCGCTTTGCGACTGTGCGATGAGAACAACGTACTTGTCGTCGCGGCGACGGGCAACGACGGCTGCGCCTGCCTGCATGTTCCTGCGGCTTTTCCGTCAGTGCTTGCGGTTGGCGCACTCGGCAAGAACGGCGAGCCTTATGAATCGAGTAACTGGGGCGACGCATACCGGGCAAACGGCGTGCTGGCGCCGGGCGAGGGGATCACGGGCGCGGCTCCCGGTGGTGGCACTGCCGCCCTGACCGGCAGCAGCTTTGCCACACCACTCGTCTCCGGAGTCGCAGCAGTGCTACTGGGCATCCAGCTCCGCAACGAAGACAAGATCGACCCGCGTGCCGTTGCCGACGCAATTCTCGGCACCGCTACCGCCTGCCACCAGCGAGACGCTGCGGAGTGCCGGCAGTATCTCGCCGGAATCATAAACATCCCGGGGGCTTTCGCCTCCATCAGCAAAGGAGGGACGACAATGGCAGATCTCGACCTGGCCCCCACCCGGCCTCCGGCTGCGGACATCACCGGGGCGTATGCTAGCTCAGATACCCCGGGAAAGCCGGAGGCGGGCGTACGTGCCGCTGGTGCTGGAATTCCTGTGAGCCCTGAAGGCGCATCTGAGGCACCAGCTGAGACAAATGTCCCGGCCACCGCTAACGCCGGGATAACGACTGACGTCGAGGCCTCCGCGAACGCCACCAGCCCGCCACCGGGGAGCGAGCCTCCCGTCCAGGCCACGGGCGTTCCCGCAGCGCCAGCCGCGGGAGCTTCTCCCGGCATTGTCCCGGCGACCTCAAGTGGGTCCGTCGCTCCTTCGGGGGACTGCAATTGCCAGGGTGCCGAGACGAGTTCATACGTCTACGCCATCGGCCAGATCAGCTACGACCTTGAAAGCGAGGCCAACCGGGACGCGTTCCGGCAACTCATGCCCGAGGTCGTGCGCGACGATCTGGACCCACCCGTAAGGATCCAACCGAATCCCTACGATGTCTTCCAGCTCGCCGACTACCTGGACAGCCGACCCTCGGAATCTACGAAGCTGATTTGGACCCTCAACCTCGATCTTACGCCAATCTACGCCATCGAGGCGGAGGTGGCTTATCCCGAAGAGGTCTATGGCACCCTGCGGGCCGCGCTCAGAAGCGGAGCGCTGTCAAGCGATAACGAGGACTACGTGTCGCGGGCGTCAATACCAGGCGTATTGACGAATAGGACGGTCCAGCTCTTCTCAGGGCAAATCCTACCGGTAGTGGTGGCTCAGGCCCGCGGCCTGTACGTGTGGAAAGAAACCGCGCTTATAAACGAGGTCATCGATGCCCTGCGGCCCACCCATCCGGACATGGACGAGAATTATGTCCGGCAGCTCACCCGCATCTTCCTGGACAAAGTGTATTACGAGTGCCGGAACCTCGGCCGGAGTTCGCCAGACCGCGCGCTGAACTTTGCCGCAACGAACGCCTATCAGGTCGGGAGCGCCATCGCGCGAGGAATTACTTCTGGCCAGCTCGTGCCGGGTTCGGAAGGAGAGCTGTTCACACTGGACTCCATCGACGTCACGAAGAGCCCATATTGCCGCATGGACTCGGACTGCTGGGACGTGCGGATCAAGTTCTTCAGCCCTGAAAACGACCGGCGGGCCAAGTCTCTGTATCAGTTCACTATCGACGTGAGCGGCGAAATGCCCGTCAGCCTCGCGCCGGAACATCAGTTCCTTACCACCTAGCAATCCGGAGGTCATCGAGTGCGGGCAGCGTCTGCTGTCGGCAGAGGAGATCAACATGACGATTAACCTTCCGGCCCAGAGTCCCCCGGTTCACCGGGCCGACGGATCTCAAGGTGCCCTCGAGAATCGGCAAGGCCACCAGGCAAACGATAGTTATGCCGGCGTTCAGGCCGCGCAGACACCGTGCGACGGCCTGACCGGGCTGGCTCAGCAAATGTGCCTCGCCGTGATTTATGGCGTCTAGCGAAGGGGGTGGTCATCCACGGAAAGTCGGGAATGAGTCTACCCGGTAATGTCGCTACCATAGCGAAAGGACGGCAGAGTAATGCAGAACGAGATTACGCCTAGTTCCCGATTGAGGCTCCCGGTACAAGCGGCTCCGGTGGACCGGACGCTTAGGCCCGGTGCGCTGAGCGGAGGCCCGGGTGTCGAGGCAGCCCTCTTCGGAATCGACCTCCCCAGCCTCCCAGATATCTGGGACTGGGGGAAGAAATACATCCCGACTGCCATTGACCTCGCCCAGAAGTACGGTCCGGCGATCGCCGCGGCCCTCTGAGGCTGATGCTGCACCGGGATTAATCCCGGTGCAGCATTCCTCAGTCCTGGCCGAATCAATGAGGTGGTGAAGATCGAGGTGCCCAGATCCCCGAAGTCCAGAGCAAGTGGCAGCAGTCCTGCCCGAAAGGCGCCCAGGCCGGCCGTGCGCGAGGAACTTATTGCCCGCGGCTTGATGATACAAGCACCGTGGCGCGGTCATGCCATGAGCCGCGACGTGGAAGCCCCAACGATAGTGCCAACCCCGGCTCAGTCTCCAGTGCAATCCACCGTCAACAGGTCGGTGCCTCTGGACGTTTTTTCCATTGATACCGAGATAAAGTCCAATGGACACGTCATCGTAGTCTTGAGACGCCCCTACGGCTTCCCATCTGGCCCGATGCCGGGTGACCCGGCGGGCTTTTCCGCCCGGGTCCGCACCCGCCTAAGCGCCTATCCATAAGTTCTGCGCGTAACCGGCTGGGAGACCGGCGGCCTGCACGGCCGGTGGCAGGAGGCGGCGCGGGCGGTGATGGTGCCGCTGTCGCGGCACGGGTTAGCAGCGTCCCAGACCGCGGTGCTGCCGGGCTGCCACCCGGCCACGGCGCCGGCGGGCGCGGATCCCGGGTCAGGGAATTGACAGGCAGAACGGGTGCCCCGCCGGGTCGGCCAGCGTGATCCAGGTGGCGCCGTCGGCGAGCCGGGTGGCACCGAGCGCCACCGCGCGCTGTGCCGCCTCCTCGTGCCCGTCGACCAGCAGATCGAGGTGGACCTGCTGGGGGCGTTCCTGCCCCGGCCACTGCGGCGGAATGTGCTCGGCCACCTGCTGGAAGGCAACCTCCTGCCCGTCACCGGCACGCAGCGTGATACAGCCGTCCACGTTCCGTACACTCTGCCAGCCGGTCAGCTCGGCGTAGAACGAGGCGAGCCCCGCGATGTCCGTCGCGTCGAGGGCGACGAGCTCCAAGCGTCCTGTCACGGTCATGCCGGTCATCCTGCCCGCCCTCGGGGGCACGGCGCTGACCGCGATCACCCCGGCGATGGTCCGGGAATGGCATATCAGGCTCAAGAACCAGACCGGGCCGACGATGCGCGCCCACGCCTACAGCCTGCTCCGCACGATCATGAACACCGCGCTCGCCGACGACGTGATACCCGCCAATCCGTGCCGGGTCCGCGGCGCGGGCAGCGTAAAGCGCGCCCGGCAGATCCGCGAGGCGTCGCTGGCGGAGCTGGAGGCGATCGCCCTGGCCATGCCTCCCCGGTACCGGCTGATGGTGCTGCTGGCCGCGTGGTGCGCGCTGCGGTTCGGTGAGCTGACCGAGCTGCGCCGCTCCGACATCGACGTGAAGAACGCCGTCGTCCGGGTCCGCCGCGGCGTCGTCCGCGGCGACGACGGCCGCGTCGTGAAGGACCCCAAGTCCGAGGCCGGGAAGCGGCCCGTCAACATCCCGCCGCACCTGATGCCCGCGGTGAGGGACCACCTGGCCGGGCACGTGGCGGCCAGCCGGGACGCCCTGGTGTTCCCGGCCGCGTCCGGTGCCCACATGGCGCCATCGGCCCTGTACGCGGTGTACCACCCGGCCCGGGAGGCGGCCGGGCGGCCGGATCTGCGATTCCATGACCTCAGGCACACCGGGGCCGTGCTCGCCGCCGCTACCGGCGCCACGCTGGCCGAGCTGATGGCCCGTCTCGGGCACTCAACCGTGGACGCGGCGATGGCTTACCAGCACGCCAGCCAGGACCGTGACAAGGTGATCGCGGCGGCCCTGTCCGGCCTCGCGGCCGGGACGGTCACCCCGATCGGCCGCGCCGGGGGCAAGACCACCCGGCGCAAGCGGCAGGCTGGCTAGCGCTCAGCGCTCCCCGGGCGGTATGACGTAGGCGCCGCGGCCCGGCACGATGCGCACCAGTCCCTCGGTCACGAGCACCTGCACGGCCTTGGCCGCCGTGCCGCGCGCTACGCCGTGCTCTTGCATGAGCGTCGTGTAGGACGGCAGCGGCCGGTCCGGCGCAGGGTTCCCGCGCTTGATCCCGTCCCGCAGGATCGCGGCGAGCTGCAGGTAGACCGGGGTACCGGAGAGAGGATCAACGCTCACGTAACTGACTGTAGGCAACTATGGATGCCCTACGTAACCGGGGTAGACCATGTGTGCCATAGACGCCTATATGCCAGCGGGCGTAGTGTCACGGTGACAACACGAAAGCGGCCCGGGCGGCGCGCAAACGCCGTGATCCCGGGCCTGACCCCTAACAGGAGGGGCTGTGTCCAATAATCCCACCAGCACCAGCACCAGCACCAGCGGCAGCGGCAGGTGCAGTGCCTACTACGACGCGCTCCGTACCGAGGAGGACGCCCTCTCCGACGCCCTCGGCCACATCCGCGCCGAGGAGGACGCCGGGCGCATTACCACGGTGGAGGCAGCCAGCGAGCGCGTCGGCCTGCTCGAGCGGCACCTCGAGCGGTGCCGCCAGCTCCGCGCCGAGCACCTCGGGGGATCCTGACGAGGTTTTAGGCCTCCCAGGAAGGGAAGCCGGCAAGACTCCCCGCCGCGGGTCAGAGCTAGCTCCACGCGGCGGGGCGCATGACGGGCGGCGGCGGCAAGGGGGCCGCCGCCGCCCCCCTAGCCGTCCCCGGTGAACCGGCGCCCGTGCTGTGCTGGCCGGGCGCCCGCCCCGGTTATCTGGTATTTCCCGGGGCGGGCCGCCCGCATCCCCCGGGCCGCGTCCGATGCCGCGGCCGGTGACGTTTCAGCGGCGGCCGAACAGCCGCCAGAACAGCGAATGCCTGGCCCGTTCCGCGCGCAGCCAGGTAACCGGGTCACGCCAGTATGCCTCGGCCCGGTCCTCGGCTTCCATCCGCGTCAGCGCCTCGGCCAGCACTTCGCTCACGGTGCGCGGCCCGCGGGACAGCGCCCGTGACCACCCGGCGCTCACCGGGTCCTGCTGCTGCAGGCCCAGCGGGTCAAGCGGGTGGAGCTCCACTAGCCGTGCCCGCCCACGTCCGGCGTGCGGGGCGCCGGGGCGGACATCCCCATGGCGCCCAGGCCGATCCGAGAAACATCCAGGTCCCCCAGCTTGACGTGCCTCATGGTGATTACCCCATCTCGTTCCTTATGTGCTGGCGGATATCCCGCACGCTCGGGCGGCCGTCGCTGCTGCGGGTCTGCCGTGTGCCGTGCCCGCCAGGGCCGACAACGCCGTGCCCTGGCGGGCACGGCGTTGTTCAGCCGGGGAAGCTGGTGCTAAGGCTGGTCTGCTCCCATGCGTCAACGTCTGCGCTGAGTTCCTTCATGGCATCGCGGAACCACGTGAGCGCGTCGGACCCGAGGACGAGCATCGACGGCGTGGCGGGACTCTGGACGGCGGTGATGATCGCCTGGGCTGCCCTGGCCGGGTCCCCGGGCTGGCGGGCGTCCTCGGTGAGGTCTGCCTTGCGGCGGGCGCCCACGGTGCCGGCATAGTCGCTGATCTCCTCCCGCGGCTGGGCAAGGGAGCGCTTGTAGTTGGTGCGGAACGCCCCGGGCTCGACCGTCATGACGGTGATCCCCAGCGGCGCGACCTCCTTGCGCAGGGCGGCGGTCAGCGCCTCCAGGGCTGCCTTGGCAGCCACGTAGTGTCCTGTTCCGATGGGGCAGCTGCGCACCCCGGCCGAGGAGACGTTCACGATGGTGCCGCTGCGCCGTTCGCGCATCCCGGGCAGCACAGCCTGGATCAGCGCGACCGCGCCGAAGAAGTTGGTGGCGAACAGCTCCTGGACCTGGTCCTCCGCCGCCTCCTCGACAGCGGCGCGGTAGCCATGGCCGGCGTTATTGACCAGGACATCGATGGTGCCGAAGCGGTCCTGGGCGGCGCGGACGACATCACGAACCTGGGCGTGGTCTGTGACATCGAGCGGCAGCGCGAGCGCGGTATCGGGGTACGGCCGTACGAGATCCTCGGCCCTGGCCGCGTCACGAGCCGTCGCGACGACGGTCTCGCCACGGTCCAGGGCTGCCGAGGCAAGCGCTCTCCCGAGACCGGTCGAGCAGCCGCTGATAAGCCAGGTAGCCATGTGATTGCGTTCCCTTCCATCATGTGCCTCCAGCCGAGGGCGGCCCCGGCAGCTCACGCTCTAACGGTGCCTCGATCGTCGGCGCGCGGGAAGACTGCCGCGTTCCTAGCAGTGACAGGGCTACGCTGGCCGCGGTGCCGGATGCCACACTGGGGGCATGCCGGGACCGAACGAACTGGGCGATTTCCTCAGGGCACGCCGGGCGAGGCTGCGCCCGGGGGATGTCGGCCTGCCGCCGGGTCCCGGTACCCGGCGGACGCCGGGGCTACGGCGCGAGGAGACCGCCGCGCTCGCCGGGCTGTCCATCGACTACTACATCCGGCTCGAGCAGGGCAAGGAGACCAATCCCAGCGGTCCCATCCTGGACGGGCTCGCCCGCGCTCTGTGGCTGAACGAGGAGGAGCACGCCCACCTGTACGCGCTCGCCAACCACGCGGCGGGACGCACCGCGGGGGGTCCGCCGCCGGCCAGCCGGGTGGTCCGGCCCGGTGTCCGCCAGCTCCTCGAAACGGTGCGGCCCTGCCCGGCGTACGTGCTGACCCGCACCAGCGACCTGCTGGCCGCCAATCCCGAGGCCCTCGCCCTGTTCCCTGGGCTGGCGGACTGGCCGCCCGAGCGGCGCAACACGATCCGGTACACGTTCTTCCACCCGGCGGCCAGGGAGCTGTTTGCCCACTGGGATCATTCCGCCGAGACGATCGCCGCCCACCTCCGCTCGCTCGCCGCCGACGCACCAGACGATCCGGAGGTCTCCGCGCTGATCGCGGAACTGCTCGACGGCAGCCCCGAGTTCGCCCGGCTCTGGCAGCGGCATGACGTACGGCAGCGGCGCGGGGAGGCCAAGCCGTTCCGCCATCCGCAAGTCGGCGAGCTCACCCTGACCAACGAGGTCCTCTACCTGGCCGACGGCCAGCGGATGAGCGTCTACCAGGCCGAACCTGGCAGCCGCGACCACGACGCGCTGACCCTACTGTCCATGATCGCCAGCGGTGGCAGACCAGAAAACGCCTCCCGTTAGCCGAGACGCAGCGGCCTCATCACCGCGCGTCCAGGATGCGACGCCTGCGCGAATGTCACGGTGGTCGCAGGAACCCGCGCTACACGCAGCTCTGCATGACTCGTCGCGATGCGGGTTCCCGTCGACCAGCGCACGAGGATCGTGGAACCTGCGCGCTTCCCCGTCCGGGCACGTCGACGAGGGAGAAACCGTCAGCAACGCCGCCATCCGCGAGGCGGCTGAGGAGACAGGCGTGCGGCTGACACCCGGTGAGGTGCGGTACGTAACCGTGGTGCATCATCGCGGGCCGGGCGGCCAGGCGCGCATGGGGGTGGTTTTTCGCCGCCGGGCCGGACTGGGAGGGCGAGCCGATCAACCGGGAGCCGGCCAAGCATTCTGAACTGGCGTGGATCGACCCCGCTGACCCTCCGAAGGATCTGGTCGCGTACACGTGGGCCGGGCTGCGCGCCTGGCAGGCCGGGGCACCCTATGCCATCCATTTTCAGGAGCCGGGCAGCCCCGTCCACTACGAACCCGGCCATGAGGATGAGCTCATACTGCTAGGGCGGCCGTGGTAAGTGGTCAGACACAGGCCGGGGACTGACGGTGATGCCGAGCTTGGTAAGCCGGGCGGCGATCCAGCGGACACGCTCGCTGGTGGTCATGCCGAGCGGGATGTCGATAACGTTCTGGCCGACGCTGGCGCAGGTAGAGCGGACGACCCGGTCCGCAGCTGACTGCAGATGGCCTCCAGGGTGACGGCGGCCCGGCTGCGCGGCGGAGTTTCCAGCACGATCCAGGCGTAGGCCAGGACGTTCGCGATGGTCGTGTCGCAGATGATCAGTCTGGTCCGCCCACTGCCCGCGCAGGGCGGTAAGACCAGCCTCCGCCGACAGCGTGGGCTGCCCGCCTGCCTGCCAGGCGGCTGGCGACGAACCAGGTGGGAACTTCACAGCCGACACGCCAGGAAAGGGTGTTTGTTCGATTGATGAGTAGATAGTAAATTACTATCGAATATATAGACAAAGGAGATGCTGTGCCTAGGCTGAGCGAGTCCGAGGACGTAGAAGAGCAATTGCCTGAGTGGCTGCGGTAGACGAAGGTGGTCAAAAATCGAGCTGCATATCAGCGCGGCTACAACAAGGCCTGGAAGCAGGCTCGGCGTGATCGTCTCATCGAGTTGTTGGGTGGCAAGTGCGTGCGCTGCGGAGCCACGGAGGACTTGGAGTTCGATCACATCGATCCGTCGACCAAGGTCTTTGCCGTCTGCGCTGGCCTGTCCAAGACGTGGGACGTCCTGGTTGAAGAAGCCTCGAAGACTCAGTTGCTCTGCAAGCCCTGCCACGTCGCCAAGGGTGCGGAGGACCGGCCCGAACTGAAGCACGGCACCTACCATGTGTACTGGTACTGGAACTGCCGGGTGCGATCTCTGCAAGGCGGCGAACGCTCACAAGAGTGCCGCGCTGCGAGCCAAGCGACACAGCGGCATGCCAGTTACAAACGGGCATGGAAAGCCAGTAAGCAGTGAGTTTCGGTGACTGCCCCCGAGAATCAAGAAGGTCCCGAGTGCGTTTACGCAGCTCAGGACCCTCTACCGCTCCCGCGCCAAGACTCGAACTTGGAACCTGCCGGTTAACAGAAGGCCTGTCATAGCCGGGGATCACGGATGCCTTAGATGTTGTCAGCCCGTCTGGCCTGCATGAGGGCTACCATGGGCTAACACGGTCATGTTAGCAAGCGTGCCGCCCGGTGCCGGGCAGTACCGTTTTGTCCGTGTTATTCCCGTGTTGATCTTTCCCGGAGCCCCGGAGTTGTGTTGGTTTTGTGTTGCCCGCAAAACGGCAGGTCATCCCCCCCTCCCGGGGCACCGATCCTGAACCTGCCGTGCCCGCGTGGGCTCATGGCACCGACGGCGTCGTAGAGGGCTGTCTGGTAGTAGATGTCGGTGCTCGGCTGCTGTGAGACCGGAGTACTCGCTGGGGATCAGCTTGAGCTGGACGAATTGGCGATGTTCGATGATGCCGTTGAACCAATCGGTAGCGACCTGCAGCTTGTTGGCAGGCAGGGTGGGCGTACAGGTGGTAGGCGCGGGTGAGGATCTTGGCGGGGATACCGGATAACGGGATGTCAGCGGGTCGGCCACTGCCTGCCAGTTCCGCTGGACCTCGTCGAACCTATCGGCGACGAACCCGCCGTTTAACTGACCATGTAGAGGTCGCCTGCAGACGCGCCCGCAGCGGTCTCAGGCGGGGACGATACCTAGACTGCGAGGCCCGACTTCTGGAGACAGACCGTCGCTCCCGGCCGTGATGCAGGAGGTTTCGGGCCTCGCAGCGGGGGGCGCTGCGCCGACAGGGTAGCGCGGCGGGATGGTGTCCGCGTCGCCGGCCAGGGCGCGATAGAGCTGGCTGCGCGAGCTGATCCCCAGCTTCGTGAACACCTTTCCTAGGTGGTACTGGACCGTGCGCGTGCTGATGAACAGGCGGGCGCCGATCTCCGGGTTCGACAGTCCGTCCCGGGCCAGCCCCGCGACCTGGGCTCCTGGGCGGTCAGCTCGACGGTGTGCTCGATGGTGCGCTTACGGGCGGTCTCGCCTGTGGCCCTCAGCTCGCGCCGGGCCCGCTCAGCGAACGCTCCGATGCCCATTGCGTCCAGCATCTCGTAAGCGGTGCGCAGCTGCTCCCGGGCCTCGCCGCGGCGGCGCTTGCGGCGCAGCCACTCGCCGTAGAGCAAGTGCGCGCGGGCCAGGTGCGCGCGGACCCGGGTCCGGCCCAGCCTCTCGATCGACTCCCGGTAACAGCTCTCGGCCGCATCGCCGTCGCAGAGCAGGGCGCGGGCGCGGGCTTCGATTCCAAGCACCCATTCGGTCGGGGTCACGCGCGTGCGTTCGGACAGCCACTCCATGGCGGCCTCGACCAGCGCCACGTCACCGGTCCTGGCCGCCGCCTCGGCCAGCTCAGGCACGATATGGGATCCGAGCCCCATTGGTTCGCGTTCGAATGCCAGCCGTGCGGCGTCGCACGCGGCGTCGTGCTGCCGGAGACCGTTGTGCAGGACCGAGCTCGCGTAGGCCGCAAGGCTGGCCAGCCTGCCCACATCACGTGCAGCCGCCTCCCGCGAGATGGCCTCGACCAGCCCAGATGCCTCTTGTTCCTGGCCCCTCCAGGCCGCGAGCATCATCTCGGTATAGGCAATCGGCGGTTTCCCGGTCGCCTCCGCTATCAGATGATCTTCTTCGACCAGCCGCGCTGCCGTGGCCAGCTCGCCGGCGAGAATATGGGCCCTGGCCAGGTAGTTGAGCGCAAACGTCAGGTGCGTGAGCGCACCCCTTTCGCGAGAGAACTGGACCTGGCTGACCGCCAGGGCATACCAGGACTCGAAGTCCCACAACTCCATGGCGATGATCTGGCTGATCCTCCCGCCGGCGAGCCACAGCCAGTAGCCCGCTTCGCCGGAGCTGACGTCCAGCGCGAGAACCATCTTGAGCGCCCGGTTAAGGGCGGGGGCGGCCGCCGCGTATCCCTCCGTCAGCCGCAGCGTGACCGCGTCCAGCAAGACATCAACCGCACGCGGCGGGTTGGGACTAAGCGGTGCGGTGCGCTCACGCTCGCCACCCACGGGTCCAGCTATGTGCTGTACGTGTTGCCGGCGGTCGTCGTCTTCGGGCTCGGGCTGGCGATCACGGTAGCACCGCTCACCGCGACCGCGATGAACTCGGCGCCCGCCGAACAGTCGGGTATCGCGTCCGCGGTCAATAACGATGTGGCCCGATTCGGCGGCCTGCTGGCCGTCGCCGTACTGCCGGCCCTTGCGGGCATCACCGGCACGGTCTACCTGCACCCGCACGCCCTCGCCGCCGGCTTTCGGACCGCGGCGCTCATATCGGGCGTGACCTGCGCCGCCGGCGGGGTGCTCGCCGCATTCACGATCACCAACCCCCCGCAAGTGGCCCCGCCCAGCCGGGGCGCCCGCACCCGAACAGTGCCTCCATTGCGGCCTCGACGCGCCACCACTGACAACCAGCGTGAGCCAGACGGCTGATGCGGAATAACCGCCCACCCGGTGCACGCCCGGACCGCCGGACGTCCAACTTAAAGTGGCGGATTCCGTGTGACCGGCCCGCTTGCCAGCCGCGCGGCGTTGGCGTCGTCGGGCAGTGCTCGCTGGAGTTGCAGGCGGGAGCTGATCTCGAGCTTGGCGAATACCTTGCCCAGGTGGTACTGGACGGTGCGCGCGCTGATGAACAGCCGGGCGCCGATCTCCGGGTTCGACAGCCCGTCGCGGGCCAGCCGCGCGATCTGGGCCTCCTGCGCGGTCAGCTCCTCGTTCATGGCCACGGCGGTCCGCTTGCGGGCGGTCTCACCGGTGGCCCGCAGCTCGCGCTGGGCCCGCTCGGCGAATGCCTCCATGCCGATCGCGGCGAACATGTCGTGGGCGGTGTGCAGCTGTGCGCGCGCGTCGGCCCGCCGGCTCTCGCGGCGCAGCCACTCCCCGTAGAGCAGGTGCGCCCGGGCCAGGTCGGGACGAAGGGGTGTGCGGCCCAGTCGTTCGATCGCCTCGCGATAAGAGGTCTCGGCGTCCTCGCCGTCGCTGAGCAGCGCTCGTGACCGCGCGTGGATCCCCGGCCCCCAGTCGGTCTGGCTGATGCTGGTGGCCTCGGCCAGCCGGTCGAGCGCGTCGGCGGCGACCTGGGTCTGCCCGGTTCTGCTGGCCGCCTCGATCAGCTCGGGAAGCGCCCACGCCGAGACATACAGCTCAGGCGCCTGCTCGCTGGCCTGCCGGGCCTCTTCCAGGGCCTTCTCGTAGCGGCCGAGACCGTTGTACAGGATTCCCGATACCAGTTGGCACCACTTGATCCCCACGCCTTGCCCGGCAGTTCGCGCGTCCATCGTCACGGCCTCGATCAGCCGCGTGGCCTCGGCTTCCGATCCCCGGAAACCGGCGAGAATTACGGCCGCGTGCGGCGCGAAGCGGGTCCCTGTCGCCTCCGCGATCGCATGCCCCTCCGCGACCAGCGAAGCAGCTTCCGCGAACTGGCCGCACCAAGTCGCAAGTATCCCCAGCATGTTCACATACCTCAAAAGGTGGACGAGCATGCCCGCCTCACGGGCGGACTGGAGCTGCCGGAGGAGAATCGACTGCGAGTTCTCCACGTCCCACAGCACGCTCGTGCCTGTCGCGGCCACCCAGCCCCAGCGCAGTCCCTCCTCGGTCGCGATCTCGTCCTCGGCGAAGATGCGTGCCACCCGCCGCAACATCGGTGCCGCCGCGGCGCGTCCGTCGGTGACCAGGACGGCCAGGCCGTCCAGCAGCAGATCGCCGGGAGCCGGAGGGGTCGGGGGCGGCGGGGCGGACCTGGCGGCCCGGGACACTTCATGCAGGTTGCCGTCTTGCGCGAACCGGCCAGCGAACGCTGCGGCGGTCCACGCGTCCAGGTAGGTCTGGCGGGCGAGCGCGCCATCCAGCGGCTCGAGCTGCCGGGCCGCCTGCAGCAGCAGTGCCGGGGCTTCGCCGACCGCGCCAGCGGCGAACGCGACCTGCCCGCGGAGCAGGCTCACCTGGGCGCGTTGGAGGTCATCCAGCGGGCCGGCCTCCGCCGTGGTCACCAGCTCCAGCGCCGCGTCGAACGCGCCGGCCTGCAGGCTCGCGTGCGCGGCCGCGAGCGCGCGCCCGGCCCGCGGCCCGGGCTCGGCCGTCAGCGCGACCGCGCGCTGCAAGAACGCCGCCGCCGCGGCCAGGCCGCCGCGGGCCTGCGCCCGGCCCGCCGACCGCTCCAGTTCGGCGGCGACCTGCTCATCGGGTCCAGCCGCGGCCGCGGCCAGATGCCACGCCCGCCGGTCGGGATCCAGGTCGCGGTCGGTCACCTCGGCCAGGGCCAGGTGCGCCGCCCGGCAGTCGGGCAGCGCGGCGGACCGGTACACAGCCGACCGCACCAGCGGATGGCGGAACCGCACCCGTGTCCCGATCTCCACCAGCCCGTCCGCCTCGGCCGCAGCCGCCGCCGAGGCCGCGATCCCGAGCCGCTCGGCCGCGTGCCGGACCAGCACGGCATCGCCGGCCGGTTCGGCCGCGGCGACCAGCAGCAGCAAGCGCGTGCCGGCGGGCAGCGCCCCCAGCCGGCGCCGGAAGCTCTCCTCGATCCGCCCCGGCACCGCCTGCGCCCCCGCCAGCCCGAACCCGCCCGCCAGCTGCGCCGGGCTCAGCCCGCGCGGCAACTCCAGCAACGCCAGCGGGTTGCCCTGGGTCTCGGCCACGATGCGGTCCCGCACCTGCTCATCCAGCCGGACCCGGACCACCGAGCGCAACAGGCCCCGCGCATCCTCGTCCCGCAGGCCCCGGACCTCCAGGTCCGGCAGCCCGCCAAGCTGCTCGCCGGGGTCGCGCACGGCGAACAGCAGCCCGACGGGGTCCGCCAGCAGCCGCCGCGCCACGAACGCCAGCACCTGCGCGGAGGTCCGGTCCAGCCACTGCGCGTCATCGACCAGGCACAGCAGCGGCCGGTCTTCCGCCGCCTCCGACAGCAGGGTCAGCACCGCCAGCCCGACCAGGAACCGGTCCGGCGCACCGCCGCCGCGCAGCCCGAACGCGATCCCCAGCGCGTCGCGCTGCGGGGCCGGAAGCCGCGCCAGGCGATCCAGCAGCGGCGCGCACAGCTGATGAACGCCGGCGAACGCCAGCTCCATCTCTGATTCCACCCCGACGACCCGGGCCACCCGCATATCCGGCGCCGCCCCGGCCGCGTACTCCAGCAGCGCCGACTTGCCCACCCCCGCCTCGCCGCGCACCACCAGCGCCCGCCCGCGCCCGGAGCGCAGATCCTCCATCAGGCTGTCGAGCGCCTGGCGCTCCCGCTGGCGGTCAACCAGCGCCGGGGTCGGCTCGGATCGCGTATGCATGCATGCCTCACTCCTTGGCAGCGACTCGCAAGGTAATTCTGACCTTCGCAAAATCAGTCGCAACCTAAGTCTGACATTCGCAGCCTCCGGCGATACAGGACACCGGTGTCCCGTTCAGTTGATCTCTGCGACCGAAGCCTCCCGCCCGCCGGACGGGAACGAGAACGGCTACTCGACCGGGATTTCCTTGTTGATCAGGCCGAGGTCGATGCCCTGGCGGTTACGGATGATGCGGGCGCCGCCGTAGATGACGATGGCCAGCACGTACATCGCGCCCATGTAGACCAGCGAACCCTTGTGGTTGACGCCGTAGGTGCCGTTGGACAGCCACTCGTACAGGTTGTACACCAGCAGCGCGATCGTGATGACGCCGGCCACCGGCGCGACCGGCACGCCGAGCACCTTGATCTTGCTGGCCGCCGAGGCGTACCACAGGTCCGGCTTGCGCAGCGGCAGGATGACCACCGCGATGGCGCTGAACAGGTACGTCACCGCGGTGACCAGCACGCCGTCCAGCGTGTATTGCGCGAACGTCGTGTTGTACGCGTACAGTGCGCCCAGGCCGACCGCCGGCAGCAGCATGAGCACCAGCGAGGCGAACGGCACCCGGCGCTTCTCCGACACCTGCGTGGCCGCGTCCGGGAGCACCCGGTCGAAGGCGGCGGCGAAGATGACCCGGGTCGAGGACAGGAACAGCGTCCCCACCCAGCCGAAGAACCACAGGCTCAGGATCAGGATCAGGATGAACTGGAACACGGCGTTGTGCACCACCCAGCTGGCCAGCATCACCGGGTAGGGGAAGATCGGCAGCGCGGCCTTGCCCGCGCCGGACCACTGCTGGTTGACGTTCAGGTAGAACGACCAGCCGAAGGTCTTGGCGAACAGCAGCAGGAACGCGACGGACAGCAGCACGGTGGTCCACAGGCCGACGAACATGCCGCCGAACACCCGGCGGAAGTCGCTGGCCCCGCGGACCTCGCCGTACAGCGCGGTGCCCCAGTTCGGCCACAGCAGGTAGAACATCATCAGCGGCACCAGCAGCATGCTCGCCCCGAACGTGCCGCCGCCGAACATCGGCGCGATGTAGCCGGACTTGACCGCCGCCGCGTTCGTGGCCGCGTAAGCGTTGTTCAGGCCGAAGAGCTGGCTCGCCCGCATATTGAACGACGAGATGAAGCTGGCCTTGCTGGTGATCAGGAGGATTATCACGATGACCGCGAAGCCGACCAGGCCGCCGTAGAAGCACCACTTCTGCACCCTGGCGTAGCCCGCCATACCGATCGAGACCAGCACCCCGGCCAGCACGATCGTGATCAGCGTCACCACGAAGATGCCGTTGTGGGTGGCGAACCAGGCCGCCGCGCCGGCGTGGCCGGTGGTGGCCCACAGCGGCTGGAAGAACTCCTCGCTCAGCACCGTCCCGTAGATCGGCGCCCAGAGCCACATGATGAACCACCACCCGGTGGCGGCCATCACGAAGCCGAGCCCGCTGCCCAGGATGCGGCTCTGCCAGACGTAGTCACCACCGGCCCGGGGGATAGTGACGACGAGACCGGTGTAGGCGATGACGAGGAACGAGACCCACACGCCCGAGATGAGGATCGAGTACAGCAGGTTGCCCTGCGGGAACGAAGACTGGAAGGCCCACTCGACCATGCCCAGCGTCACCACGTTGGTGGACAGGCAGGCGTAGATCATGGAGTCCCTGACGGACCAGCCCCGGACCAGGCCGGTCGCGTTGCGGAGGAAGAGAGTCGGTCTCTTTTCGCCCAGTGCCCCTGCCGTCATATGTATCCTCCGGTAATCCAGCGGGGTTCCCCTCAAACCGTGGAGGGTTCCTCATAGCTGATTCGTGTAATTTCGCCGTTTCTTCTGAGTATCGAACGCCAGTTCACTTCGTTCCCTGGCGTTCGTCTGTGTTCCCCGGGCAGGGGCTCCGGACGCGCCGCGCCCTGGGCGGGGCAGGCTGGGGCCTGGCCCGTACTTCCTGCCTGAGGGGTCGCAGAGGTCTCCGGGGTCAAGGCTGTCTTCGCGTGTACGTGTGCCGGGCAGCTGGACGGTTCGCGGTTGCCCTGCGGTCACAGACGGGCTTGACGCCGGAGGGGCAGCCCCGTACCCTCGCGCGGCGCGTCCCCCGGCCTGGAACGCGGCAGCCCTATGGTGAAGGACAGCGGCGGCGAAGCCGCCTCCTTCTGGTCCTGGGCCGCGCAGCGGCCGGCCCGCGGTCACGCGGGCTCCTTTCCCGCCAGCGACCGCTCGTAATCCACCGGGGAGACCCGGCCCAGCGAGGAGTGCCGGCGGTGGTGGTTGTAGTCCTCGATCCAGGCCGCGATCCCGGCCCGGGCCGCCGCCTTGGTCGCGTAGTGCTCGACGCGCCGCAGCTCGAACTCCAGGGTGGAGTGCCACGACTCGATGACCGCGTTATCCAGCGCCGACCCGGGCCGGCCCATGGACTGGGAGATGGAAAGCCGCTGGCAGGCAGCCCTGAAGTAGGCCGCGGCGTACTCCTTCGGCTGCCCTGGTCGGTGTGCATGATGACGCCGGGCACGGCGCCGCCGCGCACCGCCACCGCCATCACCAGCGCGCCGTAGGCCAGCTCCGCGTCGTGGTGCTCGCCCAGCGCGAACCCCAGCACCCGCCGTGATCCCACGTCCAGCACCGAGTCGAGGTACAGCTTGCCCTCATCGGTGTCGATATCGGTGCCGTCGCCGTACCATTTGACGTTGACGGCAGCGGCCGGGAAGTCCCGCTTGACCAGGTCCGGCGCCCGCCACCGGCCCTTCCCCGGCCGGGTGGTGCCCTTGCGCTTCTTCTTGGGCCGGGCGGCTAGGGCCAGGTATTCCAGCAGCACAGTCTTACCCACGCCCGGCTCGCCAACCGCCACCAGGGCCCGGCCGATCAGCTTGCCGCCTCACTTAGCTTAAGTTTTAACCTGATTTCTATACATATCAGGCCATATGCTGAGTATTCGCTCATATGTCCGGCCAATGTGTAAGGAACGGCCGTTTCCCTGATGCCGGGTGTTACCACACATCCCGCATCACGAGAAGGAAACGGCCGTGCTTCCTACCCTGCCACGGCCCGGTTCCGGGCTGCAAACCGTCCCGGGAACCGGACCGGCCCTGCCGTGCGTGCCCGCGGGCGCGCCGGATCCGGCGGTGTTCGCCGACGCGGTTGCGCGCTACCGGGCGCTGGAACGGCTGCGCGGGTTCCGGCAGTCGCTATATGAATGCCTGGACGCGCGGGCGGATGCCCTGTTCGAGCTGGCCGACGCGGTCCTGTGCGCCGATCACGCCGTGACGTCGCTGGTGCAGC
>WNGJ01001785.1_pt1 | contig 25376 bp, 27 predicted proteins | sample 5400611 | NCBI WGS metagenome assembly WNGJ01 (sample SAMN13153375, study PRJNA577476) | soil metagenome | isolation source: 40 cm soil or saprolite under Garry oak tree replicate 1 | place: USA:California | collected 2016-06-15
CGCCGAGACCGGGGGCCGCGCCGCGATCGTCACGCGGCTCGACCCGCCCCACAACGGGGCCAAGCTCCTGATCCTCGATCGGGGCGACCGCGAGGGCAGCCTGGGCGATCAATTCCTCGACGAGCGCTTCGCGGCGGAGGCCCGGCAGGCGCTGGAGGCGGGGAAGTCGCGCACGCTCTTCCTCGAGAGCGTGCGGGCCTTCGCGGAGGTCTTCAGCCCGCCCGCCATCCTCCTGGTCGTCGGAGCGAGCCACGTGGCGATGCCGCTCACCACCATGGCCAAGGAGCTGGGCTTCCGCACCATCGTGGTGGACGGGCGGCCCCGCTTCGCAACCCCGGAGCGCTTCCCCCACGTGGACGCCCTGCGGATCGGGGTGCCCTCGGAGCTGGTGCAGCAGGTGCCGCTCATCCCGACCACCGCGCTGGTGCTGGTGGCCCACGACTACAAGTACGACCTGCCGGTCCTGCGGCACGCGCTCAGCACGCCGGTCGGCTACATCGGGCTGCTCGGCAGCACCCGGCGCGGAGCCGCCATCCTGAACCTGCTGCGCGAGGACGGGGTGAGCGAAGATGCGCTCGCGCGGGTGCGGGTGCCGATCGGGCTCGACCTGGGCGCGCAGTCCGCGCCCGCGATCGCGCTGAGCATCCTGGCCGAGGCCCTGGCGGCCCAGCGCCACGCCACCGGCATGCCCATCTCCGAGAAGGTCCGCCGAGGCCTCAAGTGACCGCCGGATCATGAAGGCCATCGCGATCTCACGGGACACCGCCAGCGCGGGGTCCCTCGACGGACGCATCGCCTGCCACGACGTGCGCGACGAGGCGGGCCGGGTGGTCATCGCCAAGGGCCAGACCCTCGACGCAGGCGCGGCGACGCGCCTGCTTGCGCTGCCGTGGCGGGAGGTGCACGTCCTCGAGCTGGAGCCGGGCGACGTGCACGAGGAGCCGGCCGGGTCGCGTCTGGCCGCGGCGGCGTGCGGAGCCCACGTCGAGGTGAAGGGTTATACCGGCGGGCAGTGGACGCTCACCGGCCAGCGACGGGGCCTGGTCCGGGTGAACGCGGACGCGCTCGCGGCGGTGAACGGGCTCGAGGGCATGTCGGTGTTCACGCTCTACGACCTGCAGCCGGTGGAGGCGGGCGAGGCGGTGGGCAAGGCCAAGATCACCCCGCTGGCCATCCCGGAGCGTCTCGTGAAGGCCGCCGAGGCTCGCGCGTGGAGGGCGGGGGGCCTGGTGGCGGTGAAGCCCTTCCAGCCGCACGTGCTGGGCGTGCTCAGCCGTGAGACCCTGGCCCCTCCCCAGCGTCAGCGATTCGAGTCCTCGCTGACCGAGAAGGTGGACTGGTTCGGCTCGCGCCTCCTGCCGGTACGCTACGCGGCGGGCGACGCCGCCGCCGTCGCGGGCGAGATGGACGCCCTGCTCGCCGCGGGGGCCCAGATCCTGATCGCGGCGGGCGCGGGCTCGCTCGATCCGCTCGATCCGGTCTTCGCCGCCCTCGAGCAGCTCGGCGGGCGGATGATCCGCCACGGGGCACCCGCCCATCCGGGCAGCCTGCTCTGGATCGCGGATCTGCGCGGGCACCCGGTGCTGGGCATGCCGGCCTGCGGGATGTTCTCGCAAGCCACCACCTTCGACCTGATCCTGCCCCGCATCCTGGCCGGCGAGCCGGCGGGGGCGACCGAGCTGGCCGCGCTCGGGCATGGCGGGCTCCTGTCGCGCGAGAGCGCCTACCGCTTCCCGCCCTACCGCAAGAGCGGCGCGCGCGGGGAGCTGTCGGAGTGACATGGCGCTCTACAGCAACGTCATCCGCGACCGGTTCCGTCGGCCGCGGTACCGCGGCACCCTCGAGAGCCCGGACGTGGTCGGCGAGGACGTGAACCCCCTCTGCGGGGACCGCGTGCGCATCCAGGCGAACCTGGCCGACGGGCGGCTCGTCGAGGGGCGGTGGACCGGCGATTGCTGCGCCATCTCGGCCGCGTCCGCCGACGTCCTTCTGGAGATGGCGGCGGGCCAGCCCGCGTCGCGGGTCCGCGAGCTGACCGTCGAGAGCATCCTCGAGCGGCTCGACTCCGATATCCGTCCCTCCCGGATGAAGTGCGTGGCCCTGCCGCTCAGCGTGCTGCAGGGCGCGCTCACCAAAGAGGTGACCCCATGAACCTGGGCGAGCGCTGCCGGCGCGACTTCCCCATCCTCTCGCGGATCGTCAACGGGCACCCGCTCGTCTACCTGGACTCCGCCGCGTCGAGCCAGAAACCGGCCGCGGTGATCGAGGCGATCCAGCGCTACTACGAGACCAGCCACGCCAACGTGCACCGCTCGATCCACACCCTCGGCGAGGAGGCCACCGAGCGCTACGAGGGCGCGCGCGACGCGGTGCGCGCCTTCATCGGGGCGCGCGCCCGCGAGGAGGTCATCTTCACGCGCGGGACCACCGAGTCGATCAACCTGGTGGCCCAGGCGGTGGGGAGGACGCTGGCCCCGGGCGACGAGATCGTGGTCAGCGAGCTCGAGCACCACTCCAACCTGATCCCGTGGCAGATGGTGTGCCGCGACCGCGGGACGGTGCTGCGCGCGATCCCGCTGGGGCCCGAGGGCTACCTCGATCTCGAGGCCTACGCGCGGCTCCTCTCGCCGCGCACCCGGGTGGTGGCCCTGGCCCACGTCTCCAACGTGCTCGGCACCATCAACCCGGTGGCTCGGATGGTCGAGCAGGCGCACCGGGTCGGAGCGCTGGTGCTGCTCGACGGGGCCCAGGCGGTGCCACACCTGCCGGTCGACGTCACCGCGCTCGGGGCGGACTTCTACGCGTTCTCCGGCCACAAGATGCTCGGGCCCACCGGCATCGGGGTCCTGCATGGGCGCCGCGAAATCCTGGAGCGCCTCGAGCCCGCCTGGGGCGGGGGCGAGATGATCAAGGAGGTCTGGATCGACCACGCGCAGTGGAACGACCTCCCGTGGCGCTTCGAGCCGGGCACGCCCCCGATCGCGGGGGCGGTCGGTCTTCATGCCGCGGTCGAGTACCTGGGCAAGATCGGCATGGGGCAGGTGAGCGCTCACGAGCAGGCCCTGACCGCGGCGACCATGGAAGCGCTGGCCCGCATTCCCGGCGTCTCGCTCTACGGCCCTTCGAACCCGGAGATGAAGGGCGCGGTGGTGGCCTTCAACGTGGACGGCATCCACCCCCACGACGGCGCGGCGCTCCTCGACCAGCACGGGATCGCGGTGCGGGCCGGACACCACTGCGCCCAGCCGCTGATGAAGCGGCTCGGCATCGCGGGCACGCTGCGGGCGAGCTTCTCGGTCTACACCACGCCCCAGGACGTGCAGCGCCTGGCGGACGCGGTGGCCACGCTGCGCGGTGAGCTCTAGCCCCGGCCTCCCGGAGGCCACCGTGACCGACTGGCCCCGACCTCGCGACGGCTTCGCGTCGCCCCGCTTCGCTCAGCCGGCGACGTTCATGCGGCTGCCCCACGTGGAGTCGCCCGCCGGCCTCGACGTGGCCCTGTGCGGCATCCCGTTCGACGGAGGCTGCTCCTATCGCTCCGGCGCCCGGATGGGCCCGCGCCACGTGCGCGAGCAGTCCTCCCTGATCCGGCCGTGGAACTCGGCGCTCCGGGTGCACCCCTTCGAGCGCCTCCGGGTCGCCGACTGCGGCGACGTGGACGTGGTGCCGGTCTCGATCGAGGGCACCTTCGCGGCCATCGAGCGGACGCTCGCGCCGGTGGTGGAGGCGCGCGCGGTGCCGCTCTGCGTGGGCGGCGACCACACCGTGACCCTGGCGGTCCTGCGCGCGCTCGCGCGCCGGCACGGGCGGCTCGGGCTCGTGCACTTCGACGCGCACCCCGACACCTGGGACCGCTACTTCGGGCTCCCGTACTACCACGGCAGCACCTTCCGGCGGGCGATCGAGGAAGGGCTGATCGACGGGCGGCGCTCGATCCAGGTGGGGATTCGCGGCCCGCTCTACGGGCCGGAGGACTTCGACTTCCACCGGGAGCACGGCTTCGAGGTGATCCGCATCGAGGACGTGAAGGAGGGGGGCGTGGCCCCGGTGGTTCGACGTCGACGCGGCGGATCCGGCGTACGCGCCCGGCACCGGCACGCCCGAGGCGGGCGGCCTCACGTCGTACGAGGCGCTGGGCCTGGTGCGCGGGCTGCGCGGGCTCGAGCTGGCCGGCGGCGACATCGTCGAGGTCTCCCCGCCCTACGACGGGCCGGGCGCCATCACCGGCGTCCTCGCCGCGAACCTGCTCTTCGAGCTGCTGTCGGTGGTGGCGCTCGCGCGGTAGAGCGGCAGCAGAAAGGCCCGCGCCGGTGCTAAGATGACGGCCGTGAGACCGGCGATCCGTTGGCCTCTGCTCGGCCCGCTCGTCATCCCGCTGGCCCTCGCCACGCTCCTTTCCGCCGCCGCGCCGGCCCGCGCCGCGCGGCCGGTCGCCTCCATCGAGATGGACTCGGCGATCACCCCGGTGACGGTCCGCCTGCTCATCACCGCGATCGATCGCGCGCAGAGCGACGGGGCCCAGGCCCTGATCGTGCAGCTCAACACCCCGGGCGGGCTCGAGCGGTCGATGCGCTCGATGGTGCAGAGCATTCTGGGCTCGCCCATCCCGGTCATCGTCTACGTGGCGCCCACCGGCGCCCGCGCGGCCTCCGCGGGTGTCTTCATCACGATGGCGGCGCACGTGGCCGCGATGGCGCCGGCCACCAACATCGGAGCCGCGCATCCGGTGGCGGTGGGCGGGAGCATGGACAAGGAGATGACCAAGAAGGTGGAGAACGACGCGGCCGCCTTCGCCCGCACCATCGCGACCGAGCGCGGGCGCAACGCGGAGTGGGCCGAGAAGGCGGTGCGCTCATCCGTCTCGGCCACCGAGCGGGAAGCGGTGAAGCTCAAGGTGGTGGACCTGGTGGCCGAGAGCGTGCCCGATCTCCTCGCCAAGATCGACGGCCGGACCGTGAAGACCTCGAAGGGGTCGGTGACTCTCGCCACCCGGGACGCTCCGGTGAAGGTCATCGAGGTGCGCTTCCGCGATCGGTTCCTGGCCCTGATCTCGGACCCGAACATCGCGTACCTCCTCATGATGGCGGGCATGCTCGGCATCTTCTTCGAGCTGTCGAACCCGGGGTCCGTCCTGCCGGGGATCATCGGCGGCATCTGCCTGATCCTGGCCTTCTTCGCCTTTCAGAGCCTGCCGGTCAACTGGGCGGGCCTTCTCCTGCTCCTGTTCGGGGTGGTGCTGCTGATCGTGGAGATCAAGGTGGTCAGTCACGGCGTCCTCACGATCGGCGGGGTGATCGCGATGCTGCTCGGCTCGATCATGCTCTACGATTCCCCCGACGTCACCGGCATTCGCCTCTCGTGGTTCGTGATCGTCCCCACCGTGGGCACGACCGCGGCCCTCGTGTTCTTCGCGGTGACCATGGGCATCCGCGCTCTCTACCGGCCCTCGGTGACCGGATCGTCCGCCATGGTCGGCCGCCTCGGGGTGACGCGGACCCCGCTCCAGCCGGACGGGCAGGTGCTCATCGACGGCGAGCTCTGGCGCGCGGTCAGCCCGGAGCCCGGCGTGCCCGCGGGTGAGCCGGTCCAGGTCACCGCCATCGACGGGCTCACCCTCACCGTCACACGCTCCACCCGACGACCCTAGGACCCCAGGAGATTGCCCATGGAAGGCGTCCAGCTCCTCTTCGGCATCATCCCGGTGGTGGTGATCCTCCTCTACATCTTCTTCTCCTCGTTCCGGATCCTGCGCGAGTACGAGCGCGCGGTCATCTTCCGCTTCGGCCGACGGACCAACGCCATCTTCAACCCGGGGGGAGAAGGGTCGGGGCCGGGGCTCGTGCTGCTGATCCCGTTCATCGACAAGATGGTCAAGGTGAGCCTGCGCACCATCACCATGGACGTGCCGCCGCAGGACGTGATCACGCGGGATAACGTCTCGGTCAAGGTCAACGCGGTCATCTTCTTCCGGGTGCTCGACGCGGCCAAGGCGGTCATCAGCGTGGAAGACTACCTCTACGCGACCTCCCAGATGGCGCAGACCACGCTCCGCAGCGTGCTGGGCCAGCAGGAGATGGACGACCTCCTGGCGAGCCGCGAGAAGATCAACGAGGAGCTGACCCGCATCATCGACCAGCACACGAGCCCCTGGGGCGTGAAGGTGGCGGCGGTCGAGGTGAAGAACGTGGACCTGCCCCAGGACATGCAACGCGCGATGTCCAAGCAGGCCGAGGCCGAGCGCGAGCGACGCGCCAAGGTGATCAACGCGGAGGGCGAGTTCCAGGCCGCGGCCAAGCTGGGCGAGGCCGCCGAGGTCCTCATGCGATTCCCGATCGCGGTGCAGCTCCGCTACCTGCAGACCATGCGGGAGGTCGCCTCCGAGCGGAACACCACCACCTTCTTCCCGTTGCCGCTGGACCTCTTCACCCCGCTCCTGCGCGCGTTCGGGGACAACCCGCCTCCCAAGGGGTGACCTCCGCCCCGCGACCGCGGTCCTGGCTTGTCGCCAGGAGCCCGGCCGAGTACAATGAACCGATCCGACGGGGGGTTAGCTCAGTTGGGAGAGCGCGGCGTTCGCAACGCCGAGGTCGAGGGTTCGAATCCCTTACCCTCCACCATGAATTCCTCACGCGTCATATCGCGTAGTTGACCTGCCCTCACTCCATCGGCGTCGGATAGCGTGGACGCCGGTGGACGTGAGTGGACGCCACCCAGGACCGCATCGAGGTTCACCCGGCCCTCGTGGCGCTCGCGCTCGAGGTGGCCGTAGGTGCCTTCCGTCTCCTCGACCTCGAACCGTCGGCCATCCACTGACCCTGTCCTCGCCCTAGGGGAAGGGGCAGGGTAAGGAGGCGGCTCAGGCCACGACTCGATCGGCGCGCAGCTTCTGGATCGCAGCGTGGTCGAGGCCCAGCACCGCTTCGAGAACCTCGTCGGTGTGTTGACCCGGGGTCGGAACCGGCCCGACCCGGCCGGGAGTGCGCGACAGCTTGATGGTCACACCTGGCACGTACATCTCACCGGCGACCGCGTCGTCCATCTTGACGAGCATTTCGCGCTGCCAGAGATGTGGATCGTTCGCCACCTCGGGAACCGTTCGCACGGGCGCCACGGGAATGCCGGCATCGAGAAGCGCCGCGCAGATCTCTTCGACCGTGTGGTCCGCGCACCACGCCTCGACCAGAGCACGCCGGCGATCGGAGCCCGTGCTGCTGGGCATCGGCGTCGCATCGGTCATAGATCCATCCGCGCCGCTCACGAGGCGCATGAGACCCGCGGCCATGTCGCGCCCGGCCGCGCTGATGACGACCCATCCATCCTTGGCGCGATACGGCGGTCGACCGCCCTCGCCGCCTTCGGCGCCCGTCGCCAGATAGTACGACGTCGGGATCTCGACCATCGTGAGCGCGGAATCGAGCAGGCACACGTCGACGATCTGACCTTCGCCGGTACGTTCTCGATGGCGAAGCGCGGCCAGCGCGCCGATCGTCGCGTGTAGCGCGGTGTAGCGATCGACCACCGAGGACGCGGTACCGACGGGCTGGCCGACCGGCTGACCGGTCAATGCCATCAGGCCGCTCATCGCCTGACCCAGCGGGTCGAAGGCGGGACGATCGATGTACGGGCCGTACTGCCCGAAGCCGGAGACCGAGATCAAGATGATGCCGGCATTCAAGGCTCGGAGCCGGTCGTAGTCAAAGCCCATCGCCTTCATGACGCCGGGGCGGAAGTTTTCGAGGACGATGTCCGATTTCTTGACGAGCTCGCCGAACAGCTCTTTCCCTTCGCGGTTGCGCAGGTCGATGCACACGCTCTTCTTGCCGCGGTTGTAGACACTGAAGTACACGCTCTGACCGCGGACGAGCGGCGGATGCTGGCGGGTCTCCTCACCACCCAAGCGCTCGATCTTGATCACCTCGGCCCCGAGGTCGCTGAGCAGCATCCCACCCCGCGGGCCGGCCTGAAAGCGCGCGAGCTCCAGGACCCTGATGCCGTCGAGGGCGAAGCTCATCGGGAGCTGCGCCTGTCGACGCCGGGGTTGTCCTGCTGACGCCGGTGGCCATACATTCGTTGACCTCCTTCGCGTCCGCCTCCGCCTGGTCCAGCCAGGAGCGGCTCGCGCAACATCGTGGTGCCGCCTCGCCTCGGACCGCCCGATACGGCCTCGCTTGGGTGGCACCCGGCGCGGACAGCTGCGGCGAGTTCGGGCGCCTCTCGTCCGAGAGTCCGGTTGATCTGGGTGGTCACGTCGAATGCGCCCGCGATCATGCCTATGCGCTGCCGCTGCTCTCCGCGAGGCGCGCGCCACGTGTGCCGTCCAGGAACCGCAGAGCCACCGCCGCGTGGAGCGCGACGCCGGTGGCCATGGCCCCCTCGTTGACCACCATCCGGTTCGAGTGATTGGGGATGGCGGGCGCCGTGCCGTCCGGCCGCGTGCCGAGGAACATCAGGGTCCCCGGAACGCGGCGCAGCACGTAGGAGAAGTCCTCGCTGCCCATCATCGGGGTGGGCATCAGGCGCACGCGGTGCTCGCCGAGCAGCTCGGCGGCCACATGGGCGGCAAACCCCGTGATGCCCTCGTCGTTGACCGTGACGGGATAGCCCCGGAGCAGCTTGACCTCGGCCTCGGCCCCGTGCGCCGCGGCAAGCCCTTTGATGAGGCGCTCGACCCCTTCGAGCACGCGCTCGCGGGTGCGCTCAGAGACGGTCCGGATGGTCCCGAGCATGCGCGCCGTCTCCGGGATCACGTTGCGCGTGCTGCCGGCCTCGATCTTCGCGATGGTGATCACCGCGGGATCGAACACGTCGACCCGGCGGGTGACGAAGGTCTGGAGGGCCTGGACGATCTCGCACGCGATCGGGATCGGGTCGAGGCAGTCGTGCGGCGCGGAGGCGTGCCCGCCTCGCCCGTGGATCACCGCCTCGATGGTATCGCCCGAGGCCAGGATCGGGCCGGGCCGCGTCCCGACGATGCCGGCCCGGAAGCGCGCGCCCCCGTGCACGGCGAAGGCCGCGGCCGGCAGGGTACCGCCCTCGTCGAGGCCTTCCTCCAGCATGAAGCGTGCTCCGTGGTAGCCCTCCTCACCGGGCTGGAACATGAAGACGACGCGCCCCGCGAGGTGATCGCGACGCCGTGAGAGCAGGCGCGCGGCGCCGACCAGCATCGCGACGTGGGCATCGTGGCCGCAGGCGTGCATCACGCCCTCCACCTCGGACGCGAAGTCGAGGCCAGTTTCCTCATGGACCGGGAGGGCATCCATGTCCGCGCGCAGCAGGATGGCCGGGCCGGGCCGGGTACCCTCGAGCGTCGCCACCACCGACGTCAGCCGATCGCCCTTCCGGAGGCGCAGGCCTAGGCCGTCGAGTGCTTGCAGAATGGCCGCCTGGGTCCGCGGCAGCTGGAGGCCCAGCTCCGGCTGGCGGTGGATCTTGCGCCGGAGGCGGACCACATCCGGCTGCAGCTCCTGGGCTTCGGCAAGCAGTGTGGAGATCGTCATGTCCCGGATGCTACGCTCGGGCATCAAGGGCCGTCAACGACGGTCCCAGCGGGCACCTGACAACGCAGCGGGAGCAACTGGCGAAGTACCTGAAGTAAGCGTGCCGGACCAGGCCACGGGCGTCGAGACCCTCCCGGCGCTCGTGGTGTCTTGATCGCGCGCCCCTCGACACTCGTCGGGACGGAGGAGACGAAAGCCCGTAGGCCTAAGGTCTACTACCGCGTAAAACTGGCCGAGGGCATCCTTCGAGGAGCAGAGCGTGACCCCCACCTACATCCAAGCCCGCCACGAGCGGAGAAGGAGGCGAGTGATGTATATCCTCCTGGAGACACTGGGCGGGCTCGTCTGGCTCCTCATTGGATTCCTCGGCGTGGTGGCATTCAGCAGCGCCGCTCGAGACGGAGCGGGTCTATACGGTGATCCGTCACCGTCGCCGAAGCCGCAGCGCGTGCTGGTGCTCAACCCAGCCGAGGTGCGGGTGATAGAGGCGGCGAAGCTGCTGCTCACGGAGAATCGGCTGGCCGACGCGTGGATCGCTCGCGAGTTAGAGGCCACTTCCCCGGGGCGAAGCGATGCGTGGGCCAAGAGGGGGCCGACTCGGACTCGGTCGCGCAATATCATGTAGCCATGACTAGAGCAGCAAGTCGTGGACCACCGGGATGAGGGGCAGGGAACTACGCGCAAACGGCGATGATGCCCCGTGTCGTGTTGCAGCGTCATCGGCGCCGCCCCCAGGCGGCCTACAGCTCGTGCTGCACCTGCTCCAACGTCAGGCGCCCCGTGCAGACGGCGCGATGGAGCCGGAGTTCATCCCGGGGCGATGGCCCCTCCCGTCTGACCAGACGAGCACTGCCGCACGGTCCTGGCCCCGTCTAGTCCGGGTCGGCAAAAAATCCCCTGGTGCTACCGTAGTTGTTGGGTGGGCGCCGACGCCACCCCGGCTCGTCGCCATGGCAAGCGGCGGGGGTCGGACAAGGAGGCGAGCATGGTGGTTTCCTGGACGGTGGTCTCCTGGGTACGCCACGTGGCGGCCGGCCTCGCGCTAGTGCTCCTCGCATTGCTCGGGATCGAGGTCGCGTTCTTCCTGCTGGCCGCGGCCTTCATGTAGTAGGCCCCAACGAGGCGGGCGCGCCGTTCTGCTCACATGAGCCCGGACGACGACGCAGCGCTGACCCGATTCGCGCTGCTCGACGGTTTCTTCCGGCGCCGGGACGAGGCCGGGAAGTTCTACTGCGCGACCTGCCTTCTGGGGCAGCTCCGAGCGCGCGGCTCGCGCGCCTTCTCTCTGGCTGCCGTCCAGGGGGCGGTCAAAGACGCGTTCAAGCGCCCTGGCGAGCTGCAGCTGAGGCTAGCCGGAACGTGTGACGCCTGCCAGAAGCCGCGTCCCTGCGTTGGGGCCGCGCCACCAGAATAGGGGGCATCGGCCAAGAGCCGTGAAGTACAGCGCCATGCTGTCGCTTGTTTTCGCGATCGTCGGCGTCGTGCTCTGGATAGAAGGCGGGCCGCACCCGCGCACCCGGGCGGCCTGGCTGCTGCTGGTGGCGATCCTGATCGTTTCCGCCCTGCCGATGCTGCTCTGCTGGCTGTTCTCCTATACAGCTGCCGCGCCCCTTCCCGGGCGAATTCGTCGCGCCCGAGAGCCCTTGCCGGGGCCGATAACCGGCGCGTCAACGAGACTGGTGGTCCGGCGTTGAGAGAGCGCACGGGAGCCCGTAGCCAAGAAGCTCGATGTGGTTCCGCACATTCAATTTGCGCATCAGATTCATTCGATGCACTTCGACGGTCCTGACACTGATCGACAGGCGGTCGGCAATCTCCTTGCTCGTGTGAGCTCCTGCGACCAGATGGAGCACTTGGCGTTCCCGTGGCGAGAGCGCGGCGTATCGATCCGCCGGTCCGCCCAGATCTCTCCAAGCGACGGCTTGCCAGGTGCCGTCTCGACGGGCAAGGGCCGATTGATGGGCGCTCGCCACGTCAAGCAGGTCGGCTGCCTGGCTCGTCGCGAGCTGGTAGCTGCACAGAACGATCATGCGCCGGTTCCGCAGCGCCTCGTTCAACACGGCCTCGTACTCGAGAAAGTCCCTCCACTTCTTCTTGCTCTCTAACCAGTCCGCGCTTCCGGCGGCCCGCATCCCGGCAAAACCTTGCGCCTCCGCGTGACTCAGTCGGTGCAGCCAGTTACGGACAACCCTCCGACGATCAAGGCGCCCTCGCTCGAGATACCAGTCACGGGCAGCGACGATATCGAGGCTCCGTTGGCCGAGGTGGCGATCCAGATCTGGAATCACCCGTCGCAGCGCCGCAGTCGCCAGGTTCTTCGTCAGTCCGCCTGAGAGGACCCAGATGCAGTACTCGTGACTCTCAAGTCCGGCCTTGATATACGGCGTCACCAGCGCCAACAGATCCTCGGTCGTGCGGACGAAGCAGCAGAGATGCGTTCCCCACGCGATGTCACGGAATGGGGCGATGCCAATCCTACGTAGTTCAGGGGCCGTCATTAGCGATCCTCCCGCTCCGATGCGTCATGCTGCTGGATACGAGCGCTCCAATGAAAAGAGCGCACACGGACGTCCGGCGCGTACCACCTCGACCGCCGGTACGTGAAGGATGGTTATCCGCTCAACGCGCGGACCCCACTACGCGATGGCCTTGTCGCGTTCCGTTGGGCGCGGTCCTGCGCGTGTCGGCAGGGTTCGGTCGTAGACCGTCAACGAACGTCAGCACTCCCTGAACGTAGTGCTGTACCGCCGACGTCGAGGCCGGGGAACGAGCGAGCGTCCAGAGTCCAAGCACCGAACCCAGAAGGTAGTCTGCAACCTGCTCGACGTCGGTCCCGCGGCGAACGTCTCGGCGCGCCCCGGCGTTGATGCAGGCCCGCCGAAACAGTGCCCGGAGCTCGTCGAGGTACCTTGAAACGATATGCGCCACCGAGCGTATGTTTGGCGACACCTCGCATGTCGTATTGATCATTAAGCAGCCCATGCGTTTCTCGGGTCGCGCGGCGGCACGGGAGATGGCCAAAAAGAACCGCCGAATCTCAGCCAGGCCGGCGCTGGGCGGTTCGAGTTCCGCGAAAAAGTTTGCGACAATCGTCTCGCGGTACCGGCGAAGGGCGGCCTCGAACAACCTCTGCCTGCTCCCAAATTGGCCGTATACCGCCGCGCGGTGCAGGCCTGTTCGGTTCACGAGCTCGTCAACCGAGACGTCGTAGTACCCTCTCTCCCAGAAGAGATCCATGGCGCGGTCCAATCGCTTCTGCGATCGCATTCCGTTCGCCGTCCGCATAGAACCCTCCTTCAACTAACAGAATAAACGTTCTGTCAAGCCGGTGGTGGTGCGCGGAGGCCGCTCTGGAGGTCGTCCGTGCGTGTTCGCCTCGTTTGGGAGGGACGGAGCGGGGCGGCCAGCAGCGACCTTACTACAGCCGAGTCACTTGCGGGAGGCACCCCTCGGCAGTGGCTGGAGGAGACGCACTAGCTGGATGGGCGACTTGAGCACCGCAGGAGCACGTTAGCCAGACAAGCGCATTGTCCCTCCCCCCGCGTCCAACTCTCCGCACCGCTGGTGCTCAGCGACGAAAGCCAGTAGAGCGTTGAGCACGTCTGGCAGGGGGCGGAGAGGCTATCACAGCCCGAGTTTCACTCGCTAGCCCCGCGCGGGAGATGCCCTGCCATCCGCCCCAGCACGTCCTTGATCTCTTCTTCAGTGGCGCCCATGTACGCAAGGATGGTCTGCCACTCATGGGGGGTGATTTCCTGAGGGTCCTTCGCCTCAGCGCGGTAAAGGTTCCCCATTATGTAGACGAACTTGGCAGGATCGCACTTAAGAAGCTTGTGGAGGATAAACGCCCCTCGCCGGGAGAAGCCGTCGCATCGTCCATATCCGGGCTCGGTCCACCAGGCTTCGAGATTGAGTGAGGCCACGCACGCGAGTCCCAGTAACTACTCCTGGGCCCATAGGAAGCCGCCGAGGGACGCCACGGTGACGACGATCTTCGCGCGGCACCCCTTGCACCAACTCCCGACTCGGTTGCCTGCCGCGATTGCGGTCAAGGCGGTTGGGCCCAGCACGATGGAATTTCGACAGGTCGGGTACTCGAAGGCGATTTGGTTATCGTGCTTGTTTCTCTTCAACACGGTCAGTGGGGGGTCTTTGGATTCCATGCTCTCGGTCCGAGCATGGCCGGGCCATCTCCGGAGGAACAGAGAGGAGAGTTACGTAGGTAGATGTACGGAGAGCCGCTGCGGCTTGGGGGTCATCCCCTTCGGGCAAATGGCCGGGTGTGTCGCGTGGCACCCGGTGCGCCCAGTGTTCCGCCCTACGTCAGCGAGAGCTGCGTCCCCGGCGGGTCCTCGATCGTGGTGGTGCGCTGGGTCCCTGGCACGCTGAGTCTCGGATTCGGTGCCGATGATGAACTGCGCCTCCCGCAGCGTCAACGTGCCGTGGCAGACCTCCTGTTTGAGCGCGCCCTCCGTGGCGTCCTTGGCCTTAGCTCCGACGAGGTGTGCCGGAAACGGCCCCACGTGGGTCAGGGGTGGCCAGGTGTTCCCCACCGTTCAGGCCAGAGGTTCCGCGGATCTCGAGGGTGTCCGCCCAGCTCAAGGGAGACGAGATGGTCTTCATCATTCCGGGTGATCCTCGGCCGGCAGCAGGCGGAGGCACTCGCTGCCAGGGCCATCCGGGAGGAGAAGAACATCGGAGCGCTGGTCACCGAGATCCTCGAGGCGGCCGCTACCAAATCACGCGCGGGCTGACCTGCATTCGCCTCCTTCGGGGGCTCGGGATCACGGCTCCCTATCCAAGGGACCATCGTTGAGGAGGACTGCGGACTAGTGCATATTCACTCCATCGGGTGACATAGTGACTCTCAGACGGATGACTTCTGTCTGGCTTGCGCTCCTGATCCTCTCGGCGCTCTGCAGCATTGCCACGGCTCAGGACGGGGCGGTGCGCACATCTCCAAGCGAGGTTCTCGGCAATGCCGGGGTTTTCAACGGCAAGACGATCACGGTCAGTGGCACGGTAATCAATCTTCAGGAAGGGGTCTCCAAGGTCGGGAAGGGCTACTACACCTTCGACTTGAGTGACGGTGCCGAGGCCGTCCATGTCTTCTCGACTGGGAAAGCCCGATGCAAGGCGGGTCGTGCGACGGTGGATGGCACCTTTGATGGGGTCAGGCGACAGATCACCTCGACCCGTGTCCGGTGTCGGTGAGAGACCGGGCTATCAGTGTCGACCTACGCGGACCGAAGGGGCGAAGGGAATTCCTGGTGGCTTTCGCGACGGTATCCCTCGTGGTCGGTGCCTACTCCCCCTCCTCAGCCGCTGACGACAAGAAACAGAGAAGATGAAGACCTGCAACGCCGAGGCCGGGGACGAGAAAGGTGACGAGCGCAAGGCATTCGGATAGGTAATACGCCTGTTGGGCGCACTGGCCCCAGGATAACCGCCAAGCTGTGAGCCGGGAGTTCCGCCGTTCGGGGCTCGACGCTTGACGGGCGGTAGCGCGCGGACTAGTATCCGGCCCACTCGGTCTGTAGACGGTTCCCAAGTCCGTTCCCAAGGCTGCCCTGAGGTGGAGGGCCACATGCCGCGGTTTGGCGCATCCCGGGACGCCACGCAGCTTCCGCCGACCGCGGCGGAGGCATCCAATCCAGCCCCGCCTCGCCTCTTACCGGCCACGTGTTCTCCTCGTCCGATACGCATGGAGGGATGACCATGGCGACAACCGTTGGGCCTACGAGAAGTCTCCCCTGGTGGAAGGAGCCAACCAAGGATCAATGGATGGCGTGGTGGGCTGCCTGGCTGGGCTGGACACTGGACGCGTTCGACTTCACGGTGTTCCTGCTGATCATGGTACCGATCTCCAAGGAGTTCGGTGTCTCCCTGACGGAGGTGGCCGCGGTCTTGACGATCACGCTCTGGATGCGCCTCGTGGGGGCGTGCGGATCGGGCTGGCTGGCCGATCGGGTGGGGCGCAAGACACCGTTGATGCTCTCGATCGCCTGGTACTCCGTCTGTAACTTCATCGCGGGCTTTTCCCCCACCTTCGGCTTCCTCTTCCTGTTCCGCGCCCTGCTCGGCATCGGCATGGGGGCGGAATGGCCCGCCGGGGCCGCCTTGGCGATGGAGTCCTGGCCCGCGCGGTCGCGCGGGATCATGAGCGGCATCTTGCAAGGCTCGTGGAGCCTGGGCTTCCTGCTATCGAGCGCCGTCTACGGGCTCTTCTACCCGTACCTCGGGTGGCGCGGCATGTTGTGGATCGGCATCCTGCCCGCGTTCGCGGTGATCTTCGTGCGCTACTTCGTTAAGGAGTCGGCCGTCTGGGTCGAGAACCAGCGCCTGCAGCGGGAGCAGAAGCGCGAAGTCCGGGCGCCACTCCTGCAGATCTTCAAGCGCGGCCTCATCGGGAACACGTTGACCGCCTGCTGGTGGATGACGAGCGCATTTGTCATCTACTACTCGATCTGGTCGCTGTTCGCTACCCATCTGCAGAAGGACCTCACCTTCAGCCCGGCCCAGGTGGCGATACCGATCGCGATTGCCAACTTCCTGGCTTTCCTGGCGAGCGGGTTCTGGGGCTGGACGGCCGACCACATCGGGCGCCGCTGGTCGATGATCATTCCGGGCATCATCACCGTGTTCGTGGCGCCCCTGTATCTGCTCACCGACAATCTCAGCTTGATCGTCGTGGGCTTTGTGCTGCAGGGGTTATTCGGCGATGCCCTCTATGGCCAGAACCCGAGTTACCTCTCTGAGCGCTTCCCCACCGAGGTGCGCGCGGCGGCCAGCGCCTTCTGTTATCACCAGGGGGCGATTTTCGGTGGCCTGGTGGCCCCGATACTCACCTACTTTGCCATCAACTACCACCTCGGCTTCGGCATTCCCATGCTGGTGGGCACAGTCGTCGGGGCCGTCAGCTTCGTCTTTGCCCTGCTGCTCGGTCCGGAGACCAAGGGCAAGGAACTCGTCCCGGACCTGATGGTGGCGCCCCCGGCACGCGCTGCGCTGTCGGCTGTTGATGGAGGATAAACGTCGACGCATGCCCGGCGATCGTGGTTTCGGAGGCGGGTCTGAGACCCGGGACACTGACGATCTAAACGGCACTTGAGATGCGGAGGTAAGTCATGTCGTTGAGAATCAATAGCGAAGCGCCCAACTTTACCGCGGACACCACGCAAGGCCGGATCGACTTCCACGAGTGGATCGGATCGGGGTGGGGCATTCTGTTCTCGCATCCGAAGAACTTCACCCCGGTCTGCACGACCGAACTCGGCTACATGGCGGGGTTGAAACCCGAGTTCGAGAAGCGGAACTGCAAGATCATCGGCATCAGCGTGGATTCGGTCCCCGATCACGAGAAATGGTCGAAGGACATCGAGGAAACCCAGGGGCATGCCGTGAACTACCCCTTGATTGGCGACCCGGAGTTGAAGGTGGCAAAGGCCTACGACATGCTGCCGGAAGATGCCGGCAATGTGGCGCAGGGTCGGACCGCCGCCGACAACGCGACCGTGCGCTCGGTGTTCGTCATCGGACCAGACAAGAAGGTCAAGGCGATGCTGACCTATCCGATGAGCACCGGCCGCAACTTCGATGAAGTCCTGCGTCTCCTGGATTCCTGCCAGCTCACGGCGAAACACAAGGTGGCCACGCCGGTGAACTGGCGGCCGGGGCAGGACGTCATCATCGTGCCGGCGGTCTCGGACGCCGAGGCCAAGCAGGCGTACCCGGGTGGCTGGAAGGCCCCGAAGCCGTACATCCGGATCGTTCCCCAGCCACGATAGGCGCCCGCAACTGATCATGGATTTGGGTCAGCACGTAGGCGCCGGAGACATACAGCGTCGGGGCGGCCGCGATGGACGAGATGCACCTCAAGCGCTACGTCGAGACGCTTGGGGGGATGAGGACGGCGCGCGCCTTCTCTTGAACCTCAACGGGCCAATCGTACCATCCCCTCCTTGCTGGCCCGCTTCGAGTCTCAAGGTGGGGCCGGCTTGGCGTAGTGACCTCATCGTCATGGTCTCCTCGTCAGCACGCCGTCTCGGCGTACCGGAGCACGGCTACCGGACGGTCGAGGCCGACACCGCGGAAGAGGGGATCCGGCTGGCCCAGGCGACGCCGCCCGCCCTCGTCCTCATGGATATCCAGCTGCCGGGGATGAACGGGATCGAGGCTTTGCACCACCGACGCCCGGACACGCGCGATCCCGGTGATCGCGGTGACGGCCTCGGCGATGACCCAGGACCGCCAGAAGATGATGACGGCGGGCTTCGACGGCTACCAGGCGAAGCCGATCGAGGTCACACAGTTCGTTGCAGCGGTGCGCACCGCGGTCGGTCGCCCTGCAGAGAGGGATCGTACGTGAGGTTGACGCGTCCCCCCTCCCCGCTGATGCCCAGTGATCGAGTGATGGACCGGCGAGCGTTCATCGGCACCCTGGCCGGCGGCCTTCTCGCCGCGCCGCTCGCCGCCGAGGCGCAACCGGCCGCGAAGATCCCGAGGGTCGGCTGGCTATCGCCCGGCTCTGCCGCGTCGGATGCGACCTTCCTCGCGTCCTTCCGCGACGCGCTCCGTGAGGTCTCCTGGGTGGAGGGACAGAACATCGCCCTCGAGCCCCGATGGGCGGAGGGGAGGTTCGAGCGGCTCCCCGACCTTGCGGTGGAGCTGGTCCGGCTCAACGTCGACGTCATCGTCACGGTCGTGACGCAGGCGTCCCTGGCCGCCAAGCGTGCGACCCGGACGATTCCCATCGTCATGGTGGGCGTGGGCGATCCGCTGGGGAGTGGGCTCGTCGCCAGCCTCGCGCGCCCGGGCGAGAACATCACCGGACCGTCCTCCATGTTGGCCGAGGTGTCCGGGAAACAGCTCGCGCTGCTCAAGGAGACGGTCCCCAAGGCCTCTCCGGTGGCCGTCCTCTGGAATCCGACCAATCCGGTCTGGCAGGCGGCAGCACTGAAGGAGACCGAGGGCGCCGCCCGGGCATTGGGGCTGCGGCTCCAGCTCCAGGAGGCGCGGGGCCCCGACCAGCTGGAGGCGGCATTCGCGGCGATGACCAGAGAGCACGCCGGCGCCCTCTTCGTCCCGGCCGACATCATACTCGTTCGTCACGCCCAGCAGATCGCAGCCCTTGCGGCGAGGCACGGCCTGCCGGCGATGTACGGGTTCAGGGAACACGTGGAGGCCGGTGGCCTCATGTCCTATGCGGCAAACTTCGCGGTCATGTACCGCCGCGCCGCGGTCTACGTGGACAAGATCCTGAAGGGGGCCAAGCCCGCCGACCTCCCCGTCGAGCAGCCCACCAAGTTCGAGCTGGTGATCAACCGCAAGACGGCGAAAGCGCTCGGCTTGACAATCCCGCCGTCGCTCCTGCAGCGGGCGGATCAGGTGATCGAGTAGGATGGCAGCGGCCTTGGGCCTGTGGAGGATACCAGAAACCCGAGTGCGGAATCTTCGCGTTGCTCGCCAGGCCGAGTTGCGCCTCGGTCGTCAAGCGGGAGCCGATTGGGGTCGGGGAGCTTCGTGACTACTTGCGACGCTGGAAAATGGGAACCGGGAAGTTCTTCGACGGCGTAACAGCAAAGTACACCCGAATCGGAACTCTGGCGAATCGCTCCTCGCCATCCCGTGTTCAGGGTAGTGGGCCTGAAGACTCTCTGATCGCTCGCATCATGGACGAAGGATCGGGCCCTGGCATGACGTACGGTCGTGGACGCTAGAACACGGTTGCTCCGTTGGGGCAGTTGGTTCGCCGTCGCCAACGCTGCGCTGCTGGCCGTCATCGGGCTGCGCTATCTCTGGTACTACGCCGCGCTCGGGCCCTCCGCCGCTTGGGCCTACGCTGTGCTTGCCTACGTGGGCCACCTGTCCGTCCTCGCCTACATGCCGTACCTCCTGCTGGTCCCCCTGATCGGGCTGTTCCCTTGGGCATCAGTGGTCCTCCCGATCAGCGTGCTGCTGGCCAGCGTCACACTGAGCTTCCTGGTGCTCGACAGCCTGGTCTTCGCCGAAAACCGGTACCACCTCAGCGTCCTGTCGTTCAGCCTGCTGGCCCCGCAGACCTGGGCATTCCTCGGGTTCTACTTCCTCCTGGCCCTGGCCATCGAGGCCATGCTGGCGGGCTGGGTCTGGAAACGCACGACGACTCGCCCGAGGCGCCGGCTCGGACGGTACCTCGCGGCGAGCCTTGCCGTCTGCTTCGTGGCCAGCCATCTCATCCATGCCTGGGCCGAGGCAAATTCATACGTGCCGGTGACCGCGTTCACGCGATATCTGCCGCTGTTTTTCCCGCTCAAGGATTCCCGGCACATGGCGCGGCTCGGCCTCGTGGATCAAGCCCGGGCGCGCGAGCACCGCCTCGCCGCCTCGTTCGGCTCCCCGGCTGACGGTGACCTGAACTACCCGCTGGCGCCCCTGCAGTGCCAGCCCCCTTTGCCACTCCTCAACGTGCTGCTCGTTGTGATCGACGGCTTGCGCGCCGACGCCCTGAGGCCCGACATCGCCCCACGCCTCTCCGACTTCGCGCCCGAGGCGGTCCGCTTCGACGCCCACTACAGCGGCGGCAATGCGTCGCGGCCCGGCATGTTCTCCCTCTTCTATGGTCTGCCCGCCACCTACTGGGACGCGTTCGCCGACATCGCGCGACCACCGGTCCTGATGGACCTGTTCCGCCAATTCGGCTACCAGCTCGGGCTATTCTCCAGCGCGCCGCTGAACAGATGGGTGGTCGAGCTCGATCGGACGGCCCTGGCCCGCATACCACGCTTGCGCCTTGAAACGATCTCGCCGTACCCCGGCGCCAGCGGGACGGACCGCACCTTGACCGACGAGTGGTATGAGTGGCTCGACCATCGGGACGCTGCGCGTCCCTTCTTCGGGTTCCTCTACTACGATGCCGTGGTGGCGTTCGACCCGCCTGCCAACTACGAGCCGGTGGCCCAGGCCGCGTCGGGAGCGCCCGAGTGGGCACGCCGGCACGCCGGCTACCTGAACGCCGTGCACTACGTGGACTCCCTGGTCGGTCGGGTGGTCGACGATCTCAAGCGCCGCGAGCTGCTGGACCGAACCGTGGTCATCGTCACGTCCGATCATGGCATGGAGTTCAATGAGAACGGACTAGGGTTCATGGGACACGCCACCGCCTTCAGCGAGTTCCAGCTGCACATCCCCTTGCTCATCCACTGGCCCGGCCGGCCGAAGGGGCGCGTCACCCGCCGCACCTCTCACAACGACCTGGCGCCGACGCTAGTCTCCGGTGTCTTCGGCTGCACCAATCCGCCCTCCGACTATGCGAGCGGACACAGCCTCTTCTCGGACACGCAGTGGGACTGGCTTATCGCCGTCAGCCACAACGACTATGCTCTTGTCGAGCCCGACCGCGTGACCATCGTCTACCCGGGCGGCAACGAGATCCGTGACCGGAGTTACCGCCTCGTCCAGAACCCGAAGCTCTCACGCGATACCCTGCGCGCCGCGATGCAGGAGATGGGCCGCTTCTACCACTGAGCCCGGCTGTGGGAGCGCCGACGTGGCTATTCGGGAAGCGCAGCCGCACAGAACGGCCCCTCCCCATCCCAGGTGTGCGGGAGCGCAGGACGTATGGCTTCGTCTTCGCCTACCGGCCAGGACGGCGGTCTCGTTATCGGTACCGGCAGGCGAATCAGGTGATCGAGTAGCTGGGCCACGCCTGGCTGCGTCCGCTCGGAGGTCACCTGCTCCTGCGGTCGGAGCCGAGCGTGCATCTCGCGGTGGGCCGCGGAGAGCGTGGCGAAGCTACATCCGAGGCTGAGCGGGCCAGGCACTCAGCACACCATCACGATCGAGGAGCCGCCGGCTGATCCCCGCCTGGGACGCAGCTCCCGCTGATCTAGCGCGGTACACTCGGGTTACCGGGTGCCAGCCGACACACCCGGCATGCGCCCGAAGGGGAGAGGCCGCCCTCGAGAGGCCGCCCCTTTTCTTCGGCCGCGATCCCTACTTCCGGAGAGCGGCGTGCAGCCTGGCCGCCTGGCTCATGCGCAAGAAGTAGTACAGGCGGCCCTTCACTTCTTCCGGATGGACTCGGCGCGGGCGTCGGGCTGGTAGTCCACGGCATAGCCGCGCTCCTTGAGGCACGTCATCGCGCTCGCCCGCCGCGATTCGGTGATGCCCGCTTCGATCCCTCCCAGCAGGACCAGGCTGCCCGCGTCGTGCAGCCCAGCCTTGATCGTGCAGGCCTGCAAGTCAGCCACCACGTTCGCGAGGTCTGGGGCCGGGTTCCCTGGGGGACTGATCCGATGGTCCCAGGGCTTGACGCTGTAGCCGCGGCTCATGGCGCAGGCGCTATACCGCAGCTCGGCGGCCGGCAACGGCTCATTCGGCCCCTTCGTGCTCCTGGTCCAGGATTCACAAGCCACGTCGTCCTGCTTGAGCAGCTCGACGGATTGCCCCCGAAGCGGCTGCACGTCGACCTCGTGGCCGAGCGAGCTGAGGCCGCCGCCCGAGGGGCTCGTGGCGCAGCCGGCCAGGGCCAGGGCCAGAAGTAGGGCGATCGATCCGCATGAGGTCATGTTCTTCCTCCTCGTTCCAGCATGGCCCGAACCGTAATTTCCGGACAACCCTGCCCGTCCTGCGTCAGTCCTCCCGGACACGGCCCAACATCATCAGTTCTAGGCACATGGTTTGGGAACACTGGAAGGTGAAGGATGACTTGCTGGCGCCGCGCGTACTTGCAGAGGGGGGAGCGATAGGGTTTCTGGAACACGCCGGGGGCGTCTCTACGGCTTGCCGTCCTCGAGCTTCGCCAACGCTTGCACCACGTTCGAGATGAGCGCGCTGTACTGCCGCGGGGTTGCCTGCAAAGCGCTTTGCATCAGCCATCGGTGGAACGCGTAGGTCGGCCCGAGAGTCGTGAGCGAAGCCGCCAGCATGTCGAGGCCGAGCACGGTCTGATCTTTCTGGAGGGCGCTGAGCGCGTCCGAGAGGTCGCGCTTGAGCTGCTCGCGGTCGACGGCCCTCACCCGAGCTCTGTCACTGGGTATGTCAAGGTGATCACTTGCCGATCACCGGCCCCGCCGGGCGCTCATATCCCTTGCGGTGGTAGTCCGCGATGCAGTCCTCCTGGGTCTGATAGCCCTGCCCGTCGATGAACCGGCTATATCCTTCGGCACATCGAGCGATCTCGTGCGTCTGAGGGTGCTGCATCATCACCGTGTCCGCTGTAGTGCACCCGGTTAACATGGCTGCCGTTATCACGCCGGTGGTCATCAAGCATTGCCGCGTCACACTAGCCAACCGTGTCATCCATTCCCTTTCTTCGCGGCGGCCTCCAGAATCTCGGTCACCAGCATCTCGAGGTTCTTCTCCGCCTGGATCGCGCGGGCCACGAGCGCCTCGGCCACCGGGCGCGGCAGCACCACGCGGAAGGTCATGCGGACCTTGCCGCCTGCGGCCTCTTCCTCGTGGGGCGACCGCGTCGCGGGCGAGCTCTTCGGGGGGAGGGGCTTGTGGGGAGGCTTCCTCGGAGGCGAGGCTTTACGCGGCATGCTGTGTCCGCCGGCGGAGCCATCCCATCGGGTGCTGGGTGAGGAGGAAACGATCGCATCGAGCCTGATCCACCTCGAACTCCGGGTGCCGCGGCAGGAAACGCTGGATAGCGGGCAGCGGTCCCGGTCGATCTTCGACGAAGCTCGGCAGCACGTCGATGATGCCGTCCTGAACGAGCACGTAACTGGCTGGCGTCACGAAGGGAGCATAGGCCTCGAGCTCGGCGAGCACGTGGGTGTCGCGGTGGTCGCTATCAAGAATGACCATAATCGGCCCACCCGCATCCGCCACGCGTCTCCGCACGGCGCCCAGGATCGGCTCCGAGATAGAACTGCCCAGCAGGAACTCGATGCGGGGATGCGTCAGGTCGTGCATTTTCGTGATGTCTAGAGTTAGCACGCGCCCCTGGCCGATGAGGTCAAAGAGGTGGGCATAGTAGAGGGCGGACCCGCCGAGGTTGGTGCCGGACTCGATCAGGAGTGAGGGGCGGACCTCCGAGAGGGTTTCCTGAATCGTCCAGAGGTCGACCACGTTTTGCCAGCATCGCTGGCCCAGCCATGTGCAGTGTGCGAAGTTGGTAGTCTTCCGTGCGAGGCGGGTGGCGAACATGCGAGTCACCCACCGCTCAAGGAACAGATTGTAGATCGCTTCCTCGCTGGCTCTCTGTCCCCGTTTGAGGGCCCGCTTGATCGGGCTCGGGATTCGGGCTCGAAGCTGGCGCCATACGTTCATCGGGAGTTCCCCGCTCTCAGTCGTCCGAGCGTGACCTGCACGAGCTGGGCGATCGCCTCGAGGGCGGCCCGGATCTCGGGATCCCTGGTCGCGTGGGCCTCACGCCAGCCCTTCGCCCGACAGCGGCCGGAGCACACAGTCTGCCGGCCACGGAGGACCTCCTTCTGGCACACCGCGCAGCGCGAGCCTACCAGAGATGGCGGGGGCGCCGTACGTACGCCTTCTGGGCGGTCTGACGGGCCTGTAGGAGGTGCTGGCATGGCGGGGCTAGGAGAGCCCGTGATGGCAGTCGGCAGCGCGCCGCAGGCGCCGCATTCGAACGCAGTAAGCGCGGCCGCCCCACGTCTTGACGACCCGAGGAACCCGCGCTAGAGGAAGATCTGGCTATGACCCTCGACGACGTCCTGGCCGCGTGCCCCGAGTGGTTCCACTCGATCGAGCTGGCCCCGGGTGTGGTGACGCCGGGCCGGCACTCGCCTGCCGAGCTCGCCCAGCAATGGAACTGCCTCGGCCTGGGCGACCTGACGGGCCGGAGCGTGCTTGATATCGGCGCGTATGACGGCTACTACTCGTTCCGGGCCGAGCAGGCGGGGGCCCAGCGGGTCGTGGCCCAGGACCACTACGTCTGGTCGGCCGACCTGGTGGCGTGCATGGCCGCGTGGCGGGCCTCCACCACGGCTGGCGGCGCGCCCCTGCCTCCCGCGGAAACCACCTCGCACTGGGATCCGGTTGGCTTGCCGGGCAAGCGGCCGTTCGACCTGGCCCACCGGGCGCTCGGCAGCCGGGTCGATGCCGTGGTGGCCGATCTCATGGCCATGGACGTGGCCAGCCTGGGGACGTTCGACGTGGTGCTGTTCCTGGGCGTGCTGTATCACCTCAAGGACCCGCTGGGCGCCCTCGAGCGGGTGGCACGGCTCACGGCGCCGGGCGGGGTCGCCCTGATCCAGACCATGGCCACCGAGATCGCCGGGGTGCCGACGCCCGCCTGGGAGCACTTCCCCGGGCAGGAGCTCAACAACGACCCCTCCAACTGGTGGGCGCCCAACGCCGTCGCCCTGGTCGGAGCCTGCCGCGCCATGGGCTTCACCCGCGTCAGCCCCTTGACCGAGACGCCGTACATCGGCCGGCTTGCGCGCCTGCGGGCCGCTTGGCGCCGGCAGCCCTCGCCCGTCGTCCGCTACTCGCTCACGGTGCGCGCGGATAGGTAAATTTCAATCTCCAGCACCCATCCCGATGCGGCTGGTCTCGGCGCGGGCTGCTGCGCCGCGCAGGCTCCGGCCCGGTGCTCGAGCAGGATCGTGGGCGTGGCGGGCACCTAGCCGGGCCGCTTCCCCGTGTAGCCTTGCGCTCGGCGCCGGAGATCCGGCGTGCGGGCCCCGAATTTCTCCCAGGTGACGACGGCGCTCAGTGGCATCCCGCGGCCACGCAGGGCATAGCTCTCGGCGCGCTCCGGCGTCGACAGGACCGACCCAGGGAGCCGGGTCCGAGCCGCCTCGAGCGCGGGAAATCCGCGCAGGCAGAGCCCCGCCGCGTCCACCAAGTCCCAGCGGGTGGAGTCATGCGGGACCGCGAGCATCGAGTCGATCAGATCCTGCTGGCCCGGCCCGAAGAGGATCGTGCCGT
>WNGJ01001167.1_pt1 | contig 25362 bp, 21 predicted proteins | sample 5400611 | NCBI WGS metagenome assembly WNGJ01 (sample SAMN13153375, study PRJNA577476) | soil metagenome | isolation source: 40 cm soil or saprolite under Garry oak tree replicate 1 | place: USA:California | collected 2016-06-15
GCACTGACTGACGCAAGACGACGCTCCGCCTCGGCGCTGAAGCGGATCTCGTCTGACTCCACTATATCCACGTTTGCCTTGCCATCTCGTGCTCGAATCTTGAGTTCTTGAAGTTGCATGATGGTCAATTTGCGCTTGCCTGAAGTCATTTCGAACAGAGCGTCCATGCGGAACAGGTTCGATTGCGACGCCCATTCGCGTCGTTTCATTGCCAATTCTTCCAGAATCGATTGCTCCACCCGGTCCTCTCCTCGCAAGTGCAGCCCGACTAAAGCAACGAAACCAGCCTGTCCCAATACGAGGCTGCAGAACAAAACTATTCCGCGACGCGTTTTTGTGGCAAACAAAAGCCACCAGAGAAGAATGGAGCCAAAGATCACGACACCACCGGTGTATTTGCCCAGCTCGAAGTCATATCCGGCAGGCGTCAACGATGCTGCTCCGAACACAACGACGATGTGCAGGATCAGGAGTGCGATCCGCACCATCCACCGGCCCCGGAAATTTGGTCGAGGAGGGGCAGCAGGATTAGCTGCCTCCACCGTTTCAGGATTTGTTGAAAGCATGGTCAAGCTGCCGATGAACGAGAGGAATAAAGTAGCTGGATTATAACCCCAGAGCGCTCGGCATGGAATCTTCAGCTACTCAAGTCTGATAACGCGGTAATCGCCGAAGTTGATTTCGCGTCGAGGACTTTACCGGTTAGGCGACTTACCGGGACCTGGCACGTCTCTCCGGACAGGGAATTGCTGAACGAAGTATTTCCGGTCTCTCTTAGCAGGTTGCTTGTATAAAACTGTCCACCAATTTCAAACAGAGCAGGTGTGGCTCAGAGAAATATCGAAAACGAGTCACTGCCTGAAATCGGGCGCTACGGGAACCCGTTGGAATCGGAGCATGCGACCTAACTCCACGGTCTCTTTCAGGTCCCGAAAATTGAGGCCGCCCCCGGCGGAAACCCATATGCGCTTGACCCTTCCTGCAGACAATTCAAAGATGCTTGTCCCCATGCTAAGAGTGATGCCGCCTTGCCAGTAGCTTACAATACAGTAGTTCCCGGACACAGCCGCCACAAAAAGTTGCCGCCTCGGCAATTTCGGGTCGACAGCGCAGGTTGCATTGAATGGTTGACCCGGGTCCGCTATTCCCCCGAGCTTATCGAGCACCGCACTGGGGAGGCGGCTTGCCTGCTTCACCTCGTGGAACACCTCGGTCTGGCTGGAATTAGTCACTGCGCTCAAGTTGATGGTCGCTGTGCCTTCCTCGGTTAGGTTCTTTGGCGGGGCATTGCGATAATTGCAGGCCAGACAAATCTCCACCAATAGGAGCGCGGTGACGGCTCTGAATCGCCACATGTATTCAGTATATCGTCATTCAACCGCATTGCAAACCAACGGTTATGCGCGTGTGCGAATTCGGAAATCGGAAATCTCCGTGCGGATCTAGTCTCATATCGAGAGCGAGTCTCCCGCCTTTGCTCTTTGTTGCGAATGGTACACCTTCGCTTGCTTTCTTGCGTCAACGTACGTCTCTTGAAGAGCAGGCGGGGAGGTCAAAAGAGGTACTGCTTAGCAGGTCCAGGAGACTATCCGCTCGAACGTTTGGCATGGGGAGTCCGAGTTTCAGACGAGTGGCTAACGGGAAGTTATTCAGGGCTTGCCGGCTTGCTCCTTGACCACGCTTCGAGGGTTCTTGTCCTCGCGCAGTCCGACAAATTTCGAATGTCGCAACCTATCTCCTTCGGTCCATTCTAGGAATTCGATCTGAGCGACGGCTTCCGGCTTCAACCAAACTGCCTTCTTCATTTTCTCGGCGTTGAGTTCTTCCCCAAATCGTGATCGTCTCGTCTCCGGCAAATTCACGAATGGGCATGCGGACGTCACGAGATGTTTCAATTTCGAAAACACTTGTCGCCGGGAGGCCGGGACAAATCCGTTACGAGTTCTTGCCACATACATCAGCTTCTCTCCGTCATAGTACCCGACGATCAGTGAGTCGAAGCCGTGTGGTCCGGGAAAATAGCCACCGATGACGAACTCTTGCCCACGATTCACGCGATACTTGATCCAGGCGCCGCTGCGCTTTCCCGGCTGGTAGAGGCTGTCTTTGCGTTTCCCGACAACGCCTTCAAGCTGTTGCTGGCGCACGGCGGCTAGCAGATCCGTTGGCGCTGCCTCAACGTACTCCGCAGTCCTGATTCTCTTCTCACGCACAACAACGAGTGCCTTCAAGAGCGCCCGCCGTTCGATCAGTGGAAGGCGTGTCAAGTCACGGCCCTTCCAGCACAATAGATCGAAAATGTAGTAATGGATTCGAGATGCTTCAGCGCGGAAATTCTGAAGAAGGTTGAAGTTCGGACGGCCGCGGTCATCGATCGCAACGACTTCTCCATCGACAACCGTTCCCTCGGGCAGATCGGTCAGCGCTTCGACGATATAGGGAAATTGTCTATTCAGAGATTTTCTTCGTCGCGAGAATAAAGTGACACCAGTTCCAGGCCTGACCGCGAGTGCGCGATAACCATCGAGTTTGATTTCCCAAATCCATTGGTCGCCCCCAGGCAGCTTCGATACCGACAGACACTCCATCGGCTCGATGAATGATGCCTCTATTCGGGGCAATGAGTCCAGGCGTGCTCGCAGTTTTCTCTCCATCGCGCTCCTTAGGAAACCAAACGCCCGACAAATAAGCAAACGCTCGTACTCGCCTCGACCGCGGAATAAGATGGTGCCAGATGACCGCTCGCAAGATTATTCATATCGACATGGACGCGTTTTATGCGTCCGTGGAGCAGCGAGACGACCCTCAGCTCCGTGGCAAGCCCGTTGTTGTGGCCTGGCGCGGGAATCGCTCCGTAGTGTGCGCTGCTTCGTATGAAGCGCGAAAGTTCGGCGTGCGTTCCGCCAGGCGCGCGAAATCTTCAAACGCCACACTGACTTGATTGAACCCTTGTCGCTCGACGAAGCTTATCTCGACGTCTCAGAGAACAAGACAGGTCTACCTACAGCGACACAAGTGGCGCGGACGATTCGCGAACAGATCCGCTCAGAGCTGAGCTTGACGGCATCGGCAGGCGTAGCGCCGACAGGGCGCGCAGGACTTGCGGCGTTCCCACCTCGGCGGCATACATCAAAGGCGTGGCCCCTTCGAAGTCCACGGCGTTTGGGTCGGCTCCAGAGGCCAGTAAATGGGCTACGATCTTGGGATTCGGCTTTGGCGGCAGAAACAAGCGTGGCCAGAAACTTGCGGTGGGACGTTCTGTGTAATCGGCAATCGGTCCGAAGAGATTCCATGCGGAAGACGCGAGGCCGACAGAGAAATGAATTGCCGTTTCTCCTGCGCAGTCTTCTTCACCCAAATCCGCTTGAGAATGAAGCAGCGCGTCCACGATTTCAGGTGATTGTCTTGCTGCAGCGTATATCAAGACAGTTCGTCCCTGTTTGTCTTTTGCACGTGTGTCTGCCCCTGAACGGATTAATTCACGAACGGCCGCTACGTTAACGCTCTCGCAGGCCCACATCAAAACGGTTCTGCCTTCATCGTCCGCCGTATTGAGATCTTCCGTGTCGGCGAGCACCGCCTGAAACGTGTCTGGCGTGTCCTGAAGCCAGCGCTGGGTATTAGAAATTTCAAGGATCCTGTCCATGAGCGTGCGAAAAGCCCTGGATTCCCCTAAGCGGTCTGTCACGGTCTTACTGTGCCCGTCCGCTGACAGCTCGATGCTAATACTCGGTGCGTCCATGACGAACACATTTGACTCATCGTGGAGAGAATAGAAATCTGCGGCCCGAAAGGCGTCAAGCAACCGCAGGACTTCAGCGTCGGAAAGGCGTGACCGATGTAAACCAGGAACAAATGAACCGAGATGCCCATAATACTCGACTCTTCCGTCTCCATGGATGTTCAACGAATAATGGTAAATACGGAAGGCGTATTCGGACGCACTGATCGTGATCGTTACACTTTTCGGATCTTTGATCTCAGGGAAATCGTAGGCGCTGGCCACTTGGACTGACGTTTCACTCCGGTTCTGGAATACCGAAAATGCAGACCAGATTGCCATTGCCAAGACACCGCGAGTCAGTAGTCCGCAGCAGAACTGCTGCAAACTAAACACGGCCTACCCCGCAACTCCCAAGATTTCCACGAATTGTATTCGTTCGGCTCCAGTAAGCGACCGCGTGAGACTGGGAGATCCAAAATCGGTCGCTTCTCTATGGTTGCATCGAAGTGCTCAAAGCCTCTTACGTAACTGGATCAGCGGCCGGCTCCCTTTGCAGTTGTAACCTATGCTGAAATCAGGGAAGACCATCTCCTATTTCTTTCCTTCCCGGAACAATTCCAAATGAACAGGGTGTTGCTCAACTACGAGGGCCGCGCCCGACAACATCTCCCCTTCAATGCGGACGTCCTGCCCCGCACCTGGTGAATCGAACCATTCTTGCTTGGCCGATTGAGCTGATCTCGTCCATTCGATCACGGACTCTGGATGTAGGAGTTTCTGGTCGACGCCTCCGTCTTCTAAAGCATCCATTGCGTAGCTCTTGATCAGCTTCGGCCACAGCTTACCGAGTGTGGTGGGCTTGTCGAACAGGTCGGCGCCGAAAATCTTGCCGTTAATCGCAAAAGCAACACCATTGCATCCGTCGGGTGAAGAGATGCTCCGCACCATTTGATCTAGCTTGTCGCCGTAATCCCTGAACATGTCCTGGAGCGCGCCAGAGGAAGAACGGGATCCCATTTTGCCCATCTTCCTTGCGACCTCTGCCCAAACGGCTCGCTGATCAGAACCTGGCGCGCTTTTCGTTTTGTATCGTGCGGAAGTTTCCTTAGAAAGTATCATTCGCAAATAGCCGTGAGACGAAGTCTGCCCGCTGCGGAATTTCCGCGACTTGTAGCCCCAGCGCCCTACTTCAACGCAGGCTACCGGAATGGCTATTTCACACTTGCTCGGGACCATCATGCTCGTGTTCAGAACACGGTCTTGTTTGCAGCCTACTAGTAATTCGCCGGCCATGAGGAAAACCATTCGTTCTGACTTGTTCGCCACCTTTACAGCAGGTACCTGGCCGTATTCATTGATCTCTGTGACTTCTAGCACCTTGTCTAGCAACGCTTCGTCTAGCGTCGTGTAGTCGAGGTCATTTCTCGCTGACCATCGGAGACCGAATACCTGCAAGCTCCCGGCTTGTTGGACGCTCGTAATTTCCACGCCGCTCAATTTCTCTAATACATCCGACGAAACTGATTTCACAATACCCTCCCTTGAATCCGCGCCAGCGGTTCCACGATGTCCAGTCATCTCCAGCTAACTAGAGGTATATGACTGCTCGGCGAGTTGCTGACCTGCTCCCCAAAATTCCAGAAGCTCCTATTTAATTGTGAACGTGCTGTCGATTCCGAAAGGACTTGTTCCACCTGGGAAGGGAGAGCCAGCGACCGACGTCAATTTTCCCGTTAGGGCATCGATCGAGTAGACAGAGATGCCCGTGGACCCGTCATGCGCCACGAGCAGGTATTTCCCAGAGCCATCGATGTTGATTGCAAGAGGAAAGTTCGGCACGCTGAAGGGGGAATCGGCGATGGGTGTCAATGCTCCGGATGCAGGATCAAGAGTATATGCGGAGATGCTGTTGGCCAGATTGTTTGCTATATAAGCGAACTTTCCCATGGGATCGACCGCTACGGAAACTGGATTAAGGCCCGCAGCAAAGGGGGAGCCCGGAATCGGGCTGAGTGACCCCGAGGGCGCATCAATGCTGAATCCCAGCACATAGTTGTTTGTGGGTCCTGAACTAGAGTTGGCGACGTAGAGGAACCTGCCAGATGGATCTACCCTCATTCCGCGGGGAAAGGTGCCGGCTGCGAAAGGGCTACCAGCGATGCCGCCAAACCCTCCGTCCTGGGCGGCGATCCTAAGAACCGAGATTGTGGCACTGCTGCCATTCGCCACAAAGGCATACTTCCCTCCTGGATCTATGGCGACGGAGGAAGGCCCTAGGCCAACTGGAAAGGGAAAGCCTGCAATTCCTGCGAGAGCGCCAGTGATGGGATCCACGGTGAAGCCGGAAACATCGTTCGAACCCTGATTGGCGGTGTAGACGAATCGGCCGGACGGATCCCCGGTGATCGAAACGGGGCCCGATCCAGCTACTGCTGGCGGAGCCAGTGGAAGCAATGTCCCGGAAGTATTGTTGATACTATAGCCCGAAACTTCGTTGGCGGAGAAATTTGACGCATATGCAAATGTCCCCAGCGGATTCACCGCTATGGATGCCGGATTCGCAGCGGAGGAAAATGGCGAGCCCGCGATTCCCGCGAGCGCACCAGTGCTGGAGTTGATGCCGAAGCCGGATATATTATTCGAGCCGATATTCGCGGTGTAGGCGAAACCCGGTTGGTACGCCACCGCCGCCTTGCCTTTGGTGAGTGTCATCGATAGGGGAACAGTTCTTGCATGAACGGTTCCACTGGCAGTCAGTAGGCCGGTCTTAGAGTCGAGTCTCAACGTGGTTACATCCTGTGAGAACAGGTTGGTAACGTAAGCGAGTTGACCCGAAGCGTCCAATGCTATATGTGCCGGTCCCGCTCCCACGGGGATCTGCCCCCCGATTTTTGTTAGCGCGCCGGTGTTGGGGTCGATCGAATAGGCTTGGACCCCGTTGTCGGCAAAGTTTACGACGAATAAATATTTCCCTGATACGTCGGTTGAGATCCCAGTTGCCTGATTGCCGGCAGAAAAGGGCGAGCCGGATACGGCGGTCAGCACACCGCTGGCAGCGTCAATGGAATAGGCAGAGACGTTGTTGGATTGGACGTTTGCGACGTACAAAAACTTGCCGGACGGATCGACCACTGCCTCAAACGGGTCGTTTCCCGCCTTGAATGGAGAGCCTGAAATTGCGCTAAGCGCACCTGTACCAGGATCGATCGTGAAAGCAGAAATGTCATTGGAGCTCTGGTTCGTGACATAGAGAAATTTGCCGGTGGCTTCCGCGGTTACGAAGCTTGATATGCTCCCGGTCGCGAACGGCGAGCCGTGAAGTTCGCTCAGCGCGCCGGTTGAAGCGTCAATTTGGTAGGCGGAAACCTGGCCGGTGCTTGACATGTCGGCGGCGTATAAGAACTTCCCCGAAGGCTCGATGGCAATGCCATTTGAGAACTGCCCAGACGGGAATGGCGCGCCCGGAATCGGTGTAAGCCTGCCTGAGTTACTGTCTATGCTAAAGGCTGAGATGACGCTACCACTATTATTGCCTATGTAGAGGAATTTGCCGCGGGGATCGGCGGCCACCCCGCTCGGGGTGCCGCCATTCAATACGCCCGCCCAAACGTACCCAGTGGCTCGGAGTTCACCGCTTGCGGCATCAACCGTATAACTCGAGACGGTGTCGTCACTATTGTTGGTGACGTAACCAAAGCGTGGCACCAGCGCGGTTACGGCCAGGTTTGCGAACCCGTTCACGGAATTCAATGTTGCTGTAACCTTAGTACTTCCAACACCCCTGCAGTTGGCGACGCCAATTCGCCCCGGCGAGTTGTTCAGAAAAGCGATGGAATTGTCCCCGGAACTCCAGGAGACCGACGTCGTGAGGTCCTTGGACGTGCCGTCACTGTAAGTTCCAGTGGCCGTGAAGGCCTGATTGCTGCCCAGCGTAAGTGCAGCCTGAGCAGGATTCACCTGGATCGCCTGTAGCGTCACAGGTTTTGGACCTGACGAACTACAGCCAGACAGCAGTAACACGGGAAGCAAGAATGCAAGAGTGACCGCTACAAATGGATGTAAGTTTTTCATCACGGTTTGCTTTCCTTTCTGAGACTGCACCTTCGTTCATCAACTAGTTCAGCGCAAGCGACAAGGTGCGACAACGAACCAATGTCACCAGTTGCCGTGCGCCAACCGTGCGCTCGCGTTCTTACTCTCTTGTTCCTGACCCGCCCGCGTCTATCAATCATGGCTCTGCCTAATGAATTGACGCTGTAACCACGAGCCAGCTGGGCAGCGTTCCCGCTGGTATCGTCCCTAAGGAAGTCAAAGCTCCGGTAATGGGGTCGATGGAATATGTCTCGATGTTGTTAGAATTTCCGTTTGCTGCATATGCGAACTTCCCCGATGGATCCACCACCACTGGGAACGGGTACATTCCTGCGGCTGCCGTCCCTGCCCATGTTAGGGTCCCCGTTGTTGCGTCGACGCTGTATATCAAGACATCATCTGAGACGACATCGCCCACATAGGCAAACTTTCCCGATGGATGAACCGCTACCGACATGGGCTCTATTCCTCCGGGTATTGTCCCGATGGAACTGAGAGCTCCAGTGGCGGCGTCAATGGTGTACATGAAAACGTTGTTGATTTGGTTTGCGACGTAGACAAATCTCCCGGATGGATCCACCGTTACTGAGACGGGATCGGTCCCCGCGGCGATCGTCCCGGCGGGGCTCAATGTTCCAGTATTGCTCTCGATGGTATAAATCGAGACGTCGCCGGAAGTTTGGTTCGCTACGTATGCGAACCTGCCAGTCGGATCTACCGTCGCTGCAAAGGGAGTCGTACCCGCCGCAATGGTTCCGATCGACGCTAATGCCCCACTGTTGGTATTGATCGTGTACATCGAAACGTCATTGGACACTGCGTTTCCCGCATAGGCGAACCTCCCGGAAGGATCCACCGCCATCGTGATGGGATTCGATCCGGCGGCTATCGTCCCCATGGAAGTCAATGCACCCGTGTTCGCATCGATGGTGTACATCGCCACGTTGTTGGCGGCCTGGTTTGCAATATAGGCAAATCTGCCGGAAGGATCCACCGCCACCGAGCGTGGCAACGCTGCGGCTATTGTTCCTATGGAAGTCAAAGCGCCCGTGACTGGATCGATCGTGTACATCGAAACGGTGCTTGAGACAGAGTTCGCCGCATAGGCAAACTTGGGCGTGTAGCTGACTGCGGCCGTGCCCAAACTGAGCGAGAGGGCCGTTTTCAAAGTGCGACTGCTGACGGTGCTGGAAAAACTGAGCCCGCCCGTGGGTTCGATAGTGAAAACTTCGATTTGGTTTGAATCCATGGCGGTCACATAGGCGAATTTATCGCTTGGGTCCACTTGCACCGATCGAGCTGCTGAGCTCACGGGAAACGGCGAGCCGGCAACCGGAGAAAGGGCTCCGGATGAGTTGATCGTAAACGCCGACACGCTACCGGAGCCGAAGTTGGCCGTGTAGAGAAATTTGCCGGCAGGATCCACCGTCACACCAGAAATCTCCGAACCAGCACCCGCAAGGAAGGGCGAGCCTGCCACGGGCGTCAACGCGCCGTTTGCGGAGTTGATAGTAAACGCGGAGATGTCGCCGGAACCTGAGTTGGCCACAAAAGCAAACTGGCCGGAAGGAGCGATTGTCACGGCGAACGGCTCAAACCCAGTCGTGAAAGGCGAGCCCTGGACGGCTGTCAAGACTCCTGAACTGGGGTCAATGGCAAAACCTGAAACATTGTTCGAGGTGTTGTTGACCACGTAGAGGAATTTGTCGAACGGGTCGATGGTGATGGAAGTTGGATCGGTTCCCGCCAAAAAAGGTGAACCCGTCAATGGAGTGAGTCCGCCACTGCTGGCGTCAATCGCAAACGCCGAAATGTTGTTAGAGCCGGCATTTGTGGCGTAGGCGAAGGATCCGGAAGGATCTACGACGATGGATAGCGGAGCGGTTCCCACTTGAAATGGAGAGCCCGCAATGGATGAGAGAGCCCCGGAGGCCGGATCAATCGAGAACGCGGAGGCAGTGTTATCTCCGGAGTTCGCGACGTAAGCGAATTTGCCGCGGGGATCCACCGTGAGGGCATAGGGCTGCTTGCCGACCAGAGAGTATCCGTTCGCGCGCAACTGTCCTGTGGCGGGACTGACCGTGTAGGCGGATACAGTGTTGTCGATCATGTTGGTGGCATAGGCGAAGCGGGCAACGGGAAGGCTCGACCCAACAACAATGATGAGCCTTGTTGAATTGGTGTAGGCTCCGGACGTGGCGGTGATTTGCGGCCTGCCGATTGCAACGGCCTTGGCTAATCCTGCGCTGTTGATCGTTGCCAGAGCTGCATCGGACGATTTCCACGTCACGGAGGCTGTCAGGTCCGCGGTGCTTCCGTCAGTGAACCTCCCCGTCGCTGTAAATTGCTGAGGGCTTCCCACTTCGACGGCCTGATTGGACGGTGTGATCTGGAGGGATGTCAGAGTCTTGGAAGGAGGACTGCCCTGTCCATTGCAACCGGCTACGGTCACAATTACTGCGATGACCGCGAAGAACATTGATGCACATTGAATTCGAGTTATTGGGATCATGAGTACCTCTCCTGAGCCTTGATCAGATTTTGGCGATACTCTCGCCAACCTAGCGGGGCGACTTGGACAAGCGCAAGCGACAACCACGACGGATGCGCACTGTCACGAGTTGTCATGGGCACGCCTTGTGCTGGGATATTGGTTTGTTGGAAAAGTCTTTCGGCCTTCAACTTTTCCATCAATCGTTACGACACCCGAGTCACCCTCAGGCGGATATGATCCCGGAGCGACCACCAACCACAACCCGCAACTGTTTCCCGCACACCTCGCTACGAGCTTCATTGGACTCGACCAATCCACGGACTGGCTCGAGTGCCTCACTTGCGGCACAGCTTCACTGGACGGGTGACAGCGAATCTTGATCCAGGTATCTATCTCATGCTTGAACGCACAGACCGTACCTGCCTTCATGTGAATTTGTCGATGTACGGGCAGGCCTTCACGTTTCTCCCAACGCTGCACCGTGCGGACTTCCCGCCCCAGATAAACCGCAATTTCCTTCCAGGAGTCGAGGCGATCTCTGAGATTCTCCAAAGGCGATTGCACGCTCATGTTCATCTTGTTCTCCACGGTTGACATTGGTTATCGATGCTCCCCATGATCAATGGGCCGATCATGCAGAGTGCAATGCTCAAAAGTCTTTAGGAGGAGCTCAATTCTCTTGAGGCTTTCTCAAACGCGCATAAGTCCTGCCCTATGAAGCAACTGTGGGAATTCGATTGCTATCGGGTTGACTTCGAGAGACGTCTGCTTTTGCGGGGGCAGGAGCCGGTTCAGCTTCCTGCCAAAGCTCTGGATACTCTTCTCGTGTTGATTCAGCGCAGGGGTGAGGTTGTTACCAAAGACGAACTGATGAAAGCAGTCTGGCCTGACGCCTTTGTCGAGGAGGGCAATCTAAGCCAAAGCATTCATGTTCTACGTAGGGCTCTGGGGGAGAGTGTCGACGATCACCGCTATATCGTCACCGTACCGGGCAGGGGCTATCGCTTCGTCGCCGAAGTCCGAGAGATCTCCGAGACTGATAACGGTCCTTTCCCGAAGCCCGTTCCCATTCCAAACACACAGACCTGGGTAGAGAAACTGCTTCCATGGTTCCGAGCAAACCTGAAGTTTCTAAAACGTTGGATCATACCCTTGGCGATCACAGGGCTGGTTCTTGGGCTTGCGCTCGTGAAATCGCTCCCTTCGATTGCGCGAACTTACAATAATCGAGGATTTCAGCTTCAGCGACGCGGCCAAATCAAAGCCGCGATCGAAGACTATCAGCGAGCAATCAGATTGAATCCCGCCTACGCCGAGGCCCACTACAACCTGGCAGACGCCTACGAGGAGATACCGAATTATGACAAAGCTCTGGAGGAATATCAGCGGGCTATCGACGCTGACATCATGTTCTACCAGGCGTACAATAATCTTTCACGCTTGTACATCCTGAGACGCAGGGACTACGGAGCCGCACTCAGATTGCTGGACCGGGCCATGAATCTCAAGCCACAAGAACCGTCCGTACAATACTCTCTCCACAAGAATTACGGCTGGGCTGATTTTGAACTGCGCCAATGGGGCCAAGCGGAACACAACCTGAGGCTTGCGGTAGCCTTGAACTCGGAACTTGGGGCAGCACACTGCCTTCTTGCAAAAGTACTGGATGCGCAAGAAAGGGCAGCTGTCGCACTGGCAGAATGGGAGTCGTGCGCCGCATACTCAAGCCAAGAGGAAGTGGAACCAGAGTGGCGCAATGAGGCGCAGGAGCGCCTTGGTAAGGAGGCAGCAAAATGACGCTGCGATACTGGAGGCACTTGCCACTAGTGCTGGTTCTTCTCTTACAATTCAGCCCATTGTTGCTTTTACTTCAAACCAAGCTCCTCGGCGCGGAAAACGATGGTGGTCAGGCCGTAAACCTGGCGGTCTTCATAGAGGGACAAGTTAGTGTCAAGCGGAAGGGTTGGACCAACTACGCCCCTGTTGTATTCGGCACAAGCCTGCGAATCGGTGATCTACTGCATCTTGATGAATCTTCGCGCGCTAAAGTTGTTTGTTCCGATCTAACGCTGCGTGACATATTACCCGGCATCGTTGGTGTTCCTTGCGATGGAGCCAAACCGGTATTGCGAAGGCCGGATGGAAGCATGATAAATGCCACGCGAAGCTGGCCAAGCGATGGATCCTTTCCGATGGTCCTTTCACCGCGCAAGACGAGACTCCTTTCCGCGCACCCAGTACTTCGTTGGACGCCGGTACAAGGAACTACCAATTATCAGGTCATTGTTCGAGCCGTCAATTTCTACTGGGCGCGAGTCTATTCAGCAACAGAGATCACCTATCCTGATAAAGCGCCGCAACTTGAGGCTGGCGTGGATTACAAATTGATCGTCGAAACGAGCGGTCCGAACGGTCGGAGTTCCTCCGACGAGCCTGGGCTTGGCCTCGGCTTCTCGATGCTGGGTGCGAAGGAAAGAAAAGCAGTGTCGGAGGAGGAGGGGCGGATCGAAAATCTGGGCTTGACCGTGGGCCCGACTCAATTCCTCATCGCCCATCTCTATGCCACTCATGGTCTGAATGCGGAGGCGATTCAACGATTGGAAGGTATTTCAAAGACTTTCAAGGTGGCAGCAGTTGCAAGGTTGTTGGGCGACCTATATTTGAACATTGGCCTCCCCCGGCAGGCCGAGACTAACTATCTGAATTCGCTCAGCCTTTCTATGCAGGGGAAAGATGAGGAGGGCCAGATGTTGGTCCATCTCGCTCTTGCGCGAATCTACGGACAGGCGCTGGGTAACGTGAAGTCGGCGAGCGAACACCTTGACGCCAGCCTTGCATTAGCGAATAAGTTAGGGGATGATTACACAGCCGGTGAGGTCGGAAAGACGTTAGCGGAGCTAAAGAGAACAGGGACATAGTGTTGACGCGAGTTAAGGTCCATCTCAAACAAAACTAAGAACCCATTTCCCGGAAAGCGCCAATCCTGCCCCTTTTCTTACGCTGTGCTTGTAGAGGAGGGTACCATGACCGTTCCGCGTGGACTCCATGTCGATTGTCGAATCATATCGGGACTCATTTCTATTCTTGTATTTCTTCTAATCAGCGCCACGCCGCTGTTCGGACAAGCGACCACTCCTCCAGCATTGCAGAGCCCTTCGAACATATCGCCACCGTACAACCCGTATGCCAGTTTGCCGCCTCAACTCCTCCAGGTGAATATGGCGAGTTCTGTCGGCCCTGGGTACAATCCTCCCGCCCCGACAACTCTGCCGAGTCCCATGATCGGTCCAACGCAACAGCATACTCAATGGTTCATCGAGCAGCACCCAATCCTGAAAAACTTGGATCCAATAACAAAGATGACCCTAACGTACGGGGGGACAGGGTCATCGGCCATTCTCAATTCACAATACCTCAATAATGGTCAGCTGAACCCGTTCTATCAGAATGGCCAAGTGATTCCCAACTGGTATCTGCCTACCACTTGGTTGTCACCCGGAATGGGTTGGTGGGGGGTTCAATCAAATGGCTTTCTCCCGAGCGCTAGTGCCACCACTTACTCTGCGGGCTCTGGGCTCACTCCATACAATCCAAGTTCCTATACACCCACGTACCGTGCACCCGCTTATCAGCCGCCAACGTCTTCGCGGGTCGTTCCAAATAGCTCACAGCAGCCTCCTAGCCTAAGGCCATTCCAACCTTCGATTCCGTCAACCAACACTGGAAACAATCCGCTAGGTTCTCGATCCGCTGCTGTAACGAGGGCCATCGAAAGCAGTGAACGGGCATTGGGCCTCAGCGAATCTGCAGGCGACAAAGTGGGACAGATCACGAATCACGCTGCCCTCGCCAAGCTTCTTGTTCAGCAAGGCAAGCTCGATCAAGCACTCAGGCACATAGCCGTCGCCGAGACAATGACCAAGACAGTCCGTGATCCCAAGCTGCAGGTGAGCATCCTGCAAGCCAAGGGCGCGGCTTACATGTCCTCAGGTGAGTTCGATAGATCACTCGACGCATACCGCGAGGCCATGAAGGTCTCGAGATCCCTCAATGACGAAGCAGGTCAGGCAGAGCTCTTTGCGAGCAGCGGTTGGGCCTTTCAGTCGCTTGGCAATGTCCCGCGCGCTCTCGGGTGCTATGAGGATGCCATTACCCTGTTTGCAAGAGTGGGAAACAAGGACGGTGAGGTTAGAACCCGCATTGCAATCGGATCACTCTATCAATCAATCGGTGAGCCTCAAAAGGCCTCAGAGCAATACATGAAAGCTGTACCGAGCGCTTCGGACGAGCAGTATGCCAGGATGCTCATAAGTGTCGCGGAAATTCGCCAATCACAAAACCAACCTCGAGAGGCGCTCACTCGTTACAAAAAGGCACTATCTTTGATTGGCTCAACAAATGATCCCTCATTAGAAGGGGCCATCTGGACCGGAATGGCCCGGTCGCACATGACGTCGGGTTCCTATCTGGTAGCCCAAGACTATTTTGAGCGGGCTCGGGTAAAAATAAAAGAGTCCGGGAATCGGGCAGCGGAAGCCGGAATTATCGCCAGCATTGGCGAACTGAATTATTGGGTCGCCATCAGCTCCCCGACAGCAAATCCGAAGTCACGCTTTTCGGAGGCTCTGAAAGACTACAATGTTGCGCTGCCAATGATGCGTGAGGTGGGAGATCGCATTGGAGAAATCGGCATTCTAACGAATACCGGGCTCGTCTACGACGCCTGGGGCAAACCCCGCGAGGCTCTGCCTTATTACTTGGAGGCCCTTCATAGGATGGATGAACTCGCTACCTCTGCTCGTCTCCAAGAGTTCCGCCTTGACCTCGCAGGTCAGTCCGCCAGTCTCTACCAGCGCACAATCCTGCTGGAGGCGAGTTTGCATCATATGCAGGAGGCTTTTGATCTCAGCGAGCGAGCCCGCGCTCGCACATTCCTCGACCAATTAGGCAATCACCGGATTGACCGTGGCAACCATCAGCCAACAGATTTCTCTCTAGGCGAAGAAAAGTTGCGCCAGGAAAATATTTTACTCCAGCGCCAACTGGGCCAGGAATTGGCGAAACCCGGGCCTGACGTGAACCCGGATAGAACGCGCGCAATCCAAGCCCGATTGTCGGCCGTGCGAAAAGATTATGACGATTTGGTGAATCAACTGAAGCTGTCAAACCCTGAGTACGCGTCGTTTCTCAGTATTTCGCCTCTAACCCTTCGAGAGGCCCAGCAACAACTGCCGCCGGATGTGACAGTCCTTTCCTACTACACAAGTCCAGAGATGACGCTGGCTTTTGTCCTCACTCGGGACAAATTTCATGTCTCAAAGCTCTCCGTGACGGAGCTTGAACTGTTCCTGGCAGTCACCACGTTTCTGGATTTCTCCGGGAAGAGTGATGTACCGCCGAGTCTCAGGATTCTCTATAAGTTGTTGATCGCACCCGTCAAGTCGCAGCTGAAGACTTCAAAGTTGGCAGTGATTCCCTATGGAGTTTTACACGGGCTGCCCTTCGGAGCTCTTACGGATGGTCAGCATTTTCTAACCGACAGCTATGCAATTTTCTATCTGCCCAGTGTTAGCGTTCTACCTTATATACGCGCCAGGGTGAGACCGGCCGGTAGCTTGGCCCTCGTTTTGGCAAACGACCAGGAAGCGGGTCTTCCGCGGTTGAGCTATGCAGAAGGTGAGGCCCGAGCAGTGGCTTCGCTCTTGGGTACTCAACCCCTCTTGGGTGACGAAGCCACCACCTCGGTGCTACGCGCGAAGGCAGGCAATTACGACATTGTTCACCTAATTGCTCACTTTGACCTCGACCGCCAACAACCCCAATCTTCACGCATCATTTTGGGCTGGGGCAAAGGAAATGATGGCCCACTAGCGCTCGACGACGTACTTGGTCTGGATCTTCGAAAGACGAACCTGGTGGTGCTTAGTGGCTGTCAGTCTCAAAGGGGCAGCCGGACTCGTGGGGATGATGTCATCGCTTTGAGCCGCGCCTTCATCTACGCTGGGTCTCCATCCGTTATAGGCAGCCTATGGAGCGTGGACGACGATGCAACGCAGCAATTGATGATCGCCTTCTATACGCACCTGAAGGAAGGGCTGAGCAAAGCCGAAGCCTTGCGCTGTGCGCAAGCAGACATCCGGCACAAGTATCCAAATCCTTTCTACTGGGCCGGATTTGTCTTGACGGGTGATCCCGGACAAGCTGGCACATCAAACCGGCTGGCGAGCTCAACGAATTAGTTTCTTCGCGGGCCCCGTCGCACTGGCAACAAACCCTTTTAACTCAAGAATTGAGATGGTGGGTCGCTCCGGCCTTTTTCCGGGAACGCTAATCCCTTAAATAAATGAGCGAGGTAAGGATAGGCCGCGCGGAAAAGTTGTCTGCTACTGACTTGAAGGCTACGAATCTTCACGCCAATCGGAATAAAGATAGTAAAAATCGCAGTCCATCCCCAAGGAGTACTCCGCCATTCGCTCGATTAAATCGCGCTCGAAGCTCACCCCCGGATAATCCTTAAAAAAGTATCCCACCAGCTGCATTAACCCATCGTGTTCGACACTGACTTCCCTAAATGCCGTGCGATTCGTGTCCAGCTGGTCGAGGACATCTCTTACGTGCGCCTCAAAGGACGCGGTGGTTTCTAACCGCGAGCGAAGTGTCCATCGGCTGATCTTTCGCTCATACCGAGTTAGCGGATTTAGCTCTCCCGCCTGCCAACAGTTGGTGGGAGCGATTCCGACCCTCCGCGTAATCTGATCAGGGGCAAACCAACCAGAGACTGCGAAGTAAGCGTAACACTCGTTTTCTTTTGTCATTTGTGCGACTGGGACCGGCTAGCCGGCACTATACACGAGAGCAGAGGTGGGTAATCCGACGTTGATACTGACCAGCCCGAGTTTTTGTACCGGTTTCACTGGGAGAAGTAGGCCGGAAGGACATCCGGCACTTTATTCAGAGGCTGTTGAGGTTGTGGGTTCGATCCCCACCGCCCCTACCAACCATCCCATTTTGCTTCGAGTCATTTAGCGATTTCGCGAGGCGGCAAAAGGCGGCATTAAGAAGAAGTGGAATGAGCCTCTTGCGTGGCACATATGGCTCGGCCTTTTAAGTCAGCCGGCAGACACGCCTGCAACTGCCTCATCCCGTCAAGACACGCTATTTCAATCAGTTGCCAAAAACCCCAAACGACTGCCTCAGCGTTATTCCGCCCACATTCGACAATCCAAGTGATCCCAGAAGTGACACCAGAAGCGTCAGCTCTTTTTCTGAATAATTCGACATCCGGCTTATACGCTCGCTGGCGGTATCTTGTGTATCCCATCCTCGCGGATCGGGAACTTCTTGTGCTCAGGTTCGGATTTCTTTATCGCGGCGGCGGATTATACTGTCAGAATACTGTGAATCAAGCCGCCATTTTCGAAAAATCGGGACCGGCACGGATGTGGGCTGCGTCCAAAATTCCTTTTCCTGTTTTGGTCAGCTTTCCGTCGCGCGCCTTCAAACGGCACGCCCAATTTCATGGCAGCTTTTGAGAGCATCGCCAATGATGTTCCCGATGCGGATTGGGGCAAGGTGCCCGTTGATCTGTCGAAGAATCTGGATCACTACCTTTACGGGGGCCAGAAGACATCCTGATGGAGCGGGTGTTTGCTGACACCGGCTATTGGATCGCGCTTCTGAACCCTCGCGACGATCTTCATAACAAGGCCACTGCAGTCGCGCGAGATTACGGTCTGGGCCAGATCGTAACGAGCGAGATGGTTCTCACCGAGTTCCTCAACAGCTTCAGCGATTACGGGCCGCGACTGCGGCAAGCGGCAGCAAGGGCGGTCGCATCGCTTCGGGATGCATCCGAGATCGTTATCATCCCGCAGACAACTCTGCTCTTTGAAAGGGCGCTGAAGCGATAACAGGACATGACCGACAAGAACTGGAGTCTCACAGACTGCGCCAGTTTCTTAATTATGGAAGAGCAGCGACTTGCGGCTGCACTCACTCACGACCGGCATTTCGCCCAAGCAGGATTCCAGAGGCTGCTGCGCTAATCGACTGCAGAGCTGTGCCTCGCACAATCCAAAATATTTCTAAAATGAACAACATGTGGAGAGGTCGGCAACATTAGTTACGCGAACTAAATTTATGGTCTTGGATGGTTGGGAGAGCAAAAACTGCGGATGTAAATATTGGAAGGGTCTTTGACGGTTGGTGACAGGGCAGCGTTCTAACCAACTGAACTACGTCCCCAGCCGTGGAATCAACAACTTACCGTAAAGCCTTAAGGAATAAGGCTGTTGCAAGTTTCGCATATAGCGCACGTTTTGCTTGCGGTGCATACGGGTAGCAGCTGTCCCTGCCAAAACCGCCAGAATTTTTGCGCAGCACAGCCATCTGGAGAAACATCAATGGGGTTTTAGGCCGTGGCTGCGCGAATTCAACTGCTCTTGCAAGTGCGCAATGATATCGACGTACTTGTTGAATACTTGTCCGTCCTCATCCCTTTTGAAAACCAGGCCTTTCGTTGTTTGGGAATACCGCCCCCGCCGGTCAATCAGGAACCCTGTCAGCTGCTCGATCTGAGTGAAGTAGTCCTGCATCAGCTTCATCGTTTCATCTGATTCGGGCCGGGTGCTCTCCACGCCGCGCTGGAAATCGCGAGCCGCTCCAGAGCTTACCGCCGCGATGCGGCTTTCTGCGTCTGCAATCGCGCGCATCGTCTCGGACTGCAGTTCACTTAGCTTTGCCTTCGCGGCCCGTGCGCGAGTCTGGAGTTCCCGAAGTTCCTCAACGCTCAGCTGGCGCTTTCCTGAAGTCATCTCGAAAAGAGTATCCATGCGGAACTGCTCCATCTGAGACGCCCACTCGATTCGTTTCATCGCAAACTCGCTCAGGATCGGTCGGAGCGCCGTGTCCTCAGCCTGGAAATGCAGCCCCACCAATGCCATGAAGCCGGCTTGCACAAGCGCGAGGATGCAGTACAGCAAGATTCCTCTGCGGGTCTTTACGGAGCACAAAAGCCACCACAGGAAAATGCTGCTAAAGAGCAGAACGGAACCGGTGTATTCGCCGAGCTCAAAGAAATACCCTGGTGGGGTTAACGACATTGCTGCTGCCAGAGTGGCGATGTGAAGAACGAATAGGGCGATCCGGATCCACCAGCGGCCCCGGAAATCAAGTGGAGGCGCGACAACGGAATCCGGCGGCGATAGGGTCTCCGAATCTGGCGATTGCATGATCCATTTTGCAACGATCAATCCGAAGCCGGTGCAAGTACAGCAAGGCCTGCACAAAATCTCGCAAGCAGCCAACGGTATCGAGCCGAACCGAAGCAACGGAGAGTGTTCGGGGCACATTATAGCGAATATCGTCGTCCGATTCGAGAACAGGGAACCGGGATTGAGGGTCGTGCCCGATAAACGGACTTTGACATTTCCGTCGTGTGCCGCACCCTTCGGTTTCAAGGCTGCTGGTTTTTGATTTTTCCCAGAGCTTCTCAACCGCGCTACACTCCTCCCCCGAGGCCCCCCAATGGAATACCTGATCGGCTTGCTGCTCTCTCTCGCCGTCGCCGGCCTCGCCGCCCTCATCGGCTTGGACCGCGACCGCTCCTTCTATTCCACCCTCCTCATCGTCATCGCCTCTACTACGTCTTGTTTGCCATGATGGGCGCTTCGCAGCGCACCCTCTGGATCGAAATCGCTATCGCCTTCGGATTCTCCCTGTTCGCCATTCTCGGCTTCAAACGAAATCCCTGGTTCGTAGTCGCTGCCCTGATGGGCCACGGCGTCTTTGACTTCGTCCACCACCTCTTCATTGCAAACCCCGGCGTCCCCTCTTGGTGGCCCGGCTTCTGCCTTGCATTCGACGCAGTTCTCGGCACGTTCTTGGCTCTGCGCTTGATGACGCGCCCTAACGTTCTCCCCAACCCGAACGCGCCAAAATGAGGAAGTTCTTGATAAAACCACTTGAGCGGGCGGGAGAAGCAGATTCATTTTCTAAGTATGCTTGGAGGTTCTTCGGGATCGGCCCGAATCCTGTTCACAACCTTGCGTAACGCGAACCCCGCATACGAGGCGAGAACACCGACGACGCCCGCAAGAAAAGCGAGCAATCGCGCCAAAGGCCTTGTCCCGTTTTAAGCGGCGAATCCGGGAGATCACACGACGTGCAAAGGGCGTCAGCATCGAAACGACGATGGAGGAACTGGCTCCATACATGCGGGGCTGGCGCAGCTATTTCGGCTTCTGCGAAACTCCTCGCGTCCTCGTGTCTCTTACTTGCTGGGTCCGTGCGCGGGTTCGTGTGGCACTCTGGCGACAATGGAAAACACCCCGTCGTCGTCGGGCAGCTCTCTTGGCAGTGGGCGTACGTCCAAAACTGGCGAGCAAAACGGCCTGTATCGGACTCGGCCCCTGGTACCTCGCCCACGCCAAGGCCTTATCCGTCGCGCTTTCTAATGCCTATTTCCAAACGCTCGGGCTCCCGACTTTGGAGGATGAGAGCTAGCGTAACCATCTCGAACCGCCGTGTACGGACCTGTACGCACGGTGGTGTGGCAGGGGTCAGCGGGCAACCGCTGCCCCTATGCCGATCTAACGCGGTTACCGTAGAAGTGAAATCGTCAAAAAACCAGTTGTCCGGTTTTGCGACTTATAATTAGCTCCTAGGTCGCGACCGAACTCCGTAAGCGACGCGGCAAAAATGCCGGAATTCAGCATCGCAAGCGCGCCTAGCTATTGGTGCCCGGATCGTTCAACCGAAGTCAATCGTCTATATGGGCCCTTAGGGAAGCCGTTCGCCTCGATCACTCCTCGTCATCGCCATCATTGTGATCGTCGTGATCGTCGTCGTCGACCGAGCGCAGGAAATGAGAGAAGACCCAATGGGCCACGTGGCGCCCCTGCTTCCGCGCCTGCACGTCCGCAAAGCGGAAGTGGATGCCTTCGAAGATACGCGTTGACCACGTCATGGGCCGCATCCGAGAAACGGTTATACGTGCGTGTTCGCTGGACGGCGAGTGGGTACGTCGTCGCCACCGTGAAGGTCATTTCGTCGGTCCCGAAGAAGAGGGCCAGGGCACGGGTCATGGCGCCGGTGACGTTGTTGTCCCCGGAAGTGTAGTCGGGATAGTTCGGATTGTTGACCAGGGGCTGCCAATTCCCGTCACTGATCGTCTCCGGGTTGCCGTCGTTGTCGGCTTCGTGAATGGCCGCCAAAAGACGTAGCGGAATTTGGTGTTCCAAGCGGTGATCACCGCGTCGCGCCCATCGCGAGATTGGTCAGCGCGAAGAGGCGTGCGCTGTCATCGATGTTGTGCACATTCGCGGCAGCGAGGTAATTCAAATGGAATCTTCCGCTATCCTCCCTCGTGGTGCACTTCTTCCCGTTCCCGTATGTTTGGGGATGACATTCGCAACTGAGGTCGCCGTGGCTCAATGCCCAGACAGGGGCGCTGTTGTTGACGACGAAGTCTCAAACACGCAAGGAAAGCCATATCAGGCTAAGGAAGTTCGGACGGTTGTGACCTATGGCAGCGATCCCGGCCGATCCTCATCGGGTGTAAATGCTCTCCCAAGGATTGTCGATATCCCGTCCAAAGCGAAAATGTGCTGGTCACACGAAGGACCACCACGCGTTCAGGATTTTCCGACCGCTCCAGGTTTTCGGAAAGAGTCGTCGTCCAATAGTGCATTGCAAAGAAGCCATCGAAGGACTGATGCAGGCGGGCGATATCGAAGTACTCTGGGGCCGAGAATCGCCAGAGTTCTGCTTGTTTCGTGGATTGTTGGGCCAAAAGCACGGTCTCGTCAACCGGGTGGGTCACCGCAGGCCCGGTATGGAGATAGGTGCTGTCGAAAATGCTGTACAGCGACGCGATGGATCCGATTCCAAGTGCCAGCGTGGAGACGGCGACCAGCGTAAAGCTGCGATTCTTTAGCGGTAGCCGAAATCCGTAGCGCAAGTCCTGCGCGACTTGGTCGAGCCATATCCAGCCCGATGTGTCGCGGGTCTCTAAGTGGCGCACCCTTGAACGCAATGATGGATGAGGCCGACGCTGAGTCACTTCTGCGAGATCCTCAGCCCCCGCGCCGGACCATTCGCGCCAGGGCCATTTTGATAGCTGAATAGCGCGTCGCGCTCACCATCAGCAAGGATCCCAGAATCAGCAGCAGGATCGGCCAGCGCGACCGCTGCTTGAAAATGTCTTGTTGCAGCCGCACCAGCCCGATCGCCAGAAATATCATCCCCACAACGAAATAATTCTTCATCTGCTTCCGGATGCTTCCATACACAAATACCAGCGCTGCCGCCGGCAGGAGCATCTCAAAAACGCGCGCCTCCCTCTTCATCGAGAGATCGTTCAGGTGGCCTTCCCATCTATCCGTCGCCTCCAGACCCAAAAAGAACAAGGAGGTCAGCACATGTCCAGGTATTGCAAATCGGAATGCTTTGCCCGCTGCGCGCATTTGCGACACGGAGAACCGCTCGCAAATGACTTCCAGCAGCAAATAGATCCCAGCATTGATAATAAAAAGATACTCGATCTGCCCACGCGTCCAGGGCAACCTCCCTGTCAGCCATTCCTGATACGGTTTATGATCGCTCGCCAGCCCGCTCAACGCTGCGAAGGTGAAAACCACCGCGATCGGGTAGAAGTACCGCGAGTCGTTCGGAAAATGACGCCGCTCCACCGCAAACGCCGTCGCGAAAAACAGCAGCGCGGCCGGGATCAGCCGGAAATAGAATTTTCCTGGGTCAGTGTCTATCCATTCCAGCAGCCCCATGCGCATCAGTGTGACCACCCATAACCACGCCGCCATGACCGCAAATACTAGCGAGAATACCGAAGATTTCGTAAACCGCCTGAGCCACACGTACGCCGGCAGCGATAAAACCACTGCCCACCACACCTGCGCATTCGTTGTTTGCTTGAACGTCTTCGAAATGCGCCCCAGCAACTCCCAATCCGGATTTGCCGCAGCCTTCGCAAAAAGGTGATAGGCCCCAAACGCGACGAGCAACGCAATCGGAAGCAACAGGCAAAACGCCAGCAGGTAGGCAATCCCAACCCGTAACTGTCCGGATCTCCAAAGCCGCAGTCCGCGGTCCGCCAGCAATGCCGCGACTCCAGCCACCACGATGACCCCGAGCGTTCCCGAAAGATCCACAAACTGGAACAGGAACAACAACGCCGCGCCCACCGTGAGGATCCAGGCACCGAGATACAAACTCACTTGCGGCAGTGACAGCCTTCGCGCATTCAAGATCCACGCGTCTTCTCGCTCCACCAGCCGCCCGTAGCCTTTGCGTAACGCCTCGTACTCATGCTCAGAAACGATTTCCTCCTCTCGCCAACCCTCCAGCTCGCGCAGATGTTGTTCGATCTTCCCGGACATCAGATTCGAATACGCGGTCGGCACCGCATGTACCTTTTCTCCCGCTAGGAATCGTTCCAGGTCATCCGCCATTTCCCGCGCTGACGCGTAGCGGTTCTCCGGTTTTTTTTCCAGTGCCTTCAGGCAGACGTCTTGCAAATCCCCCGGTATTTCTGGATTCCGCCGCCGCGGCAGTGTTGGATCTTGTTCACGGATCCGCCGCATCTGCTCGCCTAACGTTTCCCCGTGAAACGGCGGGCTTCCAGTCAGCAACTCGTACACTATAGTGCCCAGCGAAAAAACATCGCTTCGCGGATCGAATCGCGATCCCGGTACGGTGTGTTCCGGTGAAAAATAGTCCGGCGTGCCCATGATCTCGCCGGGCCGCGTCACCCGTCTGGTGTCGCTCCCCAGATGCTGTGCCAACCCGAAGTCCAAGATCTTTGGTTCCAGGTCCGCGCTCACCAGTATGTTCGTCGGCTTCAGGTCGCGATGTACGATCTGGTGCTCGTGAAGAAAATCCACCGCCAGCGCCACCTTGCGCATCAGGTCCGCTTTTTGCCTCAGCGTTAGCGCTCGCCCGGCTTCCACGAGCGATACTCCGTCGACGAATTCCATCACGAAATGAGGAAGTTCTTCCTGCGAGCCCAGGCTGAAGATATGCACGATGTTGGGATGGCTGATCTGCGCGAGTGCGCGTGCTTCGTGCATGAAGCGCGTCTTGACGGATTCTTCCGTGCGGTACCGTCCCCCGAGTAATTTGATCGCGACTTTCCGGTTCAATCGCTCGTCATATCCAAGCAGAACCCGGCCCATGCCCCCCGCGCCAATCTCCCCAAGAATCTTGTGTCCAGACAACCTCTCGGGCAGTTGTTCTCCTTCCTTGGACTTTGGCGCAGAACTCTCGGAAAATGGGGCTTCATCCATCTCATTCAGCGATTCCAGCAACGGCCGAAGCTCGCTCTCTAGTCCGGGGCACGTCTTACAGAACGCTTCAATGTCCACCGTCTCTTCACGCGACACTCGATCCACGTATGCCGCTAGCGCTTCGGCTACCGCGCGCTCCCGCTCCGCAGATTCTTCAGCACGGGGCAGTGGATTCTGAAAATTTCTTGGGGATTCTTCGACGCTCATCGTTATTTAGCCGCCGCTTCCAGCTCGCGGAATCGTTTCAGCGCGCGGTGCAACGTGAGGGCCACGCTCTCCCGCGATCTTTCCACCCGTTCGGAGATCTCTTTTGTCGTCAGTCCCTCGAATTTTGCTAGCAGGATCATTTCCCTATATTCGGCTGGGAGGTCATCCAGTTTCTTGAGTAGGATCTGCACGCCCTCCTTCCGGGCAAACACCCGGCTGGGGGTTTCGGGGTCCACCGGATCCGGTCCCGCCGGATTGCTCGCCGACCGGAACCTTAGCATCTCTTCTGCGTGGCGCTTTCCCCGGTTCTGGTAGCGGGCTGCATCCACGATCACGTGGTCCGAGATCCGCGACAGCCAAGCCATCAAGCTGCCTGGAGACTGATATGTGAAATTGCTTATATCTTGAGCCGCCGCCAGGAACACCTCTTGCAAGATGTCGTCCACCTCAATCGTCCCGCGCAGCTCCGGGCTCATCTTGTAGTGCACCAGCACCGCCAGCCGCCGACGGTACTTACGGAAGATCAAGCTGAATGCCTCCGTCTC
>WNGJ01004015.1_pt1 | contig 25348 bp, 28 predicted proteins | sample 5400611 | NCBI WGS metagenome assembly WNGJ01 (sample SAMN13153375, study PRJNA577476) | soil metagenome | isolation source: 40 cm soil or saprolite under Garry oak tree replicate 1 | place: USA:California | collected 2016-06-15
GGCATGGGCTTCTCGCCGGAGCGTTAGCGGAGGGTCTTGACCGTTCGGCTACGCTCGGAGCAGAGAAACGACACGACAGGGAGGGCTGGCATCAGAGTATATCGGGCGTGTCGTTTCGGCGCGGAGTGCTAAGCCGAATGAGTCAAGACAAGCCCATGCAGCGGGCACGAAGGTATCAAAGGTGGGGGTAGCTGGTTCTTCATAACCGGCGGCCAAGTTGTCCATCGGTTTTTTGCTATCTAAACTATCCGTCGATGTTTCGATTAGTCAGAGACTATTGAGCCGAAGAGTTACGGCGTGCGCTCTAGTGCCTTGCTCCATGCCGCGTGTGCGGTCGGGTGGGCGCTGTAGCCTAAGTTGGTTAGAAACTCCTGGTACTGCTCGGTTGGATAATCGGGGTCGCTGTAGGTCGTGGCGATCTGCACGGCGTCGGGAAACTGAGCGGTTAAAAACTGCGCAAAGCCGGTCCATAAACCGCGCATGTTTGGGTCTTGATGGATGGGTGCTTCGTCAAAATGCCGGTACAGGCCACACTCCCACAGTACAATGGTTTTGTCGGCCGGATAGTACCATGCCTGGCCGTCGCCTATCTCCTGCTCTTTCATGTTCGGATTTTCTGTTGCTGCTCCGGCGACTTTACCGATATACGAGTAGGCTGCGGACTGCCTGGGCGTCGGGTACAAGTCAATGGTGAGCGTGATGTCAGGGACGAGCACGTACGCCCGCAAATTGACGTAGGTGCTCATGCCCTGCTGGTGGGCCAGTGGCACGATCTCAAGGTCAACGTCTGATTTACGGTAGGGTTCATCGGCGAGGTGCAATTTCCCGCGCACTAACACCGGCTCACGACCGAAAGAGCGGAAGCTGCCGGTACATAAACTGGTGTCATGTGTCCAGTAGGGCGGCTCGTGCTGCGGTTCGGCTTCTTTTCTACCCATACCACTACCATAAATCCTGATAACTGATGGCGTGGTGCCGCCACGCAAAGCAAGGTAAGCCTATTTGCTGCTCCCTGGCTCGCTCAACCAGGCGGATGGTGTCATAGCCTAATTGCCTGACTTCCTGCTCGTCTAAAAGCCTGGCGTGTGGGTCAAAGGTCTTGGGCATTGGCTCGCCGCTGCGGGATGACGTAAAGATCACGGCTTGGAATTTGTATGCGCCTGGCGCGGTTTCCCGCGCTGCAAAGCCTAGTTCTGGTGTTCTCATGGCTCCTTCCGTTCTGGCCGATTATAGCAGAAACTACAGGGGTGGCAATGACAAAAGGTTATCTATTGCCTGGCGGGGTATGCGTCCCATTTCGTGCAAGCCACGATGGCGAACATGCAGGACGTGATACTGAAACAGTGGCGTTTGGTAGTGTGCGGGACCTCTAAGCTGATTGAACACCCTACCCTGCCCGGCGTTTGGCTATAAGATCGTCAAGCGCTTCCCTGACCATCGCGCTCATACTCCCTGCCCCGCCGCGCATGCGGTCTTCTAACGACAGCTTGCAGCGCCTCAACCTGATTTTCGCAAATGCTAGAGTAAGTCGCTCTGTTATTCCTCTTGCATTGTTGTCTCCATAAACAGTAGTGATACGTTTATGGACAAATGAACATGTGTGGTTATCCACAGGCCGCTTGTTACTAGTATTGTGCATAATAACAGAGGTCGTACGACCGGTTTTTTGTTTTTGTTTTTACTTCTAAATTTTTAAAGCTCCCAGACTGTTTATTATTAAATCTTCTTATTCTTAATACTTAATATTCTTTATCGGAACTATAGTTCCGCTCATGAAGTAAACTATAGTTCCGCTCTGGATAGGAACTATAGTTCCGCTCCTATCTGTTAGCCAGTTTTCCCCAGCTTCCTTTTGTGCTTTTCCCAACGCGCCTGAACACTCAGAATTGTGTAAACGTTCGTCTTGTTAAGCCCCCGGCGTTCGACACTGATATAGTTGCTGTCTCTGCCAGGCGTAAGAGAGCAATAGCGCATAGCTTAACTTAGCGTAAGCTGATAGTTTCTTGTCCGTCAGAATAAAGTTCGGGAGCTGTATAAACCCTGTTTTGAGCGCCGCATCCTGTACGACAATGGTGTTTTTCTCTAGTATGCTTCCTATGCTATCCATCGCCCTACCCTTTTATTCACGATTGTGTGGTATCACGGTATCATGCAACCGTGATATCATGCGTTCAACCTTTCCAACACTCTTGCTAATATGCTTGTTTGCTTGCTTTGACGGTACTCCCATACCAGGTAGTTAATAGCAATGCGGGTAATTTCGTTTTCTGACGTAGCAATACCTTTCTTTCTCAGCGAATAAACAATGTCTGCAATGGCGTCTTTTTCGTCGGCAGTGAAGCGGTGGGTTGCGGCCTTTTCACCGAGTAGTTTGACTGCTTTACGGACTACCTCTACATAGTCATCACTGCTGTCACTACTGGTGTCAGGGTTTCGTGGTGACATGGTATCGCGGTTGCTTGGTATCATGGTTGCTTTACTCGTTTCACTGTTCACTTTTTGTGTTCGAGGCTGTGCAACAGGGGCAGAGGTAACAGGCTGTTGCTTTTTTTCGGCAGTTTCGGCCAGCTTGCTATATGTTCCCAACGAATAGTCTTCGGTCATGCCTTGACCTTCTTTGGTATCTTCTTAGGCTTGGCTGCGGATGGGGCAGGGGGCATATCCATACGTAACTCACGTGCCGCACCGCGTACCATGTCTGCATTTACTTCGCTCTGCCCACTCACAAAGGCGCGTATCAGGCTTTCGTTCGCAAGTTTATTGACTTCGCGCGGCCTGCCTCTTGAAAGCTCATAGAGCACGTCCAGGGCTTCAGCAGTGAAGGGGTGTTGCGTGCCACCGGCCGCTTTCCAGCGAAAATCAATCATCGCTTCCATATCATGCCGGGTTAGGTTGGTGAGTGCCCCGAACATGGCGACACGGCTTTTGATTGCAGGCATCTTGTCTAGCGTCGTAGCTAGTTCGTTCTGGCCGAAAAGAAGTATTTGTATAAACTTCTGCGTATCCGTCTCAAAATTAAGAAAAACCCGTATAAGCTCCATCATGCGCGGCGTCATCTGTTGGGCTTCGTCCACCATTAACACGAGGGTTTTATCTTGTTCAAAAGCCTTGGCCGCAAAATCCTGAAACGCCGCTAGGCTCAGCGCGTGCGAACGCCTGGGCGGAACACCAAACTCAGCCATGACCCGCCGCAAAAGGGCACTATCAGTTTTCAGGTCAGGGGTGATGAGCAGGGCGGTTTGTTTGGCCGGGTCTTCTCTAAATAGGTGATAGAGCCGTCGCGCAACGGTGGTTTTACCGTGCCCCACATCGCCATAAATGACGGCCAGGCCGCCTTTCTGGTTCACGATATATTGCGTTTTTGCCAAGGCTTCCCGGTGCTGGGGTGTTAGATAGAGGTAGCGAGGGTCTGGCGATATAGAAAAGGGCAGTTCCGCTAAACCAAAGTGATCGGTATACATCAAGCCCTCACTACTTACTTATGCTTTAAGCTTAGCTTTAAATGGCGCAAAAGTAAAATATAATGCTGATAAATAACGTAACGTTTGTGGAAAAGTAAAAAGTTACGCTAACTTTTACAACCAAAGCTCACGCACGATAAACCGGGGCAGAGCAGGGAGAGACATTTTGCCTGGCTGTGCCTGAATGAGCAGCGGCTAGCTATCTAAGCTGTGGGGGTATCAATGTCCGTTTCACGCTCGCTCAGAAATCTGTCCAACTCAGACCGCCGTACGCGCAGTTCCCGGTCGGACAACCGCACCGCCCGCAGCTTCTTTTCGCGGATGTAGCGGTAGATTGTACGAAAATGCAGCTGAAGCTTATCTGCTACCTGCTCAGGGGTTAATAGGTCGTCATCCATGGGTAAGTACTCCTGTTAAGTATTAATCGCGAACTTTGCAAATTGGAGGTCGCACCCCTTAATACGCTCTTCGGCTATACGCGCATACTCGGGGTCTATTTCAATGCCGATGTAGCGGCGATCTAAAACGCGGGTAGCAATGGCTGTGGTTCCTGACCCTATAAAAGGGTCCAAGACAATATCCCCTATGCGCGAAAAGGCCATAATGACGGGCAAAAAGGCCGTGACCGGCTTTTGTGTGGGATGGAGTTCATCGCCGGTATATTTCCAGTCCAGCACATCGCGCAATACAACCTGTGGCGGCGGCGGATTACCCTTAGCCAGCAGGTATGCTGACTCATGGGTGTATCGTACAAAACGTTCGTTAGAATGGTATTTTTTAGTCCAGACGAGATGCCCCACCGGTCGGAAACCTGCCGCTTTCCATGCAGCAAAGAAGTGGTCAACTTTGTTCCAACCATAGAAACTGAGTAAGAAGTGGTCATATCTGAGCACTCGGTACATCTCGGCAAATGCCGGGGCTAGCCATTCGTTTGTATCGTCATTGGCAATACTCCGGCCGTCGTGGGACTGGTAACGGACAAGATACGGCGGGTCAGTGGCAATAAAGTCAATGCTTGCGGTCGGCATCTCTTTCATTACCTCGATGCAATCGCCGGTAATGATCCGGTCTGCAAACTCTTGGATGGTTTTCATATTTCTTTCCGCGCCTCACCAGCCTACCCTTACATGCATGTACCCCCCTATAAGCAGCACGACGGCTCCGGCAACCACGCAGATCACGTCTACGGTGGGATTGGTCAGGTGTTTGCGCTTTTCGTAGTAGATCGGCTGCGGACGATAGTAAGGGCGCGAGATGATTTGGGAGTGCTTCACGTTCAGTTCTCCTTGTTTATACATTACACAATATACCATAGTACTACATTATGTATCAATACGTTACATATATGATCGTCCTTATGCGGCTCCTGCCGCGCGGTACCGGCGTGCGAACGAAGTGCTAGCACGTCGGTACCGCCAAGCTGGCAAGAACTCTGCATTACTTGGTATTATCGCGAACTTTGCAAACCGCAGGTCAGTGTGGGGGTATCAAGCCAAGACGAGCAAGGCAAGATGTAACAATGCTGGTGAGTTTCCTATGTTGGCTCATGCATCTGGTGTCGGAGAATTGCCTATGATAGCCTGCGCACCCATAAAATGTAACAACTCTACCGTATGCTCTGCTGCCCGCTGGGCAAGACGCCCCTCAAATTGCTTGTCAATGCTGGCATAGATAGTCGTCTGCTCAGGGGTGCTGCCCAATACGACCACGTCTTTGATGTCGAGTCTGTTCCAGTCCCCGCGCCGGTCAATCGGTTCAAGATCGCCAAAAGTGAGGTAACGCTCGACCGCATCGGAGTTCAATTGCACTGGAGGCTGTATATGTAGCAATACACCGCCGTACTTTTCGTTTTCTTGACACTGGCCGGGTACTTGAGTGAAGTCTACTCTATATTCAGACATGCATTATATACAAACACTTTAGGTCTTGATTGTAAATACTAAAAATAGCAGGCAATCGTACCATAAGAGTAGGTAGAGGTCAAAAGGCTTCAAAAGGCAATAGAGGTAAAGTGAGGGCTATTATTTATCGGTTTTATACATTACTCTGGCAGCCCGTCATTCGCTTCCAGTGCTTCGGCCTCTGCATCACGCCCCATGCTCTGTAGAAACTCCGCATAGTCCTTTATGGTATCTTGTGTGAGGTGATGCTTTGACCCTAAAAGCTGCTTTCGGATGCTAAGGGCACGTTGATATAATGCCTCTGCTTGCTCATACTGCTCTTGATCCTGCTTTAGTCTTGCAAGCCCATGAAATGCCAAATCTTGGAGGCTCCTGGCAATATTAGGATGCTCGGCTCCTAATTGTTTCTTCTGAGTTGCGATAACCTGCTGGTAAAAGTCTATTGCCTGCTCGTACTTGCCTTGAATCACGTAAAGGTCTGCCAGATATTGGAGGCACTTGATAGTATCAGGATGCTCGGCTCCTAGTGCCTCACTCATTATAGAGTGCGCACGTATTAGAAGCGGTTCTGCTTGCTCGAACTTTCCGTTATCCTTGTAAAGGATGCCCAGATTGAATAGGCTACGGGCGCTAGGATACCCACGATACGCGATTTTTAAGGTATTTTCGTAGTTTGCGAGGGCCTGCTGACGCAAGGTTGCTGCCCGCTCGTACTTGCCTTGAATCACGTAAAGGCCTGCCAGATTTTGGAGGCACTTGATAGTATCAGTATGCTCGGCTCCTAGTGCCTCACTCATTATAGAGTGCGCACGTATTAGAAGCGGTTCTGCTTCTGAATACCGTCCACGGTCATGCAGGTATATGCCTGCAATATGGAATAAATCGGCGAGGTCTAATGTAGGGACTGACTTGTCAAGGGATAGCATAGCAACCTCTATAGGGGTTAAACTGTCTTCCTTCCACGTTGCACAGACTAACGCATGCGGCAGTAATCGTTCGCACCACCGCCACTCCTTAAACGATACTTTTGGAAAGGCTGCATACAACGCATGAACCACACGCTCTCGCCATTGCCTCTGAAGGTTGGGAGCCATAGCGTCTATAACCACCCCCTGCACCAGCCGATGCATTGAGTATGTCTGTGCTTGCACGTTGGGCTTAAGCAGGGAATACCGTAGTAAGGCGGTAATACCTTTACTGAGCGCATCTGCATCGTACTTGAAGCTCTCATCATGCTCAAACAGTTCCTCCGGTATGGCGTCGGGATGGAGAAACGCACAAAAGCGCAATATATTGGTAGCCAGCGGCTGCCGCTTACGGGCCTGTCTAAAGCACAGTCGAAAGGTCACCGCCACGGTTTCGCGATGGTAGCTATACTTACCTTTGGTCTCGTCCTCCTGTGAACTGCGCCGGTTTAACAAGCGGCGGCGTTCTTCACGGTAGAGTTGGATATATTTACTAAACGATTTGCCGGTGTCCTCAATGTACGCCCCAGCGTGATCGAGTGCCAAAGGGTGACCGTCCAGCAGTGCTACCACCTGAGAGGCCGCGTTTCGGATGTCGGCGGGTACCGTATCGAGCTTGGTTTTATTCTCTAACAACTGTGAACGAAGTGGAGGCAGTGAACGCAGTAGAAGAAAGAGCAGCCCTTCCTCCGATTTCATATTGTCAAGTTCGATAATCTCTCCGGCAACATCCCCGACCATCTGCGAACGGGTGGTCAGCAAAATATGCCCATGATCGGCTTTCGGAAAAAACGAGCGGGCAAGGGGCAGATTGTCGGCATTGTCCATAATCAGCAGCCAGTTCGTATGATCTGCCAGCCAGTCCTTAACGGCCTGGACAATCGTTTCTATCTTTTGCCCGTCCTTCTCTGGTAAGTCCAGTTTTTCTGCCAACGTTGCATAACCTGTCTGAAGCGACGCCTCATCTGCCGCGTTCATCCAGAACACTGCCTGGTACACGTCCGGGTGATGGCGGTACGCATACTCAAGCGCCAGTTGCGTTTTGCCAATGCCGCCTAAGCCGGTGATGATGGCGATCTGGGCGAGTGCGGCACGCCCGTTTTCTAACAGGCATTGATTTAACTGCTTAAACTGGTCTTCGCGGCCCGTGAACAAGGGGTTCCGGCGGAACGGCAAGTTGTGCATTTTCGGAGCCGTGTGGTGGGCTGCACGATAGAGCATATCGGTGTCATCTGGACTTAGTTTGAAGCCGGTCGCTATGAGCCTCAGATGCTTCGGAGAAGGAGGGAGATTTCCGATCTCCACATCTATGTAAGTATGCCGGGACATCCCTTTACCTATATGCGCTACCGCATCCTCTTGCGTCCACCCTCTCCTTACTCGCAAGGATTTAAGCACATTCTCAAACCGATTTTCCTCAAGTATCATTAGCTTCTCCGAAATTGCACATTTTCCCGCTATTTTTGCACATGCCCTCATGTAACCTTGAGGTAGAAAGTCGTAAGCAAAAGACTGGATAGTTCCAATAGAAAAAGAATGCGCCTTGTTACGCAAGTTTGTTAACGCTAATTATAGCTTTTTGCTCAGGGAATTACCAGATGTGCTTACGCATGACGGTGCGTGTATCAGCACCATGTTGAACGTCTGTGAACGGTCTTAGCTAATGGTTGTTGCGCATTAGAAGCGCAACCAAATAGAGAAAGGATGAACATAACATGCCAGATATCGTAGTGGATGTTCCCAACACTTTCGTCGGGATGATGCTACGCGGCTGTGAACAGAAAACGCAGCGAAAAGATCGAGAAAACCCCAACAGTGAGATGGTGCCTGCGCAGGACAAAAACGGGGTGCCGAAGTACACGGTGTACCTATCGGTGGAAACGAAGTCGTCGTTTGGCAAGAAGCAGTTTGACGAGATGGAAGTAACTTTGACCAGCCCGAAAAACCCAGTTGAGAGCATTCCGATGGGGAGTTACGTGATAGTTGAGGGGCTGACCCAGGGCCAGATGCCGATTGGCAAAGGGAAGGCCGTCACCGTCTTTTACACGGCTGAGGCTATCCGTCCGCTGCAACCTGCACAATTTGCGCAACCTGGGCAAGCAACGCGTGTCTCGTCCGGCCAGCCGCCGCAACCGGCGCGTGCCGCCGCGTCTGGTGAGTAACGAAGGAAAGGAGGTAAGTCATGAACCAGAGTATGAACGTGAACCAGGCGAACCCGGTGAAGCGGGGGAACACAAGGCTGGCGCGTGGGCTGGTATGGTTCGCTGGAGTCGTTAGCCTAGCCGCGCTCCTGATGCTGTGCGCGGTGGCATCTAATCCAAACGCGTTGGTGACAGTGGTGATGCTTACATTGCTGGTAGACAGCGCAATTTTCGCCTATGCATCGAGCCAGGGCTACTGGTTTGAATGGCTGATGGAACGTAAGTGGAAAGCTGTCTGCCAGGGCATCGGCTTTGTAGGTGAGGGCCGCGCGAGGCTTCAGCCGGGGCTGAGTTACGACTGGTACGGCTCAATGAAGAAAACAAAGGTGGTGAGGGATAGGATATACCCCAAGCTGCGCAATGTGCATGGCACACGCGACAGTTGGACGGGCATCGTCTACCCGTTTGCTGGTCAAAATCTGGACGACTTTAACCAGATGGCCGACCGCTTCGCCCTGTCGTTCAAGGTGCCCTGTGTGGTCTTTGATTTGGACGAGCACGGGCTCATCCGCATCCGCGCGGGTCAAGTGCCCGTACCGGTCGCGTTTGAGTTTGAGGAGTAGGTAGTATGAGCCTTCAATCGGAATTGGAATTGCTGAAAGCCGTTCCTGTCGCGCGTGATATTGACGGCCGTTGGTGGCACATGCCGATTGAAGGCCAGCATGTGTTCTTAGCTGGCCGGACGGGCGGGGGCAAGAATTCGTTTACGTGGAGTCTGGTGCTGCGCCTGGCTCCGGCCTGGCGGGCTGGTCTGGTGCAGTTTTGGGGGCTTGACCCGAAGCGCGTTGAGTTGGCAATAGGGCGTGGCTGGTGGGACTTTTACGCTGATACCGACGAAGACATGGTTGGTCTGCTGGAACAGTGCGTTGTAGATATGCAGGCGCGTATGGCGCACATGCAGGGCGTGCGGCGGTGTTTCATGCCCAGTCTGGAAACGCCGTTGAACGTGATTATTATCGACGAAATGGCCTACCTGTCGTTCTACATGGCCGACAAAAGGCTTAGGGAGCGAGCAGACAAGGCGGTGCGTACATTGCTGTCGCAAGGTCGGGCACCAGGCTATGCCGTGGTCGCGGCCGTGCAGGATGCGCGTGTCGAGGTTTGTGGGTATAGAAATATGTTCCCGCTGCGTATAGCGGGCGGTCTGAACGAGGCGAAGCAAGTTGACATGGTGCTCGGTGAGGGCATGCACGAGGCCGGGGCGCTGTGCGAGAACATTCCGTTAGGTAGGGAGGGCGCGGGTGTGGCCTACGTGCTGGATGCCGAGCGTATGATGAAGCCGCGTATGGTGCGGGCGCCGTGGTGTAGTGATGACACGATAAAGCGGGTGCTGGCGAGCATACCGGCAAAAGCGGTTGAAGTTTCGCAAGACGTAAAAGACGAACCGCTGGATATTCAGGCGCAATCGCAACAGGTGTGGCTCCACAGCGTCGAGTGAATGGCGCGGGGGGTGCCCGATATCACTGGCGTTATCGCGGGCAGCCCCCGAACATGAAAGGTGCTTTATTGATGGCTGATATAACAAACGGTCAAACCGTTGAAAGTGGGGTGGTGGCTGACATTACAGGCTACGTGCCAGCGGCGGGTGTGGTAACGCGGAGCCAACGGCAAGAGGCAAGGTACAAATTGCGCTCGTCGCTGAGGCGAGTAACGAGTCTCAAGCGGCTCATGTCCTGCGGCCTGCCGCTTGGGAGCTTTATCATCGAGGGTATGTCGGCATTATTCGTCACGCGGACAATTCCACATAGTGAAGAGGGTAAATTAGGGGTGACGCTCGGCCTTCTGGCAGAGGGGCGGCGCTATGTTTTCAATCAGAAGTTGGTAAAAGTAACTCGCAAGTCAGCGGGGCACGTTGGCGCGATTGCATCAAAAGAGATTACACACGGGCATAACGGGTGGCATCCGCATACGCATGATATCGAGTTTTATGAGCGTGAACTGTCGCTTGAAGATTTCGCGGCCTTGAGTGCTTTGTATTATGACTATTTGAACCGGTTTTACAGCCGCAACGGGTTTGAGGGGTTGTCGCGCCAGCATGGCGTACGTATTGAGCAGGTACAGCTAGATGGTGTCGCATTGGCAAAATACGTTGCGAAACTTCAAGAGGGGGATATCCGGCTGCATACGGCGCATGAGTTGACGCGCTGGGATTTGAAACTAGGCCGTGCGGGTTCGCTCATGCCGTTTGATATCGTCTGTGAGTTCTTCGAGACGGGGGATATGGCCGCGCTAGAGTTGTGGCACGAATATGAAAAAGAAACGTTCGGCCGGTCGGTTATCCGCTTTACCAAGGGGCTACGGGCGCTGCTACTCCCGCGTGAGGCCGAAAAAACCGATGAGGAATTAGCGGCCGTGGAAGTCGGCGGCGTCGATGTGGTGCGGTTCGCTGGCTGGTTCTACCGCAAAATTGCGCGGGTGCCCGGGCTTGAGGGCAGGGTATTGACGGCACTGGATACGGGCGGCTTTGCAGCGCTCGTCGAGCTGTTGACGGTGTATCACCTGGACGACCAGAGCGGGTATTATGAGATTGTGGGAACGAGCGATGGGTGAAAGGATTGTACAGTGAGTGTCAGACGAATTGAGCATGAGGACGGGCGGGTAACGTACTACCTGCACACGGAGTATGGCTATGGCGATACGATGGAAGTAACGCCGAAAGACATGATGGCGCTTGGCGCGTGGCTGCTTGAGCATGAGCAGGTCGTCGTCGAGGATGCATTAAAAAACGATGTACTGCAAGCTCAGCAAGAGATGAGTCTGGTGAATGATGTTGAAGCTAGGGACGGTGAGGTTAGTCGATAGGGTATCGAATTACAGTCTGATTAGCACACGGAAAGGTACGGTCGTACATGTCAGCAATTATCGGAAAACCAGTCAGCCTTATACGGCGCGGGCCGCTCGTGGCAGTGAAACTTGGTGCGCCAAAGCACCTACCATCGACGGAGCCGCCAATTGACACGTTAGCGGAAATCAACACGTCGTCCATGAACACCTTCATCCAGGAAGGCGTGGCGACGAGTCTCGGCTTAGAACCGATTGAGCCCATCGAGATTACCACGGCGACCCGGCCGGTGTACGAGAGCTATGTGTACCGTATACGGCTGCTGTTCCCGGATGGGAATGCGGTTGAGGTGAACGCCATTGAAGTACCGTACATGATACGGTCCAACGTGCGCATCAAGTGCCTCATCGGCCGCGATATCCTCCAGCTCTGCGTGCTAACCTATAACGGACTCGCCAACACGTTCTCATTAGACTTCTTGCTGGGAAAATAATCATGGATGATAAGACAACCGGATTACCTGACGAGCAGCCCGTCAACCGCTTAGATTTACTGTTTATCATTCGGGCCTACAACCGTGAGGAAATCTCCCTGGATGAATGGCTGCGGCTGAGCCGGGCGTGGGCTGAGGCGATGCTGCGGCAACGTAGCCCTACGTCTCCGCAAAAGCCAATAGCACCGGATTAATGTACCATTCCCGCTCATTGGTCCCGATGAAGTAATCTTGTAACGCATACTTCACGATGGTGGAATGGGCCGACCGTTTTCAGGTCCCGATCTACCTGCATGCGGCCGATCGTCAATGGGTGATGCGCCCAAGTGAGAGAATCAGGTTCTGGTCAGGTGATACCTATGAGCTGTCAGATGACATCACCTTGATCCGGCTGGGAGGGCATTTTCTCGGAGGCACCGTCTTGCATTGGAAACGAACAGCCGACGGAAAAGGCGTGCTGCTTTCAGGCGACATTATTCAAGTTGTCGCCGATCGCCGCTGGGTCAGTTTTATGTATAGTTACCCCAACCTGATTCCCCTTTCTGCCGCTGAGGTACAGCGCATTAGCGAGACCATTGCACCCTACCAGTTTGAGCGGCTGTATGGAGCCTGGTTCGAAAGGGTCGTTGCGCACAATGCCCATGACGCGGTACTCCGATCAGCCGAGCGCTATATTCGCGCCCTGGAAACCGTTCGTCGCTAAGAGTGCAACAATAGAAACTAGCGCTTATCCTCTTTCCTCACCTGCAAATGCAGCTCGCGTAACTGCTTCTCATCAACAGGCGAGGGGGCGTGCATCATCAGGTCCTGGGCACTCTGCGTCTTGGGGAAAGCTATGACCTCGCGGATGGTGTCTTCATCGGCGAACAACATCACCAGGCGGTCTACGCCGAGGGCGATGCCACCGTGTGGGGGTGCGCCGTATTCGAAGGCTTCGAGCATATGGCCAAACTGTTCTTTAATTTCTTCATCGTTCAATCTCATCAGTGAGAAGACTTTGTGCTGTAGCGCGGCAACATTGATGCGCACGCTTCCGCCGCCGATCTCGTAGCCATTGCAGATGATATCGTATTGTTTCGCGCGGATATTCAAAGGATCGGTATCGAGCCGGTCAACATGTGCCTCGTCCATACCGGAGAATGGATTGTGTTCGGCTTCGTAACGTTGACCCTCCTCATCGTAGTGCAATAGAGGGAAATCGACGACCCAGCACAGCGCCATCTCGTTGGGATCGATCAAGTTGAGGCGCTCGGCCAATTTGACACGCAAACGGAAAAGGACATCGTTGCAGACGTTGGCACTATCAGCGACAAACAGCAGCAGGTCGCCCGGTCCGCCCTGGAGACGCTCGATAATGGCCTGCATCTCGTTTGCGGACATGAACCTGGTTAGTGGCGATTTGACTTCGCCCGTCACACTAATCGCCAGCGAAACCAGTCCTTTTGCTCCTAACACACGCGCAAACTCGGTGAGTTCCCCGATCTCTCTACGGCTGTAACCTTCTGCTCCTGGCACACGAATACCCTTGACGATACCGCTCGCTGCAAGGGCACCCTGGAATACGCCAAAATTGCCTGCTGCTGCAAGGTCGGATATTTCGACAAGAGGAAGGTCGAAACGTAAATCGGGGTGATCCGTACCATAGCGGTCCATAGCATAGGCATAACTCAGTCGCGGGAAAGGACGTTCTTTGATGCGTTTACCGGTTGTATTTTCGATCAGGTGGATCAGCAATCCCTCAATCAGAGACATCACGTCGTCTTCCGCCACAAAGGACATTTCCAGGTCCAACTGGGTAAATTCCGGCTGGCGGTCAGAGCGTTGATCTTCGTCGCGGAAACAGCGTGCTATCTGGAAGTAGCGATCCATACCAGCCACCATCAGCAGCTGCTTCAGTTGCTGCGGAGACTGTGGCAGAGCATAGAACTCGCCTGGATAGAGCCGGCTTGGCACGAGATAGTCACGTGCGCCCTCCGGTGTGCTTTTCATCAGAATGGGTGTCTCGATCTCCAGGAAACCGCGCTCATCCAGGTAATCACGTATGGCCTTGACCACGCGATGACGCAGTACGATATTGTCTCGCATCTTGGGACGGCGCAGGTCAAGGTAGCGATATTTGAGCCTGAGCGGTTCATCTACCTGCATGTTATCGCTAATCGGGAAAGGCGTAGTGCGTGCGGGATTCAGTATCACTATGTCATCGGCAGCCACTTCAATGGCCCCTGTACTCAAATTAGGATTCTCCGTGCCCGGCAGACGGGGCACGACCCTTCCCCTGACCTGTATTACATATTCTGAACGCACTTCTGAAGCGACACGGTGTGCTTCTGGGGAGCGCTCTGGATCGCAAATTACCTGTGTAATGCCATAACGGTCGCGGATATCCAGGAATACCAGGCCGCCATGATCCCGGCGCCGGTTCACCCATCCTGCTAAACTAACCTGTTGCCCAACATTACTCGCGTTCAACTCACCACATGTATGTGTACGATAATACACCTCAAAACCCACAGCTTTTTGACTCCTTACTATTGTGACCGGGAATTCTGCTCTACTATCCCCACTTAACATCCACTCTGAGGTCCTGTACCGACCGAAATCAGGCTCGACGCCGAGGGAGTATTCTGCGACAAAATATCGAGTTGCTTGCCCTTGGGATCAACCGCCAGGCTTTTTACCAGGCTCGAGCCGCCGGATAACACATATTGCTGCACCAATCCGAGCGTCACGTTATTTCCAGCAACATTTGTACCTGTGGGAGTGGGCGTTGGCGGACCTCCCACCAGCGGCTTAGCCACATCCAGGTCAAGGACGCGGTGGTTTACGGGGTCGCCAATGTAGAGGTGCGGTGTACCATTGACCACGCCGGTTGACAGCATGGCTGTATTCGTCGATGGCGTGTTAGACACTACTGATGAAGGGCTGGAAACTACTAAGGACGCGTTCCCTTGCTTTTCGACTGGCGTCATGGTCGGAACGGCCTCATTGGCCGTGAAATTCTTACTACCTGCTGCCAGCGGTAATGCAATCTGTTGCTGGACAAATACTGCTGTTGGTAAGATGGACTGGCTTCCAGCCACCAGGGACAGGCTGCGCACTTCACCATCGGACAGCAAGAGGAAAAGTTGCTGCGAGAAAGCGGCTGCACTGACAATCGCTGCCGAGATCGAAAAATTGATGGGTTTCGGTGTGCTCAGATGCCCTTTCGCATCCACAACATAGCTCAAAACACGAGCGTTATTCTGATTTGAGTTCAGCACCACGTACACATTGTTGCCCAATGTAGTGACGAGGGCAGGGGAAAACCCACCCCTGGTGAAATCAGTCCCAATCTGGGCAGAGAACGTGGATTTTCCCAGGACTCCTGCCTGGCCTGGTTGATACACATCGAGCGTGTACCCGGTCGGAACCGTATTCTTGAGTTGCTCCACCAGCACGAACACATGCGAGCTATTACTCGAGATATTGAGTATGTGCGAGGTAGCATTACTCGCGATGCGAGCAACCAGGCTATACTGGCTATTCACCTGGTACAGCCCGTAATCTTGTGCCAGTGCATAGAGAACCGGAGCACCTTTAGGATCCTGCGCCCAGGCAATGTTCTGAGGATACGTGTGTGTACTTGTGTTGTCGATGGGATTGATGGACGTATTCGCACAGGGCAAGACGAAGATATGAGCACCTTGATTGTAGTTCGCGATGGCGGCTTTGACCTGTGTGACCAGTTCAACCTTGAGTTGCGTCAATTGCTGTTGCTGGCTCTGGTCCATGTGATGGTTTTTCTGCACGTCACGCAGCCTGTTCTGGGCAGTCGCAAGTGCATTGAGAGCCGATGTGGGGTTGTCATTAGAGATGTCAACCTGTGCGCCGTCAATCAGCAGTTGTGTACTCCTCAGGGTCTGACTTACCGTTTGACTGTCATTTACTCGTAAAAGGAAGAAGGCGCCTGCACCAATACCTGTAAGAATGAGCAGGGAGAGCAATGTAAGTGTCAGGTAAAAAAGCCGGCTCCGTCTACGTCGCGATCTTCCGAGAGCAGGTTGTGGGGCTGTAATAGTGTCCTGAGTAGGGGCCAGAGGGCCACTGCTAAAACGTAAAGGAGCGCTGGGAGTACGCCTTTCGCCATTACTCTGCGGGCTACCAAAAGACGTGCTGGGAAGCACCCCCAGTATAGCTGTATTCTCGCTCGCTTCGCGACCGCCAACCCGTACCGGGTGTCGCACACCCGGAGGCTCTTCACCAACCTCTTGTATACGCACGACAATGGCTGTAATATTGTCAGGACCGCCGTTTTCATTGGCACGTTCTACCAGGTGGTAGACACTCTGCTGTGGTACATATTGATCGACTATGCGTTGTAGCTCTTCCTCGCTAACCAGCCCGGAAAGTCCATCAGTGCAAAGCACGAGGGAGTTGCCTTCGCTCAATTCTTCCTGAAAAACATCGATATCGACTTCAGCCTGCGTACCGAGACAACGAGTGATTACATTACGCTGTGCATGCGTACGAGCTTGATCCTCAGTCAATAAACCTGCTCTTACCTGTTCGGCCACCCATGAATGATCTTGAGATATCTGTCTGACCTGACTTCCACGTATGAGATAGGCCCGGCTATCGCCGACATTGGCAATATACGCCATATTACCACGCAGTACGGCAGCAACACATGTTGTGCCCATACCACTCCGTAACATGTTCTCCGCCGCTCGTTGATGGATTGAAGCATTTGCGCGTCTAATCGCATGCAACAGAGAATCAGTCACATCATCACTGTCGTCCTGATAGTACGCATTGCTAATAGTATCCACAGCAATTTCACTCGCTACTTCACCTGCCGCGTGTCCTCCCATGCCATCAGCCACAATGAACAACGCGCCCTTGCTTGCCATCACTTGTGGATCTTTCGGGATGACATAGGCCATATTGTCTTCATTATGTTCACGCTTACGGCCAACATCGGTTAGCTGTGCAACATCGAGACGGAGTTGTTTCGCCAACGAACCTCTCTCCCGTAATGTAGGGGCAACTTGCCCTTTGGATTTGTGCGATACACACACAGTGTAAACCGGTAATGAAGCGCAGCGGAGCATTAAAAGCTGGTTATAACACGCTTTACAGAAAAATGCAGCGCCACTCTCTCCATTACACCCGTTTGAAACTTTAAGCTATAATACACCGACACAGAGAAAAACGCAACGCACACCTGATTTTTGTCCATCCGATTTCCCGTCTCCCTGCTTCTTCAGACCACGATGCAGAGTATACTCTTTAAGATTTGCGCACGCAAGTTAATGGGCTACCATACCCATGCAATCTAGGAAATTAGGGATAAGAGCATCGAGTACTTTGGTTCAGTCCAGCTTTTTTTGGCAAAGAGTGCAATAAAAGTCTCAGGCTGTTACCTGGATAATTCCAGAGACGTTATACAGCCATGAGGACTACCTTGCATCGCTCCTGATACACTGGTGCTAGTTTTACAGTTGGAGGAACGCTGGCTCCAGCGGCTAACCTCGTTCCGGCATAGTAGGTCCATAGGAGCGCTGTCTTTCAGAGAAAAGAGCCATATGCACATCGGTATTAATGCTCAACTGCTATCTTTTAGTCAGAACTACCGTAACGGCGGTATTAGCCGTTACATACGTTACTTGCTAACAGAATTACCAAAGCGGCCAGGCCAGCATGAATACACGATTTTTGTCAATGGCCAGGAAGTCGTAGAGCACTTAAGGCAGATTGCGGGTAAGAGTCCATTGGATCCTGCGGGGGAAAGCAGGCATGAAGGAGTCGGGCGAACCCGGATCACATATGTTCCCATATCCTGGCCTGAGTCAAAACCCATATCAAGAGTTGCCTGGGAACAATTGATGCTGCCATCACTCATACGTGAAAGGCGCATCGATGTTTTGCATTCACCGGCTAATGTGTTACCGGAAATGCTCCCACGTGGTTGCGCTGGAGTGGTCACGCTTCACGACCTGGCATTCTTACGCTTTCCACATGTCTTGACCCGCTCAAAGCGCGTGTACCACCGCACGTTCACAATGCGCAGTCTAAGGCACGCAACGCTCATCATTGCTAACTCGAATAGTACCAAACAAGACGCTGTTGAACTTGCAGGGATTCCCGTAAACCGCGTACGAACTGTCTATCCGTGCATCGATGAGCGCTTTTCTAGCGTTATACATAATGAAGAGGTACAATCTTTTCGCCAGGAGCATGGGTTGACAGGCGGTTATATTCTCTACCTGGGTACTCTGGAGCCACGCAAGAATATTAACAGGCTCATCGAGGCCTATGCGCGGCTGCGTACCGCTTATGGGCGATCAGAGAAACTTGTGCTGGCAGGAGGGAAGGGCTGGCTATATGCTTCGATCTTTGAGCGGGCACAACGACTTGGCTTAGAATCAGAAGTCGTTTTCCCTGGCTTCGTTTCCGATGCCGAACAGTTGTTGTGGTATGATGGCGCATCTGTTTTTGTATATCCGTCTCTCTATGAGGGCTTTGGCATACCAGTAGCAGAAGCACTGGCACGTGGGGTTCCCGTCGTCACCTCAAATATTTCTAGCTTACCGGAAGCGGGGGCTACTTTAGCGTTGACTGTTGACCCAAACGACACGGAAGCACTGGCCGGGGCTATATTTAAAGCATTGACCGATGAATCTGTACGTGAGCGATGTCGTACACTTGCATCCTCGATCGCACAGCGATTCTCCCCGCAAACAATGGTCGAACAAACTATTGCAGTGTATGAACAGGCGGCAGCATTACACGCGTCACAGCATCATTCTAAGAGTGTGTCTTTGATACGATAAAGATGCTATAATCTTGAAATTGATGCAAACGACGCTAGCGCATCTACGCTACGCGTTATGCATCGAAAAAATACCAGGTTCATGAGGCTTCAGGTTTGAACAGTAGTAAAGTATCGCAAACAACCGAAAGCAGGGGTTCAATATATCAGCCCCCTCAAGCAGGGCAGGCAGGGACTCCCGAAATGACAAGTGGAGGAACAGGTCCTATTACAAAGGCCATCTCCCAACGGCGCTCGCATCGTCGCCAGTGGCGCATTATCGAGTCTGTCGCCATAATCATTCTCGATGCGATACTGGTGGGCGTTGCTTTTCAACTGGCTTTCTACTTGCGCTTTTCCTTTTTTTTCGGAACCAACCTGATCACGACGTTCCGCAATTACCTGCTCAGTATCGATAATGTGAATCCGCCCAGCCATTTAAACCATGCTCCGTCATTCAGCAACTTCCGACCCCTTGAAATTGGCATTGTGATCGGCCTGATTGCAATTTTTGCGCTGCGTGGCCTGTACGGCATTCGCCTGACCGGAAGCTGGTTTCGCCAGGCATGGTCAATCGTCAGTTCGGCCACCCTGGGCCTGGCATTCCTGATTGCCTACTATTTTGTGTTTCAACCACCTGCGAATTCCCGCTTGATAGCACCATTCGTGTGGGCCATTGCTATCATCTTGCTGTGCACCGCAAGATTGTTCATCTCAATAATAATGGGCCGGCTCTATCGACTCGGCTTGGGTGAAACGCGTCTGCTCGTCGTCGGATCAGGCCGGCTGGGCAAGATGATCATGCAACATATCGCGGCCAATCCCAACCTGGGCTACTCCATTGTTGGCTTCCTGCATGATATGAATGAGCCCCCAAGTGACTTTGGACGCTTTAAGATGCTCGGCACGCTGGATGACCTGGGGCTGGCGATTCGCTCCATGCAAATAGATGAAGTCATCATTGCACTCCCATCGCATTTACACCAGCAGAGCATCAGAAGTGTACGCCTCTGTGAGCGCCTGGGCACTTCATTCAAACTCGTTCCCGATTTGTACGAGTTGAGCCTGTCACGCATTGATATGGAGGCAATAGAGGGCATTCCGCTGATCAGTATCAAGCAGGCGTCTATCAATTCAATGCAACGCATTGTAACGCGGATGGTGGACATTATCGTGGCAGCCCTCATTCTGATCATAGGCCTACCCTTATGGCTCTGTATCGCATTGGCTATTGGACTCAGCTCACCTGGACCGATTCTCTATAAGCAAACACGTATAGGCTTGAGTGGACGGCCATTCAAAGTATATAAATTTCGCTCGATGTACAAAGACGCGGATAGAAGGCTGGCCGAACTGCTGGCATATAACGAGGCCCAGGGGCCGCTTTTTAAGATGAGAGATGATCCACGTGTAACGCCCATAGGCAGATTCCTGCGCCACATGAGCTTTGATGAAATCCCCCAACTCATCAATGTTATCAGTGGTGAGATGAGCCTGGTGGGGCCACGCCCGCCGCTTCCTCACGAAGTAGCGCAATATGAAGAATGGCAAAAAGCGCGGCTGGCAATCAAACCCGGCATGACCGGCTTATGGCAGGTTCGAGGCCGCAGCGATATCAGTTTCGACGAGGGCGTCCTGATGGATCTGTATTATATCGAAAACTGGTCGTTGCGCCTGTATTTCCAGATACTCTTTCGCACCATTCCGGTTGTCATATTCCGCCGCGGAGCATATTAAATGAAAGTAGCCTTAGTGCATGATTATCTGAATCAAATGGGTGGGGCCGAGCGCGTCGTTCTAGCCTTTCATGAAATATTTCCAGACGCGCCTATTTACACGTCAATTTATGACCCCAAGCGTGTCGATGCGGCTTTTCGGGAAATGGATATCCGCACTTCTTTCATGCAGAAGCTGCCGCTGGTCAAAAAACACCACCAGCCGTTTCTGCCATTTTACCCATTTGCAATGGAGCGTCTCGATCTGCGGGGCTATGATCTCGTCCTCAGCAGTTCCAGCGCCTTTGGTAAAGGTGTGATAACCCGACCGGAAACAATGCACATTTGCTATTGCCATACTCCTATGCGCTGGTGCTGGAATTATGACGAGTACGTGGAGCGCGAGCAACTAGGTAGAATATCAAGAAGCATACTGCCTTTCTTGATCACCGGGCTGCGAGTCTGGGATCAGGCAAGCGCTATGCGCGTTGATCACTTTATCGCCAATTCTCCTACAGTGGCTGAGCGTATCCAGAAGTATTATCGACGAGATGCGGCGGTCATTCCACCTCCTGTGGATGTCAGCCGCTTTGCTTTTGAACCGGAGAGGCAGCCGCAAGACTATTTCCTGATTGTCAGCCGTTTCATGCCCTACAAGCATATCGACCTGGCAATTGAAGCCTGCAACCGGCTTCAACTGCCTCTGGTGATTATAGGCAGCGGACGCGATGAGAAACGACTCAAGAGCATAGCAGGACCTACGATTCATTTCATGGGACGGCTCTCCGATGCGGAAGTGCTCCATTACTATACGCACTGTCGCGCGCTGATACTGCCCGGCGAAGAGGATTTCGGCATCACGCCCTTAGAAGCCCAGGCTTCTGGACGACCCGTGATCGCCTATGGAGCCGGTGGCGCACTGGCTTCGGTTATCGATGAAGTGACCGGGACTTTCTTTCACGAACAAACAGTAGAAAGCCTGGCGGCTGCTCTGGCATCATTTGATGAGCGTAAATACGATCCACAAACGATACGTAATCATGCGCTCGAATTCGATGTGACTCGTTTCTACCGTCGCATACTCCAGTTTATTGAGGCCAAGTTGAGTGAGGGGAAAACAAGAGACGTGCGCACACCGACAGGTGAATTGGTACGATAACAGCAGAGAAGGAAAGGGTAGAATACACCGTGGAACTACGGACTTATTGGACAATTATTTGGCGGAGTATCTGGGTGGTGCTACTGGTGGTGGGGGTGGTAGCTTTATACGCCGGTTATAAATACTATCAACTGCGAAAAACTCCTGGTGCGTTGACGGCATACAGCTCCGGCGTCACTATTCAAATTGGCCTGCAGCCGACGAGCAATGGCGACACAAACAGTGCGGACTATGTCACGGTCTCCGAATCGCTTGCCGATGCATTTGCAACAGGGCCTATCCTTACGTCGCATCAGTTCGATCAGGATATTATCAATCAAATCAACCAGGATAGGGGTCAGATCGAGCAACGTTACGGTGCAAGCGCTGATCTCGGCAACGTACAAAATCCTGGTGCTATCGGGCAGGCGCTCAGCGCTAGCCGTGTGCATAGTTTAGTTACTCTTAACGCTACGTGGATCACGCCGGCGGGGGCCTGGGCTATAGCAAATGCAGTGGGAGAAGTGAGCGCAGCTAAAATGGGAAACTACCTCTCCTACGTGATTACTAGCAATGTGACGCATTCAACAACAGGTAGTTCTGTACTGCCTACCGTAGAAGCACGAGTCATTGGTTCTGCTGCAAATGCAAGTGTAGTTCCAGGATCATCCTCAAGCAAGGTAACACTGTATATCCTGCTGGTGCTGCTCGCGCTCGTTATTGGTATCGCGCTTGCATTCTTGCTCGATTACCTGGATGATCGCATCAGGAGCAAGGATGAGGTAAGCCACCTGCTTGAACTGCCCATTTATGCAGAAGTGCCGCGTGCGCCAGTTCCAGGCCGCTCTCGACCATCAAGAATCCGTTGATCGTCCTAATAGTTTGCCTTTCAGGGCTATTTAAAAGTTGAGCAAAGCAGGGATCCAAGGGGCAGCAGCCCCTTGGCGGGGTGTGGGGTGTGCCCACCTTTTCCCCCTTTCCAGGGGCGGGGAGGGGAAGAAGAGGACTTTTAAATCACCCTGTTTGCCTTTGCTTGACAGGGTTCTTCTAACTTGAGTATAGTACGATGGGCAATAAGAAGCAATGGGCGGAGATTGTCCCGGTGATCTCCGCTTATTTTATATGTGAATAACATAGAGGAGCTTACTTCGTGGGTAATCTTTCAAAGGAGCAATACGCGCTGCTTACAGACTATGATACAAATACCGCTTATAGCAAGGCCTTTCATACTCTTTTTGCGAATATACGCTTTAATTGGGGGCAGGATGCGAACAAGACTCATGTTCACACATTGCTCCTTACTACACCATCCGAGTATGCTGAACAGCCTGTGGTAGCGGCAAACCTGGCAATAGTAGCGGCGCAGAGTGGGACAGCGACAATCTTAGTGGATGCCGACCTGCACAGCCCGAGTCTCCAGCAAAGCTTTGGCCTGGATAGAAATACCGGTTTAAGCGATTTGTTGCTGGAAGAAGAGATGACGCCGGAGAAGGTGGTTGACTGCCTGCAATCGACGTTCATTCCTGGTTTTCGGGTACTCAGCGCGGGTACTAAAACTGCTCAAGGACCAACACTCCTACTGTCGCCAAAGCTAGAAAAATGTATGTGCAGCATCCGCCAGGTACTGGATGCGTCAGAAACTAAGCCAGGTATCGTTATTTATCATAGTCCACCCGCATTAGCGGGGGTTGATGCTTCGCTCATCGGTGCCCTGGTGGAACAAACATTGTTGACGATTATTGCAGGTCGCACTACTCGCGAGCAAGCAAAGCAGGCGCAAGAGCAACTCCAGCGAGCACATACCAATCTCGCTGGCATTATCATGTTAAATCCATAGAGTTCACTCCCGGTGAGTGTTCCCGTAGTACACTCACCCTACGTAACGTCTTCCGGAGGTGGCTTTACTATGCAAGGACGACAAGGTCCCAGGTACGATTCCTGGGATCGATCCTCTAGTGGACCCCAAGCAGCATCGAATGGCACTGGTAAACAACGAGCTATACCCCAACGTCCTCCTGGTATGACAAGGATAGAACATCCGCCTCAGACCTCACGGGTAAATCGCCCGCAGCGCAAGGCACCACATCCGAAAAGTTGGCGACGCCGCTTGCTTTTTCTCGTCGTGGTGATTCTAGCCTGCGGGTTGCTAGCCTGGGGTATCGGTTATGCACTCGCCAACTACTTTATAGGAGTCGGAAATAGTTCAGGAGCAGCGAATACAACAACCGATTTCCTGCTGGCTCTCAAGGGTCAGAACTATGACCAGGCCTATGATGACCTTGACGCGAAGATTACCATCTCACTCACCAAAGACCAATTTACGAGCATGGCACAAGCTGACGATCATTGTTACGGCCCGGTGACGGATTTTAATGAACAGGCGGGTAGTGCTACAATATCTGCTGATAACAATACCCAGGGCTATACCTACCATATGACACGCAGCAAGCTCACGAAAACCTACCCACTAACACTGACCTTACAAAAAGACCCCAACGGTAACTGGAACATTACGAGTTACGGCAGCGACCTTGGGCCGGCTCCACCGACTTGCAAATAGATATAAGAAGCATTGACTGAGAGAGGGTACCGGCAAGGAGGCAGGATTTCTTGCTGGTACCCTCTCTTGCTATTACTCCCGGCTCGTTTTCACTGTACAAGGTCAAAATTCAACCTTGTAACAAGCAGAAGCGTATAGATTCTGGCCCCTAAAAAGTAGTTTCAAAAAAGATGGTAGTTTGTGAACCTTTCTAACACATCTCGCTACTAACATCATAGCAAGGAAGTGAGCACCATAGTGTCATGGCCGCAGAAAGCAACGAAACGTGGAGTATACACTGGTACGGGAGAACGGCTGGATGAGTATGAATACGCAGCCAGTCGTTGATGACAGGCAGGTACTGGGTCGGATCGCTGCTGGTGATCGACAGGCTCTTGCTGAGTTATATGAACGCTACCAGCGCGTGCTCTTCAGTTATTTACAACAACTCACGCCGGACTATGGCCTTGCAGAAGAGTTGCTACAGGACACCCTGGTGGCAGTCTGGAGAAGCGCTTATAGTTTTGAGGGCAGATCAAGTATACAGACCTGGCTGATTGGCATCGCTCGACGGCAAGCGCACAACACGCTCCGTCAACGCAAGCTTCCACTCAGCGACGAGGCTGAACTGGAAGGGCTGGTGTCAACAGATCCTGAACCTGAAGATTTCACGCTCGCATCTATTGCTCGTGAAGAACTGGTGGAGACATTCAAACGGCTTGCACCCGTTCACCGGGAGGTTCTGGTGTTGACTTTCGTACATGAGCTTTCATATCAAGAGACGGCCAGCATACTTGATGTGCCAGTAGGCACCATTAAGAGTCGTCTGAGCAATGCCAAGCGAGTGCTGCGCGCCCTTCTCGACGCCAGAGAGGAAATGAAAAGATGACATCACAGGTACCAGAGAGCCAGCATCACGTTAACGAGCTCTTGCCGGAATACGTGAACAGGAAGCTCGATCCCTTAATTGCTGACCGAGTGCGCGAGCATCTTCTGCATTGCGAAACATGCCAAGCCGAACTTTCAACCTGGGAAGCGCTAAGGGAGACAGCTCTATGCGCTGTTACAGCAGAGCCACTTCCATCCCTAAATATTTTAGACCAGGTCTGGGCGAAAATCGATGCGCCAATCCAGGAGGCGCAGGTAAACCGGTGGCCTATTCGTCGTGTCATCGTACACCTCTGGCTAGTCCTTAACCGGCAAGTGCGCATTATCCATAAAAGTATTTGGATTGCTTCCACTCTGGTAGGTCTATTTTGCTGTTGCCTGGCCCTTTACGTCTCAACACAATCACCCAACCACGTGCACGATGCAACATCGATATTGACGCTCTTTACAGCAGTGGTGGCAGCTTCAGGTGTTG
>WNGJ01005398.1_pt1 | contig 25333 bp, 21 predicted proteins | sample 5400611 | NCBI WGS metagenome assembly WNGJ01 (sample SAMN13153375, study PRJNA577476) | soil metagenome | isolation source: 40 cm soil or saprolite under Garry oak tree replicate 1 | place: USA:California | collected 2016-06-15
AACATGCACTTCGTTGTTGAGCCCGGAAAATTTAGGGTCATGATAGGGTCGTCTTCAACAGACATTCGCCTGACCGGTGAGTTTGAAGTCAAGGGAGCTTCATTCTCCGGCAGTTAGTCCGCAGGAGAAACCCCTGCGGAGAATAGCGGCAAACGCAAGATCTCGAACCCCACAATTCCCAACGTAGTGGAGGTGGTTTGAGTTCATCTGCCAGTCACGCGTGTTACTGTCTCATGAGGTCAGTACCACCTCGCGGTAGCGGGTGGGTGGTTTGTGATTGGCAATTGGCAATTGTCGATTGCCGATTTGCAGGTTTCGGACCAAAGCCAAATCGGCAATCGGAAATCGACAATTGACAATGGGAAGACCCACCCGCTACCGCGAGGTGGTACTGACCTCATGAATCCGCACGTTGTCAACATGGCAGCGTTCAAACTGCACCCGCACCACGCTCAAAATCGCTTGACAGTAATTTCCGCTTTATCCATATTTGTCTTGATCAAAAACAAAATCAAACTCTGCGCGCATCGGATTGAACTATAACTGAACGCAGGAGAAATCATGGCCGAAGACTCTGACGAAAAGGACAAGAGTGAAGGTACTTATGATCCCAGCCGCCGCCGCTTTCTAAAGGGAGTTGGCATTGTGGGCGCCGGAGCTGCATTTGCCGACAAGCTCCTGATCGACGTGGAGGCGACGGAAGCCGCTGCAAGCAATCAGCCGCTGACCGGCACTGTCCCGGTCGTCCTGCAAATCAATGGGCAGAAGCGTCAAGCTCGGATCGAACCACGCACTACGCTCTTAAACACCTTACGCAATCACCTTGAGCCGCCGCTCACGGGAGCAAAACTCGTTTGTGACCTGGGCACGTGCGGCGCGTGCACGGTGTTGCTGGATGGCAAGCCTGTCTATGCTTGTCTCGTGCTGGGTGTTGATGCCGTTGGCAAGCAGATCACCACAGTCGAAGGCCTGGGATCACCCGAAGCGATGAATGGAGTGCAGCATGCCTTCGTTGAGAATGACGCTTTGATGTGCGGGTTCTGCACCCCGGGTTTCGTCACCACGATCTCGGCCTACTTAAAGAAGAATCCAAATCCGAGTTTGGCCGAGGTGCGAGAAGCGTGCAAAGGAAACTTCTGTCGCTGCGGCACCTACCCGCGAGTTTTTGAAGCGGCGCTGGCAGCCGCAAAGGCAGGAGCGGGGGACGCGTAAGAGAAAGTATCAGTTTGCACTGGCAGTCAAAGATTTAAGTTAGTGGCGACGATGCTCGCAAATTAACAATTTGCGGCACGAGAAACGGTTCGGAGAAAACTCATGCAGCAGGCGCCGGTCAAGAAAAAAAAGAAAGTCAGAGTGCCAAAGGTCATTAACGGTGTCGAGACGATGGTGGAGATCGAAGTCGACGAGGACGCCGGCCCGGGTTGGGGTCCGAATGACAAGCACACACTTCTAAACCATCGTCTGACGCGGGTCGATGGACCACTTAAGGTTGCGGGAGTTGCACGGTACACCTACGACATGCGGCTCCCGGGGATGCTTTACGGTCGCATCCTTCGCTGCCCGCACGCGCACGCACGCCTGACAAAATTCGATTCCGCCGATGCCTCCAAAATTCCCGGAGTCCAGGCGATTATTCAGACGTCTCTCAAGGAATTTCTTTTCTATGGGATGGCGGTAGCGGCAGTGGCGGCTACCACCCCGGAAATCGCAGCCGATGCGCTACATGCGATCAAGGTGGAATATGAAGTGCTGCCACATGTAGTCAAAGCCGCGGATTCAATTAAGCCGGACTCGCCAAAAGCATTGCCAGACGAAGTCAATATCGAAGAAAAGGAAAAGCGCGGGGACGCTCAGAAAACCGATGCCGCCTTTGCCGAATGCGACGCAGTCGTCGAAGCCGGCTATCAGACACCACGCATTCATCACGCTTGTCTCGAGACGCACGGGCTGACAGTTGATTATCGCGGCGGCGATACGGCCACGGTCTACGCTTCGACGCAGGGTACGTTCACTATTCCCGGCGACTCCGCCAAAGCCCTCGGACTTCCCGAGAGTGCGGTAACTTCTGTGGTTGAGCACATGGGCGGGGGTTTTGGTTCGAAGTTCGGAATCGGTGTTGAAGGTATGCTGGCCTGTAAACTCGCAAAGCAAACCAAAGCGCCCGTTAAGTTAATGCTTACTCGTTATGACGAATTCGTGATGGCAGGTAACCGTTCCGGTTCCTGGCAAAAATTCAAAGCCGGTGTCAAAAACGATGGGACGCTCATTGCTCTACGCGCCACACAATATCGCCTTGGTGGACTTGGCGATGGCTCGCAGGCTGGTCAGCCTTACATTTATCGCGTGCGGGACACTTACCGCGAGGTATTCGCCCTTCATACAAATGAGGATTCTTCGATCGCCATGCGTGCGCCGGGACATCCCCAGGCCTCCTTCGCAATGGAATCGTTGATGGATGAACTCGCTTACAAGATAGGCATGGATCCGGTTGCCTTTCGTAAAAAGAATTTGCGCGATGAGGTTTATCACCGGCAGTTGGATCGCGGCGCGAAAGAGATCGGTTGGGAACGGCGTAAACCGAAGCCGGAAGGTGCCGGTCCACTGAAGCGAGGGCTGGGTTGCGGAGTTGGCACCTGGGGAGGCGGCGGCAATAACCAGTGTAAGGTGGAAGTTACAGTTGCCCGCGACGGCGCTGTGGTAGTGGCAGTTGGTACTCAGGATCTGGGAACAGGTACACGTACTTACACACGCGCCATAGTCGCTGAAGAGTTGGGACTGCAAATAACAAACGTCACAGAAAAGATTGGTAACTCCAAGCTGGGCTCGGCGAATCCTTCCGGAGGTTCTACCACTGCAGCATCTCTTTCGCCATCGGTTAAAGATGCAGCGATCAAAACTCGGCTGGCAGTCGCCGAGAAAGTCGCGTCCCTCTTGGGAGGCGTAAAGCCTGAAGAAATCAAGTTTGAAAAGGGACAGGTTACCGGCGGCGGAAAATCGCTTACGTGGCAACAAGCTTGTGCTGCTCTTCCCGCTTCGGGCATAACGGCGCACGGAGAGTGGCGTTCGGATCTCCAGGCCAGAGGCGTGCACGGTGTTTGTTTTGCCGAAGTTGAAGTAGACGTGGAAACCGGACACATCCGCCCAATCAAGATGGTGCACGTGCAGGACGGTGGCCTCCCTCTCAACCGTCTGACAATGGAAAGCCAGATTAATGGCGGCATGATCCAGTCACTCGGCATGGCGTTCTGGGAGGGCCGGGTAATGGACGCGAAGCTCGGCATGCAACTTAATCCAGGCTTCGGCGATTACAAATTGCCCGGCTCGCTGGAGATACCCGAGATGGTTCCAATCATCGACGATGATGACAAGCGCGAAGCAGTCATCGGAATCGCGGAGGCGGCGATCATTCCCGCTCTGGGGGCCCTCGCCAATGCTGTCTTCAATGCTTGTGGCGTGCGAGTGCGCGAGTTGCCGATCACGCCCGACAAGATATTAATGGGCACGCTGAATGGGAGGGACCTCGCATGAAAGCGTTTGAGTGGGTGAACGCCAGCAACGTTAGCGAGGCGGTGAAACTGTTAACGCCGGCGCCGGCGCCACGCGATATGGATGATGCGCCACGACCGATTGCGGGCGGTCAGGATCTACTGACTACTATGAAAGATTACTCGACGCGACCTACGCGTGTCGTGAATCTCAAAACTATTCGAGGGCTGAACCTGATACAGGGCAATGCGCGGCAGGGACTGACGATTGGCGCGCTCGTAACTCTAAGTCAATTGGAAGAGAACCCTGTCGTTCGCGCGAGTTTTCCGGGTCTTGCCGAAGCGGCGCACTCAATCGCTACGCCGCAGATTCGCAACCTGGGCACCGTCGGCGGCAATCTCTGCCAGCGACCGCGGTGCTGGTATTTCCGATTGGAAGAAGTCGTTTGTCTAAAAAAAGGCGGCTCCGAGTGTTACGCGGCAACAGGTGAGAACAAGTACAACGCTATTTTCGGTGGCGGTCCATCTTACATTGTCCATCCCTCGGACCTGGCGCCGATGCTGCTCGCGCTGGGCGCCAGCGTTTCCGTTACCGGCGCGGAAGGCAAGCGCGTTATTCCGCTCGATAAATTTTTCACGTTGCCTTCCGAAGGCAGCATTCGACGCGAGAATGTTCTTAAGAATGACGAAATCATTACGCAGATAAACGTGCCTGCTTCATCGTTTGCATCCCACTCGACTTACTTGAAATTCAAGGAACGAGAGTCGTTGGATTTCGCGCTGGCTTCGGTAGCTGCCGCAGTTGAGCTTGGCGCAGGCAAGACTGTTAGTCAGGCGCGTCTTGTACTGGGCGGTGTGGCTCCCATCCCGTGGCGCGTACCTGAAGCGGAGCAGTTTCTAATTGGGAAAGCCCTGAACAACGACGTGTTGAAAGAGACTGCGAGACTGGCGCTGGCGGGCGCCCACCCGTTGGAGAAGAATGCCTACAAGATTCCGTTGACACAGACTCTGGTTCGTCGCGCACTGGCGAAAGCAGGTGGTGTCACATCGTAATTAGTGGAGTTCGCAAATGAGAGTCGGGAGGTAGCGAATGGGAGACGAACTATTCAATCCTGAGGAAGCAGCCGGCGAAAGTTCGGCGGCCAGTCCAGCTGCGATCCAGACCGCGTTTTGCGGCTCGCTCCGTTCCAAGAAATTCTTTCTGCTTAATGCGCTTGCGACCGATGCGGAACAGTATCTCGATGCCAGTAATCATTGCTGGTGCCGGGAAACGCAGCAAGTGATCGGACCTGATGGCGGCCGCGCTACTCCCAGCCGTTGCACGTCCAGCCGGTCGTGCTACACTTCTGCTATTGAGCTGGCGTGAAGAAAAAGAGTTTAGAGTACAAGCTTTAGCTTGCGCGATTACGAAAGCGGCAACCTAAATGTTGTACTCTAAAAGGCTTGCATTACGGAGGTGCGAAACATGCGACGATTATGGGTTGCCCCGATTCTGCTGATAGTGCTGGTGGCATTTTCCAGCGCCATAAGTATCACTTCAAGAGGAGAGTCGGGTGTTGTTCGGGGTGACTACGTCGAGGTACGCACCGCCAGCGTCTTTGCCGGAGCTTGTCACTACAACGGCGAGGTAACCACTACCGGACGTGATGCGTTAATGGCCTGGAACGTCAAGTCAGGACAATGGCGCGGAGTGGATCTAGCTGGGGTCAATGTTGTGGCAATAATCACAGCGGACTCGAATCTCTCTGATAACGATGCCACGCGTAGTTCCGAGATCGTGATCGGGAGCAATGCATCTGACGCACAGTCGCGAGCCATTCTGGAAGCGCTTAAGAATAGATACGCATCAAGTTTTGGCAAGGTTGTTTCCGTGCGTCAGGCGCCGCTGACCTTTGAGCACGAGGGCAAAACCTATTCAGTGACGGCGAATAACGTGGCTTCAATCAACGTTGAAGCGATGCCGAATGATCTCTGCTGCAAAATGCCAAATCTTGTTTGGTATTCGCCACTGGTCCCCCTCGAGAGTCGCAAAGTCGGCTATACCAGGCGGGCATTCTACGCCGGTGATAGTGTAGGAGATGCGTGGCAACGGTCCGGCGAGAATAGCGCTTTCTACGGCAGCTTTTCATTGTAGCCAAAACGAATTGGGGAAGAGGGGAAGAGGGGAAAACGGAAAAAGGGGAAAAGGGTAACAGGGGAAAGGGTAACAGGGAAAGAAGATCATTCCTCGACATCACGCAGTGAGAAAGTCGAAACATCCGGCGCATGCTGCGCCCGCAGCCGGAAAAAGTCAGCGTGTTTTACATCGTTCAGCACAAACGCGGGCCGCGCGTCGGGCTTCATATAACTCACTTCAATGTTGTCCATTTGAATTCCATCGACGTGCCGAATAAAAAAACCATAAGTCGGCATCTCTCCAAACATCACGGGCTCCGGGTAGTCTTTTTCCCTTTCGGGCGGATCCAGAGCGGCCTGTTCCCTGGTGCCACTGCCCTGGTAGTAAATGCGGATGTTGCTTAGCCTCACATCTTCAATTGGGTGTTCGGGAATGCCGCTGACGATCGATGCATACTTCGCATCGGCGTTATAAACAACAATGTTGCTGATAAGCACACGACGCAGTCTGCCAACTGTCGTCGTTTCTTTCGGCCCTCTCGCACGATTTCCCAAACGCAAAAAGAACGGTGAATTCGTAATGTCGCGCATCGTGACGTTGGTGATGGTCACATCTTCCAACAAGCCACCATCGACGCTTTCCAGCGCAAATCCTCTGCAGTAGTCGAAGACACAGTTGGAAATCGTAATGTTCTTGAAACCACCATTCGACTCGGTGCCAAACTTGATTCGGCCAGTAGGACTACTGTGGCTGTATCTGCTGTATTCCCGCTTATAGGTGCCGTTTAGAAACGTACCTTCGTCGTAGCCGCTAACCTGGCAGTTTGTAATCGTTACGTTTTCAGTAGCGCGTGCATAGCCGAGCGCAAAACTACTCTTCGGACAGATGCCATCATCGAAAGGTGAATTGACACTGCAGTTTGAAACTCGGACGTTGCGACAGGCATCTATATCGATACCATCGCGGTTAGTGTCTATCTTGACGTTATCGATGGTGAGATTATCAACGCCGGTTGCAAGGATCGCGAAATGTCCGCCGTGGAGAATCGAAATATCGCGGATCAAAACGTTGCGGCAAAGTTTCAGGCTGATCGATTTGTTGCCCCAGCCGCTCTCGACTGCGTCACGAGGATTGGGATATCCAAAGGGATGTTGCGGTTCACCGGAACGTGCTTTCTCCAACGCATCGTTTTGTTCTTTGGTGCGCGACTGCCCGCCGCCACGTACCAGACCCTTGCCCCAAATCATACCTGGCCCAAGGATCGAAATGTTCTCAAGATTCTCGCCCCAGATCAAACTGTTATGCCAATGGCTGTGTCCAAAATCCTGATAGGCGTCCCATTGATTAGGCTCAGGCGGATCGTATGCGACTCCATTCGAAGTTTCAGCGGCTACAATCGTCGCTCCTTGATCGATGTAAAGAGAAATATTGCTTTGCAAGTGGATTGATACTGAAAGGTAGGTGCCGGCTGGGAAGCGCACCGTGCCACCTCCCATCGAAGCGGCCGTGGTGATCGCTTTATTGATCGGCTGAGTATCCAGCGTTCTGCCATCACCCCGGGCGCCAAATCTTTTTACGTCATAGACGCCGGTTCCTTTCAGGTCCTGGGCCAACTCCCAATAACCGAGCGCTCGAGAGCTATGTGCGCAGGTTTGAAAGGCGGTGTCGGCTAGCGTAAAACAGCCAGCCAACATAAACAGCCCGAACGAAGCAAGACGGAATTGTCCTTTATTTATCATCGCTTAGCTCCAGCGGTTCCTGTCAGCCAGGAAGATTTGACAAAAACAATGCTTGCTTATAACACGTTTTCATGTAATATGTCTCTTCTTAGGACAATTTCTCTTTATTTGAGAGCCTTCTCAGATTTTTCCAGGATCGGTTCCCTGCCCGGGAGTTTAAAGGGCGGCACTGATGCGGTTACAGCTCAAGCTTCAGCCAGCGCAGCAGCCTAAAGGCTGAACTGAGAATTTCCGGCTTCGAACGGGATTGTTTCAAAATCCATCCGGTTTCTTCTCGAAGGTTCAATTCTGCCGCGGAGGTAGTCCGTTTGTGATGCGCAAGATCGATCCTAGACGCTTCAAGATCGCCAAACGTCACACCTCGCGCGAGATCAATCGCCAGATTGTCTTGACTCTTATCCGCACTCATCAACCTGTTTCACGCGCCGATCTCGCCCGCCTTATGGGCACGCGGCGCGGTGTCGTTTCAATATTGGTCAACGAACTCCTTGCCGAGGGTCTCATCTTTGAAGGTGCAACCGGAGAAGGAGGGGGGCGGGGACGGAAACCGACTTTTCTATACATCGACTCAAGAGAGCGTTACGTCATTGCCGTCGATATACGGGCCACGCGCACCTATCTTATGGCTACCGACCTGTTGGGAAAGCCACTGGTAGGAATCACCAGCTTTGCTACCAACCGGACGCTGGGAGTCTTGATTTCGAATTTGAGTCAAAAGATTAGATCCATTGTCGCTGATCATAAGGCAGTTGCTACTTGTCAGGGCGTTGGCGTTGTCGTCCCCGGTATGACCGATCCCAAATCAGGCCGCGTGCTCCATGCTCCAACTCTGGGCTGGCGCAATATCAATCTAAAAGACGCACTTTCTGCCGCAATTGATTTGCCGGTCCATGTGGAGAACTCGGGTCGAGCTTGCGCTCTCGCGCAAGTGTGGGCCACGCGCGATCACGCACACATCGGCGATCTGGCTTTTGTCAGCATCTCTGACGGAGTCGGCGTAGGTATCGTGGTTAACGGAGAGATTTTGCGCGGACAGCACAACATCGCCGGCGAGTTTGGTCACGTGCCGCTGAGCATCGATGGACCACGATGCTCATGTGGGGCAACGGGATGCTGGGAGGCTTATGTTTCAAATCTCGCCACGCTGTCACGTTATTTTGGACGCAATCCAAACGAACAGAAGCCAATGCCCGCAGAAATGGCGACGTTTACGATTGAAGATTTGATTTCTCGTGCGCGAGCCGGTGACGGCAAAGCCCTTGCCACCCTGCAGTCGACGGGCCGTTATCTTGGTCTCGGCCTGGCTTCCATTATCAATGCTGTGGATCCCGGTCGACTCTATATCGGCGGCGAAATCACTGGCGCCTGGGATTTGATCGAATCGTCAGTGAAGGCAGCGCTGGCGGAGCGAGCCTTGACGCATCTCGCTGCGCGAACCGAAATCAGAACAGTGTCGGCAGAAGATCATCCGCGATTACGAGGAGCTGCGGCATTAGTGGCAGCTCCCGCATTCGCCGCTCCAATGGTAGCGTAAAGTCTGGATCGCACTTAGCTTCATTGAATATGAATTCCTACCTCGTGACGAAGCGGAAACGAAGTTGGGCCGCGCTCGTAATCGCTTCTGTGTTTATCAGTTTGCTGAGCGGCATGACGACGGCAGACAGCGCTGGACCAGCATCGCCGGCTATCGCTGATCCGCCAGTTGTCATGACTGTAACCCTGCGGGCTGAAGTAAATGATTTTCTCGGCAAAGAACTCGCCGCTCATTTGAGCGACATTAAAACTCTCGATCCTCCACCCGACCGCGTCATTGGTGCTTTGACGGTCGGCGAGTTTTCATGGGGTACATTCATGCGCGCTCTCGCCGCTTATGCCGACACCACCGGAACGCGTGAGCTGGCCGGACGGAACGTGGCGAAGTGGGTTGGTAAAATCGGACTCATCGAGGCGAAGGGTGGCGGCAAAGCCTTCGCCCAACTTTATGCGGCCCTGGCCCTCCGACACTTTGGCCGCGACTTGAAAACGAATCCGGTCTGGCAAAGTCTCACAGCCGAAGAGCAAACGGCCTGGCGCTCGCTGCTGAACCCGGAACGCTTCTACGATCCACAGACGAATAAGGTAATTAATCTACCGGAAAACTATCTTGGTGTGGCAGCGCGCGTTGCCAGTATCAGTTATCAACTTGGTATTTCAACCGATCGCAATTTTCTTGACCGGCTGCTCGACCGCGCTGCAGTGCCGTTTACAAGCGGCGCGATCTACGCGGACGACGCTCCGCCCACTGGTCGTTATGATCGCTACTCAAACGAATATGCGCGTTACGTTTGGGAGGCTGCTGAAGAATCCGGGCGCAAGGACTTGCTGGAAAAGTTGCGGCCCTCGCTGACAAGACAGATGCGCCTCTGGTGGGACTTAGTTTCGGAAGATGGCTACGGCTATAACTGGGGCCGCAGCCAGGGCATTGTCAGTTATCTCGATACACCCGAGATTGCAGGTTTTCTCGCTGATCATCCGGAGTTTCGGCCAGCATCGCTTGCCGATATTGCCGCCCACTACTTTCAAGCCTGGCGCTACCTGCGGAATGATTATCGCGATAAGTCCCATCTGCTTTCTGTTTTCGCTTTTGGACGTGGTAATTACGCCTACATAACGCGTGAACGCGAGTGGCAACAAACAACAGGGTTCTTCGGCAAAATTGCCAATTCGCACCTGCGACTGATGAACGCGCTCGAACGCGAGGGCGTTAAGTTCTTCCCATCGATACCCACCTTGCCTCGAGTGGCGCGTTTTGAGTTCTTTCGACAAAACCATGAACGCTCAGCCGGCGTCTGGGTCGTACGTCAGGGCGCCTTGCGTTTTGCCCTGCCGATTACCACTGGCCCGAAGCCGGGAGTTGCAGACTACTTGCCGGCGCCACATGGTTTACCGGGATTTGCAGCGCCGGTGGAAGAGGTCTATCCGGCTTTGACTCCTTTTGTTGAGCTGGGAGATGGGCGGACAGTTGTGGCCACTGATGGGGCTGACGTTATTGATCCATCCGATGACGGACAAACATTACGCGTGCGCTGGGATCGTTGGGCTCTTCGCGATGGTAAGCCCGGCGAATGGCTGGATGTGGGACTGCAAAGCGAAGTCGTCTGGCATATCAAAGGCGATACACTAACACGCGAAGAAACCATTACGGCGAAACGTCCCGTCGATATTCGTCGCTGGTGGCTGACAGTGCCGTCGACTTACGCTAACGTCGAAACTGAGTTTGATCACAGCCTGCGGGTCGATCGTTTCACTTCCGCTGAGAAAAGTCTGGAAGTGAGCATGGTCGAAGCGAGTTTTCCTATAACCACCCGGATTGTTGCAACCGGCGATGGTCCACTTGGACGTGGAGTGCAGGGCGCTATTCCGTTGCATCTGGTTTTCGGCACAAGTAATCTGCATTTCGTTCAACCGGGTAAGCCGTTACATACCAAACTGGCGCTCAGAGTCAGTTCGGAATTAACTCCATTGCTGAATATCAATTAAACAAGCATTAAAGGGGGAATACTTTTATGGCCCAGGAATTGGCTCCAATCAACATCACGCCTGAGACCTGCTTCGTGCCCGCAACGCATAAAGGCAAGGGACGACGGAGTGCGGTTGCGCCCGGCGACACGGCCGCTCGTTACCTGCACTACGGACGAATAACACTTGATGCAAACGATGTCCCAGTCAGTTTTCAAAACAACGATCATGAAACGGGACTTGTTTGTCTGAACGGCGCGGCAAAGGTTTCCACCGCCGGTCAAACATTCGAACTCTCGCGCTACGATTCACTCTATGTCCCTCGCGACTCGAGTATCGAGGTTCAGTCAAACGGAAGCGAAGGCTGCGATCTGGCCGAGATATCCGCGCCAGTGGCGCAACGTTATCCGGTGCAATTCGTCGCTTTTTCCGAAATCAGACAAAACCCGAAGCTGCATCTCACCGCCGGCAAGCCGCCGGCCGAACGAGACTTGAATATCCTGCTCGGCGCCAACGTCGAAGCAGGAAGAATCATGGCCGGCGTCACCTTCTCGACGCCGGGCAACTGGACTTCATGGCCTCCACATGAACATGGCCGGATGCTCGAAGAGGCGTATCTGTTTATCGACATGCCATCTCCTTCTTTTGGCGTACAGTTTGTCTATACAAATCCAGAGCAGCCGGAGTTGGTGCAAGTAGTTCGCGAAGGCGACTGCGTGCTGATGCCCAGGGGTTATCATCCCAACGTTGCCGCCCCGGGTGGACAAATTAACTTTTTGTGGATGATGGCAGCGATGCGCGAAGGCGAAGACCGCCAGTATGGCGTTGTCAACGTACAACCTGAATACGCGGCCGGCGGATCGGGTCTGGAAGCGGCGCGAGGAAAATGAGAGCATGTCCACTACTTCCCAAAACAAGGTTCAATCAACGCTCAGCGTTCTGGGCAGAGCACAACACTTAAACTGGTCGAACATTCCGATCCAACACGTTGCCGAAGGTATCGAGCGGCAGATGGTGGTCGGAGAAAATCTGATGATCTGCCGTTTCCGGTTCGCTCCTTTTCTTGTTACTCCCGAACACGAACATCCGCATGAACAGATGTCCATGGTAGTAAGCGGACGAGTTCGTTTTTTCGTTGAAGGCAATGAGCGAATGGCATCACCGGGTGACGTGCTCCACTTTCCGCCGCGTTGCTGGCACGGCGCAACCATGATGGATGAAGAAGTTGTGCTGATTGACATCTTCACCCCTGTTCGAGAGGATTTTCTAAACGGCTGAGTTGACAGCTTGAGAATCGGTGCAATAGTTCATAATCAGCAACAGTGGATCAAACACGCACGCATATCGGCAATTTCCGTTGGACGATCTGTGCCCTTCTCTTTTTTGCCGCCACCATCAATTACATTGATCGTCAGGTAATCGGCATCCTCAAGCCGACGCTCAAGACGGAACTTGGCTGGGACGAGATCGCTTATAGCAACGTCGTATTCTGGTTTCAGGCTGCCTACGCGCTGGGTTTCATCCTGATGGGCCGCCTTATGGATCGGCTGGGCACCCGCCGCGGGTTCTCTCTCGCCGTCGCTTTTTGGAGCCTGGCGGCCATGGCCCACGCGCTGGCAAGTTCGGTGCTCACTTTCAGCATCGCGCGCTTCGGCCTGGGTCTCGGTGAGTCAGGAAACTTTCCCGCCTCAATCAAGACCGTCGCCGAGTGGTTTCCCAAGAGGGAGCGTGCGCTGGCTACCGGCATCTTTAATGCCGGCACTAATGTCGGCGCTATCGTTACGCCACTCACTGTCCCCTGGATTGTCGGTCATCTGGGCTGGCGTTCGGCGTTCATCATTACCGGCGCAATTGGGTTTGTGTGGCTGATCGCCTGGTACACGATTTATCGCAGACCACAGGAACATCCGCGCTGCAAGAAAGCCGAATTGGAATATATCAACAGCGACCCTCCCGACACCGAGATAAAGATTCCCTGGCTGCGCCTGCTGCCGCATCGTCAAACGTGGGCCTTCGTGATCGCAAAGTTTATGACTGATCCGATCTGGTGGTTCTATCTGTTTTGGATTCCGGGTTTTTTACATGACAAATACAATCTGCCGCTCGATCGATTTACCAGCGGATTGCCGCTCGTGGTGATTTACCTGATGGCGGACGTCGGTAGTGTTGGCGGCGGCTGGCTCTCTTCGACTCTTATCAAGCGCGGCTGGCCAGTTGGTCGTGCCCGCAAGACTGCCATGCTGATTTGCGCTATCTGCGTTGTACCGATTGTGCTGGTTTCGGGAATTTCCAGCATGTGGGGCGCCGTGATGCTGATTGGGCTCGCGGCATCCGCTCACCAGGGCTGGTCTGCCAATGTCTTTACAATGACTTCAGATCTTTTCCCACGACGCGCCGTGGGTTCGGTAGTGGGTATCGGCGGAATGGCCGGTGCCGTCGGCGGCATGTTGATCGCGAAAGTAGTGGGGTACGTACTGGAGTGGACCGGTAGCTATCTACCTATCTTTATAATCGCCGGTTCCACCTACTTGATCGCCCTACTCTTGATCCATCTGCTCGTACCACGATTTGTTCCGGCCCCTGTTGAGCAGGAGGCTGCGGCTTGATTCTCGACGCTTTCAAACTGGAGGGCCAGACCGCATTAGTCACTGGTGCGTCTGCCGGCCTCGGTGCAGCCATTGCGGTCGCCCTGGCGGCAGCTGGCGCGAACGTAGTTGCGCATGGAAACTCGCGCGAGCCTAACGCAACCTGCCGGATCATTAAGGACTCCGGACGACGCAGCCTCGCCGTGCGTGGCGATCTCGCAGACAAGGCCGTGCCGCGGCAACTGATCACGCAAACGCTTGATGAGTTTGGGCGTCTGGACATTCTAATAAACAACGCCGGCACGATTCGTCGTGCGCCGGCAGTCGATTACAGCGAAGCAGATTGGACCACGGTAATCGAAGTTAACCTCTCGAGCGTTTTTCGTCTCTCGCAATTAGCCGGCAAACATATGATTGAGACGGGACATAGCGGAAAGATCGTGAATATTGCATCATTGCTTTCATTTCAGGGCGGAATTACAGTTCCCGCTTATGCGGCCTCGAAAGGTGGCGTGGCGCAGTTAACGAAGGCTCTGGCAAATGAGTGGGCGAAATACAAAATCAATGTCAACGCGATTGCGCCCGGCTACATGCGAACTGACAATACAGCTGCGCTGCAGGCGGATGAGACGCGCAACCGCCAGATACTTGAACGCATTCCCGCCGGACGTTGGGGCGAACCGGAAGACCTGGCGGGAGCGGCAGTTTTCTTATCATCGGCGGCGAGCGATTACGTTAACGGCCATGTGCTGGTCGTTGATGGCGGCTGGCTGGGAAGATAAAAGAGATCCGAGCTGAATGGCGACCACACTTGATAGCCTGGCGATGACAAGTGAGACCACGCTGAAGGTCAATCGAATTGTGCAAATGCTGGCCATCGAGAATTTGGACGGCTTGCTGCTCAGCTCGCAACACAATTTTTCCTGGCTGACCGGCGGAGCAAGAAATAGCATCGACTCAAGCCGCGAGGCGGGCGCCGGCGCGTTGTTAGTGGGCAAGGACGGCCGATGTTTTGTACTGGCCAACCCAATCGAAATGCCTCGACTGCTCTCGGAAGAGCTTTCTAATAGTAATTTCGAGCCGGTTGAGTTTGCGTGGGAAGATGAACAATCTTCGTCTTCCTTTCTCGAGGACAAGGCGTTTGAATTACTCGGACATCGTGCACAACTTGGCTCAGATCTCAATCTCAGCTCAAACTCGCGCTTCGTGGAAGCAGCGGTCGCGCGCTGCAGATACCAGTTAACCGATTCCGAGTTGGAAAAATTTCGGCGCCTGGGACTTGATGCCGGAGAAGCAATCGGTGAACTCGTTAGAACTCTCGAACCAGGTCAAACAGAGCAGGAAGTGGCAGCCCGGGTTGTATGCGTACTTGCCGCGCGCGGTGTACACGCAGTTGTAAATCTGATTGCGGCCGATGATCGGATTAGAAACTTTAGACATCCGGTTCCCACCGATCGCCGCTGGAAAAGAGTCTTGATGGTGGTGGTCTGCGCGCGGCGCAGTGGTTTGATTGTTTCCTTAACCCGCATCATCTGTAGCGGATCCGTTCCTGACGAGCTTTGCTCGCGCACGATGGCGGCTGCTCGTGTTAATGCGCAACTGCTTGCGGCCACCACGCCCGGCGCTACCGGGGCTGAGCTATACGCAGTGGCCGCGCGTTCTTATGCTGACGAAGGTTTTCCGGGCGAGCAGTTGCGGCACCATCAGGGCGGGGCCTGTGGCTATCGAACCCGAGACTGGCTGGCCCATCCGAAATCGGCAGAGGTCGTTTGTCTCAAGCAGGCGTTTGCGTGGAACCCTACAGTGACCGGAAGCAAGGTCGAAGACACCTGCATTGTTCAGGCCGACGGCGTCGAACTGATTACTGCCACTCCCGACTGGCCAAAAATTTCGCTGGACGTTAATGGCCGCGTCTATTACTCCACCGATGTACTCGCTATCTGAAATCTTTTTGTCGTCATGGCCGCACCACTGAAGCCTAAAGCAAAAGACCTCTGCCGCTGGGACTGCGTAAGTCTGGGTGAAGTGATGCTGCGGCTCGATCCCGGTGATGAACGTATTCACACCGCGCGGAACTTCCGGGTCTGGGAAGGAGGCGGCGAATATAACGTCGCGCGCGGGCTGAAACGCTGCTTCAATCTCGACACTGCGATCGTCACTGCCTTGGCAGACAATTCCATCGGACGATTAGTCGAGGATTTAATGAATCAGGGCGGGGTGGACCAGTCGCACGTCAAGTGGGTTAAGTTTGACGGCGTAGGCCGTACAGTTCGCAATGGCCTAAACTTTACCGAGCGTGGTTTTGGCATTCGCGCGGCGCTGGGTTGTTCTGATCGCGGCCACACTGCCAGCTCGCAACTGCAGCCGGGCGAGATAGATTGGCAGAAGATTTTTGCACATGAAGGGGCGCGCTGGTTTCATACGGGCGGCATCTTCGCAGCGTTGTCCGAAACTACACCATTGGTCGCTAAAGAGGCAATGTCAGCGGCCAGGGAAAGCGGCGCGATAGTTTCCTACGACTTGAATTATCGTGCCTCGCTTTGGCAAGCCGTCGGTGGGCAGGCCCGCGCGCGCGAAGTTAATCGCGAGCTGGCGCCTCTGGTTGACGTAATGCTCGGAAATGAAGAGGACTTTACCGCAGCGCTCGGGTTTGAGGTTGAGGGACTGGACGAGCATCATGCGCAACTCGAAGTAAGAAATTTCCAGCGCATGATCGAACGCGCTGTTAAAGACTTCCCCAATCTAAAAGTGGTGGCTACTACCCTGCGCCATGCCAGGACCGCGACGCGTAACGACTGGGGAGCAGTCTGTTATGCGGAGGGCACGCTTTACCAGGCCGCGCCGCGTGAAGATCTGGAAATCTACGATCGCATTGGCGGTGGTGATTCATTCGCATCCGGGTTAATTTACGGCTTCCTGGAAGATAAAGGACCACAGTGGGCGGTTGAATGTGGGGCCGCGCATGGCGCCCTGGCAATGACCACGCCCGGAGATACAACAACAGCCACGCTTGCGGAAGTTGAACGGGTGATGAAAGGCGGCACTGCGCGAGTGGCGCGCTAGACTTCGATGGCAAAAGTTGACGTTCTTAAACGCATTGAGCAGGTCGGAGTGATTCCCGTTGTTCGCGCCACGTCGAGCGACGAAGCAATCGCTGTCGCTGAGGCGATAGGCGAAGGCGGTATTCCGCTCCTGGAGATCACGCTGACTGTGCCGGGCGCCATCGGCGTTATCGCTGAACTTAGTAAGCGTTACGGCAACGATGTGTTGGTAGGAGCCGGCACTGTGCTTGATGCCGAAGCCGCGCGTGCTTGTATTGACGCTGGTGCGCAATTTGTCGTCAGTCCGGCGTTGAACTTGCAAACTATCGAGCAATGCAGAAAAGAGGATGTTCCCATCTTCCCGGGCGCCTTGACGCCGACTGAAGTTGTGACAGCGTGGCAAGCCGGCGCTGATGCAGTAAAAGTATTTCCGTGCAGTGCCGTCGGTGGCGCCAAATATTTGCGCGCGCTAAAGGCCCCGCTGCCGCAGATCAAGCTGGTTCCTACCGGGGGTGTTTCGCTGACGACGGCAAAGGACTTTATAGCCGCCGGAGCGTGGGCGCTCGGTGTAGGCGCTGATCTAGTTAATACCAGGGCAATGCAGGCCGGCGATCGTCAGAGCGTGGTTGATGCTGCGCGTAACTATGTCGCGGCCGTGCGCGAAGCACGCGTCGCCATAAACGTGAACGACGAAAACGTTCGGAAAAACTTAGCCGCGGATTTAGGCCGATAAACGCGGATCAGAATACGAATCCAGACTGAAGAATCCGCGCGGACCAAGCCACTAGCCTTAACCATATTATTCCAATTCTGATACGCGTTTATGCGCCAATCCGCGGCTAAATTTTTCCTGGCTCCGCATTCGATCGAACAAGAGAGGACTAATCTCATGTTGACTAGAATTAACTTCGTATTCGTAGCTGTCGTTTTTATGTTGGCGTTGACCGCCGGCGTCTCTGCGCAGTCTCCCGCGAGTAAGGAGCAAAGGTCGCCGACGACGGCCACTACTCCATTCATGGTGCTGCCGAATCAATCGCTTGACGAAGTCGAACGCAAACTTCAGGCTGACAATAAAACCGAAGAATTGATTGGCGGCGCAGGAATGCAGTTGCGTGTGGCCATCCAGCACGAAAAAAATAAGGTGGATGCGGCGGCTGAATTGCACGATGCGTCAGATGATGTTTACTACGTGCTGGAAGGTTCAGCTCTCCTGATGCTCGGAGGTAAGCTTGACTCGCCTCGCGAAGTACAGCCGGGAGAATGGCGCAGTCCACACATAATTGGCGGGCAAAGTTTTGAGGTCAAAAAGGGAGACCTGATCATTGTGCCGCGGGGTACGCCTCATCAGCGCAGTACGGCCGCCAAAAATTTCACCATGATTCTTATTAAGGTCTACGCCGAGGGAATGCCTCCAACGAAACCACCGTCGAGGTAATTGCGGCTCTGCCGCCCCACAGTGCGGTAAGGCTGTGCCTTACCGTTAAGTCATGAGAATTGACTGGAGGCTACGCCTCCCAGTGGAGGAGCCGCCTCAAAGAGAATCAAGAGAGCGCCGGAAAGGCCGAGCCTTTCCGCACTGTGCGGCGGCAGAGCCGCGCGGTGGACGCAAGTTTGACTATGGGCAATCAATCCACAACTCACGATTTCAGTTGAGTGTCGAGCCAGTCGAACCGCTTCCGGTTCTGATAATTGAGCGGAAATCCGGAAAGATTATTTCCTCTTCAGCGCCGTCTCAATCGCCCGCTCCGCCAACGGGACCATCACCGCATATCCTTGAGGATTCGGATGAAGGCCGTCGTTGCTCAACTCGTCTTTCAAAAATCCCTTGTCATCCACCATCGCAGAGTAGTAATCCAGGTAAGTGAGTTTGTTTTCCAGGGCATACTTTTTCATCCAGGCGTTCAGGGCCTTGATTTGTTCAGGGGGCCGGCGCGTTGTTTGAATGCGCGACTGGCCCTCAGGCGTTTTCTCATAATCGCTGACCGGAAGTAAGGATGAGAGCACGACCCTGATGCGATTGGCGTGCGCAAGTTCGGACATTGAGATGAGATTGTCTTCAATTGCTTCGAGCGTCATGGGCCCCGTATTGCCCGCGATGTCATTTGTGCCGGCAAGTATCACCACCACTTCAGGCCTTAGCGCAATCACGTCGGCTTGAAAGCGAATGAGCATTTGCGGCGTCGTCTGTCCACTGATGCCGCGATCAATGTAAGGCTTGCCGGGAAAGAAACCGCCGTTCGCAGGATTGTTCCAGGAATCAGTTATTGAATCGCCCATAAACACCACGCGCTTTTCTTTCCTGGCGGGTGGAGTGATCTTCGCATTGTCTTCGTGATAGCGCGCAATGGCCGGCCAGTCTTTGAGTTTTGCTCCAAGCTGGGTCACCGTGGCCTTCGCCTGCGTGCATTCGGCTGATTCAGGCAGCGTAGACTGAGGCGGTGGTGGTTGCGGTGATTGCGCGACGCCGGCAACGGCGCCGCTAAACATGCAAACAATTAAAAGAATCAATCTCAGTATATCCAAAATTCAATCTCCTCCATTTCTCCGGCACTGATGCGGTTTAGAGTACAGACTTTAGTTTGCGTGCCGAATCGGCAGCCTAAAGGCTGGACTCTGAACTTCCGGCCTCAATCTGGCACCACTACCCATTTCCCCGGCTGCTTACCTCGACACCAATGGCTGCCTGCATAACCGACTCGGGAGTCCACTCATTGATCGGTCGCACCGCAGACAAGCGTCCCCTGCTCATCACTGCGAGCCGATCACATATTCCAAATAATTCAGGAAGGTAGGAACTGATCAAGAGGATCGCTTTGTTCTGTTCCGCGCAACGAAAAACAGTTTCATAAACCTGCACCTTGCTGCCGATGTCAATCCCGCGCGTGGGCTCATCCAGCAAGAGTATGTCCGCATCCTGATGCAGCAGCCGCGCCAATGCGACCTTTTGCTGATTGCCACCCGAAAGAGCGCCGACGGGTTGGCCTACGCCTCGCGCTTTCACTCTTAACGTAGCAATTGAGTTTTCTGCCTGCTGCCGCTGACGTGAGAGATTGAGCCAACCCCAACGCGAACAGGAGGAAAACCGCGTCAGCGTTACATTGTCAGCAACAGAAAGATTCACACCTAAACCTTCGCGTTTACGATCCTCGCTAAGATATCCAAGGCCCTGGAAAAGTCGCATCGCCGGAGCCCCACCGCGAGCGGAGACAGCCTTACCCTTTACGCTGATGGTGCCTGCCTGCGCGTGATCAAGACCGAAAATCGTGCGCACAAGTGGCGTTCGTCCTGAACCCATTAACCCGGCAATTCCAAGAATCTCACCGCGAAGCAGTTCGAAACTTGCGGCTTCCAAACTTGGCGGCGCGGCCAGATCGCGCACTTCCAGAACAACGTCCGGAACGTTGTGTCGACCGTTTCTTAGAACGGCATCCACACTCGATAAGGATCGAATGGGGCGACTTGCAAAAAGGTTCTCCACCGGGCGTCCAACCATGTGAGTGACCAACTCTTCGTCACTTACCTGAGCAATCTCTCCGGTCGCCACGCTCTGCCCGTCTCGCAACACGGTGAAGCGATCCGCGATCTCGCGCACCTCCTCCAAAAAATGGCTAATATAAATTACGCTCAACCCTTCGTGCCTCAATCTGCGGATGAGACTGAAAAGTCGATCAACGTCATGCCGCTGTAAACTGCTGGTTGGTTCGTCCATCAGAATGATCTGGGCGCGGGCGGCAATCGAGCGGCAGATTTCTACTATCTGACGCGCCGCCACCGACAGATCCGATACGCGCGTCTGCGGGCGAATCTCAGGATGAGGAAACGTCTCCAGCACCTCGAGTGTGCGCGCCCGCAAGCGCTTGCGATCAAGCCATCCCAACCGCGCCGGCTCGATTCCCATCATGATGTTTTCCGCTACTGAAAGATGAGAACACAGGGAGAGTTCCTGATGGATGAGCGCGATTCCGTGGACTCGCCCATCAAGCGGCGTCGCCGGCGCATAAGGCTGACCAGCGATCTCCATCTGGCCTCCGTCAGCGCGTAATGAACCGGCGAGTACGTTCATCAAGGTGCTCTTGCCGGCTCCGTTTTCACCGATCAAAGCGTGCACTTCGCCTGGCCTTAGCTGCAAGCTCACGCCATTGAGGGCTATCGTGGCGCCAAAACGTTTTTCTATGCCGGTAAGTGATAGAGAATTCATTGGAGAAGCCGGCGATTATTGACAGCCTGGAGGGCGGTAATAAGGCGCTCAAATAGATTTGTCATTTCTCATTTTTCATTTCTCATTTGCCATTGCCCAAAAGTACCGAATTACTCGGAGCGAATGACGGTCGCGAGTCGGAACGAGTTACACCGGCCCGACTCGATCTGAAATGAGAAATGAAAAATGAAAATTGACAAATGGAAAATCTTTCAGCCGTTCTTCGCCGCTTATCCCTCACCATTGGTTCTTGAGCCATGCGTCGCCGCCTGGAAACTCAAAGCGATTGAGCGACTCGGCTTTCATCTCGATGCTATAGCCCGGCGCCGTCGGAGGCATGTAGCGGGCACCATTCATGACTACGGGACTGATGAAGTGTTCGTGCAAATGATCGACATATTCAAGCACTCGATTCTCGAGCGAGGCGCTTACAGAGATGTAGTCGAAGATGGATAGATGTTGCACATACTCGCATAAGCCCACGCCACCCGCATGCGGGCAAACAGGAACCCCAAACTTCGCCGCCATCAACAGGACGGCAAGCACTTCATTGACGCCTCCGAGACGACAGCTATCAATCTGACAAAAGCCGATTGCATCGGCTTGCAGAAGTTGCTTGAACATCACTCGGCTGTGGCAGTGTTCGCCCGTAGCCACGCCGATTGGCGCAATCGAACGGGCGATCGTTGCGTGACCAAGTACATCGTCAGGCGAAGTAGGCTCTTCGATCCAATGAGGACGAAACACTGACAACTCCTTGACGCAGCGAATAGCTTCATTTACATCCCAGACCTGATTTGCATCCATCATTAACGTGCGCTGCCAACCAATCTCCTCGCGAATCACCTGCGCACGGCGCATGTCTTCATCCAGATCACGGCCGACCTTCATCTTGAAGTGCGTCCAACCCTGGGCCAAACCCTCGCGCACCAGGCCGCGCAGCCTGCCATCGGAATAGCCCAACCAACCAGCAGATGTGGTATAGGCCGGGTATCCGTGTTTCAGCATCACGTCTTCACGCGTTTGCCTCGTTGCCTGGTTCCGCTGCAGTATCTCCAGTGCTTCCTCAGGAGTTAAAGCATCGGTGATATAACTAAACGGCACGCACGCCACCAGTTGTTCCGCTGTCATGTCAACCAGCAGTTTCCACAGCGGCTTGCCGGCAGACTTTGCGTAAAGATCCCAAACCGCATTGACCAGGGCTGCGGTCGCGAGATGAATCACACCTTTCTCCGGACCTACCCAGCGTAGTTGACTATCTCCAGTCAAAACATCCCAGAAGGCTCCCATGTCTGCCGTCAGGCATTCGAGCGTGCACCCGAGCAGCAACGGCTTTAAAGAGTTAATAGCCGCAACGCATAACTCATTGCCGCGACCGATAGTAAAGGTCAATCCATGCCCCTGAAGGCCGTCAGCTCGATCGGTTTGCAGGATCACATAGGCTGCGGAGTAATCCGGATCCTTGTTCATCGCGTCCGACCCGGCGAGTGAACGTGAGGTTGGGAAGCGGATATCACGGACAATAATGTCTGTAATCTTCGTTGGCATTTAACTCTAACCCTGGGTTCCTTTCACAACTTCTGGTGGTGTTCTCCCTTTACCCGGCGATACGTGAACTTCGCCAACGATCAACTGCAACCGCGATGACAATTATTGCGCCGATAATGATCTCCTGAATGTAGTTGGGCCAGCCGATCTGCTGGCATCCGTTACGCAAAAAAGCCATGATGAGTGCACCAATCAGCGAACCGAAGATGCTGCCTTCACCGCCGCTCAAACTTCCGCCACCGATAACTACAGCGGCAATTACATCCAACTCCGAGCCGGCAGCGACAGTAGGATCGCCCTGCCGCAAACGCGACATCTGCATTACGCCAGCCAGACCAAACAACAAACCTGCCAGCGCATAAATCGACACTTTGAGACGGTCTGTCGAAATGCCACAGGCGCGCGCTGCGAGTTCGTTTGAGCCCAACGCAAAGATACGACGGCCGAAGACAGTATTGCGCAGCACCAGCGCCGCCATGAACGCCAGAACTATTGCCACCCAGACACCGGGCGCGACGAGTAACCAGGGCGGGTTGGGAAAGGTCACCAGCAAGCCGTTGACCCATGTATCGGGAACGTTGACTGTTTGCTGGCCTGCAAACCATTTCGCCATTCCACGTGCCACTCCTAACATTCCCAGGGTCGCAATGAAGGGCACGACGCGCAAACGTGTGATTACCAGACCGTTGACCACGCCGACCAATCCGCCAACCAGTATTCCGGCGGCGACGGCAGTCAGCGGTGGCCAACCGGAGTGAAGGCCGAGCGCCGTAATCACTCCGGACAGCGCGATTGTAGAGCCAACCGAGAGGTCGATCCCGCCGCTGATGATGATCAGCGTCATGCCGATCGCGCCGATCGCCACGATGACGGTCTGCGCCAGGACAATGCGCAGGTTGAATGCGGAAAGGTATCGTCCCGGCGACTCCATCAGGATCGAGAAGATCACGATCACCAGAACTAAGCCGAAAGCGGGCCCAATCCAGTTGAGCCACTTTTGCATTGATGCTGAAAAGTGCCAGGGCCGGTTTTGTCCTACTTCAGCGACCATGCTTTTCGGTTCGACTTGCGGCTTTGCCGCCGCACAGTGCGGAAAGGCTGAGCCTTTCCGCAGGTTAGTCAATTATGTTTGAGGCTATGGCTCTTCACACCGGAGGCGCAGCCTCCAAGAATACAAAAAAGGCTTGCCGGAAAGGCAGAGCCTTTCCGCACTGTGCGGCGGCAGAGCCGCCAACTCGAAACTCCTATTTCAAATATTCATTCAGCGGTGGATGTAAAAGCGTTTGTATTTCGGGAGAATTGACGTTATCGGCTGTAACGAGCGTCACTCCTGTGTCAATTCTTTTCTCCACCGGCTTACCCTGCAGGTGTTCAACCATGGTGCGTACACCAAGGTAGCCCATGTTGAATGGATTCTGAACGACGAAGCCCTGTAGCTGTTTGTTGCGCATCGCTTCGGTGAATGTTTCGCTCGTATCGAAACCTATGAAAGTGATCTTGCCCGCTTTACCGATGTCCTGAAGCGCCAGCAACATTCCGGCCGTCGATGATTCATTGGGCGTGAAGATACCCTGCACCTCGTCGCCAAAGCGATTGAGCAGATTCTCAGAAGCGCGCTTGGCCGTGTCTCGGGTCGCTCCCGCATACTGATCAGACGAAATCAATTCCACTCCAGGATATTTCTTCTTTAGCTCCTCAATAAAACCATCTTCGCGATCCTGCGTGCTCGCCGATCCCTCCTGGTAACGCAGCACCAGCACCTTGCCTTTTCCGCCGAGCAGTTCACCCATCTTGTCGGCCGCCAACGTTCCGCCTTTGCGATTGTCGGTGGCTACAAAACTGACGATCTCGTTTGATTCCAAAGCCGAATCAATAATCACTGTCGGCACACCGGCTCTTTTTGCTTCCTCTACGGGGCGAACTAATGCGCGGTTGTCGAGCGGAGCAAGCACGATGCCGTTGACCCCCTGCGAGCTGAACCCTTCGACAACCTGAATTTGTTGTTCCCGATCGTCCTCACGTAAAGGTCCTTTCCAAATAACTTCTATATCGGTACCCTGGGCCGAGAGCTCGCGCGCTGCTTTTAGTGTGCCTGCATGTATGCTCTTCCAAAACTCATGAGTCGTGCCCTTGGGAATCACTGCTATCGTTAATTTGTTTTTACCTCCAGTCGCGGAACTACCAGGCCCACTCGACTTTGAGCAACTCAGCGTGCCAACTGTAATCGCGCCCAAGGCAATCAACAATACAAACTTTCTTCGCATGATCTTTTTTCCTATTCTGATCCACACCTCAAGCTTTAGCTTGTCTTCGCTCATAACAGCAAACTAAAGTTTGCACTCGAAACTTCTTGAGTTTTAGCCTGCCACTACCTGATTATTCAATTTGCCCACGCTTTCGATATCTACCTCCATGACGTCGCCGGGCCGCAGAAATACCGGTGGCTTGCGCGCAAAACCAACGCCAGGTGGCGTTCCGGTTGCTATGATGTCTCCAGGCTCGAGCGTAATCGTTGCAGAAAGAAACTCAATTAGTTCCGGCACCCTGAAAATCAACTGATCTGTGTTTGAGTTCTGCATTATCTGGCCGTTGAGTGTTAACTTGATCGCCAGCTTGTGCGGATCGGGCACAACATCGGTGGTCACAATTTTTGGTCCCATCGGCGCAAAGGTATCGCACGACTTGCCACGTTGCCACTGGCCATCCGCGAATTGGAAATCGCGGGCGCTGACGTCATTGAAGGCTGTATATCCAAGCACACAATCGAGGGCGCGACTGGCGCTAGTGTTCTTTGCCCGTCGGCCAATGACAACCGCAAGCTCAGCTTCATAATCTACCTGCTGGCTCGCTGGCGGTAACACGACCGCCTCACCTGGCGCAATGACTCCCGTAGTAAATTTCGAAAAGATAACCGGTTTCTCCGGGATAGGCATATTACTTTCAGCAGCGTGGTCCCGGTAGTTGAGGCCGACGCAGATAATCTTTCCGGGACGAGGTACCGGAGCAAGCCAATAGGCTTCCGAGCTCTTGATCAACCAACCTCTTTCAGCAGCTTCACTGACGAGACCCGGATCGTGCACAAGCGAATCATATGTCTGGCGCGATTTCTGAAACCATGAACTA
>WNGJ01001170.1_pt1 | contig 25329 bp, 18 predicted proteins | sample 5400611 | NCBI WGS metagenome assembly WNGJ01 (sample SAMN13153375, study PRJNA577476) | soil metagenome | isolation source: 40 cm soil or saprolite under Garry oak tree replicate 1 | place: USA:California | collected 2016-06-15
TCGCCGACGGCTGGCGGAACGTGTCTCCTGCTCGCGCCGTGGGAAGCTGGCACAACGGGGCCATGAGGTCCTCGCGAAACGGCGCCCGCGCCGGAGCCCGGGTCAGAAGAGGTCCGCCTCGCCCGCCCGGCGCGTCTGGGCCTCGGCGCGCCCGTGACCCTGGATGGGCAGTGTCGTGACGGCGGCCGCGATGAACGTGGCAGCCATCAGCCAGAACACGATCGGCAGCCCGGCCGAATTTCCGACGCGGTCCACGATCCCGCCGTAAAGCGCGGTCCACAGCGATCCGATCCCGAAGGCAAGCGTGAAGTAGGCGGCGAACGACACGTCGCGGATGGCCGATGGCGCAACGTCGGCAAGCAGAGCCTGCAGCTGCGGGCTCTCGGCGAAGCTGAACAGGCCCATCACCACGATGCCCAGCCACAGGCCGACCAGGCTCGAGCCCACGAGGATAAAAAGCGCGAATCCGACTGCGCCGCCCAGGTACACGCCGACGATCAGCGGCTTGCGGCCGAGCCGATCGGACAGCCAGCCCGCGACGAGCGGCATCGGCACCGACAGCACGATCAGGACGCCATACATGAAGCCCGAGGTCTGGTCGTCGAGCCCGATCACCTTCGTGAGGTAGAGCAGCGCGAACAGGTTGACCACGCCTAGCCCACGGCCACCGCCGCCCAGCACCGAGGTCAGATAGATCCAGAAGTGGTTGCGATCGCGCAGGATCAGCCGGAAGGCGTCGCGCACGCTGCCGTGAGCGATCGCGGCGTCGCGGTCGGTGCCCCGCTCGCGCACGAACAACAGGATGCCGACCGATACGATGACGGCCGGCAGCCCGAACACGACGACCGTCACCCGCCAGCCCGCGTTGAGGATCAGCCACGCGCCGGCGAGAGCCACCACGACTGTGCCGACGTTGCCGCCGGCGATGTGTGCGCTGATCGCAAAGCCCCGCCTCTCCGCCGGGAATTGCTCGGCCAGCAGGCCGTTCCCGACCGGATGCTGCGGCGAGCTCCCGAGCCGCGACGCCACGTTGGCAATCGAGAACGCACCGAACGTGTTGGCCGCGGCCTGCGCGGCGAAGCCGCCGCCCATGAGGAAGCCTCCGGCCACGAGCAGGTCGCGTCGCGCCACGACCCGCGTCAGGGCGGCGTAGCTGAGCTGGATGATCCCGGCCGCAAAGCTGCCGATCGCCGAGAGGAACGCGATGGTCTGGACGGTGACGCCGAACTCGTCGATTACCTTGAGATAGACGAGCGGCAGCAGCACCGCCTGGGCATGGTTGACTGCATGGGCGATCGAAAGGAGCCACAGCGTGCGCATCGGGTGCACGTCGACGGGCGCGCTCACGCGAGGCGAGGGCTCTGCCGAGGTGACCATTGAGCGGAGCCTAGCCGATAGGCAACGTGCCCTATTTCATCGTCGCGCGCAACGAGATTAAAGTCGCTGGAACACTTCGGCTCGCCGGGGGTGCCCGCTGGGCGGGCCGCGGGGGCCCGCCCAGCGTTATTCCAGGCTAGAACTCGTCCAGGTAGCGGTCGACCTCCCAGTCGGACACCTGGCTGCGGTACTCGTCCCATTCGAGCCGTTTGGCCTCGACGAAATGCGACAGTACGTGGTCGCCAAGGGCCTCGCACACGACCGAGTCCTTCTCGAGCTCCTCGATCGCCTCACCGAGGGTGCCCGGCAGCTCACGGATGCCCTTCGCGGCGATCGTCGCTGCGTCCATCTCGAAGAGGGACTCCTCCACGGGCTCGCCGAGCTCGAGACCTCGTTCCACGCCGTCCAGGCCGGCCGCCACCATCACGGCGAACGCCAGGTACGTGTTGGACGATGGGTCGGGGCAGCGGACCTCGCAGCGCGTGCCCTCGACCGACTTGCCGGGCGAGACCATCGGCACGCGGATCAGCGCCGACCGATTCGTGCGGCCCCAAGTCAGATACGTCGGCGCCTCGTAGCCGGGGACCAGCCGCTTGTACGAGTTCACGAGAGGCGCCAGCACTGCGATCATGCCGCGGGCGTGGGCGAGGATCCCGGCCATGTACGACCGCGCGGTGTCCGACAGCCCGTAGGGGTTGGAGGCGTCGGCGAAGGCGTTCCGCTCGTCGGCGATTGACCACAGGCTCTGGTGGGTGTGCATTCCGGACCCGTTGATGCCATGGATTGGCTTGGGCATGAACGTGGCATAGAGGCCGTGCTGCTGGGCGATCGCCTTCAGCGTGAACTTGAAGGTGACCGCGTTGTCGGCCGTGCGCAGGGCGTCCGAGTACTCGAAGTCGATTTCGTGCTGGCCCGCCGCAACCTCGTGATGCGCAGCCTCGACCCTGATCCCGAAGGCCTCCAGGGCATCGACCATGTCCTGGCGGACTTCCTGGGCCAGGTCCGTCGAGTAGTCGAAGTAGCCGGCCTGGTCGTGGGGCAGCGGCTGGATCGTCCCGTCGTCGCCACGCCGGAACAGGAAGAACTCGAGCTCGGGGCCGGTGTTCACGACATAACCCAGCTTCTTGGCGTGCTCCATCTGGCGCCGCAGGACTCCCCGCGGATCGCCAACGAACGCCTCGCCGCGGGGCGTGAAGACGTCGCAGATCACGCGCGCCGTGCCGCGCGGGCCGTCACCCTTCTGCCAGGGAATTTCAGCGAACGTGCTCATGTCGGGCACGAGGTACTGGTCTGACTCGGCGATCCGGGTGAAGCCTTCGATCGACGACCCGTCGAACCAGGTCCCGTGGTTGACCGAACCCTCGAGCTGGTGGATCGGGATCGTCACGGCCTTGACGTGTCCGATGACGTCTGTGAACTGGAGCTGGACGAAGCGGATTCCCGTCTCCTTCGCCCGCTCGATCTCCTGCCGTGCTTCGGGTGCGCTCGCCCCGCCGGTCGAGTTGGTGGCGACGGCCATGGAGTCCTCCTCGCGATGGCTGGCAGCCGCGGAAAAGGCGACTGCCCGATGGACGTTCAGTCTACCGGGCAGTCTCGGAGCGCGGCTGGAAAGGGCCGGCCAGCCCTCGCGGAACGGCGTTTACATCTCGCTGTAGAGCGTTTACATCTCGCTGTAGAGGTAGAACTCGTAGGGGTGCGGTCGGAGGGCGACCTGCTTCGCGCTCTCGCGCTTGAAAGCCAGGTGCGTGTCGATCACGTCGCGCGTGAAGACGTCGCCGCGAAGGAGGTATTCATGGTCGGCCTCCAGGGCGTCGAGGGCCTCCTCGAGAGAGCCGGGGGTGCCGGCGATGCCGGCCTTTTCCTCGTCGGGCAATTCGTAGATGTCCTTGTCGACAGGAGCGGGCGGCTCGATCCGGTTGATGATGCCGTCCAGGCCGGCCATCAGCTGGGCCGAGAAGGACAGGTACGGGTTGCAGGTTGGGTCGGGCGAGCGGAATTCGAGCCGGCGAGCGGCCGGGGTCGTGAAGTAGGTCGGGATCCTGATGCACGCGGAGCGGTTGCGCTGCGAGTACACGAGGTTGATCGGCGCCTCGTAGCCGGGGACCAGACGCCGGTACGAGTTCGTGGTCGGCGCTGCAAAGGCGAGCACCGACTTGGCGTGTCGCAGCAGGCCGCCGATGTACCAGCGTGCCTCGTCCGAGAGGAGTGCGTAGCCGTCCTCGTTGTAGAAGATGTTGCGCTCGCCATCCCACAGGCTCTGGTGGGTGTGCATGCCCGAACCGTTGTCGCCGAAGAGCGGCTTGGGCATGAATGTCACGACGTAGCCCGCCTGGGCCGCCGTCTGCTTGACGATGTACTTGTACTTGAGGACCTTGTCGGCCGTCTCCACGAGCGTGCCGTAGCGGATGTCGATTTCCGACTGGCCGGGCCCGCCCACCTCGTGGTGCTGGACCTCCACCTCGATGCCGGCGGCCTGCAAGTTGAGCACCATCTCCGAGCGGAGGTCCTGGAACTTGTCGAGCGGCGGAACCGGGAAGTAGCCCTCCTTGGGCCGCGGCCGGTGAGCCAGATTGGGGGTCGTGTTGTGGCCGCTGTTCCAGATGCCCTCTTCCGAGTCGATCTCGTAGAACCCGCGATGTCCGGTCTGGTCGAAGCGCAGGGAGTTGAAGATGTAGAACTCGATCTCGGGACCCCAGTAGGCGGTCGTCGCGATCCCCGACGAGGCCAGGAAGCGCTCGGCCTTCTTCGCCACGTAACGCGGGTCGCGCGTGTAGGGCGATCGATCGCCCGGCTCGACCACGTTGCAGACGACGATGAGCGTCGGAACGCGAAGGGTGGGGTCAAGGTAGGCGGTTGCAGGATCCGGCATCAGGAGCATGTCGCTCTCATGGATGTGCTGGAAGCCGCGAATGCTCGACCCATCGAAGCCGATGCCATCGATGAACAGGTTGTCGGTGAGCTCACGAACAGGGATCGAGAAGTGCTGGGCCTGCCCGGGCAGGTCCACGAAACGCAGGTCGACGATCTGGACGCCTGTCTCGCGCGCCAGCTCGATCACGTCGGCAACCGTGCTGGTGGCGGGAGTGACGCCGCCTGGGGCGCTCACAAGACGGTCGAGGGTCGTGGACATCAGGCGATCTTCCTCCGGCTGTTCGGGCCGCGAAACGGTGGGTGGGGCGCGTCAAACCGTTGGCCCCGTTCGGTCATCCCGAGCCTAGCAAGGAGCTGGGTGACGAAACGGTTACTCCTCGGTTTCAAGCTGGTCCGAAGCCCCGAGTCGCATGCCTCTCAGACCGCCGGCGACTCCCCATGGCCCTTTCGAACGGCCACCAGGTCGCCGAGCAATCGCCCGAACTCGCGCTCAAAATCGACGTAGCGATCGGCGCGACCGCAGATCCGCAGCTCGCCGTCGGGCGAGAGGCGAGTCCACACTCGCCGCCGAGGCAGGTAGAACGTGATCAGGAGTCCGCTCAGCAACGACAGGAAAGCGAGCCAGACGATCCCCTGCCCGGGATCCTGTTTGGCGATCAGGATCGTCGCCCCCTCGACGCCGGTGAGCTGAACACTGAACCCGGCATCCGATGATCGCCCGGTCCGGCCGATGCCCACGAAGAACGGGTTGAGCGTCTGGACCGCCGGGCTGCCATCGGCATTCTGGCCCGTCGCCCGATAGGGGACGAAGAGGACGCCCTGGTCGGGCGTGTCGGTGAGCAGCAGGTCGAGCCCGAGGTCGGTTCCCGGGACGCTCATCTCGTCGTAGGGCTTGCCCGCCGCCTGCCGCAGGAGGGGAACGGGACCCGACCACAGGACCGCGCCCGTGACATCCCGGATGACGAGGTCCGGCGCCGGCCGAAAGCCGTTTTGATGGAACGTGAAGCCAGCAACCGAGAGCGGGTCGTTGACGCGGATGACCTTGCGCGCGAGAAGCTGCCCTTCCCGGTAGACCGCGAGATCGGTGGTGAAGTCGGCGAACGAGCCGTCGGCATTGCGGGGGGCCTGGAAGCCGAAGCTTTTCAGGCTGAGGAGGCCCTGCGTGCCGATCGACTGGACCGGGGCGGTCTCGCCCGGGCCCAGCACGAGACCCGCCTCCCTACCCAGCCGGCTGGTGACCCCGGCTGCGACGAGGAACAGGATCAGCCCGAGGTGCGTGAACAGGGTAGCCATCTTCGTGAAGCGATTGCGATCGCCGTAGAGGTAGGCAATCCCGTCGACCTCCGCCCGCCGCACTGAGAACCGGTTGCGCCGAAGGACGGAGGAGACGTCCTCGACCGATACGCCGGTCATGGCCGCTCGATCAGGGAGGCGCGGGTCGAAGAAGGCGTCCGGCTGGACGACCCGGATCTCACTGGTCTGGCGCCAGAGGCGAGGAGTCCGGTCGAGCGTGCAGACCACGATCGAGACCAGCAGCAGGATCAGGCTCGCCGAGAACCAGGTCGAGCGGAAAATCTGGAAGACCTGCAGCCGCTCCAGCAGGTCCACCACGGCCGACCCGAGCGCGGCATCGTAGCGGTCGTGGATGACGGACATCTGGTCGGTGTAGTCGCTCACCGACTGGAAAGCCGACGACGGCAGCTGCCGGACGACCATGCCGACCGCGGCCAGCGAGCCCGCGATCATGATCTGGAAGACCGCGAAGTTGACCGACGTCAGCAGCTGCCAGACGCTCGTTCCCAGGCGCGTGAAGAGATTCGGTCGCGCGGGCAGTGCCGGGCGGGTCAGCTCGATGGCGGGGCTGGCGATGTCCGCCTCCTAGGTCCTGGCGGCGGCCCCGATTGCGACCTCGTCCGCCCGGCCGCCTGCCGAGAACTCCGCCGCGCCGAGCGCCTGCTCGAAGTCGGCCCGCAGATCCTCGAGGTCCTCCAGGCCCGTCGAGCAGCGCAGCAATCCTGGTGCAACCCCGGCGTCCGCCAGCTCGGAATCGGAGAGCTGCCGATGGCTGGTCGAGCCAGGATGGGACACGATCGTGAAGATGCTTCCGAGTGACGCCGTACGCTCCGGGATCGTGAGAGCATCGATGAACGCGCGACCCGCGCCCCGTCCTCCGGAGAGCTCGAAGGCGAACATGCCGCCGCCCGAGGCCAATTGCCGGCGGGCGATCTCGTACTGGGGATGGCTCGGGAGGGCTGGTTGGAAGACGCGAGCGACGCCGGGCTGACGCTCGAGCCAGCCGGCGAGTGCTGCCGCCGTGGCGCTGTGGCGCTCCATGCGCAGGGCCAGCGTTGGCAGGCCGCGCAGCACGAGGAAGGCCGCCAATGGGGCGATGCTGCCGCCCGTGTCGGTCTGAACGGCACGTACTGCCGCGACCCGCTCGCGGTCCCCTGAAACCAGCCCGGCGAGTACATCCGAGTGCCCGGCCAGATACTTGGTGCCCGATTCGATCACCAGGTCGGCTTCCAGCTCGAGCGGCCTGCACAGGTAGGGCGACACGAAGGTGTTGTCGACGACCACGGTTGCGCCATGGCGATGGCCCAGCTCTGCGAGTGCCGCAACGTCGGACACGACGATCGTGGGGTTGGACACCGTCTCGAGGTACAGCACGCGCGTGGGTGCAGCGGAAAGCGCTCGCTCCACCGCGTCATGGTCGGACGCGTCGACGAAGGTCGTCCGGACGCCCAGACGGTTCAGGACGCGACTCAGCAGGGTGCGCGTCGAACCGTAGATGGCCTGGGTTGCGACGATGTGATCCCCGGCCGACACCAGGGAAACCAGCGTGGCATGGATGGCCGCCATGCCCGTGGCGAAGGCGAAACCGGCCTCCGCGCCCTCGAGCTCGGCGACCGCGGACGCCAGTGCAGCGGACGTCGGATTGTCGATGCGGCTGTAGGCATAGCCCGGCCTTCGGTCGTTGAGGACGTCGGCCAGCTCGTCGGCGTCGTCCGACGAGAAGGTCACCGACTGGTAGATGGGCACCGCATTCGGCCGCTGATCGACCTGGGGTGCTCGCGTCGCCGCCCGGATCGCTCGTGTCGAGAAGCCGGTCGGCGGGCGCTGGGTCTCACGCGGCGGACGGCGGGGATGGCTCACCGGCTGATGCTACACCGAGTCTTCGGGCGGTCCCCCGATGGGAATTTCGCCGAACGACGCGACGCGATTCTTGCCGGCGCGCTTCGACGCGTACATGGCCTGGTCCGAGCTGATCATGAGCTCGTCCGGCGTCGCACCATCGTGCGGATACGCCACCACGCCAACCGACAGCGACGTGCGCACTTTGGAGGAGCCGGCCGAGAAAACCTGATCGGACACGCCCTGGCGGATCTTTTCGCCGAGCACGAAGCCGCCGGTGGGATCGGTTTCAGGCAGCAGCACCACGAACTCGTCGCCGCCGTAGCGCGCGGCCACGTCGATCCGGCGGACGCCCGCGCGGATGATCTCCCCCACCCGCCGCAGGACGCGATCGCCCTGGAAGTGGCCGTGCCGGTCGTTGATCGCCTTGAGCCCGTCCAGGTCCATCATCAGCAGGCAGAAGCCGCGGCCCGAGCGGGCGCTGCGCTGGACCTCCCGTTCCAGGGCGGCGAAGAAGAATGCCCGGTTGAACAGGCCCGTGAGCGAATCGACCGTCGAGAGCCTGACAGCTGCGTCGCGCGAGCGCCGCTGCTCGCGCGCGATCACCATCGCCACGTAGCTCAGCAGGACCAGCGCGATCAGGTTGAACCCGATGCCGGCGACGTCCGTGGCCGACAGATCGCCTCCGCTCACGTCGGCAAGCGACCCGAGCAGGTAGCCCAGGCTCGCGGCAGCCGCGATGACGAGGGTGATCGCCGGGCTGACGACCAGTGCGGCGCCGGCCACGATGACCGGATAGGCGAAGAAAAAGGGGCTCGCGTGACCGCCGGTGAGCATGATCAGGAGCGACACGAAGGTGATTGCGGCCGAGCCCTCGACGATGAACTTGGTCGAGCCAAGGAAGCGATCGGGAAGCAGCTCGTGCACGACCAGCAAGAACGCGCCGGCCACGGCCAGCAGGGCGAGGATCCCGAGCTGCGTTCCAGGCCAAAGGCCGGTCACGACGACCAGCGTTGCGGTCGAGAGGATGAACACCCATGTGGCAATGCGGACGACCCGGTCATACGCGGCCGATGGCACGCCGTCGTCCAGGAAGTCCGTTGCGCCCCGGGCTATGAGGCCGGACACCTCCTGGATGCTGGGCGGCTCATCGAGCTCGTTGGAAGCGGCGAACGGGGAGGGCCGACCGAGGAGCGTGGGAGCAACAACCGCGGTCATCAGGGCGAGATTCGCCAGGACCGCAATGAGCAGCAGGATCAGGACCGGACCCACCTGGCGCGCCCCTTGTCAGCACGGGAATACGCTGTTCCCTTGCCCGCCATCTTAGCCGGGCGGGTCGCGTCCAAACCTCGATCGTGGTGCCCCAACGCGCCGGAACTCCCGTTCAGCGAGTGCCCCACTGGTACGTTTGCTTGACCATCCGGAGGTACACGAAGGTCTCCGTCTCGCGCACGCCTTCGATGGCTCGCAGTCGCTCCGCGAGGAAGCGGAGAAGAGCCTCGTTGTCCTCGCTGACGGTCTCGATGAGGATGTCGTACGAGCCGGCAGTGATGACCACGTAGTCCACCTCGGCGAACTCGGCGACGCGCTCGGCCACCTGCATCAGCTTGTTGGCGTCACAGCGGATGCCGATCATGGCGACCTGCTGGAAGCCGAGCTTTAGCGGGTCTGTCACGCCGACGATCTGGAGGATGCCCCGCTCGACCATGCGGTTGGTCCTCGCCCGGACCGCCGCCTCGGACACGCCGAGCTCCACAGCGATCTGGGTGAATGGTTTCCGGCCGTCCGCCTGGAGGTGCTCGATGATGCGCTTGTCGAGCGAGGAGACCTGGTCGCCGCGACCGCCGAGGCCTCGCGCGCGCGCCTCGGCCATCAGCTCACCTCCCCGGGCCTCGGCTGAGCCGCCCCAGCTCAGATCGGGACCGCGCTCGATGCTAGCACGCGTTGGGCGGACATCCGAGTGGCCTAGCTCGACGGGTCGCCGAGCGCGTAGGCGATCGCGTCCTCGACCGACATCCCCTGGCCATCGCGATACAGCCGCTCGGCTCGCTCGTCCCCAGTTGGCGGTTTTGGCACCTCCCAGGAGAATTCCCCGATCGGCACGTCCACCAGGTCAGTCCCGGTCGATACCTGGATCTCGTTGGCGGCCCCTGCGAGCCGCCACTGCCGCTCCTCGTCGGCGTGTGCCCCAGCCAGGATCGCGAAGTCGAGCAGGAGCAGCAGGATGCCCGAGAGGTCGCGAGAGGCGGCGAAGGTCAACAACCCCTCGCGCAGGTAGGGCTCGCCCTTCTGCGGTTCGCCGATGGTGATGTAGAGCGTTCCGAGCATGTGGTTTGCCCAGCCGACGCCGAATCCGTCTTCCAGCGAGCGATAGAGGCGGAGGCTCTCCTCGAAGTGCTCGCGAGCGGTGTCGTACTCTCCGGCAACGCCTTCCGCGATCGCGAGCGCCCACAACGAACCGGCGATGCCCCGTTCGTCGGCGAGCTCGCGGTAGGCAGTCAGGCTCGGCTCCCAGTAGCGGCGTCCTTCGCGGTAGACGTCACTCCCCTCCCTCGAGCCCTCCTTGGGAGCGAAGCCGAAGTTGTAGAGAGCTCCTGCGATGGCGCGCGCGTCGCCTGATTCCCTGGCCGCCTCGAGGCCGGCTTTGTAGTGCACGTGTGTCAGCGCCTGGTCACCCCGCCAATAGGCGATCGACCCGGCCGCGGCGTACGCCTCGGCGCGGAGCAGAGCCGGCAGCTCCGAGACGCCGGGCATCGCGAGTGCTCGGGCCACCCGCTCGGTCGCCTCCTGAAGATGTCCGCGGATCTGCCAGAACCGCCAGGCCGCGGTTATCAGTCGCAGGGAAATCTCGGCGTCGCCCGTATCGACAGCCCAGTCGAAGGCAGCTCGCAGGTTGTCGTGGTCGATCGCCAGGCGGTCGAGCAGCATCGAGCCATGGACTCCCGTGAGGCCCGGCGCACACGTCTCTGCCAGCTCCAGATAGGTCAAGGCGTGGCGTCGCATGACCTCTTCGCCCGCACCGCTGGCTTCGAGCCGCTCGGAGGCATATTCACGGATGGTCGCGAGCATCGTGAATCGCGGCTCTTCGGCGGTCCCGGGTACGGGACGGATGAGACTCTGTTCTGCCAGTGATGCCAGCCCGTCGAAAACCTCCCGTCCGAGGTCGGAGGCGGCCCCGCAGACGCTCTCGGCATGGCTGATAGACGCGCCGCCGGAGAACACTGCGAAGCGCTCGAACAGGCGGCGATCGGCCTCGTCAAGGAGGTCGTAGCTCCAATCGATCGCTCCGCGAAGCGTCTGCTGTCGGGCGGGCAGGTCGCGTGGGCCACCGGTGAGCACGGCGAGGCGTTCATGGAGCCTCGCTCGGAGGGTCTCCACGGCCAATATCCGGACCCGGGCTGCGGCAAGCTCGATGGCGAGCGGGAGCCCGTCCAGGCGAGTGACGATGTCGGCAACGGCGGCAGCGTTGGTGTCGTCGAGGCGGAAGTCGGGTTGCGCCGCGAGAGCACGCTCCACGAACAGGCGGACGGCCTCCGACTCCATCGCTTCGGCCGCGGCCAACCGCTGCCCGGGAGGCGGCAGGCCGAGAGGTGGCACGGACAGCTCCTGCTCGCCGTACACGCGCAGCAGGATCCGGCTGGTGACCACGAGCTTGACTGCCGGCGCCTCACGGAGAATGCGAGCCATGGCTCCGCCGGCGGCCACGATCTGCTCGAAATTGTCGAGCACGAGCAGCGTCTTGCGGCCGCGCAGATGTTCGACCAGTCGGTCGAGTGGTGGGTCGTTCCCCACATCGACGCCGAGTGCCACGGTGATCGCCGACGGCACGAGGTTCGGATCTGCCACCGCATCGAGTGCGATGAAGAAGACGCCGTCGGGAAACGTATCGAGCTCCTCGGCCGCGAGCTGCAGTGCCAGGCGGGTCTTGCCGGTGCCGCCCGGTCCGGTCAGGGTCAGGAGGCGTGTGCTTGCCAGGAGGCGGCGAGCGCCGTCGATCTCTTCTCGTCCGACGAATGTCGTTGGCTGGACGGGCAGGTTGTTCGGCCTGCCTTCGAGGGTTCGCAAGCTGGGGAAGGACGCCGGGAGGCCGGGGACCACCGCCTGGAACAGGCGCTCCGGCCGCGTCAGATCCTTCAGCCGGTGCTCGCCGAGATCGCGTAGCTCGACGCCGTCCGGCAGCGATGACGCTGCGAGCGCTCGGGCAGCGTCGGACACCAGGATCTGGCCGCCGTGCCCGGCGGCGGTGATGCGCGCAACCTGGTGGAGGGTCAGGCCGACGTAGTCGGCCCCGACGAGCGCCGCCTCACCGGAGTGGATGCCCATTCTGACCTTGAGCAGGTGGCCATCGGGCCAGACGTGCTGGGCGAGGTCGCGTTGGCCGTCGGCGGCGGCCGCGAGTGCCGATCCGGCGTCGCCGAAGGCCGCAAATACGGCATCGCCCTCGGTCCCGAAGGCTCGACCGCCATGCTGCTCGATGGACCGTTCCAGGATCGCACGGTGCTCGGCCAGGATCGGGCCGTAACCGTTGCCCAGTTCCTGCAGGAGACGCGTCGAGCCTTCGATGTCCGTGAACAGGAAGGTCACCGTTCCCGTGGGCAGGGGACCTCGTCCCTGTTCGGCTGGCTTGGAAGGCACCGTGCGCACCCGCTCTCGCTCCTGTCTACTCAGGACAAGAGTAGCGTCCACTCGGTCAGGCCTGGCTCCTCGCGGCGCGACGCGTGCGCTCGCGCGCCATCAGGGACAGGGGTGGTCGGGGCGGCGGGATTTGAACCCGCGATCTCGTGCTCCCAAAGCACGTGCGTTACCGGGCTACGCTACACCCCGACGTCGCCATTCTACGGGTCCCGACCGTGATTTCGGCCGAGCGCTTTGGGGGCAGCGCGCACAACCATGCGGATCGTAGAAATCATGACGCCTCGCAGCCGCTTGGGTACCAGTCGCCGAAACCATCTTCGCGGGGGACTTGCCGGCGAGCGAGTGGAGGCCGGCGCGGACGCAAGAGCCAGGACCGTGGCAGGCCTTGGGTGCGGTTGCAGGACGTTGGAGCCCTCGGTGTTCGCCCCTTTTTGAACGAAGGCCATGTTGTGGTAGAAGGTCAGTGACCGTATCCAGGTGTCGGTATATGCGGGCACGTAGTTCGGGATGTCGAATTCGGCGTAGTTGAGACCATCCACGAGCTCCTGCAGAAACGTCATCGACGTTCCGGCGCGGTCCAGTCCACTCGAACCTCCATAGCCCCTTGCCCAATACGAGGTCTGAAGATCCTCGATCGCGTAGATGCCGTCCTCGGCAAGATGCGGGAACAGCGCCCGGAAACTTGCAATTACGTGGGCGCAGATGTGGCTCCCGTCATCGATGACCACGTCGAAGGGACCGTACCGAGAGGCGACATCGTCCAGGAATTTCTCGTCGCTCTGATCACCCTGGAGGATCGCGATTCGATCCTCGGACAGGCCCTCTTTTGGATGGATGTCGATACCGATGATCTGCGCCCTGGGAAAGAACTCCTTCCACATGCGCAGCGATTCGCCGCCGCTGGTCGAATCGCGATAGCCGCCCACCCCGATCTCGAGGAGCGTGATTGCCCGATGTCGCAGGTGCCGAAAGTGCCACTCGTATGCATCGGCATAGGAGTGGGCTCCTTCTTTGTCGGTACCCATTGCGAGGGCTATCTCTCGCAGTGACCGTTCGCTCAATCTATCTGCGGAACTCCCTCTGGGCGGGCCGGCCCGCTGAGCGTCCGGCGGGAAGATCGGCCGGGACATCGACGTCGAGCAGCGTAGCGCCGTCGGGATCGAGGGCGCGCCACGCGTGTTCGGGCACGGTTGCGACCCGCACGCCATCGAGCAGCGCAAGCAGGCTCCTATCACCATGACCCAGCGTGAGCCTGGCGGCGGTAAGGGCCGCATTACGTCGAAGGGCCATGGGCAGCGGCTCGACCCGGTCACCGGATCCGAGGACGGCGGCCGTCGCGTCACTGGTGGCGAGGCTCCCGAGCAACAGCTCGAGCACCCCGCGGACGAGCATTGGCATGTCGCCGCCGACGACGAGGACCAATGAGAAGGCCGTTGCTTCGAGGCCGGTCGCCAGGCCAGCGAGCGGTCCGCGGTAGGCCTCGGTCTCCTGCACGACTCGAATAGAGGCCAGCCGGGTACTCCAACGCTTCATTCGGGATCGGTCGCCAGGGGCCACCACGACGATGACCTCGCGGCAGATCTCGGCCAGCGGATCGACCGCGCGGTCGAGCAGCGCTCGCCCGTCGATCACTGCCGAGAGCTTGTCGCCGCCGAAGCGCACCGAACGACCGCCGGCGAGGACGATTCCCGAAGCGTCGGCAGTCATGATCCCCGGAACGGCTCGGGCTCGATCCACGCGCCAAGGTCGACCGGTCGGGACACTACCTCGACGACCGCGTTGTAATCCGGCACCAGCGACGCCTGATCGCGGCGGCCGCCTCGAACGAGCGCGTTTGCCTCCGGAAAGAACATCTGGACGTTGCCGTCGCGGATCGGACTCACCTTGATCTGTGCATCGACCGAGCCGACCTCGGATCGGACTGTCACGGCGGCACCGTCGTCTAGCCCAAGCTTCGCCGCATCTCCGGCTGACATGAAGAGCGCGTCACGCTCCGCGCCGGTGAGCGGGTCGCGCCGCTTCCAGACCATCGTGTTGAACTGCTTGCCGCGGCGGGTGGCGAGCAGAAACCGGCCCGGCGGAAGGTCCAGCTCGCGCGGCGCGACGGGCACGAAATGGGCGCGGCCGTCCGGTGTGGGGAAGGTCCAACCGTCGCACAGCCGCTCGCCGCCCCATTGCACCTGATCGCCTGTCCGCACCAGCCTCTGGATGCCCTCGTAGTTCGGGATCGTGGCTGCGATCTCCTCGCGGATCTGCTGGGTCGATGCGAAGTCCACGAGTGGCGCCCGCTCCGGGTCGACGCGAGCCGCAAGGTCGCGGTAGATCTCCCACTCCGGCCGCGCCTCGCCGATCCGTGGGCCCGGGATCTCCGGGCTGAAGACGATCCGTCGTTCGGTGGTCGTCTCGGTTCCGCCGCCGGGCTGCTCGTAGCGGGTCATGGCGGGCAGGAGGACCACGGCACCCTCGTCGGGCGGCGGATCGAGCAGCATCTGCGACGAAACCACGATGTCCGCGTGCACGCGAAGCGGAACCCGCCGGAGTGCTGTGGCGACCGCATCCGGGTCGGGCAGCGTATCCAGGAAATTGCCGCCTGACGAGTAGAGAACGTCCATCTCGCCGCGACCCGCGGCTTCGACCATCTCTGCCGCCGAGAGCCCGCGCTCGCCGCTGATCTCGAAACCATATCGGGCGGCAAGGTCCGAGGCGGCCTCCGGGGTGATGGGGATGCCACCAGGCAGGGCCGTCGCGTACGCGCCCATCTCGGCCCCACCTTGGACGCCCGAATGACCGCGGATGGGCATGAGCCCTGCGCCCGGCCGACCAACATTTCCCCGCGCGAGCGCCAGGTTGATGATCGACTGCACGTTCTCCGTGCCGCAAACGTGCTGGGTCATGCCCATCGACCAGACGATCACTACGGACCTCGCCTCGGCGTACATCCGGGCCAACCGCTCCATGTCTGCCCTCGTGGCGCCGGACCAGCGCTCGAGGTCGTCGAACGACTGGCGCTCGAGCATTGCCCGGAGTTCGCCCCAGCCCTCGGTGTGATCGCGAATGAAGCTCTGGTCGGCGCTTCCCGAGTCGATCAGGCACTTGAGGACGCCATTGATGAAGGCCACGTCGCCGCCCGTGTGCACGGCGAAGAACTCGTCGGTCATCTTCGTCCCGAAGATCGCCGACTCGACGTTCGAGGGGACCCAATACCGGTCGAGGCCCGGCTCGCGATAGGGGTTCACCACGGCCACCTTGAGGCCTTGCTTGCGCCCGAGGTAGAGGTACTTCATGAAGACCGGCTGGGCGTTGGCGACGTCGGCGCCCCACAGGATGACCAGGTCCGATTCGATCGCGTCGCGGTAGCTGACGGTCGTCGCCGCGATGCCCAGCTGCTTGCGCAGCGCGCCTGTGGACGGCGCGTGGCAGATCCGCGCCGCGTTGTCGACGTTGTTGGTGCCGATGAAGCGAGCCGCCTTCTGGGCCACGTAGTAGACCTCGTTGGTGATCCCGCGGCTGGTGAGGTAGAAGCCGACCCGATCGGCGGACCCGCCGTTCGCGGCCTTTGAAGCGCGGATCCGTCCGGCGATGACGTCGAGCGCCTCGGACCACAAAACGCGGTGAAACCCCTCATCACCCGCGCGTCGAACCATCGGATAGGGCAACCGGCCCAGATCGCGCAACTCCGCTCCGGAAACCTTGCGCAGCGGGGCGACGTCGGCCAGTACCCGTGGATCCAGCGCACCCATCGTGTTGACCTTGAGGAGGTTCAGGCGCGTGGTGCACAGGTGAACCCCGCTGATCGTCCAGTCGGAGAAGCCGGCGACGCCCAGCGCGCAACCGTCGCACACGCCCTTCGACAGGATCCGCCAGGCGTACAGCGGATGGCGCTTGTTCTCCCAGGCCGTCCGGAGGATCTCGAAGTAATGATTCGGCTTGGTCTCGCCGAGGCCGTACGGGACCGGGCTGACCCACAGGCTTGGCTTCGGCCGGCGGCGGCCTCGCAGACGGCCGTCTGGCTGCTCGATCGACGGGAGGTCGGCCATCGCAGGGCCAGTCTACTCAGGCGGCCGCGGCACCCCCGGAGCACGAGCGCGCTACAGTCCAGCCATGCCCGCAAAAGCTGCCGACCCGGATGCCCTGCGGCGCGAATCGGCCGGTCGTTACGTCAGCGGCGACGGCAGGTTCACGGTGGAGGCTGAAGGATCGACTGCCTGGTACGTTGCGGATACCGAGCAGACCGACCAGCTCGGGCAACCCGTGCTTCGCGGGCCATTTTCAACGCTGGCAGGCGCTCGCGCGGCAGTCGCCGAGGCGAGAGGACAGCCGGTGGCGCCTCGCGATCTGCCGAAGCCGGCGGGCGGGCGAGAGGCTGGAGGTGCGCGGGAAGGGACGAAGGCCGGCGCCAAGGCCCATACGGGGCGCGGGCGACCCGACCGCCGGGCGACCGAGTCCGCTCGGCGCGGCGCGAAGCAGCCGCCCGACTGGCTCTCCGCCATCGACTCACACAAGCGGCCTCAAGCCCAGCAACTCGTGAGCGAGCTGGCAGGCCTGGGAATCGAAGACCCGGAGCGAATCGTGGCCGCCGATCTCGGATCGGACGAGCCGTTGATCGCCGAAGCCATACTCGAGCGGCGGCTGCGAGATGTGCTCGGCAGCGCCACGGACGTCAAGGCAGTGCTCGAAGCGTTGCGCGCCGAAGGATTCCGCGCGGGTGCGGGACGGCCGGCGCGCGGGTGGCGGCTCGTGGAGCTCGACCGCGAGGGCGAGCCGACGGCCCGGCGGCTCCGCTTCCGAGGTTCGTCGGACCCCGAGCGGAACGACAGGCGCAACACCCGGTAGCTCCGAGCCGTCGGTAGGTGGACGCCGGGCGGCGGCTGGCAGGCTGATGGAACCGTCCGGCGTCTCCATCTATCCCGCCAGGCGCCGAGCCATGCCTCGCGCCGCTCTCGCACGGTGCGAGATCCGGTTCTTCTCCGCCGCACTCCATTGTCCGAGCGTGCGCCCACCGGGTCGCTCGGAGGCGGGCTCGAAGATCGGGTCGTAGCCGAAGCCCCCGGCGCCCTTGGGCGAGAGAGCAATCCGGCCGCGGCAGGTTCCCCGCGCGGTGAGGAGCCGGGCGATCGATCCGTCCTGGCGGGGCAGCGCGAGGGCCAGAACGCATACGTAGCGGGCCCTTCGCTGCTCGGGCGGCAGTCCTCGGAGCGCTCGCAGCAGCTTGGCATTGTTCTCCCGGTCGCTGGCGCGCTCGCCCGCGTACCGGCGGGTGCGCACGCCGGGCCCTCCGCCGAGGGCATCGACTTCCAGGCCGGAATCGTCGGCGAGCGTTGGCAGGCCTGACAACCGTGCGTACGCCGTCGCCTTGAGCCGTGCATTCGTTTCGAAGGTCCGGCCGGTTTCGGTTACTTCGTCTTCGATTCCCATTTCGTCCAGGGAGACGAGGTCGAGGGGAAAATCGGCCAGCAACTCACGAAGCTCGCGCAGCTTGTGGATCGAGCGCGTCGCGACCAGGACTCGATCGCCGGGTCTCGGGAACCCAGGAGCGACGTCCCTCACCTGCGGACGCGCGCGATTGCCTCCCCCTGGACGTCGAACAGTCGCCCGAGGCCGAGGTTGGCGAGGTCGAGCAGGCGATCCACCTTCTCGCGATCGAACGGTTTCCCCTCCGCCGTCCCCTGGAGCTCGACATACGTGCCAGCGTCGGTGCCGACCACGTTGAAGTCGACTTCTGCGCGCGAGTCCTCCGAGTAATCGAGATCGAGATAGGGGATGCCCTCGATGATGCCCACGCTGACAGCCGAGACCTTGCCAACCAGCAGGCGCTCCATGCCATACGTGATGAGCGCGGCCGCCAACGCGACGTAGCCACCGGTGATCGAGGCCGTTCGCGTGCCGCCGTCGGCCTGCAGGACGTCACAGTCCAGCGTCACCGTCCGCTCGCCCAACCGCGTCAGGTCCACCACCCCGCGCAGGGAGCGGCCGATCAGGCGCTGGATCTCGTGCGTTCGGCCGCCGATCCTGCCGCGAGCCGATTCACGCTCCGTCCGCTCGGCTGTGGCACGGGGCAGCATCGAGTATTCCGCGGTTACCCAGCCCGTGCCTTTGCCGCGCAAATGAGGCGGCACCCGGTCGGCAATCGTCGCTGCGCACAGCACCTCGGTGTCGCCGACGCGGATCTGGCACGAGCCCTCCGCCCATTTCTGGACGCCGAGCGTGAGGGTGACCGGGCGAAGATCGGATGGTCCGCGTCCGTCGGCGCGCACCACGCTGCGATTGCCGATGGTCATCGGCGGGCCTCCTCGACCTGGGGCGACCGCTCTTCCACCTTGGCAGCATCCCACAGCTCGTCCAGCGCAGCGAAGTCGAGGTCACGCAGCGCCGCGCCGCGATCGGCCGCCTGCCGCTCCACGCTGCGGAAGCGCCGCCGGAACTTGTCGTTGGCGCTACGCAGTGCCGCCTCGGCCTCGATGCCTTCCTTGCGGGCGACGTTGACGAGGACCATCAGCAGGTCGCCGAATTCCTCGGCGCGTTCCGTTGCCGAGCCCGCCGCTCGCAGCTCGTCGAGCTCCTCGCGGACCTTGTCGAGAACTCCCTCGATCGAGGGCCAGTCGTACCCCAGGTTGGCGGCCCGTTCCTGCATCTCCTGGCTCGCGGCGAGTGACGGCAACGAGGGGCTGATGCCATCGAGCGCGCTCTTTGGTGGGGCCGGGCTGCCGGCCTCGTCGGCCAGGGCTGCGGCTTCGGCCGCCGCGAGGCGTTCGGCCGACTTGATGCGCTCCCACTGCCGATTGACGTCCCCGGCGGTTCGTGCCTCGGCATCCCCGAAGACGTGCGGGTGCCGGCGCACGATCTTCGAGCCGATGGCCGCCTGCACGTCGGTCAGATCGAAGACACCTTCCTCGGCGGCGAGCTGGGCGTGCAGGATGACCTGGAGGAGCAGGTCGCCGAGCTCCTCGGCCAGCGCCGGCGTCGCACCGGCGGCCAGCGCGTCGTACACCTCGTAGCTTTCCTCGAGCAGGTGCTTTCGAAGCGTCTCGTGCGTCTGCTCGCGATCCCACGGGCAGCCGTCCGGCTGGCGCAGTCGCGTGGAGATCCAGGGCAGCGCCCAGGGTGTCGCAACGGCGTGCTCGGGCGAGGCAGGCGGCAGGTAGAGCGGTCCGTTGAGATCGGCGGGACGGAGCCCTTCGATCGTCGTCGACCCAGCCCGGCCTTCGAGCCGCGCCACGGTGTGCCCCGATGGATAGAGCCGAGCCAGGACCGTGATCGGGTCCCGGCCGGTTGGCCCATTGCGCCCTGGCAGGGGCCCGGCGTTCGAAGGCGAGGCGCTCGTGCCGGGCGCGAGGAGTGTTTCAGCGGGCACGATCAGGAGCGGCCGGGTTGGCTCGATCGGTGTTGCGGTCAGCCGTTCGGCGTTCACGACCTGTATCCCGTCGGCCGGATCGAAGGCCCAGCGTGCCGCGGCCTGTGACAGCAGGACGTCGAGCACGGCTAGTTGGCGCCGGGAATCGTGCTCGGGGTCGAGCCGGGGGCGTTGATCTTGGCCTTCGTCTTCTGGTCCGCATACCAGTTGTTGAAGCCCGACTGTTTGAGCGCATCGATCTGGCTCTGGTCCGGCAGGCGCGTCTGCTCGTCGAACACCTTCAAGAGGTAGGACGACCCATTGTCGTCAACCGGCTCGCTCACGGCACCGACCTTCGTGTTGAAGATCGCCTTGTCGAGGTTTGCATCCAGCTGGAAGTGGGCCACCCAGCCGATGTCGCCGCCCTTGTCCTTCTCGGATTGGGGGGCGTCCGAGTTGGCCTTGGCGATGGCGCCGAAGTCCGCGCCCGCCAGGTTCGCCTGAACCTGCAGCTCGGCGATCTTGACGCCCGTTGGCTGACGCCGGTCGATGAACTGGATCACGTGCCAGCCGAAGCTGGATTTGACCGGCGGCAGGATTTCGTCCTTCTTGAGGCCCGGAGCGAAGATGGCGTTCGCGAACGCCTGATCGTATGCCGACTGATAAGCCCACGGCAGGTCGCCGCCGTTTGCGCCAGAGCCTTTATCGTCGCTCTCTTTCTTGGCGAGCGCCTGGAACGTCTTGGGGTTGGGATCGGCCTTCAGCTTCTCGTAGGCTGCCTTCGCTTCGGCCTCGGCCTTCTTCCAGGCCGGATCCGCGTCCGGCAGCGCCGCAGCCTTGTCGGGTGCGTCGTTGGGCGCATAGAGGATGTGCCGCACCTCCACTTGATCCTTGGTGATCGGGTTGCCGTTGTCGTCCTGGGCCGCCTGGATGAAGAGCTCGCTCACCTTCCGCTGGACGGTCGGCTGGTCGGTCATGGCTGCCACGACCTTGGCCTCCAAAGCCGTCCGGAAGAGGTCGCCCTTGACAGCTGCTCGATAGACCGCCTGCGGGACGTTGTGGTCGAGGAGCTTCTGCTGGTAGTTGGGGTCGACTTCCTTGGGCCTGATCTCGGTCACCCGGCCGATCCGGTAGATGTCATCGGAGCCCAGGATCACGTCGGTCATCCCGTTCTGCTGCAACTTGAAGAGGGCGTCGACGAAGGCCTTGTCCGTGTTGTCGGTGGCCTGGATCCAGCCCATGTCGCCGCCTTGGGGCGATGTGAAGTCGGTGGAAACCTTCTTGGCGATGTCCTCCCAGGTCTTGCCTGCCTTGAGATCCGCAAGCGCCTGGTTGATCTTGTCCTGAGCCGCCTTCTTCTGGGCGTCGGTCGGCTTGGTGGCGGATCCTGTGAGCTCGGGCTTGACGGCGATCACCCAGGCGTGGCGCTGCTCGTCGGTCGTGGCCTCCTCGACGATGCGCCCGTCGATCTGCTGCTCGGTCACCGAAATTCCCATCGGCGCCGCCAGCTCGCTCTGCAGCTCGGCGTCGACCAGGTGCGTGATTGCGGCCTGCTCGATGACGGTCCCGGTGCTCAGCTGCTGGTCGATGTAGTCGAGTTGCTGCTGTCCGGTCGCCTGGTCCAGGCGCCCCGTCTGCATGGCATCCGTGATGCGCGACTGGGTGATGCTCAGCCGGAACTGTTCGACCTTGATCCGGTCGCGCAGTTGATCCTTGCTGATGTCGTGTCCGTTGACGCTCGCAATCGAGGCGAGGTGGTCACCGTAGTAGCTGGCCGCTGCGGCCGCCGCCAGGATCAGAAGCGCCACGACTATCACGAGGCCGAATCCGAGATTGAGGAGGAGCGAGCGCCGGGGACTGCGCCCGGCGCGGTCGGTCCGCTTGACGACCGGCCTGGCTCGGAAGGTCATGGGGTTGGGAATCCTTTGACATGGGGAAATGCCGGCCCCTGGCCCGGTTGGGTCGGCGGTATGCTACCCGATCGTCGCGGCTGGACCGGCCCGGACGGTCCCTGGCTCGGCAAGCGACGGTTCCCCAACAGTTGGCACCCAGCCGGCACCCAGGCGGAGGACCTGACGGGGCGCAAGGGCCCAATCGCGAGTGACTCCCACCGTGTCCACGATGAGCTGGGCCCGCTCCTGGACGGCCTTCCAGTCAACCGCGCGGTGGGCGGTCAGGACGACCACGGCGTCCGCGCCGGCCAGCAGCTCGACGAGCGACTGTGACGTCGCCTGCACGCCGCCGCCGTCGACGAACGTTGGAACGTGTGGGTCGTGGTACTGCACGATCGCTCCGCGATCCCGAAGCAGTGCAATCACGTCCGCTGCGGGGGAGTTGCGGGGGTCTCGGACGTTCGGCTTGAACGCGACACCGATCACAGCCACCCGGGAGCCGCGCACCGCGCGCGATCGGTCATTGAGCGCCTCGGCCACCAGGTCGACCACGTGGCGGGGCATGGCCAGGTTGATGTCACCGGCCAGCTCGACGAATCGGTCCACGAAGTCGAACTGGCGGGCTCGCCATGACAGGTAATACGGATCGACCGGGATGCAATGGCCACCGACGCCGGGGCCCGGCCGGAAGGGCATGAACCCGAATGGCTTGGTTGCGGCGGCGTCAATGATCTCCCACACGTCGAGGCCCATCCGCTCGCACAGGAGCGCAAGCTGGTTGACGAGCGCGATGTTGACGTTGCGAAAGACATTCTCGAGCAGCTTTGCGAGCTCGGCGGCATCCGGCGACGAGAGCCCGATCACCCGGTTGTTGATGTGGCCCAGGAGGGCCGCCGCACGCGAGGTCCCGGCTGGCGTGAGGCCACCGACGAGGCGCGGAATGTCACGCGAAGCGCTGGCCGGATCACCGGGGTTGACGCGCTCTGGGGCAAAAGCGAGATCGAAGTCGCGTCCGGCCACCAAGCCGGAGCGCTCCAGCTCACGCCGGAACGGACCGCTCGTCGTCCCCGGGTAAGTGGTCGACTGGAGGATGACCAGCTGTCCGCGGCGCAGTCGCTGGGCGATGAGCCCGGCCGCGGCCAGGACGGGCTCCAGGTCCGGGTCCTTGGCCTCGCTGATCGGCGTGGGTACGCAGACGACGATGGCCGCCGCCGCCGCCACGTCCGCGTCCCCGGTGCCCGAAACGGACAGGCCGGAGGCAAGCGCGCCCGCCAGCCGATCGTCGGAGACGTCATCGATCGGGGATCGACCCTCGCGCAACTCCGCGACACGTGCCTCACTGGCGTCGATCCCCTCGACGGCAAGTCCGGCCTCGACGAATGCGATCGCGAGCGGCAGGCCGACGTAACCGAGTCCGACGATGGCGAGCTTGCGGTCTGCGCCGTTACGGTCAGTGCCCACGATGCCTCCAGGCGAGCCCGCTCGGCCTTGAGCAGCCGCAAGGGGTCTTCCCAAGAGAATAGGGTCGCCCGACGTGACGCGTCGAATGCCCGGCTTCGGTTGTCCCTGATCCGCTCGCAGGGGGCGACGGCGGCAACACATTCGGGGCCCTGCTCGGCCCTAGACTGAAACTCGATGTCCATGGAGCGACGGTCGGCTCTGCCGCCAGCCCAGCCTGGACGCCCGGATGTTTCCCGGCGGGCACAGCGGGGCCCGTGAGCGTCGGCTGGATCGTTCTCGCCGAGGGGAATCGGCTGCGCTGGGGGGGCGACCTCCGGCGACATTATCTGCTTGGCCCGTTCGCGCGGATCGTGCGAGCCCAGCTCGCCCCTCGATGGACGGGCGAGTTCCTGCGAGCCGAGCTCGCCCGGGCGCAACCGGGGCGCCCGCGTCTCGCGACTGTCGAGCTCCTGGACCGCGACACACTGGACCTTGCCCGTCAGGCGACGTCGCCGGTTGTCGTCGACTTCCATGACGAGCCGATGGCCCATTTCGCGGCACTGGGTCATCCGATCGGTCCCGAGCGCGAATCCGAGCTGCGAGCGCTCGCGGCGTCAAACCTGGAAGCGTTCCGCTTCGTGATCGCGCAGTCTCGTGAGTTCGTCTCGCTCGTCGGCCTCGATCCGGCGCGAACGATCGTCGCCCCCAGTGGCACCGACACGCAAATGATCGTGCCCGGGCCGTGGCCCGCCACGCCGGTGGTCGGCGTGGTGTCGGGCGCGTCGCCAGGGCGCGGCATCGAGACCCTGGTCGAGAGTTGCCGGCTACTCGTCCCGGCCGTCCCACGGCTCCGGCTGCGGCTTGTCCTGGCGGGGACGACGGAAGCGGGCAACGTCTACCTCGAGGGGCTGAAGAGCTCCCTGGCCGGCGAGACCTGGATCACCGTCGAGACCGTCCCCTACCGGCAGCTCGCTGCGACGCTGGCGGACATCGCGGTGCTGGTCATTCCCCATCCCGCGAACCCCTACTGGGACGCGGTCCTGCCGATCAAGATGTTCGACTATATGGCCGCGGGACGGCCGATCGTCAGCACGCCAAGGCTGGCCACGGCGGCGCTGCTGCAGCGCCATGGGGCAGGACTGATAGCGGCCGGTGAAGGCCCGGCCGACCTTGCCGAGCCCATCGGCCGGCTTCTCGCGGACGAGGGCTTCTCACGCCGGCTGGGCGTGGCAGCGCGCCGCGCTGCCGAAACGACGTACGACTGGAACGTGATCGGCCGCCGTCTGGCCGAGGACATCCTCCGCCGCGAGGAGCCCCTTCGCTGGCTCAGACGTCGGGTCTCCGTCATCCGCACGCGCGTCCTGCGCTGATTCGGGGCCCCTCGGCCGTCGAGCTCGCCGTTGCATCGCAGGCCCTCGGCCGGCACCTGCTGTAGAGTCGAGCGAAGTGGAAGCCTCATCGGCCGAGCTCCTCGGGCTGCGTCTGAATGGCATCAAACGCATCGTGGACGTGGGGACGGGGACCCTCGACCTGACGACGGCGCTCGACCTTCCGACGGATGCCACCTATGAGCGGCGGGATGCCGCGGAGCTCGAAGTGGGCAGCCTCGGCGCGGGCGATCTCCTGCTCGGCCTGGTCGGACCGGATCTCGTCCGCGACGGAAGGCCGGAGCTCGTGCTGTCCGCACTGCAAGGCCTTGCCCCGGGCGCACGATTCCTTCTTCTGCTGGGCGGGCCCGCGACCGACCTCCCACAGGGCGCGCTGGTAGCGGGGCTGTCGTCCGCCCACTGCCAGATCGAGGAGATGGTGCCTCTGGTGGACGATCATGTCGTGGGCGCCGCTCGCGGTGCGCAGGTCAGGCCAGTTCCGGGGGCAGGGTCGAGCCGCGATGGCCGCGCTGCAGAGGACGCCTTCGTGACCGCGCTGCGGGTCTCCAACAGGACGTTGATCGAGTCGTTTGTCGACGCATCCGTGGCCCCGACGGTCGCCGAGGCGCTGCCCCCCGATCCGGCGCTCCGCCGCGACGTGCAACGACTCAGGCAGCGCCTTCGCGAATCGGAGGAGCGGTTGGAGGCGGTCGAGACCTCGACCTCGTATCGCATCGGCCGAGTCCTCGTGCGGGCGATCCGTTCGCCGCGGCGGGTCACCCGGATCGCGAAGGACCTGGTTCCGATTTGGCGCAGCCGAACAACCGCCCAGCGGCCGCCCAGGAAGCAGGCGGAGGACTCGCCGGTCGATTCGGTTTCGGCCTGGTACGAAGCGATCAGGTACGCGCCGGAGCGCCTGCTGCTCGCCTACAGCGCGGGTCCTGCCGGGGCGCGAAGCAGGCTCGTCATCGCGGGAGTCCTGCGCGACGAGTTGGCCGGCTCGCTCGAGACCGAGGCCATCGTTCACCGGATGGGGCCGAACGACGCGCGTCTCGTGCTCGAACGCGCCGATCCAGACCTGGTCCTCGTCGAGACGGGCGCGTTCGGGGCGGGCCTGCCGTGGGCGTTCGCCGGGAGTCCCGGCGCGGTGGATCGGGATCGCACGCTCCTCGACATCCTCGACTCGTCACGTGCCCTAGGGCGGCCGTCCGTCCTGTGGCTCACGGGCGCGACTCCCGAACCCGTCGGCCTGCACGACCTCGCCAGGCGCTTCGACCTGGTCTGG
>WNGJ01005058.1_pt1 | contig 25329 bp, 13 predicted proteins | sample 5400611 | NCBI WGS metagenome assembly WNGJ01 (sample SAMN13153375, study PRJNA577476) | soil metagenome | isolation source: 40 cm soil or saprolite under Garry oak tree replicate 1 | place: USA:California | collected 2016-06-15
GTCGAGCGCCAAACCCCAGGTCAGACAAGTGAAGATAGGCCCCGTTAGCTCAGTCGGCAGAGCGTCTCCATGGTAAGGAGAAGGTCTACGGTTCGATTCCGTAACGGGGCTCCAGCTCAGCGAGGTTTTTCGAACTCGCGCATCAAGATCAAGAGACTAACCAAGCGACTACGGCGCGGTCGTTGTGCTGCGCTGGCTGTCTTCGTCGTCTGGATTGTCCGCGTCGCCGAATACTGCGTCCATGACGGTCGCACCACCGCGGATGGCCGGTACGATCACGTGTCGGTAGACGGTCTCGGTCACATGGGTGGACTTGTGGCCCACGGTGTCGCTGATCTCCTGGAGCGGGACGCCATTGCTGCTCATGATCGACACCGCGGTGTGACGTCCCTCATGAGCGTGCCAGTGCCCGATGCCGGCCCGCCTGGTCATCTTGCTGAACCGCCAGTTGAGCGCGTCGCTCGTGTACATGCGGCCGTCCTCGTGACAGAACACGAGATTCTTGTCCTGCCAGGCGGCGCCAGCGGCCAGCCGTTCGGCCGCTTGGCGCTTCCTGTGCGCCTGGAGCGCGGCCACGGCGCGCTTGGGGAGTACGAGCGAGCGTTTCGACTTCGGGGTCTTGACGTCGCCAGTCCTGCTCGCCGACCGCCACACGTGGATGACTGCGTTGTCGAGGTCAACGTGATCCCAGGAGAGCTTGCGCAGTTCGCCAGGACGCAGGCCGAGGGTGATCGACAGCACGAACAGCGCTTCGAGCCTCCGGGCTGTGGCCATATCGTTGTCGAGGCCGAGCTGCTCGCGGCAGAACCGGCAGGTGGTCATCGCTAGATCGGCGCCGATCTCGGTCATGGGAGCACCCAGGCGCGTCCAGGTGCCGCAGGCCAGTTCGCCGGTCTCGGAGACGGCGTGGGTCGCCGCGTACTTGCCTTGGCTGATCTTCACGACCTTGATGTAGCCAGTCGGCCGGCCGCTGGCGGCCTGGAGCACCTTGCTGGCCTGCTCCTCGGTCATGGCTCGCGACGGGTGCCCCGGCTGTCCCTGCGGCAGGTCGACGAGCTCGGCGACGTTTTTGCCGATGAGGTCGTACTTCTGCGCTCGGCGGATGGACCTGACCAGCGTGCTCTTGATCTTCACCAGCGATGATTTGCTGAGCACCGTGGCGACGTCCTTCAGGAACCGGTCGGCGTCGGTGGCCTTGAACTCGGCCAGCTTCTTCGCGCCGATCTTCGGGTAGATCCACTTCTCGGACTGGCCGCGATAAGTGGCCATGGTGTGCGGATCGAGCTCGAGCGAGTCCAGCCAGTCCATGACGCACTGCCTGACGGTGTAGGTAGCCGGTGTGTGGATGCCGGCCTTGATCTCGTCGTGCAGGTCCTTGAGCTTGTCCTTGACCTCTTGCTTGGTCTTGCCGCGGACATACCGCCGAACGCGTTTGCCGGCATCGTCGTAGCCGAGCGAGATGGTGCCGACGTAGCACTTGTTGACCTTGTCCCAAGAGATACCATCGTCACCGCGTTCGCGGCGTCGCTTCGGCTTGGGTGTCCGTGCAGCCACAGACGATACTCCTCCCGCTTGGGCCCGATTCCCCGGTTCCCATTCTAGATCAAGACGTCCCTAGACGTCCCTAACTCGCACGCGCGTCGTCGAGCGAGGCGATGAACTCGGCGAGCTGCTGCTCTGTGATCCGGCGCAGCTTGCCGATCTTGAGACTGCGCAGCTGGCCGGTCCTGAGCAGGTAGTAGACCTTGTCGCGGCCGACGTGCAGCATCTTCGCTACTTGCTCGACGGTGTATGCCTGCAGCGGTTTCTCACCTCCTCCCGCCTGGCGGGCGGCTTCGTGCAGTGGTCGGCGGCATGTCCGGCGGCCATTCCTCTCGCCAGTCAGTGCTGTCTGCCGGGGGAGAAGGCCTGCGCAGGTAGAGCCCGAGCAGTCGCCGGACCACGACGGCGATCAGGCTCGGCGCGACGTTGCTCATCTCCGTGTCACGCGGTTCCTGCCGTATAGCGACGACAACGATGGCAAGCGCGATCACGACGAGCGCGCCGACGGCGAAGACGACCAAGATCAGCGCGGTAAGCATCAGCTCTCCACTCCCTTGCTGATGATCTGAAGCAGCGACGCCACCCGTGCGAGGAGTCGGGCTCCCAGGGTTCCGACGCGTGCCCAGTCGGGAGCGCCGCGGCGCCTCGTCCGTGCGGCCTCGCGGCGCCAGACGGCGACTGCCTGATATTCGCGGCACAGGCCACTGGGCTGCGGAGCAACCGCCCCGCACGGACACCGGCGGCGCCGGTCCTCGACAAGGGCGGCGATGAGAATCGGGTGGTTCATGGAATTCCTTCCACTCGGCGCGATTCGTCCTCTTGAGTGGGCTGCATGCGCAATCACGCATGCAGAATGCGCCGGAGTGTCAGGACCCGGTTACTACGCGGCAGGACCTCGGCTGGACGTGCCGGGACGTCTCTGCCAACATGAAGCCGTCCTTATACGTCCTACAAAGCGTCAGGGATGCCGAACGAGAGGCCGTGAACGCTTCTGCTGAGACGCAGGAGGGAGTTTCCTATGGACGATCCTGCCGAGGGCGCGACCTCTGGTAGGACGCGGTGGCCGACGTAAACTTCGTCGTCGCCGTAAGCGCTTCGCCCAGACGTGGGCGGCGCGATCCGGTTCTTGAAGTTGCCGCGCTTGCGCTTACCGGTCGCTACGCTCAGCTCGGGAGGTTGCGTTGAGCTTTCAGACACCTATAACGGTCAGCGAAATCCTGCAGGGTATACACCACAAGGAATACCTGCTGCCGGCCATCCAGCGGGAATTCGTGTGGGACGCCGATCAGGTCCGTCGCCTGGTTGACAGCCTGATGCGTGGTTATCCGATCGGCTCGTTCCTGATCTGGAAAGTCAGCCATGAGACGGCAAGGTCGTACGTGTTCTATGACTTCCTGACCGACTATCATGCGCGAGACCATCCGTACGCGTCCAGGGCGGTCGTCCCCGGGGGCCAGGGCGTCTTGGCAGTCCTCGACGGACAGCAGCGTCTCACCGCACTGAATATTGCGGTGTACGGCAGTCTCGCGGTCAAGAAAAAGTACGCGTGGTGGAGCAGTACCGACGCGTTCCCGAAGAAGCGACTGTACCTCAACCTCCTGGCCGACGCCGACCCCGACGATCTCGGGCTCCGCTACGACCTGAGGTTCCTGACAGACGATGAAGCCAGGGCTGCGCCCGGCCAGCCAGATGGGTGGTATCCGCTGGCCCGGGTGATGACGGTGGCTAACTCGGGTCCGGCTATGTTCGCCGACGTGGCCGCGCGTGGAGTCACTGACACAGTGCATGCCACAGACGCCTACCAGCGCCTTTACGACCTGTATGAGGCGTTCCGGACAACCAGGCCGATCAATTACTACCTGGAAACCGACCAGAACCCGGATAAGGTCTTGGACATCTTCGTCCGGGTCAACAGCGGTGGCACCACCTTGTCGTACTCGGACCTGCTCTTGTCGATGGCCACCAACCAATGGCAGAATCGGGACGCCCGCGAGGAGGTCCGCGCGCTAGTCCAGCAGCTCAACACTGGCGGACCGCGTGAGTTCAGCTTCTCCAAAGACGTCGTTCTCAAGACCGCTTTGCTCATCGCTGACGTCGACGTCCGATTCAGGGTCTCGAACTTCACCCAGGACAATATGAAGAAGGTGGAGGCCGCCTGGGACCAGACCCGAGACTCGCTGCTGCGGGCGGCCACACTGCTGGACATGTTCGGCTTCAGCAGTAGAACCCTGACCGCTGACAGCGTTCTTCTACTGCTCGCCTATTACCTGCACCGCAGGGGCCTGGCCGACAGCTACCTGCACTCCACAGCCGATGCCGACGACCGACTGGCAGCCCAGAACTGGGTGACCCGTTCCCTGGTCAAGCGGGGAATCTGGGGATCCGGCCTGGATACCTTGCTGACCCGGCTGCGGCATACCATCGACGAGCATGGCCAGAACGGCTTCCCCGTCGCGGACCTTGAGCATGACATGACCACACTAGGGAAGTCGCTTGCCTTCGACCCAACAGAGGTCGACGAGTTGCTGGAGATGCGTTATGGCGGTCAGCGGACGTTCGCTGTGCTGTCGCTGCTATACCCTGGCCTGGACCTCACCAAGGAGTTCCACGAGGACCATATCTTCCCCAGATCAAGGTTCACCGCTAGGCGTCTTGCCGATGCTGGCATTCCGAGTGATCACATTGAGCGCTACCGAGAGGTTGTCGACTGCCTCCCGAACTTGCAGCTCCTCGGTGGTATCCCGAACGTTGAGAAGCAGGCCAAGCTGCCAGGCGAATGGGTCGCCACCGCTTTCCCGGTCGAGCAGCGCACCACTTATCTTCACGATAACGACCTCGATGGTCTTCCGCTCGACTTGGCCGATTTCCTCGCCTTCTACACCCAGCGAAAGGAACGTATGCGGGAGCGCCTACTAAACGTGCTCGGCGTAACTAACGGCGCCAGCCCGCCTGACAACTAACCCAATACGACGATTCCAGGTTGAGCTCAAACTCCTTCAAAGATAGCCCACGAGCTGAAACTCGAGGCAAGGCTGGATATATCCGCAGCCGTCGAGAGCAATCGCCATCGCCACGGACTTGAGCGGCGGTGGCCAGCATCTGGCCCGGTGAGCGGTCACGGAAGAAGGAGCGGATCTGCCGGAGCCGCCCGGCCAGCTCACGGCGGTATTGGCCACGTAGTTCTTCAGCGCCGCCCAGATCCGCTCGACGGGACAGTCGTGCGGGCTGTGCCGGGCGCCGTAGAGCAGCTCAGGCGGGTCTGCTCTTTCAGGTAGGCGGTGACCGCGCGGGCGTGATGGATGCTGTCGTTATCGCAGATCACCGCGATCACCGGGGCCTGGGGGAGCTTGGTCGAGCATGCCCAGCAGCGCGACGAAGTCCGCCGCGCAGGTGCCTCCATACCTGAGCGGCCAGCGGGTACCTGGGTCAGGCCCGGATCTGGTGATGAAAGGGCGCAATGCGGGTGAGGACGTAGGCAACCACCGCTACCTCGATGGCGTGGCAGGGAAACCTAGCGCAGTAGCGGGATCCGTGGTTGCTGGTATCCCCAATGAGCGATGCGCGGGTGCCGACCTTGGCACCCATTCCGGTCAGCACCGCCCTGACGTCGCAGTCGGCACCCCGCGACAACTCCTCCAAGTCCACCTTCCGAAGGGTTGGGTGATCATTCTCCCTCATCTGGGCCCGCATGAGCTCGACATAACATTCGTCGTCGGTCCCGACAGGGATGAGGCCGAGGCGGCGGCTCCTCCGGAAACTATCGAATCGCTGCGGAGCCATCCCGCGGTCATAGAGCACGATGTCCCGGTGGCCATTGTCCCATCGGTTGTACGCGATGGTCATCTCCCACTTGGGGGAGCGGACGCTGAAGAGCCCTGCAGTTCCCGGAAGGTCGTCGGTCTTGGCGGCCGACTGCCCCGTCACGCGAACGGTTTGTCCAGTCGACGCGAGATGCAGGTCGCCGAGAGTCATCTTCTTCATAGCGACCTTAGCGTAGACCTTCGCGGCGCCGACACCGGTCGGTGAGCCCAAAACGGGCCTTATTCATGGCACAACGCGGCCGGAGTCAGCTCCGTGCGGCCGGGGGCGCCAGCGCCGGGCCCAGGTCGGCTAGGCTCCCTTCGCCGGACTGCATTGCAGACCGGTCATGCAAGACCGGAGTTCCTGCAGGCCGACGCCTCGCTAGAACCCCCGAGGATTACGCCGTGCCTGAAGATAGCCGCGACGAGCGCATAGCGACTGCCAGGCCTCCTCGTCTACCTCGCTGAAGTACCTGCCCCTCGCTTGGCAGATCTTTCGCCAGCCTTCGCGGCTCACCAGGTCTTCGGCGTCGATGGAGTCATTGTTGATCGCGCGCACGATGTCTCGATCTGACGCCGAATGTATATCCACTGGCCCGTGTCCCTGGTGGTATTATCGCTCGAGTAACCTTTTGCCGCATCGATCAAGCCATGTGTGCCCTAGACTAGCGCAAGCCATTCTGCGGCAGAAGATAACTGAGGTGGGGAATCGGTCGAAGCGCAGTCGTGAGACCCTTGATTTAGTCTTATGCTTCTGCCCCCCGACAGTCGCGCAACACGGTAGATCAACAGCCGAGCAACACGCTTGTGGCGTATTCAACATCTTCCGACGCTGGTGGTCGGCACATTTGCCCATGCACGACATCGTTCCGTGCTTCCGGAGGCGCTGCAGCAGGGCAATCTCGCCATCGGTAACTGGTACGCCGTCAGCGTTAATCAACTTAGGACCTGCTCGAAGACGAAGTCTTCAACTTGGCGCATCTCGTGCTCGACTGCCTCTGCCAAGTTGGCGTTGTCGATAAGCACGCCAAGCTCGAGGTTGCCGTTCTCCGCGCTCCAAGAGAAGTTCGCGCTGGTGACAAGCAGGAACCGGTGGTCGATGGAGATGAATTTCGAGTGGTTGCGCGTTGAGCGTCCGTCGAACTGCTTTGTCCGCAAGACGGCCGCTGGACGCAGGTGCGCCGCTACTTCCGTAGTGGTCGGCGACCAGGATCCTTGACCTTTGTCAGCCGCGTTCGTGTCCAGGTAGACGCGCATGGTTATCTCCGGCCGCTGGGCCGCTTGCCGCAGCGCCTCCCAGAGCCCGGAGGATCGCTGGAAGTTGAACGTCGAGCAGACGACGGAGTGCCGGGCATTGTCAACCAGGTAGGTCACCGAGTGAGTCAGCCGTCCGTACTGTGCCAGGTGCCCAGGCATGGTCCACAGCGGATCGACGGTCGTAGGTGCCGAACGAGCGCCCTCGATCGCCCGCAGCACGGTGGTCAAGTCGCCGCGAGAACTAATGCTGGCACTCACAACTTGGAGAAGTATCCGTACCTCCGCGCGTCGGCCAGGCGACACCACGCGCAGCGCCGCCGTCAGCGTGTCGCCGTCGGCGAGGTGGTCAGCGATCTCCCTGGCTTCCGTCCCCGTGAGGAGAAGCCCGAGTTGCCTGGCCGCCGCGACGTCAGCCGGCGTGTCCGAAGAAGCCAAGCTCGCTCCCGGGCAGGTCGATGAGGAAACGCCGGTCGAGGAAGCGGTTCGCCCGTTCACACGATGTTTCCGATGCCATCACGCAGCAGTGGCACGCCGCGCCGTGCAGGAAATCTTCCGGATCCTGCGGCGTGCGTTTCGCGCAGACCGGATCCGACGAGCACCGCATCGCCCGCTCCAGGGCCGTCGTCACTACCTGATCCAGCCGGGCTGGCTCGCTGAGGTGAACCAGGCCACCGAGGGTGCCATCGCTGTCGGAAGCGGTCGTGGCGATCAGGAGACCTGCCGCTGGAGGGCGGCCGTCCGCTTCTGGCCACGCGTACAGCCGCTCGCTCAGGCTAGCGGCGGAGTAGCCGCACGTCATGGCCATCTGGCGGATCAGCACGTGCGCGAGCGTGTGGACGAGCCAGTACCGCGGTGGCTTCAGCCGCGAGTCCGGGTTGACCTCCTCGGCCGTCTCGGAGAACCGCCGGTAGAAGTTGCGGCGGTGCGCGTCGCGGTGCGCCTGCCACAGTTGACTGGACAAGACCCGGTCTTCCCACGAAGCCACCCGACCCTCGTCGAGTTGCAGGAAGATCCCCTCGCCCCGGTCCTCGGTCGCCACCGTCCACACGGGCCGTGGCGACCGGGTGAGCGGCACCAGCCTCCTGGGCACGTCACCGACCCGGTCCAGGGCGTCAATCCGGGTAAAGCCGACGAGCGCATTAACCTTCCGCAGTCGCTCCACCGCCAGCACCCGCGTCATCTCGTCCCGCAGCCGGGGGCCGCGATCTCGGACGGATAGCGTCAGGCCGCTGTCCGGATCCTCTGAATGGTCGCCGAGGACGGGCTTCAGCAGGTACCGCCATTCAGGAACGAGGAGGTCGACTGGGTCCCAGGCACGGAGCCGTTCCTCCTGCTCCTCCGGCGTGGGCGGCGGGGCCAGCGCCGCCGTGACCGCCGCGCGCAGGTCATCGTCGGACACGCCCATGACGTCCACCTTGCCGTCCATGACGTCGCGCAGCGTCTCCAGGTCGTCTGCGTACCTGGCAAGCCGCGCGCCGAGCGCCACACGGATCCGGTCAGCGAGGTCACTAGCTTTCTCCTCCACCGATTCCGGCATCACGATGATCGACTGGGTGGCCGGAAACCACAGGTTCGACGCGCCGATCAGCATCAGCTTGGTGTCCCTGCCGCAGCCGTTCTCCTGGAACGCGTCCAGGTGCGGGTGGCGGCCGCGGCATTTGGGCAGTTTGGCGGCACCCGCCTGGCCCTGCGCCTCGTTCATGGGCCGCTGCTGCCTGCACGACTCGCAGCGGATCATCGCCGACGCGCCCTTGCCGGCGGTCCGGTCGATCATCTTCAAGAAGGGGATCTCCGCCGACGCGCACTTCTTGCCATGGTGGACCCACAGGTCATAGGGAAACTCGTCCAGGTGGCCTTCCGCGCAGGCGAGCAGGTACCGGGCCGGCACCGCGGGGCGGCGGGCCGCTTTACCCGCGCCGGTCCGGCCGGTACACCTGGTGTGCTCGAAGCAAGCCAGGTCGGTGCGGAACGGGTGGGTGTTTGTGTAATCGAACTGCGACAGCAGGCCGAGCATGTCGCAGCCGGTGCAGCGCAGCCACTGCGGGAACACGCGGGACGGCACGCCGAAGTCGTTGCCCTCGCTGCTGAAGCTGATCCGCTTCGGTTGCCAGGGGTGTGGGCGGAGCTGGACGTCGGGGGAGCGCAGGTGCATGCGGACCACGTCCCGCAGCCGGGGCGCGTGGATCTGCCGAGGGTTCCCCTCGCGGCGGTTCCAGATCCGGTCCCAGTCGTCGAGCCCGGTTGGCATGATCGTGAACTGGGGCAGGTCCATGATTGACCCTGGACCGTAGGTATACAGCAGCGTGGACGGGCGGCTCGACCCTACCTTGGCGCGGTTATGCTTGACCGACTTCGCGTTCTCCTGGTCCGCGTCACCTAGGGGATCGACCGCCTGGGAGGCGTCGTACAGAAGCTCTGGCTGCTGCGTCATGACGACTCCTCCGAAGGAAATTCCCACTGCGGCGTGCCGGGCGGCGCGACATAGATCAGGTTGTCCTTGATGGGGCTGACCAGGAGGTTGATCTCCGGCTGCACCTCGCGCATGGAGTTGGCGACCACGAACGGCGGGGTGTCCGTGCCGCGGCCCTGTGACCGGGCGTTTTCCGCGCTCATCATCAGCGCGTCGTACCGGGTGTCGTCGGTGACCCGCTCGTAGACCAGCGTCTTGCGCAGGTCGGCGAGGTGCTTGCGGCGGGCGACCCAGTGGTCGAGCCGGTTGAGCAGCCGCTGCCGCGCCAGGTCGGCGGCGTCCTCGTCCGACGCGCGTCGCGTCCGCCTGACAAGCGCGTCGGTCAGGTTCACCACGAAGTCCCGCTGCTCCTCGATCCGGCCAGCGTTCCGCTCTGGCGACAGCCCGTCCGGCACCACCGCCTGCATGACCCGCGCGGCACTGACCAGCACACCATCTAGGCCCCGCTCCAGCGACGTGACCGAGAAAGGGGTGACCGACAGCGCCTCGACCTGGGCGTAGAACGTCTCGTGGTAATACCGGAACTGCTCAAAGTGCGCGAGGTCACGTGGCCGCGCCCAGTTGCCGAGGGTGACCACCAGGCCGGGACGGTCCCGGTCTCGGCCTACTCGCGAGGAGGCCTGGATGTACTCGGCGGTGTTCTTCGGCTGGCCGACGACCAGCATCAGGCCGAGCCGGGTGACGTCCACGCCCACCTGCAGCATCGAGGTGGCGAGCACTACGTCGAACGGACGCGCGCCCCTTTCAGGCACGGGCTGGCCGGAGGCGAGCAAGGCACGTATCTCACGCTTCCCCGCGGCCGAGTCGAACCGCGGGTCGAACGGGACCGCCATCTGGTCCAGCGTCGCCGTGATGTCCGCGCTCGCCACCCGCGAGGTGAGCTCGGCGACGTTGAGCTGGCCGTAGTCGGTGCCGGTCCGGCTGGGCAGCAGGGACCACGGACGCCGCCGGGCCAGCGCGGTCTGGATGTCATCTCCCATGTACCGGGCCATGCCCGCGAGCTCACGGGTCGCGCTGAAATACCCGACCAGCGTCAGGTACGGGTCGGCGGCGTCACCGGACCTGTCGAGCAGCAGCTGACCGGCGGCCATCAGCACCTCGGCGAGGCGGATCTCCGCCGTCGTCAGCCGGACGCCGGTGGTGCTGATCCCGAGATACCGACGGCCGGGATGCTTCTCCGAGATCTCCTCTTCCCGGGAGAAGAACGTCCGCCCGGCGTCGAGCACCGGCGGCGGGAAGATCGACACATCCCGCCCGTACAGCGCGCGGACCTGCTCGGGTGCGTTCCGCGCGGTCGCCGTCGACGCGACGAGCAGCGGCCGTACCGGCGCGCCTGACGCGCTGCGCCAGGCGGTCAGCGCGTCGATCGCGACCTCGAACAGGCCGACCGTGGTCCCCAGCGCGCCGGTGATGAGGTGCAGCTCGTCCTGGATGATCAGGTCGGGCGGCCTGAGTCGGGAGACCGGGTGCACGGCGTCGCTTGACTTCGGGTGCTTGCTGCCGTCCTTGAGGGTGCATCCCTGGTAGTCGGGGTGCACGTAGCCGTGCCGGTCGCACCGCTTCGACACGTAGCCGAAAAGCGACGCGGCCTCGCCCTCTCGTGCGAGCCGGGCGAACTTGTCGACGGTCGCGATGACGAACGCGGGCGCGAGCCGGTAGATCTCCTCGTCCACGGTCAGGACGGGCAGGCCCTCCGCCGCGTCGCCGCCCCGGGCGAACGGGCAGTCGGCCAGCTCGTCGCCGCAGTACACGTGGATCCGCCGGTTCTCGGGGTCGGCGCGCACGTTCCCCGTCCCGATCGGGGTCCCGCACCAGGGACACCGCTGGATTTGCAGCACGGTCAGCCGGTAGCTGCCGCCTGAGCTGGCGGCGCGCTTGAGCTGGTTCTCGGCCTCGTCGTATCGCTTGGGGGAGACGTCGGTCCCGACCCACAGCCCGATCCGGAACGGCTCCGTGCCCCACGTGGCCTCGTCGCGCAGCCTCGCCATCTCCGCCGCGCAGACCAGTGCGGTCGCGCGCTGGAACTGCTGCGCGGTCAGCAGCCGCAGTGTGTACCGCATCAGCACGGTGACCCCGGCGCGCCCGTTGAGCTGGCCGTCTGGGGTATCGAGCACACCCTGCAGCCGCCGGATGGCGAACGCGTAGGCGGCCAGCCCCAGGTACGCCTCGGTCTTACCGCCACCGGTCGGGAAGAACAGCAGCTGCGCCTTGGCGAGATCACCGGACCGCTTGGCCGCCGCCGGGTCGGTGAGCAGCGGAAGCTGCATGAGGATGAACGCGAGCTGGAACGTGAACCACGAGTGCGGCTTCTCCGTCCCGGCGAGCACCGCGTCGCGGGCCTCGTCGATGGACTCGTCGGGATGCTGCGCGCGCCGCCTGGCCACCTGGCTCTGCACGCGCTGATCGGCCATCACGTCGTTCATGAACCGGAAGCACCGCAGCGCGTCCTCATCGGTAAGGAGGTGCTCAAGCCCATCGGCGAGCTGCTCGTCGCGCGGGTGCTTAGGCAGTTCACGAGCCCGCGCCTCCTCGTCATCCAGCCACGCACCGTACCGCTCCGCAATCGGCGACAGTCCCGCCCGGAGCGACTCCGGGCTGGCCTTCGCCAGCTCCCGCATGTCGAGCATGGCGGCGATCTCTTCGGCGGCGACCTGCGGCGTCTCGCACGTCGGAAGCCACGTCGTCCACACCTTGCCCGCCCGCCGCGCGCCGGCGGCCACCGTCCAGTCGACCGAGCAAGTGCGCCCGGCCGCGAACTCCAGCCGGTCCCTGTACTGCAGGTTCAGCCGGCGGACCTCGTCGTCCGGCTCGTAGCGGGTATCGAGTAGCGGGTCGCTGACCGGCAGGAACACCTCCGCCCCGTCCGCCGCCACCGTCAGCTTCGTCTGGTAGAGCCAGGCGTCGACGGGAATCTTCCGCGGCGTCTCCCGGTCATTGCACAGCGCGATCTCGATCAGCCGACAGCCGCGCTCCCGGTCGTCGTACCGGTCCACCCGCAGCACGACCTTGTCCTTGAGCGGGATCTCCGTGGTCTGCGCATCGCGGAGGTCGGCGACCGTGATCGTCTTGGGAATCTCGACCGGGGTTCGCTTGTACCGGCGCACGATCCGCGCCTTCTCCGCGTCCACTTCGGGCACCGGCTCGTACACACCCCACGACGCCGTCACGGTAAACGACGCCAGATCCTCGGGAATCTGGCACCGTAGCCCCATCGACGCGGGGATCATCAGCCCGCGCTGCTGCGGCTCGTCCTCCATGCCGCTGTCCTCATCGGCCCCTGCACCGCTGTCATCGACCTCGGTCAGTGGAACGCCGCGGCCCGACTCGGCATCCGCCGCGTCCCCAACGTCGGTGTCGGGCTCGCCTGTATCGGCGTCAACGGGATCGCCCGTGCCTGCCCTCAGCTTGACAGGCGCGATCCGCCCGATGAGATATACGGAGTCAGGCGCGCTGTCGATCACTTCCTCGGGCCCGTATGCGGGACCGAGAAGCTCCCGCTCCAGGATGTCGACTAGGTTCTCCCTGGCAGTCCAGGACCGCCCATCCGGTTCGTTTTCCAGACGGTATGACGGCTGCTCGACCGGGGTGCGGGGCGTGGTCATTCGTCGTCCCCATCGTCCTCGTCATCGGTAGGCGGCGGGGCCTCTCCCTGGGCATGGGCGCGCTTGAGGTTCTCCTCAAGCAGAAGGTCCAAAATCTGCATCCGCACGCCTGGACTGACCGTCCAGCGTGTCATCTGCCTGTACGTATGGAAGCCATGGCTAAGGCGCACATCACCCCAGCCGTAGGCGTCTATCACAGCCCGATCGAGTTCGACGTGGATCTCCCGCATCCGCGCCACGTCCCGGTCAGCAGCGTCGGCGATATCCGGGTCGTTGATCAAGCTGTACACCTGAGTCAATCCAAGTGCGCGCCGCAGCATTATTTCTCGCCGTTCAGCGTCCAGCAATCCGCCAATATCTGCCAGTAGCTCGTTTGTTTCCGGTCGCGGATATGTTCCGAAAACCCCAGAAGGCGTATAGCGTGGATCTTTACGGATGCCTGAGCCGAATTTAATAGCCCACGCTTGATGGGGAGTTGCCGAAAGAACGGCCTGGTCTGCAAATGAGGAGATTGCAAAGACAACTAGTGCATCGCCGAAGATTTTCCCCGTTGAAACACGATACGGCATTACAGTTACGGAGTGACGCGTCATAACGAGAACTTCATCTAGTTGCGAAATAGCCTTGCGCAATCCTGGGCGCTTTTCGGCGTACTGCCACCAGTATTCCCTGTAGACCTTCCGATTGTTCCTTAGGCGGACTGGGCGTACCCTCTCGCGCACCCGCTCATAGGGCAGTAGATATTCCATGGCCTCAATCTCAGAGCGGTCGTTGAAGTCGATGATCCAGCGCGATGGGTTGTTATCTGGCCTGGAATTCAGGTCTTCTCCTGTCAGATAAGGGAATAGTACATCTTCGTTTCTGGGGTCTTCCTCGATCCATGCGTGAGCTTCTTCGGGCGATAGCACGAATCCCATGCCGGTGGGCTTGCAGCCTTCGAAGGTGATACCTAGATTCTCTCGCAACCTGAGAGGATTTCCCTCAATTCGGCCGACTGCTTCAAGGAGAGTTGAGATTCGCGGTACCTTGACGCCGTCCGCCATGCGAGGAATATAATCCGGTATTACGCGAGGCGTTCCCCATACGGCAGCGTACTCTAGGTTAGCACCCGCCGCTGGCCAGGACTTGCTTTGGATGGATCTCGTAATGGTGAAGCCCTCTGCGACCATCCTGTCCAATCCGACTTCACGGCTCCTTACCTGCGCAATACTATTTGTCGCGATCAGGCCAAGAGTTCCCTTGCCTGCAACGAGAGCCATCGCCCGCAGAAAGAAATAGGCAACGAGATCGGCATTACCTCGTTGCCCGGACGCGAGCACTTGGACAAGCCAATCGCGCATATTGGTTCCAAGCGCGCCTGTAATGGCAGATCCAGTAACGAACGGGGGATTGCCGATGACGGCATCGAAGCCACCGCGTTCCGTCACGTCAGGGACGGCGAGGATCCAGTGGAGCGGCTTCCAGCGCTCGTAGTCGGTGGCTACTGTGGGCGTGAGGCCGTCCTTTAGGATGCCGTCGAGCATGGTCCGGTTCGGTTTTTCCCCATGCCCCGGGTGGGCCAGGCCGAGGGCGATACCCAGGTTTTCGTAAGCGATATTGAGCGCACGACCGGGCTTGCCGCCCAGTTTGAGGCCGGTGGCGATCACCGCGTCGGCGGTCTCCACAAGTTCCGCGGTAATTTCCTGGTAGCGATGCCACTGGCGGCGTTTTGTGTTCGTGGAGCGCTGGGGGTCGTTGTCGTTGACCTCGCTGGCGAGTTGGCGGCGGAGTCGGGTGGCCTGCCTGAGCACGCCGTCGACGTCCGCCTCGTACAGGCTCTGCTGCGCGCTGGCCGCGTCAGGGTCGATGTGCTGACGCTTGATCTGGCGGACGTCGGTGAGGCCGAGCAGCGAGTTGCCGTACAGGATCTTGTCGTCGACGAAGGAGAACGGGAGCCTCGGGTCGAGCGACACGAGCCACAGCGACAACTTGCACATCTCCACGGCCATCGCGTTAATGTCTGCCCCGTAGAGGCACGTGGCGATGACGGTGCGGATCGCGTGAGTCTCCAACTCGCGCGGCGTCATGCCGGTCACGGCTTCCTCGCGCTGCCACGCCTCGACAAGCCGGTCGGCGAGATAGCGGGCGGCCGCGACGAGGAACGCGCCCGAGCCGCAGGCGATGTCGGCGACCTTGAGCTCGAGAATCCGGTCGGAGTCCACCGGCACCCAGCCGTCCTGCCGCTGGTGGGGACCTGGGTCGTAGACGAGAGGTTCGAGCGCGTACTGGACGACTTCGGTGGCGAGCGACTTGGGTGTGTAGTGCGCGCCCGCGGTGGCGCGGGACGGCGTCTCGACGACGAGGACACCGCCGGGAACCATGACCGTGGGCCGGTTTCGCAGGTCTCGGCGGATGATCCCGATGAACGGGCGCAGCCGGTCCCGTAGTTCCGGATCGGCGGGCGCCACCGCGCGCAGGGCCCGGTCGGCGTCCTCGACCTGTGCGCTGTCCCGGATTTCGCGGGCGAGCGCGGCCTTGGTGGGCGGCACGGCCGCTGGCTGGTTGTCTTTGACCCAGGTGAGGATCGCGCCCGTTAGGGCGTCGTCCGTCCGACGCGATTTCCTGAGGTCTTCGAGCGTGCTGAGAGGGATTTCCGGCTCCTCGCCCTCCTTGCCGATGACGCCGACCGTGATCTCTTCGACGTCTTTGCAGGAGTAACCGAGCAGGCCTTCGTAGATGTAGCCAATCTGCTCGACGTCGATATCCCGGAAGGAGATGCGCCGCGCGGGCTCTCCCTTCAGCCTGGCCATCTGGACGGCCTTGAGGACTTCCAGCATGACCCGGTCACTGACCATGACCGCGAGAGTGCCGTGTAGGTCACGAACGGTGAGGAAACCGAAGCGTGCCGGGTCGAACAGCGACCCGCCATAGGACGGCAGCCGCATGTCCTCGAACGACGCGCCACGGTAGAGAGCCTGGGAGGTGGCGAGCATCTGGTGCCAGGTCAGGTGCGTGGCGTCGAGCGCCTCGCTGCCTTCTTCACGTGCGCGGGCGTCCAGGGTGTCGAGCTCGTCGCTGATGCCGTACCCCGCGGTGAACAACCGCCCCTGCGGGAGCAGTCCGCGTTCCTCGGCGAAGAGTAGGAAGACCACCCGCATCATCACGGTGACGGCGGCCTGGTAGACCTCGTCGCGGTCGGCGGGTAGCGGGTCTGGCTCGCCCCGGCGCCGGGCGTCGATGGCCGCTTCGGACATCGCCTGCACCAGCAGCTCGACCGCGCGCCGGACCTGCGTGCCCAGGGCTTCGGTGATCTCCTCGGCGGCGGCGACCGATCGCCCGAACAGCTCCGTGAGCAGGTCCTCGGATCTGCGCCCGATCAGGCGGGGAATGCGGAGCAGTTGAAGGAACGCGTCGCGGGTGGCGGGTTCTTCGATCCAGGTCTGGGCGTCGACGATGCCGGACGCGATCATGGTCTCCGGGCGGGCACTGACGATTGCCCACCAGCGTCCGTCGGTCGCTACGCCGATTGGGACCCTCGCGGTCCGCAGCAGCATTTCCATCCGGTCAACCGGGCTTGCCGCCCAGCCATCCTCAGATGGATCCCGCAGTGAGTCAACGGGATCGACGACGAAGACCAGTGCCCCGGTGATGTCGCCACGCACGAGCGCGCCGTTCGGGTGGACCGTGACCGAACGGTCATGCGGGTGGATCTCAGCGATGGAAGTGCGCGCGACGTAGAAGTTCTTCCAGCCGAGCACCTTCCGGAGGATCACGTCCACCCAAGCGTCCCGTGCCTGCCTGTACTGGTCTAGGGCGTCTGAGTCGTCACGGCCGGTATCCCACCGCTCCCAGGCCTTCTCGAACGCGGGCTTGGCGTCGCGCAGCGCGTCGAGTTCGGGCCGCTCGGGCGGCAGCATGCCTGTGGGCCACGCATCCTTGAGCACGGGGACGGACAGGAACGGGCCGTCCGTGTCCACGAGCTCAAGCCAGGCCCGGTGCAGGTCTGAGGCAGAGGGCGCCGAACGACGGTGGCTCATAGCTGGATCCTTCCGGCCTTGGCGTCCTGCGGGGTAAGCGCGAACACGACGGCCGCCGCGGTCACGTGCGGCTTGATGTCGGCGTACCGGGCGCCGATGGCGGCGATCTCGCGCTGCTCCTCGTCGTCCAGGCTGTCCAGGCGGTCGATCATCGAGGCGAGGTCGCGACGGCGTTGCCGCTGATGGTCGTCGGCGAACAGCTTCTCTTCCTCGCTGCGGATCTCCCGGTCCAGCCGGTCACGCGACTGGAGGAGGTTGACGCGGAACGCGGCGAAAATCTCGCGTGCCCGGGCGATGTCGGTATCCCGGCGCTTGTGGAGCGCGTCGATCACCTTGTCCTGACGGGCCCCGGCCTTCTGCTCCATCGCCGTCAGCAGGCGGTGGCGCAGCGGCGCGCCGTCACCGTTCCACAGGTCCGTGAGCGCGCGGCGGACTCCGGGACTGGCGAGGACCAGGTTCTGCGCGTCGAGCGCGTGATCGAGGACCTCCTCGGCCTTCGCCTCGGACATGTCCCTGCCGCGGATCCGAATGCCGGTGAGGAAGACCTCCTCGTGTAGCCGCAGGCCGCCACGCCCGACCAGGACCAGCCGGGACACCGAGGCGACACATGACTGCGGCAGGTCCTCGACCACCACCGCGGTCACCCGGTGAACCGGCGAGTCCACGTTGAACAGCGCGCTGCGCAGGATGCGGGCGGAACGCTGCAAGAGCGCATGCCCGAGGTGGATGTAGACCAGATCCTTTCTCTCTTCCGCCAACTGGTCGTCGAACGTGATCGGCCGGAGCACACCAGGGTTCAGCCGGGTCTCCAGGCCGCGCAGCGCGGACTGCCACGCCGACCCGAGCGCCGGGACTTCCAAGACCTCCTCGGGATCATCGCCCTCGACCACACGCAGCGGCGGCTGCCCGGTCAGCTCCAGTGCGGTGTCCACGACACGCAGCGCGTTCGCCGGGGTCAGGTGCATCTCGGCCTTGCGCTCGCCGTAGGTGCGGGACAGCTCGGTCAGGCTGCGGTTCAGTTCCAGGCCTCCCGCAAGCGCGCGGTTGATGATCACGTTGCCGTCATCACGCGCGGACAGCCGGACCTTGCGGCCGGTCCCGCCTGGGGTGAAGTGATCTTGGATCTCGACGTCGATGACCTCGTTGGCCGAGCCGAGATCGGCGGCCACTGTGTCGAGCTTCTGCCGCACCTTGTCGAGCAGGAACTTCAGGTCCCGCACATAGGCCGAGCCGTTCCCGGCGGGGGAGAGCTGGTAGATCTCGGGTGTGAAGTGCTGCCCGTAGCGGTCCACGCGGCCGATCCGCTGCTCCAGCCGGGACGGGTTGAACGGGATGTCGAAGTTCACCAGGCGGTGGCAATAGTCCTGCAGGTCGATCCCCTCACCTGCGGAGTCCGTGGCGACCAGGACCCGTACCGGCGGCTTGTCCGGCGGGGCGGTGAACTTGGCGCGGATGTCCTCGCGTTCCTCGGCGGGGGTCGAGCCCTGGATCACCGCCAGCTCGGTCCCCTCCCGATAGCCGTGCTGGGACAGGACGCGGACGATCCAGTCCAGGGTGGCGGCGTACTCGGTGAAGACCACGCCCCGCTCGTTGTTCCAGGTGCCGTCTGGCCGGCAGGTGGCGTCGAGGAACTCGAGCAGGGCCGTCAGGCGCGCGTCCGGCTGGTTCTCGTATTCCCGGCCCCAAGCGATCAGGGACACGACGTCCTTGCTGGTCGTGGCGGTGAGCGGGTCGGAGCGCTTGCTGTGCCGCAGCGTGGTGAACTCCGGGTGTGCGGCGTCTCCCTCTTCCTCGTCGGACTGCCCGCTGCCCAGCACCTCTTGGTAGTACTGCTCCTCGTCGTCGGTCTCGAGGCCGCGGCCCGAATCGGCCTCGGTGTACTGCTGCAGGGTCAGGGCGAACGACCACGGGCTGGACAGGAACCGCTTCTTCAGCAACATGGCCACGATGCCGCCGGACTTGTCCCGGCCGTTACGCCGCGCGCTCTCGGTAAGGATGCGGTCGAGCAGCGCGAACTTCTCGACCTCGTCGTCGCTCGGGGTGAACGGGAGCGTCTTGAGCTCCCGTTGCTGGAAGTCCTTCACCTCCCGCAGGTCGGCCTTGAGACGGCGGACCGCGATGTCGCGCAGAGCGCGCTCGTCCAGGATGGCTCCGCGCTTGAACCTGCGCCCGTCGATCATCTCCATCAGCGCGGTGAACGACTCGGAGTAGCCGTTGTGCGGGGTGGCGGACAGGAACAGCCGGTGCTCGCACCTCTCGGCCAGCGCCCGCGTCGCGATCGTTCGGTTGCTGTCCACCGCGTAGCCGCGGAACCCGGAGGCGGCGGTCGGGCTCGCGGGCGCGACGTGGTGCGCCTCGTCCACGATGAGGATGTCGAAGGCATACCGCCGCGCCGTGCCCGTGTCACGAATGTCGGCGAACACGTCTCGCAAAAGCCGCTGGGCACGCAGCGACGGCAGCCACGCCATGGACACGATGACGCGCGGGAAGAGCCGGAACGGGTTGGCGTTCAGCCCGTGGCTGCGCCGCACGCGGGCCATGAGCTCGCTATTGACGATCTCAAATTCCAGGCCGAACTTCTCCCGCATCTCGTCCTGCCACTTCAGCGACAGGCTCGGTGGGCAGACGATGATCACCGAACGGGCGCGGTGCCGCAGCAGCAACTCCTGGAGGACTAGGCCCGCCTCGATGGTCTTGCCGAGGCCCACGTCATCAGCAAGCAGCAGGTTCGTCCGCGCGGACTGCAGCGCGCGCCGCAGGGGCTCGAGCTGGTAGGCCTCGACGTTCGCCCCGCTGCGGAACGGCGCCTGGAAGGAGCTGCCGTCCGCCGAGGTGACCGCGCCCCAGCGGACGGCGTCCACGAAGGCGGCGAGCGTGTTCGGATCGTCGAAGCCGTCCTGGCTGATCGTCTCCGGTAGGCCCTGGTCGGGGGCTACGGTATGCCCGACCTCGAGCTCCCACACCACCGCGAGCTCCTGGCCCAGCCGGTCCTCTTCGAGGGACTGCAGCTGCACCACGTGGGTGAGGCCAGGCTCGCCTTCGTCGGCGGGGCTGCGCGGCAGGCCCTGCGCGCGCACATCAGCGACGGCCCAGCAGGCACCGCGGACATTGACGATCTGGCCCTGCTCCGGGAGAGGAGGCACGAACGCCAGGGCAGTCACGCCGATCCGTTCGGTGGAATGATCTTCCGTGGTGGTCGTCAACCGAACCATCCCCCTCGCCGTCTCTCGCCCTGCAGCAGTGCCCATCATGGGCCAGTTTTGCGATTTTCGCAAATCTTCTGTTAGCCTGGGGGCATGCAGGGCATACCCGACCGCGTGCTGAGCCTGGTCGAATCGTCAGGCCTAAGCCGCCGTGCCTTCGCGCATGAGATCGGGCTCGACGACTCCAAGCTATCGAAGTCCCTCAGCGGTACCCGCCGCTTCTCCTCCCTCGATCTGGCCCGTATCGCCGACCGATGGAGCGTCACGGTCGACTGGCTGGTCACCGGGGAGGACCAGCCTCTGGCGATCGCCGCTAGGACGACCAGCGGCGATGCGCGAACCGCTCTGGAGGCGGCGAAGCGGTATAGCACGATGCGCGATGACCTCGCCTCGCTTGGCTGGCCGCAGCCGTGGCGGCCGATGCGACTGGATGCCGTGAATGGCACATACGCCGAGCAGGGACGCGCGCTGGCGCGGTCGGCGCTGGCCCGGGTGACTAGGGCGGGCCGGTCAGTTGATGACGTGGACCTTCCTGGTGTGACCGAGGAGGTCTTCGGTGCCGATGTCGCTGTCGTCGCGCTCGACGCTGGTTTCGACGGGCTGGCAGCGTCGTCTGCCGATGCCAAACTGATCGTGCTGGGCACATCTCAGGTCCCGGCGCGGCAGCGGTTCACGCTCGCGCACGAATTGGGCCATCTGCTCGTGGGCGATGACCAGGGCGTCCACCTTGACCGTGATATCTACGACAAAGCACAGGCGAAAGACCCCAGCGAGATGCGCGCCAATGGCTTCGCGGCGGCGTTCCTGATGCCGGAGGACGTCCTGCGTGAGGCTGTCGGGTCGGATGGGCTGACAGAGTCGGGGTTCGCCACGCTTGCGTGCGACCTGAAGGTGACGCCGTCGGCTCTGGCGTTCCGGCTGCGGGATCTCCGGCTGATCGATTCCGGAACGTGCGACCGCTATAAGTCCGTCTCCGCGGCCAAGGCCGCCACGATCGCCGGTCGAGGCGAGGAACTAGCTCGGCGGGTGACCCTGGCTAACACGCCGCGTCCGCCAGGGCTGCTCGTGCGGGACGCCTACGCGGCCTACGAAACGGGCGCGACCACGCTGCGCCCTTACGCTAACCTGCTCGGCGTCGACGTCGATGAGCTCAGGCAGGCGCTTGAGTCCGACCGGGGGGCGGCCGGCGTCTTATGACGGAATACCTGTTCCCCGATAACACGGTCCTGTGCAACTTCGCCGCCGTGAACCGTCTTGACCTGATCAAGTCGGTGTTCAACGGGCGTGGCAGGTGGACTGAGGCCGTGGCATACGAGGCGAGCAGGTCTGCCAGCAAGCTGCCCGCCCTTCGAGGGCTGGCCTCCGAAGGCTGGCTGGACGAGTCGATCGAGATCACTGAGGAATCCGACATACGGAAGATCGACCAGATCCGGCGGGCGGTCTTCGGCGGCACCGACGACCAGCCACTCAAACACCTCGGCGAGGCGCAGACCTGCTACGTGATCAAGAACTGGGCCGAACTGGCCGGGTCGTGGTGGATTTCAGATGACGGGGAAGCCCTGCGCTACGCGAGGCACCAGGGCATCACCACGCGCGAGACGGTCGACCTTATGTGCATCGCCGTCGTTGACGGGGATATCAGCGCGCGCGACGCGTTTCACCTGATGCAGCGGATGGCCGACTGCGACCGGTACCTCAGGCTCCCGAAGTCAGCCGAGGAACTCCGACGCTGAAACCGGCCAGTTAATTCATCTACGATGTCCCTTTTCGAGAGTCAGTCAGCTGCCTCGGGTTCGGTATCGCGCTCCTGGGCGAGCTGAAGGATCTTCGCCGCTGGCGGGATCTGCGGTTTGGGCGGCTGCAAGATCGCATGCCGGCTGGGCGCCTGCCAGGCGGGGAAGGCCTCGCCGAGGTCGCCCCAGTCCGGGTCTTCACTGGGCACCATCAGCCCCTGGCGTTCCTCGATCTTCTCGCGGAACGCCTGGCGCTGGGCGGCCAGGTCGCGGATCCAGGCGGCTATCTCGCCGATCTGCTGGTCCGGGGTCAAGGTCAGCTGCTCACGGTCAGTGTCGTTGACCGGGAGCGGTTCAGCGGAGTGCAGCGGCTCGACGCTCGTCTCCGGGTGGCGGCGTCGTAGTTCGGCGTCGGCCGCGACGGCCAGGCGGCGGGAGTGTTCGGTGGCGTGCTCCCACTCCGTTCGATCGGTCATCGTCTGGGCGAAGAGGGTTTCCTGCTGCCGGTAGCGGTTGCCCATGGCCCGGTAGGAGGCGGCCAGTTCCTCGTGCCGCCCGGCGCGAGCATGATCGCCGGCCTTGCGGGCGGCATCGGCTTCGGCGGCGGCGCGGATGGCGCCTAGGTCGGCGTTGGCCGCGCCGAGCCGGGCCAGCCGCAGTTCCCGGCCGACGTGGCGGGGAGCCCAGGTGGTCTCGGCGGCGTAGGTGTCCCGGATCAGCCACAGTCGGCCGTCACGCATGGCCCGGACGTCAGGCTGGCCGGCCGGGCCGAGGGCGAGGAAGGCCTCGTGCCAGGCGGCCCGCTGATCGGGCGTGTCCCGGGTGGGCTCGGGGCCGATCGGGTCGTGCGGGTCGTCATAGCCGTACATCTCTCGGTAGGCAGCGATCGAGGACGCCTTACGCTCCCATTCCTGCCGGGCAGCCGCATCATCCGGTACCGGGCCGAGCGCCGTGATAGCCCACACGGGCGCGATCTGGGCGGCGTGCTGGCCGAGCCGTTGCTTACGGTCGTCCATCATGGCAGCGATCTCCGCCAGGTAAGCCCGGCGCTCGGGGTCCGGCAGGTGGGGGACCCGTTCGGTCCAAGGGCCTTGTGGTTGAGGCAGCAGTGGGTAGACACGCGGACGGATCCGGGTGTCTAGGACGCTGGCGATGTCGCGGGCGCCGGCCAGGTCACGGGAGGCGATCGCGGTGCGGGTGACCTCGGCTGGATCAAGCCCGGCCAGCTCATCAGCGTGCAGGGTCCGGAACAGCCACCGGGACTGGTGCGACAGTGGCTGCCGGTGGCCGGCTGGGAGCGCTGCCATGACCAGGTCGCGGTACCGGTCGTCGCGGGCGCCGCGGGTCTCGGCGGCCCAGATCGTGTTGAGGATGCCCAGGTGGTCAGCATTGGCCAGATTGCGCCGCCTGGTCTCCGAAGCCGATAGTTCGGCGCCGTCACGGTCTAGCACGTCGGCGAGTACGGCGATCGGCTCCCGCGGGTCCAGGCTGCGTGGCCCGGCGGCGGGCTGGGCATGCAGGAACCCTTGGCGTTCGCGGCGGATGCGCTCGTAGCGGTCCAGTTCGGGGGCGGTCCGGGTGCCAGGCCGGGGGTCGGCCGCCTTCGGCGCGGTGGTGAAGACGAACGTCAGGTTGGCGTCGGTGCCGCGGGTCATGGCCGGGTACAGCCAGTGCCGGTCCTCGTTGCCGGTGACCAGCGCGATCCCGGTGTGCACGGTGGCGCCCTGGGCGGAGTGCCCGGTGATCGCATAGGCCAAGTCAGAGGACTGGTAGCCGGCGTAGCAGAACCCCCGTTCGGTGAACCGCCGCTGCCCGGTCGCCGGGTCGGCCTCGAGCAGGCGGCGGACCATCAGGCCACTACTGGTGATGGCCTCGATCCGCAGGACGTCCCCGTTGGCCAGGGCCCGGCCGGGCTCACCCGCCTCGAGGCGGTGATCGTTGTGGCGGCAGATGATCAGGTCTCCGGACGACGCCTCGGCGCCTTCCGCGATGCGCACGGACCGGATGGCATCGACCAGGCCGAGGTGGATCAGGTCCTCGCGGATCCGGGCGGACAGCTCCCGGCACCGGGCCCAGTCTGCGGCCATCAGCAGCACGTCCCGTCCGGCCAGGTAGCTGGCCACGTAGGCATGGGCGGCCTGGTCCATGGCCTGGTCGGGCGCGGCGCCGCGGATCCGGCCGTGCTGGTCGTAGTCGTCCAGCGCGGTGGCGTCCCCGCGGCGCAGCCGTAGCGAGGCCTCGCGTTCCCAGGGGGCGGCGAACCGGACCGGCTCGGCCAGCTGGACGTACCCGAGCCGGTCCGCCAGCAGCATCATCGCGCCGCCGCCTTCCACGGCGGCGAGCTGCTCCTGGTCCCCGGCCAGCACCAGCTTGCAGCCGTTGCGCGCCGCGTGCTCCGCCAGCGCGGCCAGATGGGACAGGGACACCATCGACCCTTCGTCCACCTCGATCAGCGAGCCCGGCGGGATGCTGTCCAGGTCCGCCAGGAGCCGGGTCGTGTTCGCCGCGACGCGGACACCGGCCTTCCGGAGCTCGTTGGTGGCGTTCTGCGAGGTCGCGGTGCCGAACACCGGTCCGTCCCACGCCCGCGCGGCGGCGGCCAGCACCCGGGTCTTGCCCGTCCCGGCCGGGCCGGTGACCACCTCGACGGTCCGGGCCGAGGTCAGCACGTGCCAGACCGCCGCCGCCTGATCCAGCCGCAACCCGCTGCGCGTAGCCTGCTGATGCGCGTCCTGCGCCCGTTCGCGCAGCTGCGCCTCCACCAGCTCCGCGTCGACGCCCAGGCGCCGCGCCGCCAGCTCGCCCGGCAGCCGCGGCGCCCGCCGCGCCTGCGCGTGTGCGACCAGCCGCTCCTCGGCCGACAACTGCGCGGCAGTGGCGTACCGCGCGACCCCCGGCCGCGTGTAGACGCTGCGCCCGTCCAGCTCCCGGCGCAGCGACGCCGGAAGCGGCGGCCATTCGGGTGCCTCCAGGCACGCCACGTCCCCGCCCCGCCCGGACAGGGCCTCCTCGGCCAGGCCGAGCAGCAGTTCCCGCGCCGCCTGCGCGCTCATCCGCCGGGACTCAGCCGGCATCACCAGGGCCAGTTGCTTGACCAGGTCGTGCCGGGTCCAGGCCGGCTGTTTCTCCGACACCAGCGCCAGGGCCTTCTGCACCGCCCGGGCCTGCGCCTCGCGCGACAGCGGACCCGCCGGCCCCGAGCCACCGACGCCTGCGGTTACGTCCGGGCCACGCGCATTCGACACCGTGGCCGCGATGCCCGCCAGCTGACCGCCGAGCGTGGCGTCCCACCGCGCGGCCAGCGCGTCCCAGTCGACGTGCGCCGCGTCCTTGCCCTTGCGTGACCGCAGCGTGGCGTCGTTCGCGATGTACAGCAGCTCGCGTGAGGTCGGCGCGCGGCCGTGCCGCCGCTCCCACGCCTGCGCCAGCTCGCGCTCCTTCTCGTGCACCTGCATGGTCCGCGTGGAATACGCGTCCATCTGCGCCTGCGTGACGCCAGCGATCTCGTTGCCGCGCCCGTCCGCGCGCGGCACCCACGCCACGCCGAACTCGGCCGTCAGCTCACACTCCACCGCCGTCGCCGCGACACCCTGCAGCGCGCCCAGGACCGCGCGCAGGCTCGCGGTATCCAGCGCCCGCCACTTCCCATCCCGGACGGTGCGGGTGATCCGCGCGATCTGATTATGAATGTGATCCTGGGGATCGC
>WNGJ01010108.1_pt1 | contig 25321 bp, 28 predicted proteins | sample 5400611 | NCBI WGS metagenome assembly WNGJ01 (sample SAMN13153375, study PRJNA577476) | soil metagenome | isolation source: 40 cm soil or saprolite under Garry oak tree replicate 1 | place: USA:California | collected 2016-06-15
TCGGCGGCCCAGCTGTTGTAGACCTCGTAGACCGCCTGGATGAGCTCGCGGTCCTGCATGCGCAGGCCGATCCCGAGGATTCCGTACATCACCTCGGCGTCGATGCCGTCGAGGTCTTGATCCTTCAAACGCAAATCCGGCGTGGTCGGGTGCGGGCCGCCCTCGTAGAAGCCGACCTCGAACATCTTCTCGACGTGCTTCGAGAATCCGCGCTGGACTCGGTCGAAGCCGAAGCCGAGTCCGCCGAAGACACCCAGTTCCTTTTCCTCGGCATACCAGCGCGGTCCGTCATCGGTCTGCCGCACCTGGGGCACCCGATCGCGGAACCTCGCGGGGGCGTTCTTGACCCAGAGGTCGCCGGGCATCCAGGTCATATCGATGTGGCAGTCGGCGGAGATGATGCGATAGCTCATGGCCTGACCTCGCTCGAGTCGGAGACCGTCTCGGTCCGAACGTTCACCCTCATGGCCCGCCGGCAGGGTAGCGCCACCGAACGACACGGGTCAAGACGACCGTCGAATGTCTGGCGCACCCCGAGACGGTTTCGGATAGGTTGGATCTGGCGCACGCATGACCACCCCGGGATCGAGACCGGCCCCCGCCGGCTCCGCGCGGGCTCCTCACACGCGCGGGTCGCTCGCCTATCGAGGCGTCCGAGGGCTGATCCGCCTGTTGCTGTGGTTGTTCTACCGCCGGATCGACGTGGTCGGCCGAGAGCGGATTCCCGAGAGCGGCGGCGTGATCGTCGCCGCGAACCACCACAACTCGCTGGTCGACGCGATGCTGATCATCGCGACCGTCCCTCGCGCGATCACGGTGCTCGCCAACGCGCCGCTCTTCCACCACCCGCTGATCGGCCCGCCCCTGCGCATGATCGGCGCCGTGCCCGTCCACCGACGGGCCGAGGCCGGCGACGACCCGCGAAAGAACGAGGAGATGTTCACGGCGGCGATCGAGGCGCTGCGCGCCGGCGGCGTCATCCTGATCTTTCCCGAAGGACGAACGCAGCCGCAGCCGATCTTGCTGCCGCTCCGGACGGGCGCCGCGCGCCTGGCCCTCGGAGCCGAGCGCGCGGCAGGCGGCGTGGATCGCGTGACGCTCCTGCCGGTCGGCATGGTCTTCCACGACCCCGGGACGTTTCGGTCGGCGTCGATCCAGATCACCGTCGGCACGCCGGTCGCCATCGCCGATCTGGTCGCCGCCCACCGCGATCGGCCCGAGGAGGCGGTGCGGGCGATCACGACTCGGCTGACGGAGTCCATCACCGCGCGCATCGTGGAGGCACAGGATCAATACTCGCTCGAGCTCCTCACCGTCCTCGAGCGGGCGTGGCTGGAAGAGGCCGCGCGCCGCGGGGAGGTCGAGCCGGCGCCCGGCGCGCCCGCCGAGCACGCGCTGGCGTGGAAGCAGCGGGTCATGCGGGCCGGGCGCTACCTCGCCGCCCGCGAGCCACATCGGGTGGCCGAGCTACGGCACCGGATCGAGCTCTATCGCAGCCACCTCGACGAGGTCGGGATCACCAGCGACCAGCTCGGCCAGCCCTATACGACCGGCCTCGTGATGTCCTACGTCGTGACCAACGTGCTGTGGCTCGCGCTCGGCTTGCCCCTGGCGATCTGGGGGATCGTCAGTCACGCCGCGCCCTACTGGCTGACCGGACAGATCGTGAAACGGCTCGGGCGAACGCTCGAGGAGGAGGCGACGGACAAGATGGCGGTCGGTCTCGTGATCTATCCGCTGCTCTGGGGCATCGAGGGCTGGATGCTCTGGCGGCTCGCCAGCCGCGGCGCGCTCCTGGTGTTCGTGCTCCTGATCGTGCCGTCCGGCTTGCTCGCGCTCGCCTGGCGCGAGCGGCTCGGCCGGGTCATCCGACAGGCACGGGCCTTCTTCTGGTTCGTCACCGACCGTGATCTCCACCGGCGCTTGCTCGACGAGCGCCACGCGCTCGTGAGCGAGCTGCGCGAGCTGGCCGACCGCGTTCCCCCGGAAGTGCTGCGGTCCGATCGTGTGAGCGATGTCCGCTAGCCGCTGGTCGCGCTCGCCCGGCGTCATTCTCGGCTCGCTCACGACGCTCAACGCGCTCAACTATGTCGACCGCTACGTCGCCGCGGCCACGTTGCCCCTCATTCTGGCCGATCTGGCGATCTCGGATGCGCAGGGCGGTCTCCTCCAGTCTCTGTTCATCGTCGCGTATTCCCTGGCCTGCGGGCCGGCTGGCTGGCTCGGCGACGTCGGTAAGCGCCTGCGCCTGGTCGCGGGCGGCGTGTTCGTGTGGAGCGTCGCCACCGTCGCGTCGGGCCTGGCTCCGACGTACGCCTGGCTCCTTCTCGCCCGCGCGGTGATCGGCATCGGAGAGGCGAGCTACGCAGTGGTGACTCCCTCGCTCCTCTCCGACTGTTACCCGGCCGAACGGCGGGCGCGGATGCTCGGCATCTTCTACGCGGCGATCCCGATCGGCACAGCCCTCGGCTACATCGTGGGCGGCGTGATCGGCGCAGCCCACGGGTGGCGAGCCGCCTTCTTCGTGGCCGGCGCGCCCGGAGCCGCCCTCGCATTCCTGCTGCTCTTCCTCACGGAACCCGAGCGCGGCGCCCAGGACACAGCGCACGGCGCGGCCACGCCGCTCGGACTGACGCCCTCGCTCCGCGCGCTCGTGAGCCGCCGAAGCTATGTCGTCAACACCGCCGCGCAGATCATCTACACGTTCAGCATGGGCGGCCTGGCGACGTGGATGCCGACGTACTTCGTGCGGGAGCGCGGCATCCCGCTCGGAACCGCGTCGACGACGTTCGGGCTGCTCCTGGTGGTTGCCGGATTCGCCGGAACCTTGCTCGGCGGCCGCATCTCAAGCGCGGTGGCGCGCCGGCACCCGGGTGCCGATTTCATCGTGTCGGGCTGGTCGCTGGCGGCATCGATCGTCTTCACGTTCTTCGCGATACTGGCGCCGCAGCCGGCCGTGTTCTGGCCGGCCATGTTCGTCACGCTGCTCCTGGTCTTCATGAATATCGGACCGCTCAACGCGGCCATGGCAAACGTCCTGACGGCGGAGCTTCGCGCGCGCGGATTCGCCGTCACGACGTTGCTGATGCACCTGCTCGGCGACGCCGCCTCTCCGTGGCTCATCGGAGAGGTGTCCGACCAGATCGGCCTGCTCGCACCCGTCCTCGTCACCGGATGTTTGCTGGCCGCGGCGGGCGCGATCCTCCTCGCGGGCCGCGCAACCCTCGAGGCCGATCTCAACGCGGCCAAGGGGCAGTAGCGAAGCGATCGATGAGCGACGCGACTCCAGCGCTGTGGGCGATACGGCTCGGTCTGGTCATCGCCGGCCTGGCGGGCTGGTTTTGGACCCAACGGCTCATCGGCCGGCGGGCGTGGCCGGCGGGGAACATCGGTGATGGCGTCCATCAACTGACCGCGCCGCTGAACCGGTATCTCCACGTGCACCCGCGTGCCGCCGACGCGCTTCTGGTCACGACCTCGGCGATCATCGACGCGCTCGGGCTCTTCATTCTCGCGCGCTCGATCTTTGGACCGACCGTGCGCCCGTTCCTCGGGCTCCTGATCCTCTATGCGCTGCGGCAGATCTGCCAGGGGCTCTGCGCGTTGCCGCCGCCGGAGGGAATGATCTGGCGCCGCCCGGGTATCCCGTCGCTGCTCGTCACCTACGGTACTGCGACCGATCTGTTTTTCTCGGGCCACACGGCGATCGCGGTCTTCGGAGGCATCGAGCTGGCGCGGATGGGTGGGCCGATTCTGCCGGTCCTCGGCGTCGTCATCGCTCTCGTGGAGGCGACGACAGTGCTGGTGCTCCGCGCGCACTACACGATGGACGTCTTCGCTGCGATCGTGACGGCGCTCTGGGCGGTGAGCGCGGCCGACGTGCTGGCTCCGGGCGTCGACCGGGCGCTTGCAGCGCTGGTCGGCGCGGCGCGATGATCTAGCGCGCTACTCCGATCTCGGCGGGACCTTGATCCACGCCTCGGCGCACATCGGCACGCTCGGGTAGTAGGCCTTGGAGCTCTCGCAGTAGTACCAGTACCCCTCCGGCGCGGCGGCCGGCTGCTGCGTGTAGACGGGCTGCTCGACGATCACTGGCGCCGGTGGGACCGTGTAGACGGTGTAGGGATAGGGATAGTAGTACGGGTAGTAATAAGGGTAGGGCGGTCCCCACCAGAAGGACGATCCGATGAACACGCGGCCGTGGCCTCCGTGGCCTCCATGGCCTCCGCGCCAGCCGCCCGCCCAAGCGTGACTCAGGGGGATCGCCACCAGAAGCAGGGCCACCACGATCAGTGCGACCCACGCGCGCCTCTTCGCGGCCGTCGTGCTCGCCCGTCGTGGCCAACTACGCATACCACTAGGATAGCGCCGGAGGCTCGCTGGGTCGAGCGTCGCGTGTTACCGGGACGGCGGCGGCGGCGGGGGCGGCGGACTGCCGGTCGGAGGCGGAGACGGCGGAGTCCCTGCCGGGGGCGGGGCCGGTGAGGTGCCCGCCGGGGGCGGCGGAGGCGGCGGCGCTCCTGCGGGAGGCGGCGGGACGTTCGCCGGTCGGCGCGCCGGCGGTTGGCACCGGTAGACATCCGCGAGAATCATCGAGAGATCGTCGGCCGCGAACGAGAGCACGGCCGTGTTGCCGCCGGATCGCACGATTTTCCGGCGCAGGTCCTTGAGCGAGTCGTCGCTCACGCGGGCCATGCGGGCGCAGCCGGTGGCGATGCCGGGATCGGTCGACAGCCGGAGCTGGCTCATGGCGAACCGCTCCATGTCCTGCGCCCAGGCGCTGGAGACCGACGACGCCACCAACAGGAGCGCTGTCCCCGAGATCCATCTCACGTCGATCACGCTCGCCTCTCCCTCTCGTTTCATGGTACACCCCGACGCGCGCCGGCTCGCCGGGCGACCGCGCTCGAATGGGGCGCGAGAAGGTGCTACAGTGTCGTGCCCGCGCGGCGGCCGCGCCGGATTTTTCCGGAATTATAGGCGGTGTGAGCCGTCGTGGCAGGAGGCAAAGGTCCTCGAATCGACATGAGAATCATCTGCGCGTCGTGCCGCGTCGAGGGCAGGTCCGGAGACCTGGGCGAGAAAGCGCCTTTCGACGATCCCGCGGAAACCCACAGCTATTGTCCGCGCCACGCGGCGCTCCTCCTCGCGGCGCTTCCGTCGCTCTCGTTCCCCGACGTCGAGCTCCTGATCGTGGTCCGCCGGCACGACGTGACGCTGTTCGAGTATCTCCAGCGACGACTGGACGGAATCCGCGGCGTGAAGGTCATTCTCGAGCGCCGCGTCAGCGACCGGCGCCACGCGCTCGGTGAACGGGCGCCTGATCGCCGCCGCCTGCGGCGGCGCCTCAGGCTCGGACAGGCCTCCTCGCTGGGCTACACGGTCGTGCGATTCCGACCGCGGTGACCGGGCGCCCCCAGCCGAGCGTTACGGGGTCTGCTCCGAGATCAGATCGAAGGTCGTGACCGTCAGCTGATAGACCTCGCCCTCGCCGATCGAGGGCAGAACAAAGAAGGTGCGGGTGCCCGGGACTGCGTTGCCCCACACCGAGACGATGCTCTCGCGGACCGTGGCGCCGGCGGCGTCGACCACCACCGCGCGGACGCGGATGTTGGTCACTCGCCAGCGCGACTCGTTGTAGATGTAGCCGTCGACGCCCGGCCGCATCGACGGCGGGCGCCGCACCCACTCGATCCGGAATGACTCGGGCGTCGGCCGCCCGGTTCCCTGCGCCTGCGCGGTCGCAGCGACGACGAGAATCGCCATCGCAGCCAGCAGAGCGCGTCGCCGCATCGCGAGGGGCTCTAGAAGACTTCGGACAGCTTCAATGGCTTGGGCCGCTCGCGCCGATGTCCACGGCCGAAGTGCTCGGCCAGCCCCTGACAGATGATCGGCAGCGCGATCGTGACGTCGGCGAAGCACATGACGTTGGCGCTGCCGTGCGCCTCCTTGCCCCACGAGATGCATTCGGTGGCGAGGGTGGCGCCGCCGAGGCCGCCGTAGACCGTGTTGTCGGTCGTGATCTGGACCGAGGCCTTGTGCGGCGTGGGGTCCACGTTGCCGTGGCGCGTGCGGACGCTGGTCGCGGTGATCTGCAGGAAGTCCTTGGGGACGCCGCCGCCCAGGAAGATGACCGAGGTGCCCCGGGTCGACATCATGGCGTTGTCCATGATGTCGGTGGCGATCCGGTAGTCCTTGAAGAAGTCGACGACGGGCGCCTGCTCGGCCTTGGGCGAGGTGCTGTAGCCCTCGCCGATCGGCCCGTCGGGCAGCCCGCAGCAGAAGACCGGCACCTGGGCGCGCGCCGCGGTCGCGAGGATCGACTTCTCGAAGCCCTTCGCGTTGAGCCAGTTCCCCAGCTCGAAGAGCAAGCGGACCGTCGGGATCGTGGGCTTCCGCCAGGTGTCGGCGAGCTCGTCGAAGAACCGGCCGGTGACCACCGTTTCCATCTGGTCGTACTTCTTGGAGGAGACGATGTGGTCGTAGAACCGGTAGTAGCCCTTCTCGGCCAGCGCGACGTCGTCGACGTGCTCGGGATCGACGCGGTAGACGCGCGTGCCGTCCATCATATCGAGCAGGTCTTCGGTGATGTTGGCGGAGGTCGACGCGAGGACGTCAACGTACCCACGCTCGACGAGCCATGTAATGAGCGGCCACATCCCGGCGCTCGACATCGACGCCGCGTAGCCGAGGCAGATGAGGCTGTCGCCCTCGATCATCGACTTCCAGGCCTCGAAGGCTTCGCCGAGCTTTCGGCCCTGGAAGGCCGACTTGCCCATCCGGCCGAGCAGGGAGAGCACGCTCCCCCGCCCACCGTCTTCGGTCACGGTCATGGGTTCGCGGACGAGGCTCGGGTCGTCGAAACGCGGCTCGCGAGTCATGTTCGCTCCTATCGCTGAGGAAGCCAGGTGCGCGACTTGGCGTGCTCGTCGGCTCGCTCGGTCCGGAGATAGCGGTAGCGGCTGCCCCGGGCGACCAGCGCCTCCTGGACGCTTCCGCCGGGGAACTGCGCCAGAAGCCGCGGCACGACGAACGACCGGTCGAAGAAGCGGCACGAGAAGATGTCGAAGTATGCGCGTTCCTCGCGGGGGAACACGTGCAGGCTCACGTGGCTCTCCGCGATCATCGTCAGGGCGCTCAGCACCGGCTGCCCGTCGGCGGTGGTGTCGCGGATGACGTAGGGCCGCATGATCGGGGTCATCCCGATCTCGGCCGGCAGCCGATCGAAGAGCTGAAACAGCGAGTCGAGGTCCTGCGGGCCCTGGTAGGCGTCGATGTTGAGGAAGAGGTGCGGCCCGAAGTCATTGTCGACGTCCGGCTCGGAGTCCTTCAGGTCCTGTCGCTCGACGGTCCGGACGCTGGTGAGCGCGCACGGGAAGACGGCCTCGAGCAACGCCCGGAGCTTGGCCGGGTCGAACTCGTCGGGCGCCACCAGGTCGGCGAAGTACGTCTCGCGGAACGAGAAGGTGTGGAGCGTGAAGTGCCCCCCCGCCAGGAACACGAACGCGCTGATCCCGCAATCCTCGGGCACGACTCCGTTGTAGTACGGCAGCACGAAGGCCGGCATCGCTCGCTTGAGTCCGAGCTGCGCCGGGGCGTCCTCGAGCACCTCTTGGATCAGATGAGCGTCGTCGAAGCGCGAGCGGAATCCCCGAAACCCGTCGATCGTGAAGTGGAGCATTCTCCTCCTCCCGGCGCCTCGGCGCCGTCGGCTCATCTTAACGCGGTTCTCTTCGTCCTTTGATACCGAAACGTCGAATTGTGACCGCGAGCACTCCCGGCAGATGCCGCTGGAGGAAGACCGCGGTCTTGCCGAAGCCGGTGATCACCGCTTCTCGACGCCGTCGAGCGACCACGCTGACGATTTTTCGCGCCGCGGTCGGCGTGGCCATGACGATCGACGGGGGAATCGGACGCCGGGGCGCCTCGGGGTGCCAGACGCCTCGGTTGTCGACCTGGCGGATCTCCGACTCGACGAAGCCCGGGCTGATCAGCGTCACCGCGACCCCATACGGCGCGAGCTCGTGGCCGAGCGACGCGGCCAGCCCGTGCACGGCGAACTTGCTCATCGAGTACGCCGACGAGCCGGGAACACCGACGTGGCCGCTGACGCTGCCAATCAGGACGAGACGGCCGCGGGTGTTCTTGAGGTCGTCGAGGGTCGCGTAGATCGTCCGGAGAACTCCGAAGACGTTGGTCTCGAGCTGGCGGCGGTAGTCGTCGAGCGAGAGGCTCTCGAGCGTGCCGCTGACCCCGAACCCCGCGTTGGCGACGACGACGTCGAGCTTGCCGAAGGCGGCCCGGGTGCGGTCGACGGCACGCTCGAGGTCGCCATCCCGGGTGACGTCGCACGGGATCACCATGGTCCGGTGCCCGGTCTTCGCGATCTCGGCCGCCAGCGCCTCGAGCCGATCGAGCCGGCGCGCCGCCAGCGCCACGTCAGCGCCCTCGCGGGCGAATTCGCGGGCCAGGGCGGCGCCGATGCCCGACGATGCGCCCGTGATGAAGACCGCGTTGCCGGCAAAACGCTGGCGGCGTCCCCCCAATGGCGCGCTATGGGTTCTGGAGGATGATGGCCTCTTCGGCGTACGCGATGGCGGTCTTGGCCTTGCGGACCGAGTCGCCGTGGTCGCGCTTCGTCTTGGCGTTCTCGTGGTGGGCCTTGGCCTCGGCCAGGAGCTTCTTGGCTTCGTCGATGAGCTGTCGCGTCTCCGGGCTCACCTTACCCGCTTCCGCTTTCTTGATGGTGTCCTCGGCCTGCTTCATCACGACGGGGCAGTTGTAAGCCCAGGAGGGGGAGCCGACGAGGACGAGCGCTGCGGACAAAGCCAGGGTGGCGACGATGCTCGTCAAGACCATCCGTCGGCATTCTAGCCTGATCCGGCGCGTCTTGAACCGAGTGTTGTGTTTTTAACGCCGCGCGACAGGCCGGCGGACGGAACGAGTCAGCGGGCGAGAACCGCTGCCTCAGGCACGCAGCGGCTCATTCGGCAAGCCGCCAAACCCTCGAAGATCGTCCACTCCTCGAACGCGAGCTCGTCGCCCTCGGGTGAATAGGCTCGCACTTTTGCCGCCGCGCGCTCGAAGCCCTGAAGGGCGCGCTGGCGCTGATGCTCGCACGAGGCGGCCGACTCGAACGTTTCGATGGTCCGCCAGCTCGATACCGGAGCGGCCGGGTCCTGCAACGCGTCGAGTAGCGCCTCGGTGCGAGCGGTGAGCGTTGGGATCGTGAAGATCTCGTAGATCTTGCTGACCAGTCGAACCTGATCGTCGCCGGGCAGGCTGGCGACCGCCGCCTGCACCTCGGCGTCGGAGCCAGCGGCGTACACCTTCATCAGTGCCCGCTTCTCGGGAGCGGCCGGCGGAGTCACCAGGAGCCAGCCGCCGGTCTGCGCAACGGCCTCTGCGGCGACCGCGGCAGCGGCGATCGCCGTCGCGCACAGGGTGTGCGTGAAGCGTCGAGCCAGTGGCTTGATGGCCGATACCTCCTGCCGCATCCGTTTAGCAAGAGACCGGCCACGCCTGTAAATATCCGACAATCAATAGGTTCCAGACCGTTCTCGGTGCGTCGATGACAGATATGGCACCAGGCGAGTGCCCGTCCGGCCCTTGAAGAAGTGGTCGGGGTGAGAGGATTTGAACCTCCGGCCCCCTGCTCCCAAAGCAGGTGCGCTACCAGGCTGCGCCACACCCCGTCGGCTGGCCGCGTGTCGAGTCCGCTCGGGCTCCGACTATATTACTCGCTGAGAAGCCGCCGGGCGGCTTCCAGCGCCAGGCCCCGATGGCTCACGACACGGGGTCGTAGCCGAAGCCTCCGTTGCCCCGCGGCGCTTCGGCGATCACGCCCTCGGCGACACCCTCCACGACCTTCTCGGAGCGCGACGGGCCCGCGAGCGCGATTACGCAGCGGAAGCGCGCGGTCCGCCGCGGAGCCGGCACGCCGCGGAGCCGCTCGAGCAGGAGCTCGAGGCGTCCCCGATCGTCGAGGCCCGGGCCGCCGAAGCGCGCCGTGTAAAGTCCGGGCCCGCCGTCGAGCGCGTCCACCTCGAGCCCGGAGTCGTCACCGAGGGCCAGCGCGCCCGTCTGCTCCGCGGCGGTGCGCGCCTTCACGAGTGCATTCTCCGCGTAGGTCGAGCCGGTCTCTTCGGGCAGCCGGGCGCCGGGAATTTCGGCCAGCAGCCGGATCTCGAACGGCACCAGGCCCAGCAGCTCGACGAGCTCGCGCCCCTTGGCAGGATTGAGCGTGGCGAGAATGAGAACAGGTCTAGAGGGTGAAGACGCGCTCGGCACGCGTTTCGAGAGCGCGGCGCTGGAGCCCGACGAGACGGCGGATGCCGCTCTCGGCGATCGCCAGGAGCGCGTCGAGCCGGGCGCGGCCGAACGGCACCTGCTCAGCCGTCCCCTGCACCTCGACGAACTCACCGGCGCCGGTCATGACGACGTTCATGTCCACCTCGGCGCTCGAGTCCTCGACGTAGTTCAGGTCGAGCACGGCGTGGCCGTGGACGACGCCGACGCTGATCGCGCCCACGCAGTCACGGATCGCCGCCGTCGGCTGCAGACCCGGCACCCGCGAGATCGCGTCGGCCACGGCGACGAAGCCGCCGGTGATCGCCGCCGTGCGCGTACCGCCGTCGGCCTGGATCACGTCGCAATCCACCCAGATCGTGCGCTCGCCGAGCTTGCTCCGATCGATGACCGCCCTGAGCGCTCGGCCGACCAGCCGCTGGATCTCCTGCGAGCGCCCGCTCGGGCCGCGATTCTCGCGGGGCGTCCGCGTGTTGGTCGATCGGGGGAGCATCGCATACTCGGCGGTCACCCAGCCCTGGCCCTGTCCCTTGAGAAAGGGCGGCACCTTGTCCTCGACCGACGCCGTGCAGATGACCTTCGTCGCGCCGAACTCCACCAGCACCGAGCCCTCGGGATGGAGAAGGAACTCGCGCGTGAGGGTGACGGGGCGGAGCTGATCGGGGGCGCGACCGTCCGGGCGCGGCATCGAGCTATCGCGTCCGCGTGACCGTTGGCGTCTCGGCGGCCGCCCGCGCCCGCTGATCCCAGGCGCGCTTGTACTCGGCGAGGCCGGCCAAGATGGCGCGCGCGATCTCGTCGCGGTACTTCGTGTCCTTGAGCTTGCGTTCCTCGCGCGGGTTGGTGACGAAGCCGATCTCGAGCAGGATCGCCGGCATCGCCGCGCCGCCCAGCACGTAGAACCCGGCCTGCTTCACGCCGCGGTTCGAGATGCGCAGCGACTGTGTCATCGAGTCGTGGACCACCTCGGCCAAGCGCGAGGACTCGACCTGGAACTCGGACTGCGCGAGGTCCCAGAGGATCGCCTTCACGATGTCCACCTGGCCCTGCCCCGATCCGCGGCCGGTCGGCTGCTCGAGCTGGACGACGCCGTTCTCGAGCGCCGCGACCTGGCGTGCGGTGCTGTCCGTCGCCTCGGACGACAGGAAGTACGTCTCGACCCCGTCGGCGGCCGCTTCGCGGTGCGCATTGGCGTGGATCGAGACGAAGAGGTCGGCGTGCTGGCGGTTCGCGTAGCTCGTGCGGTCGCGCAGGGTGACGAAATTGTCCGCGTCCCGCGTGAGCAGCACCTTCAAGCCCAGACGGGCCTCGACGAGCTTCGCCACGCGGCGCGTGACGTCCAGCACGAGATCCTTTTCCATGAGCCCGGTGGGGCCGGTGGCGCCGGAGTCGTGGCCGCCGTGGCCGGCGTCGAGCACGATCGTCTTCAACGGTGCGAGCTGCTCACGGCTCTCGCGCTGGCCCGGATCCACGGGACGGGCGATGTCGAGCACGATGCGCGGCGGATCAGCCAGGGTGATCGCGCGAATGGCCCCGGCGGTGCCCTCGTAGACCACGCGCAGGACCCCGTCGGTCCCGGAGCGATCCACGCGCACCTCCGCGATGAGCCCGTCGCCGATCTCCTGGCTGTGGGCGCCGCTCCCGAGCCCGATCAGCCGCACCCGCGCCTCCCTCGGCCCGCTCGACTCGATGCGATGGGTGACGGCGGCCGATGTCTCGACGACGATACGCGTGAACGACGGATACGATCTGACCCGCACATCCTCGAGGCCGACTTCGGCGGGCGCCGCCGCGAAGCGCGAGGATGTCAGCCCAGCCGACATCGCCGCGACGAGCGCGGGAACGACGCGACCGACGAACGACTCGGGAACCAGCCACACCCCACCCCTGACCCGCACCGGCGCATCGAGCAGGACGGGCTTGCCGTTGACGAGCACCTGTGACCAGTTCCGCGTGAGGGTGACCACCTGGCTGCCGGCGCGCAACTGCGCTCGCGTGCTCGCTGGAGTCGCGACGACCTTCGCCGGGCTCGAGCCCTTCGTCTGGATCGAGGCCGCCAGTCGCGTCAGCTCGATGTACGAGCGTCCGTCGTGGGTCACGGTCGGCAGAGGCGGCACCGCCCAGCCCGCCGAGGCGAGCAGGAGCACGATCAGGGCGCCGGTTAGGAATCTGGCGCTCATCGGGAGCCAATTCTAGCAACGGAACCCGCCGGGGAAAGGCTTTATGTGGCCTGGCCCCGGGGCCGAACCGCGGGTCTAGTCCGAGGTGGTCCTGGGCTCTCGAGGGCGCATCACGGCGAAAGCGATGAGGCCGATCGCGACCCAGACGGCCTCGCGCAGCCGCTTGATGAGGCTGAACGAGATCGCGGTGGTGGACGACAGGCCCAGGGTCGCGAACGTCGCCAGGAAGCCGCCCTCCAGCACTCCGAGGCTCGCCGGCACCAGGAAAGTCGCGACCTTGATCGCGGTGCCGAAGGCCTCGATCACCGTGGCCGTCGCCAGCGATACCTCGCTCCCGAGGAATTTGAGGATCAGCCACGTCTCGACCGAGCCCATGAGCCAGGCGATGAAATGGAACCCGATCGAAAGGCCTAGCCGGCCAGGCGCCGTCCGATAAAACTGTCCGAGCGCGTCGTCGACGCGCCCGAGCGTCGCCTGACCGCGCGGCGGACGCACGCCAAACCGCTGGAGCAGCCGCAGCGTCCAGCCGAGCATGCCGCGGGTCTGCACGAGCACGAAGAGCCCGAGGGCCACCGCCTCGATGCCCAGAAGCCAGAGCATGCCGTAGAGCAGCGCCGATCCGGTCAGACCCGTTCGCCACGCCACCACGACGCCCAGAAGGAAGTAGAGCCCCTGCCCCAGCGTGATCGTCGTCTTCGCGACGATGACGGACGCGAGCGTCGCGTCGAGCGGCGCGTGACCGCGGAGCAGCCAGGCCTTGACCGCCTCGCCCCCGACCGCGGCGGTCGGCGTAGTCATGTTGAAGGCCTCTCCGGCGAGTCTCGATACGGCCAGCGGCCTGAACGGGACGGTCTCGGAGAGGAAGGCGTAGCGCCATCCGAGCGTGTCGAACAGCGCGACCAGGACGGCGGGAAAGAAGGCGACGATACCGAGCCGCCAGGAGAGGTCCGCGATCGACGTGAGGACCGCGGCGGGATCGTTCTGGGCAACCAGCGCCGCGAGCAGCGCCACACCGAGCACGAGCAGGGCGACGCGGAGGTAGGTCAGCTCAGCTTTCCCGATAGAGGACGAGGGCCACGCCGATCAAGGTGAACGCGATCGGCCAGATGCGACCAGGAAGCCGGCCGGCGGATGGCGGTAAGCGCAGTTCGAGCCAGCGTGACCACCCCGTGACCATCGCCAGAACGCCCAGGGGAACGTGTGTGATCTCGATCAGATATTCCTGCTTCAAGTTCAATCCGGCGTGCGAGTGGGTGAGGAGCAGCCCGCCGCCGACGGCGCAGAGCAGCGGAAAGACGAGCGCCGCGCCATGAAGGTGGACCCGGTCGGTCCGGACCAGCCACTCGAAGATGCCGAAGGCGATGACCAGCAGGACGAAGATCCGATGCTGGAGCACCTCGGGGTAGCGCATGCTCTCCCAGAAGCCCATCGGGCCGAGCGGCCAGGCGCCGGGGTCGTTGCGGACGAGCAGAAAGCCCGCGAGCCCGAGGAACACCAGCGGCCAATGACGCGCCCATCGGGCTCGCCCTGTCGCGTGCACGAGGGCCAAGAGCCCCATGAGGAGCACGAAGATGCCCGCCCAGTGGTGATTGAACTCCGACCACGCCCGGTCGGCGTCCGTGCGCGGCGCGTTGCGATCGTCCACCGGCATCTCCGTGATCTTCGGCGACGTGAGCGCGGGCCAGCGCGGCGCGAACCGCACGCCGACTTCGGCGAGCGAGGCGCGGTCGGCGACGACGTCTCCCGCGGGGGGCAACGAGGTCAAGGAGGCGGCGACGAACAAAACCGTCGCGCCCAGGCCGAATTCGACCTCGACGAAGCGCCGCAGGCGTGGGACCGAGGCGCCGGCTCCGTCCGGCAGACGTCGCACCGCCAAGAAGTTCGCCGCGCCGAGCAGAACGAGCCCACCGAGGACGACGACCTTCGTGAGGATCATGCTGCCATACGAGGTGCCGAGGAGCGCGCCCGGGCCGTCCACGTAAGCCAGCGTCAGCCCCACCCCCGCGACGACCAGGAACGCCACGGACACGAAGGACGTCGTCGAGAAGCGCTTGAGCAGGGTCGGGGACCATCCCGACTCCGCCCGTGACGAGGCCAGCACGGTGAGGTGCAGCAGGCCACCGATCCAGACGCCCGCCGCGAGCTGATGAAGCGCGTCGAGAACCAGCACGACCGCTCTGGGGCCGAGGCGCCCGGCGGCGTGGCTCGTCCAGGCACTGCCCGTGCCGAGGAGCACCGTGAGCGCCGCGAGCGCGATCCACCACTGCCCTCGCTCCGGGCGCTTGGACAGCACCACGCACCCGACGATGATGCCGGCGCAGCTCAGGATCCGCAGAAGGCCCGCACGGAAAAAGCTCGTGGCCGCGACCTCCGCGATCGGCCAGCCCGCGGTCGCGTCGCGAAGCACGAGGAACTGGACGACCAGAGCCAGCATCTGCGCGCCCGCGACGACCGCGGCGCCGATGCCCGTGAGCACGAGGCTCCGGACCAGGCGGGAGCGCGCCGGCCCGCCCTCCCGCAGGGTCGGCCGCAGCAACAGCATCGCGAAGAGCACGCCTCCGATGGCGACCGCCTGGCCGCACAGGGCAAGCCCTCGAAGCAGTACGTCGACGAATCCCGCCACGGCGACTCAGGCGCGCCGCCGCGCCCCGACCCAGAGCAGGAGAAGGAAGAAGATCGGCGTACCGATCGAGGCGAGGATCAAGAACCAGTGGGCCTTTCCGAAGCCCGACAGCACGATCACCAGATAGATGAAGTCGCGATGGGAGAACGCCTCGGCGAAGCGCGCGATCCACGCGGCGTCGCCGCCCACCGCTGTGTCCAGCATGATGTCGCGCGACTGGCACGCGGCGCTTCCGAGGGTGGCGGCGACCGTGAGCGCCCCGAGCGCCAGCGGCCACGTGGCCTCCTGGGCGTAGCTCAGACCGACCGCCATGCAGGCGAATACGCCGACGTGCACGACGTTGTCGCCCCAGAAGTCGAGGATCGCCCCGCGCGCCGACTCCATGAATTTGAGCCGGGCGAGCTCGCCGTCGCAGCCGTCGAGGATCGAATGCGTCAGGAACAGCAGGGCCCCGACGAGCTGATACGCGGGCGACGACGACAAGAAGAACGGCGCGCCGAGCAAGCCGAGCCCGACGCTCACGACGGTCATGACGTCCGGCGTGACACGCGTGACCGCCAGCCGGCGCGTGATCGCCAGCGAGATCTTTCGTTCGACATGGCGCGACATGAAACCCTCGCGCTGCTTGATCAGGCTGCGCAGGAGCCACGACTCGGCCGGTCGCGCGTCGGCCGGCTCGCTGAGTGGGAAGCGTCCGGTGTCGTCCGCGTCGAGCTTCGACTCGTCGAACCGGACGCGCAGCAGCGCCAGCAGCTCGCCGACGCCGCGACACTGCGCGGCGGCCGCGAGCACGGCCGACGGGGCGTCGGTGTCGATGACCGCCGCCAGCTGTCCGTCCGCGTAGAGGCGTTCGGGCTCGACGTCGGTCTCGCGAAGCGCCCGAAGCCATCGCGCCTGGGGCACGACGTTCGCCGGTAGGATCACGATGCGCCGACGCGAGTCGAGGGTCGGACGCGCGCCCAGCACGTCCGCTGCCGTACCGCCGAGCAGGCGCTCGACGCCGTCGTGGCCGCTCTGCACCAGGACGCGCGAGAAGCCCGCGCGCGCACCGGCCAGGACGATGCGGCGCAGCAACGGAAGCCCGGCGACCGCGGTGTCCGGCGACACGCTGGCCGCGGTGGCCGGCTCGGGCGGAACGATCAGCAGCAGGCTGTCCACCGACTGCGCGGAGACGGTGACCGCGGTCGTCACGCCCGTGCTCCCGTCAGCGCGATTTCGCGCCCACCCAGCCGGCTCGACTCGCGCGCCGCCTGCTCGAGCTCGACGCATAGCCTCGCTTCCGCCAGGTTCGCCCCGCGCGGGGCCGCGCCCGTCGCTTCCGCCAGGAACTCGCTCGCCACCGCATCGAACCAGTCCGGGTGGTGCGAGCCATCGGACATCGGCGGGGGACATGACCACGACGAATCGGCGCCGGGTCCGTCGCTCTTCAACACAAGCGTGTCGTCGTGCAGCTCGAGCGTGCCCGCCGTCCCGCCGACCTCGGCCCAGTTGCGTCGGACGTCGGAGGCCCATGTGAGGAGAATCTCGGCGGTCGCCTCCGGAAAGGCCACGCGGACGCTCGCCGTGTCTTCGACGTCCCACGCGGTGTGTCGCCGCCGCTCGAGCCTGGCGCTCACCGACACCGGAGGCCCACCGACCCAGCGCTGGACGATGTAGAACACGTGCCATCCGTGATCGGAGAGGACCCCGCCGCCGGCGACGGCCGGATCGACGCGCCAGTTGCCGGTACGCTCGTCGCCGGCCGATGCAGGACGCGTGCGCAAGGTGTGCCAGATCACGTGCGCGACCCGGCCGATCTGCCCCTCTCGGATCAGGTCGGCCGTGCGGCGCACGATCGGCGCGTGATGCCAGTTGTGGACGGTATGGAGCGCGCGGCCCGTCTTCTCCGCAAGACGCGCCAGCGGCGCCAGTTCGTCCGGCGCGCTGACCAGCGGCTTCTCACAGAGCACGTGACGGCCGCGCTCGAGCGCCTGGCGGATCAGCGTCGCGTGGCTGCTGGGCGGCGTGCAGATGTCGACGAAATCCACGGAGGCCTCGGCAAGGAGCTCGGCCGACGTCGGATACCAGCGCGCCCCGGGGGCGTGAGCGGAGACGAGGGCGTGCTGCTCCGGGCGGGCGTCGGTGACCGCGACGATCTCGACGTCACGGCGGCGGCGCCAGCCGGGCAAGTGGCCGTGAAGGGCGACGTTGCCCAGGCCGATGATCGCGCCGCGCTGCATCCTATCGGAGCCCGTGATCTCTCACGACCACCTCGAGTGCCTCGTCCAGGATGGCGAGCCCCGCGAGCGCCGCGTCTTCTTTGATCGTGAGCGGCGGGTTGATGCGGACGGATGGCGCGTAGGTCATCGCGACGAGCCCGCGGCGGAGGCATTCCTGATAGAGCGCCTGCGTGATGGTCTTGGAGAGCGGCTCTTTGGTGGTTCGGTCGCGAACCAGCTCGATGCCGAGCATCAGGCCGCGGCCGCGGACCTCGCCGACACAGCGGTACTTCTCCTTCAGCGCCTCGAGCCGGTCCAGCATCACCTTGCCGACGCGCTCGGCGTTCTTGACCAGGTCTTCCTTCAGGATGATCTCGAGGGCGGCGAGACCGGCCGCCGAGGCGAGCGGACTGCCGCCGTAGCTGGACGAGCTGGCGCTCGGGTTGGACCAGGGCTTCGACGTCGTGATCGTGTCGGTCGAGACCACGCACGAGAGCGGATAGCCGCCGCCCACGCCCTTGCCGACCGTCATGATGTCGGGGACGACGCCGTCGTGATCGCACCCCCACATGGCGCCGGTGCGCCCGAACCCGGTGATCATCTCGTCCGAGATCAGCAGCGCGCCGTGCTCGCGGGCGATCCCGGCCACCGCGCGCAAGAAGCCCTCGGGCGGGATGATGTTCCCGGCCGTGCCTTGCATGGGCTCGACGATGATCGCGGCGATCTCGCCCGCGGTCTGATAGCGGATGACGTCGCGTACGAACTCCGCGCAGGCGATGCCGCAGTCCGGATAGCGGAGCTTCAGCGGGCATCGATAGCAGTCGGCGTACGGCGAGGAATAGCGGCCCGGCATGAACGGCCCGAGGTGGTGCTTGAACTCGCTGCCGAGCAACGGCAGCACGCCACCGGTCTTGCCGTGGAAGCCGCCCCAGAATCCGAGCACTTCGGACTTGCCGGTCGCCGCGTGGGCGAGCCGCAGAGCCGCCTCGACCGCCTCGGCGCCGCCGGAGAACATCTGGATGCGCGTGAGGCCCTCGGGCAAGACCGACGAGACCAGGTCGAGGAACTTGGCCCGCGTCTCGGTCGTGAAACTGCCGAAGGTGAGCCGCTCGACCTGGCGCTTGAGCGACTCGACGTAGTGGGGATGACAGTGGCCGATGCTGCCCACCGCGATGCCGGCGATGAAGTCGATGTACTCGTTCCCGTCCTCGTCGATCAGCGTGCAGTCGACACCGCGCGCCATCGCGAGGCCGGCATAGAGCGAGAATCCCTGGGAGCCCGAGGCGAGGTGCCGGCGTTCCTGAGCGACGATCTTCTGCGAGCGCGGTCCGACCTCACGCCGTTCGGTCACCGCCTGCCCCCCGCGAAGCGGAGCGCCAGGTACGACGCGATGGCGGCGGAGGCCTCGTCGCGGTAGAGCGCGAAGCTCGGCCATGCGTTGAGGTCCAGAAGCACCAGGTCGCCCGTCGCCGTCGCGATCGCGTCACCGCCGTACACTTCGAGGCCGAGCGCGGAGGCGGCGCGGCGGACGAGCCGCGCGAGCGCGCGCTGGTCCATCGGGTGACCGGCCAGCTTCTGGTCCTTGTGATAGAACCAGCGGAACCAAGGGGGCTCGCGATGCGGGCCGCCGCCGGCGCCGATCCCGTAGAACTTGATCAAATCGCCCATGACGTGCGGCTGCAGTACGGCGCGCGTGATCCCGCGCCCAGCGAGCCCCTGCAGCGCGGTCTCGACCTCGCCGGCCGTCGACGCGAACACGACGTCGCCTTCCTGCGTGTTGTGGACGTCACCGCGCTTCACCCAGACCGGGAGCGCGCCCGGCTCGGGGTTCTCGCTCGTCGCGACGACGCGGCTCGGGATGAATGGCACGTTGGCCTCGTCGAGGACGGCGATCATCCGGTTACGATAGGTGTTGTGCACCGCGCGCGGGGAGTTGACGTGGGGCACGCCGCTCACCTCGAGTGTCCGGAGACGGTCGAGCACCTCGAGCCGTTCGCACATGAGGAAGACGAAGCGCGGCCAGCCCTCGTCGACCTCGACGACCTCTTCCGCGGTTTTGAGCTCGACGTGAAATCCCTTCGCTTCCAGGTGCTTTCCGGTCAACCTCAATATTTCGGTATCGTCGGACTCGCGGCCCGGCGAGTGGGTCGATTCGCGAAAAACTCCCCAGCACACTCTGCTCACTCGAATCCTCCTCGACCGATCTATGATACTCGTCCCGCCAAGGCGAGCGTCTCCGCAAGTGCGACGTCGTCGGCCCGATCCACATCGACGACTTGCTCGATGATCTCGCCGTACAGCGGCGCGCCCGAGCGCGCCAGCCATTGCAGAAAGTCGCGAAGCCGGTCGCCGCCCGCACCGCCGATCTCCTTTACTCGACCGTCGGCCGTCATGACGACGCGGAGCGGCTTCTCGTCGGCGACCAGGGGCGTCACGGCCAGCACCGTGGCCTCGACGGGACGCCGGGCCGCGGCCTCCACGAAGCGCACGAAGTCCGCCTCGACGCACCACGCATCGACGGTCGAGACGAGCATCCGGCCGCCGGGATGCCGTCGGATCACCTCACCGAAGCTCTCGAGCGAGGACGCCGTCGTCTTGACGATGAACTCGACGTCGAGATCGGGGAAGCGGCGGCGCACCCAGTCGACACAGGGCCGCTCTTGCTCCTTCACGATGATCGCGAGGGGACCGATGCGCGCGGCGCGGAAGTTCCGGATGACCGACTCGATCAGCGGTACGCCGGCGATCGGCACCATCGGCTTGGGCATCGCGAAGCCGCCCTGGCGCAGCCGGCTGCCCTCACCCGCCGCGATGATGCCGCCCGCGAACGGCGCGCTCATAACAAGATCGACTCCAGCTCCCGAAGCGAGCGGATCTGTCGGTCGTCGCGGCAGCACGGGCTCGGGGCCGACGCATCCGCGCCGACGAGCCAGATGTGACGCATGCCGACGTCGCGCGCGCCAGCCATGTCCCGAGGCAAGGAGTCGCCGACAAAGGTCGCCTTCGCCGCCGAGACGCCGAGCGCGTCGAGCGCATGCTGGAAGATCCGCGGGGCTGGCTTCGTGCACCCGACCTCGGCCGAATCGACGAGAACGCTGAAGAAGGAACGAATACCGGCATCGTCGCACACCCGCGCCAGGTTTCCGTAGAAGTTGGAGACGATGCCGAGCCGGTAATGTCGGCCTATCCGGCGCAGAAGCGGCGTGTTGCCGGCCAGCATCTCCAGCGAGTCGGCGAGGAAGCGGCTCGCCACACGCCGGCCGATCGCGCGATCGGACAACTCGAGCCGGGCCGCGACGCCGATGACGAGCCGCTCGACCGTTTCCTGGAGCGAGGTCGTCGCCGGTAGGGTGCCGACGAGCGCGTCATCGGCCGAGTAGAAGGCAGGGTCGAACCGGTCGCGGGCGATGACGGCCCCCTCGTCGCGGAACAGGCGATACACCCGTTCCTTCCAAGGGAGCCCATCGGCGTCGAGCGTTCCCCCGAAGTCGAACAGTATTGCCCGGTCGTTCGCGGTCAATGCGGCGCGCGTGTGTCGAGATTGGGTGGACGCGGTCGCAGCCTATTCGTGCCGTCGCCCAGTGTTCCCTAACGTCCCAATCCACCCATACTCTACCACCGTTTATCTGCCTGTAAATCGCTGAGAACGCAGGCCAATTGCGGCGATCAGCCGGATCCGCGCGCGCGCGCGCCTGCCCTTGGGCGAGGATCTAGAAGGGAGAGAATTGGTGGAGGCGGTGGGAATCGAACCCACGTCCGGAAACCCTCAGCCGCAGGCGTCTACGTCGATAGCCGATCTACTCTACTGCTTCTCGCCGCGCGGCACTCCGATCGGCCGGATCGCCCCGCGGCCAGCCTCAAAAGTCTCGCCCCTCCCCTGAGGCCAGGTTTGGAGCCAGCCACCAGAATATGACGCCCGTTCCCGGACCCTGATGACTCGATCCGGCGGACGCTGACGGGTGTTAAGCCGCCAGAGCTAGCTGAGTGTCGGCAGCTATACCGTTCTCTCTTATTAACGAGGGGAGAGAAACCTCGAGACGCAGCCTGGACCTCACTGATCCCCGTCGAAACCTGTCGCCCCCCTGAGACGACTCGATCGCTCACCAGTGTAGCACTACCACGCGCCGCGTCGCGCGGCACGGGCCGTCTTGTCCATCTCCCGGCGAACCTCCCGTTCACGCAGAGCAGCGCGCTTGTCGTGGAGCTTCTTGCCGCGCGCCAGGCCGATTTCCAGCTTCGCCCGGCCGTCCTTGAAATACAGACGGAGCGGAACCAGGGTCAGGCCTTTCTCGCTGATCTTGCCGCCGAGACGGGCGATCTCCCTCTTATGAAGGAGGAGCTTCCGATCCCTTTCGGGGTCGTGGTTGGCGTCCGTCCCGTGACTATAAGGACTGATGTGGCAGCCGAGGAGCCAGCCTTCTCCGTTTCGGACGGATGCGTAGCTATCCTTGAAGTTGACCAGGCCCGCTCGCAGGGACTTGACCTCAGTACCCCGGAGCACGAGCCCAGCCTCGACCGTCTCGAGAATCTCGTATTCGTGACGAGCGCGACGGTTGGTCGCGATGGGACGATCGCCGGACGCCTCTCTCGCTTGACTTGCCATGCCCGAAAGGTATTATGACTCACGCTTTTCGCGCCGAAGTGGCGGAATTGGCAGACGCGCTAGATTCAGGGTCATCGACCAGCCGCGACGCCAGACCACTCCCGCACCTAATTGAGCAAGTGTTCGACCAACGCGGCCAGCTCCTACGTGCTGCTCCACACCCTTCGCACCTGGATGGACTCGTGGGCCGGGATCGGCCACGTCGCCGTCGGCATGCACCGCCAAGGCTACGACCTGCAAATGACTCGGTATGATGAGCGGGGCTGGAGAGCCACTTTCTATACGACCGGGATGGAGCACTCGCCGACGAGCGCGACGGGCACAGGGTGGGAACGGACGCCGTGGCACGCGACACAGCGGGCGGCGTGGGGAGTGGTGCGTCAGGATGCGTCCAGGGGGGCAGCATGACCGTCGCCGAAGACCTGTTGCGCCGACACATCGAGACGCTCGTCGCCGACAACGCACGTTGGCAGACGATGCTCGCCGATGATGTCGTGTGGGAACTGCCGTTCGCGCCGGCCATCGGCCATCCGGCGCGTGTGTCGGGACGCGCGGAGGTCGTGCGGTTCGCGGCTTGGTTCGTCGGAGCCGTCGAGAACTTCCGCTTTTTCGACGTGAGGGTCCAGGCCTTCGCCAACCCGGAGGAGGCCGTCGCGGAGGTTAAGGGCGAGGGCCGAATCAAGGCAACCGGGCGGTCCTACCGTCAGGAGTACGTCGTGTTCCTGCGTGCAGTTGAGGGCAAGATTGCGTTCCTGCGCGAGTACTTCGATCCGACCCGGGCGGCGAAGGCGATGAACGCGCCCATCCTTGACCGTGACTCCTGACATGCGGCCGGTGACGCAGCGCGCGGCGTGGGAGGCGCTGAAGAAGGCGGGGTAGGAGATGATGCCGCCTTTGGACTATTTCTTGTCTACGCGGTCATCGCTGCGGTACGGCGGCGCGCCAGTCAAACACTACCCGACACCGTGGACCCGCGTGGGCCGAAGGGCAAGTGATCGCGACCTAGTCCCAGTACGCGGGCCAGACGAAGATCACCCACATGGTTAGCAGCGCTATCACGAGCACGATTCCGCCCGCGGCGATCATCCGTTGTGCTTCAGTCAACCTATCGGCCCGAAAGACCGCGACCAGTCCCCACACGGCGATTCCGCCGAATGCTCCGATGACGAATAGCGCGAGCATGACGCGGATCGGCAAGTTCACAGAAGGTACCCCAGAGCTGCTACCGGCTTTCTACGAAGGACTGGACGGTGGCCACGCTCCTGCGGGCATCGCCCTGATGGCAGGAGAGGCCCAGGGGCCTACTTGATGCGTGGGCGTCCAGCCCGACAGTCAGTGTACCTCGCGTGGCCAGTTGTTGATGATGGCGAGAACCGCGGCCCACACTTCTCTTCCACGATCTGCGCCGGTCAGCCGTCCCCAACATGATCCAGGCTGGCGTGAGTGAGAAGGTGGCGATGGGCGTGACGGGCCACCTGACCCGTTCAGTGTTCGACAGATACCACATCGTGACGACCCGAGATTTACAGTCAGCCCTTGAGCGTACAGAAGCGAGTCTGACGGCTGAACCACACAAAATGGCGATTCACTCACACAATGGCCACACCGCCACACAGAAAGTGGCGCGCGTCAGTGAGGGCTAAGTGGCTGCGATGACTGGTGTAGAATGTGCCCCGGGCCGAAGTGGCGGAATTGGCAGACGCGCTAGATTCAGGGTCTAGTGCCCGCAAGGGTGTCGGGGTTCGAGTCCCCGCTTCGGCACCAAACCGTATTTCGTAGTTGCCGCGACGCTCCCCTCGACGCGCACCGACGCGCGGGCGTTATGTGCTGTCCTTGTGCTGTGCGCGCCGGAGGATCTCGGCAATCAGATCTAGCGGGGCACCCGACGTTACCGCCAGTCGTACCGAACTCCTCGGGTTCAACGTCCTCCGAGGGCCATACCTCAACCATCGCTCCGGGCGGAATGGCGGGACCATCTCGCGGCTCGCGGGCGTTATTGTCGGAGACGTGGATCGAGCAGGTCCCGGAGCCCGTCGCCGAGGAGGTTGGCGCCGAGCACGACGAGCGAGATGGCAATGCCGGGCACTGTCGCCAGCCACCAGGCGTTGGAGAGGTAGTCGCGCCCCTCGGCGAGCATCGCGCCCCACGAGGGCTGCGGCGGTTGCACGCCCAGGCCGAGGAAGGACAGGCCCGACTCGAGCAGGACCATCGTCGCGAACTGGCTCGAGCCGATAACGAGAATCGGCGCGAGCGTGTTGGGAAGGATGTGGAGGAGGATGACACGGAGGTCGCTGGCGCCCAGGGTGCGGGCCGCCTCCACGTAGTCGAGCTGGCGAATCGTGAGCACGCTCGCCCGCACCGTCCGCGCGTAGAGCACCCAGCCCGAGAGCGCCAGCACCGATACGAGCGCGGCCCGGCTGGTTCCCACCACCGCCACGATCGCGATCGCGAGCATGATGACGGGAAACGCGAGCTGCACGTCAGCCACACGCATGATGGCGTCGTCCACCCGGCCTCCGAGCACACCGGCGGCGAGCCCCACCGTGACGCCGACCGCCGCCGCCAGCACGACGGCACTCGTCGCCAGAGTGAGCGAGACGCGGCCGCCGTACAGCAGCCGCGCGAGGATGTCGCGCCCGAGGTTGTCCGTCCCCAGCAGGTACGGCGAGGCCCCACCGAACACGCGTGGCGGCTGCAGGCGCTTGCCGAAGCTCGGCTTGATCGGATCGGCCGGCGCCAGCAGCGGCGCCCCGACGCTGGCAAGGATCATGGCGCCGAGGATCAGGCCGCCGACGGCGGCCATCGGATAACGTCGGAGACGGCTCATCCGTAGCGTATGCGCGGGTCGAGCACCGTGTAGAGCAGATCGATGAGCAGGTTGATCACGACGAAGATCGTCGCCGAGATGATGAGGACGGTCTGCACGACCGGGAAGTCGCGGAAGAAGATCGCGTCGACGACGAGCTTGCCCATGCCCGGCCAGGCGAAGATCGACTCCGTGATGACCGCCCCTCCCAGGAGCGTGCCGATCTGCAGACCGAGCACGGTCAGCAGCGGGATCATCGCGTTCCGGAGCGCGTGCCGCCAGATCACCGCGCGCTCGCCCAGCCCCTTGGCCCGCCCCGTCCGGACGTACTCCTGTCCCAGGATCTCGAGCAGGCTCGAGCGGGTGAGGCGCGCCACCAGCGCCGTCGGGAACGCGGCCAGGGTAATGCTCGGCAGGACGAGATACGACCAGCCCTGGAATCCAGAAGTCGGCAGCCAGCGCAGGGTGACGCCGAAGAGCAGGATGAGCATGATGCCCAGCCAGAAGTTCGGTAGCGACTGCCCGAGCACGGCGAGCACGGTGCCGGCGTAGTCGTAGCCGGTGCCGCGGCGCACTGCGGCCAGCACGCCGATCGACACGCCG